>Ga0208825_1000231_pt1 | contig 56634 bp, 37 predicted proteins | sample AD_UKC113_MetaG_FD_184450 | JGI IMG/M metagenome (GOLD analysis project Ga0208825, IMG submission 184450) | Active sludge microbial communities of municipal wastewater-treating anaerobic digesters from Hong Kong - AD_UKC113_MetaG (SPAdes)... | ecosystem: Engineered > Bioreactor > Anaerobic >... | reverse complement strand
CCGTTTTGATTTACAAAAACAAAAATAGACATAATAAACAGAACATAAATATTATGGTCAAATTTTCAGCCTACTTTTTGACCTATAGAAGAGAAGTTCCAAAAAATAGCCTACTTTTTGACCTATACACCGAATTTTCAATCGCTCCTTTTGCCATGATGAGTAGGGGTCTGTGAAGTAGACTGGCACCCAAGCCTTTTAGAGATCAACTCGTGAGCTGCAAACGCCGTGCCGTTGTCCGTAGTAATCGTCTTCAGCTTATCCGTGTAAGGCAGCAGCATGGCGATCACACTTTGGTAAGTTCTCCTGAATCCCTGCTCTTGTGCAACTTGCCGGCCATTATAAAGTTCGTTTTCCTCTCTATTATCCTTACCATCACTTCCGATTGTTCTCTTCCCATTATCGTGTTCATTCCAAAGTCTCTGAACCGGCTCCTCTCAGCCTGTTCGGGTCTTTGCCGAATGCTTTTTCGGTTGGGGATGCCTTTGACGGAACCTTCAGGCCTTTTGCGGTGCTTAAGCTTGTATTGGCAATGCTTATACAGGCCACCGCCGGAACACTTTCCGTTTGATCCATTCAGGCGTAACTCTGTTTCCGGGCAAACGCTCCTTTCGCTCCTGTGCCAAACGCCAAGAGTAACGACCATGCCGGTTACTGTTGCGCCGAATTTCCCCGGATACCGTTGAAGGACTGACTCCTATGGATCTTGCAATCACTCTCCGGCTTGTACCTTTTTGTTTACCTAAATAGATAGCGTACCTTTGCTCTGAAGTTAGCTGTTTGTATTTCATAAGCAACATAATAGTTAATTTCAGGGAGACTTCGGTCTCCTTTTTCATGTATGTTGCTATTTGACTCTCTTCGGGGCTACGCGCCCCTGGCTGTTAGGCAAACCCCGGCGGTATTTTTCATGGATCGTTTTAAATAATCCTTTTAAAAATCTTAACCGGGATGTTGCACGTCTATGTTGAACTTAGGGGACCATGGCATGAAAAAATTGATTTTCAGCCGATTTCCCCTCTCGAAAAAAGACAGAGTCGGGCATCCCATAGCGCTGTAGACAATAGGTGTTAATGTGTGCGTTTTGCTTCAATTGAAAGCTTCTTTCGGGAGAATGTCCCATTCGTTCTTTAGCAATAGGTAACGGGTGTTTTATGTAGAATTATTCCAAATAGAAAAAGAAACATAAATATTTAAAGAAATAATTCTTTAATCAGGAAGAAATACACTACATTTGTAAGGATGCGTCTGCTCCGAAAACCCCGAACCCCGATTTTGATGGTTTACAAGTCACTGAAAATCAAGGTTTGTTTTGAATCACTTTTAGCAAAAAAAACTTTTCGGAGGGGACTCAAGGATGAAATGCGTGTTTAGTCAAATGATTGTTAATCTGTTACAAATCTTAAAGGTTGATTTTGTTTAATAAAAAATATGGGTATGGAAACACAGACAAACGCTCCGGTTTCAGGAGAAATACTCGATGAGATCATCGAAAAGCACCGTGAAAAACCCGGGATGTTGCTCACTACCCTGGAAGAAGCACAGGAGAAAAACCCCCTGAAGTATCTTCCGGGTGAAACGCTATCCGAAATATCGAAAAAACTAAAGGTGCCGTATGCACAGGTCTACAGTGTAGCCACGTTTTATTCCTTCTTTAATTTAAAGCCACAGGGTAAGCATTCGATTGTCGTTTGCCGCGGCACGGCGTGTCACACGAAAGGTTCAAAAGCCTTGCTGGATGATATAGGAAAAATTTTAGGTATTAAACATACCGGTGATGATGCCGAATCATCCTACACTACTCCCGATAACCTGTTTACTATCAGAACGGTGTCCTGCTTCGGACAATGCGCGCAATCGCCCGTCGTGGCCATAGACAATGTTATTTACAGCAACATGAATTCCCGGAAATTGCTGAAAATCCTCAGCAACTATACCCTATCGCTATGAAACCGTCCGAAATTGAAATTTTAAGAAAGCAGCACAGGGAAAGGATTCTTCCGGCAACTCCCATGATTTTGGTTGGAATGGGGACCTGCGGTATCGGTAACGGAGCCGGTGCGGTTTATCATCATTTCGAAAAGCAGCTGTCGGAGAATAACATCGATTGTAAACTCAAGCGGACCGGTTGCTTCGGTTTCTGCGCCGAAGAACCGATGGTGATGCTCTATCAGCCGGGCAGGCCCATGCTGGTCTACAGTAAAGTGGATGAGAGGGATGTGAAGCGAATCATGGATAACTTGCAGAAAAACAAACTGTACAAAAACAAGCTATTGTGCCGTATCGATGAATGGGATTTCCTGACTTCGGAGGTGGAATTTGGAAAGGGTTACGAAGATATTCCTCACTGGGATGAGGTGCCTTTTTTTAAGGGGCAGAAGAAAGTGGTGTTACGCCATGCCGGCCTTATCGACCCCGAAGACATTCTTGATTATATTGCTGTGGGAGGATATAATGCCCTGGTAAAAGCGATTATGGGTTACAAGCCGGCAGAAGTGGTCGATCAGGTCATGGCATCGAAACTGCGTGGTCGGGGAGGAGCAGGTTTCCCTACGGGAGTAAAATGGTCAATCATGCAGAAACAGGATGCCCGGCAGAAATATATTATCTGCAATGCCGATGAAGGCGACCCGGGCGCGTATATGAACCGGAATGAGATTGAAAGCGATCCGCACATGCTGCTCGAAGGTATGATGATAGGTGCTTACGCCATGGGAGCGAGTGAGGGCATCGCATACGTGAGGGCAGAGTATCCGCTTGCCGTAAAGCGGCTTCGGACGGCTATCGAGCAAGCCGAACAACTCGGGCTTTTAGGTGAAAATATATTGGGTACCGGCTTTAGTTTTAAGATGGATATTGTTGAAGGGGCCGGAGCGTTCGTTTGTGGTGAAGAGACAGCATTGATTGCTTCCATCGAAGGAAAGGCAGGCCGGCCGCTTCCGCGCCCGCCTTATCCGGCCAGTAAAGGGTTGTACGGTAAACCTACCAACATCAACAATGTGGAAACCTGGTGCAACGTGCCAGTCATCATCGAAAAAGGTGCCGAGTGGTTCACCACTATGGGGACGGAAAGAAGTCCCGGAACAAAAGTGTTTTCGTTGGTGGGAAAAGTGAAGAATACGGGGTTGGTAGAACTCCCCCTTGGGTCAAAATTGGAACAATTTGTGTTCAATATCGGGGAAGGTACGGGAACTTCCAAACGGGTAAAGGCCGTGCAAACCGGCGGGCCGTCCGGCGGTTGCATCCCGCTGGAGTTTTTTTCAACCCCGGTGGATTACGAGTCGCTGGCAGGCATTGGAGCCATCATGGGTTCGGGAGGAATGGTGGTAATGGATCAGGACAACTGCATGGTGGACGTGGCTCGCTATTTTCTGGAGTTCAATGCAGGAGAATCGTGCGGGAAATGTACACCCTGCCGTGAAGGTACGGCACAGGCACTGGCTATTCTCACCCGCATCACCCAGGGGCAAGGGACGTTCGCCGATTTGGCCGTCCTGGAGTTGCTCAGCGGTGTTATCAAAGATTCGTCGCTTTGCGCTCTTGGGCAGACCGCCCCTAATCCCATTCTGACCACGTTAAAATATTTCCGGCACGAGTATGAAGAACACATCCGGGAGAAACGGTGTCATGCAGGGACGTGCGAATCGCTTTTCATGGCTTTGTGTGAAAACAGCTGCCCGCTGCACATGAATATTCCGGGCTACATCGAGCTGATTAAGGAAGACCGTGTGGAAGAAGCCTTTGAGCTTACGCTGCGCGATAATCCCCTGCCGGGAACGATAGGAAGGATTTGCCACTTCCATTGCCAAATGCGTTGCCGTCGTGAAATGCTGGACCAGCCGGTTTCGCAAGGCGAAATCCACCGATACCTGGCAGATACCATGTATCAGCTCGGAAAAGAGAATGAAATCTACAATAAACTGGTTAAAGAAAGACTTCCTGCTACCGGAAAAAGGATTGCCATTGTAGGTGCCGGGCCCGCAGGACTTACGGCAGCCTTTTACCTGGTGCGACTGGGCCATGATATCACCGTTTACGAGGCTTTGTCCGAAGCTGGGGGAGTAGCGCGTTTCGGTATACCGAATTATCGTTTGCCGAAAGATGTGTTGAGGAAGGAAGTTCGGCTGATAAAAAAACTGGGTGTGAAGTTCAGGTTCAACCGGCGGCTGGGCGACAATCTTTCCCTGGCCGAGCTGAAAAATGAGTTCGACACCATTTATCTGGCGATAGGCGCGTGGAAAGATATCGATTTGAAAATTCCGGGAGAAGATGCAAAAGGTGTTTTTGCAGGAACAAAAATTTTGGAAGAGATTGCGCTGGGTAAAATACCGAAAGTGGGTGAGCGGGTCGTTATTGTCGGCGGCGGGAACGTGGCCATCGATACAGCCCGGAGCCTGTTGCGACTGGGAAAGGATGTGACTATCGTTTACCGGCGGGGAAAGGGGGATATGCCTGCCAACGCCGTAGAGATATCGGAATCGGAAGAAGAAATGATCAACTATCGTTTTCTGGCTTCTCCCAGCGGGATTATTACGGGTAAATCGGGCAGAGTAAAAGCGTTACGCGTAGAGAAGATGTCGCCTGGAAGCATCGATTCTTCTGGAAGGAAGAAACCGGTTCCCACCGGAGTATTTGAAGAAATTCCGTGTGATACTGTTGTGCTGGCTGTTGGTGAACGGGTCGATTCCGGGTGCCTTGCCGAAAACAATATGGAGCTTACCCGGGACGGGCGCATAGTTATTGATCCGTTCACTTTCCAAACATCCGACCCGCAAATCTACGCCGGCGGAGATGCGGTAAGCGGCCCCTCGACGGCGGCAGAGGCGATGGGGATGGCGAAGAAAGCCGCTGCAGCGATGGACAGGGCATTGACGGGTGAAAACCGGTTTTACCTGCTCTCGCGTCCGTTTAATTACCGGGACGTTGTGCCCGCAAATCCAAAACCGGCTTCGAAGAATGTTCCGAGAAGACTTTCGGTGAAAGACCGGGTGAATAATTTCAACGAGATTTCTTTCGGATTTACGGGCGAGCAGGCCCGCAATGAGGTGGAAAGATGCCTGAGGTGTGACGTGAAACATTAATCTGAAAAAGCTGTATTATGGAAATTAACATCAATAACCGACCTGTTCAGGTAGCTGAAGGAACAACCGTTTTGGAAGCATGCCGTTCTGCGGGTATAGACGTCCCTTCGTTGTGTTACCTGAAAGATGTATCGCATAATGCGTCGTGCGGCGTTTGTGTGGTGGAAGTGAAAGGAGCTAAATCGTTATTGCGCTCGTGTATTACCCAGGTTACCGAGGGGATGGAGATTTCTACGAACAGCCCGCGGGCGATGCTGGCAAGAAAAGTAAATGTTGAGTTATTGCTGGCCAATCATCCTCAGGATTGTCTGATTTGTGACCGCAACGGAAGCTGCGAATTGCAGGAGCTGTCCCATGCCTTAGGAATTAAAGACAGGCGATTCGTTCGCACCAGGAAAGGGCAATTGAAAAAAGACGAAACATCGCTTTCGCTGGTGCGTGATCCGGAAAAATGCATCCTGTGCGGCCGTTGCGTTGCCGTTTGCAGCCAGATGCAGGGCGTAAAGGCGATCGATTTTTCGGGACGGGGATTAAAAAGCAAAATTTCCACTTTCCTCGATTCGGGACTGGGACTTGTGGCCTGTTCAAATTGTGGGCAATGCGCCCTGGTTTGTCCCACAGGAGCTATAACGGAGAGAAGTTCGGTAAGCGAAGTCTGGTCGGCTTTACAAGATCCCGGAAAGATTGTTCTGGTACAAACCGCGCCGGCTGTGCGTGTCGGAATAGGAGAGGCTATGGGAATGCCCTACGGCAGCCTGGTTACGGGCCAAATGGTTGCGGGATTACGCCGGCTTGGCTTCTCGAAAGTGTTCGATACTAATTTTGCTGCCGACCTTACCATTATCGAGGAAGGAAACGAGTTGCTTCACCGCATCAAAACGGGTGGGGAGTTACCGATGATCACTTCCTGTTCGCCGGGATGGATCAAGTTTGTCGAAGATTTTTACCCGGATTTGTTGAGGCACCTGTCCACCTGTAAGTCACCGCAGCAGATGTTTGGTGCGGTGGCAAAAACATATTATGCCGAAAAAACGGGCGTCGATCCGAGAAACATCGTAGTGGTTTCCATCATGCCTTGTACGGCCAAGAAATATGAGGCAAAACGTCCGGAAATGGATGGGGCATTCCATTATTGGAAAGAGAAACTAAAGCTGAAAGATGAGGAGCATTTTTTCGATGTGGATTTTTCACTTACCACGCGTGAGCTGGCGCGTATGTTCAGCGAAGCGGGAATAAATTTTTCCGGTCTCCCGGAAGAACGGTTCGACAGCCCACTGGGTGAATCAACCGGTGCCGCCGCAATATTTGGTGCTACCGGAGGGGTGATGGAGGCGGCACTCAGAACAGCTTATGAGTTGTATACCGGTAAAACGCTGTATGATGTTAATTTTACATCTGTACGGGGTTTCCAGGGAATAAAAGAGGCGGACATAAATTTGAACGGAACGGTCATTAAAGTAGCTGTCGCGCATACACTCAAGAACGCCGGAATTTTGTTGGAACAGATCAAAAATGGCACATCGCCCTACGTGTTCATTGAAGTGATGGCATGTCCGGGAGGCTGTATCGGCGGCGGCGGACAACCTATCCCCACTAATGCGGAAACGCGTGAAAAACGTGCTGCGTCCATTTATTATGAAGACGATCATAAAGTGATACGGAAATCGCATGAAAATCCGGAGATTATCACAATATATGCCGACTTCTTTAAAAAGCCTCTGGGTGAGGAGTCGCATCACTTACTCCACACCCACTATAGGGAGAGGGAGTATTAAATTTCGGCACGCTAAGTTGAATTTAGGATATCGATACGGAAAGGTAGCATGGAGGAGCATAAATATGAGGAATACATTAATAATTTATAGCTATTTTATATATTTTTTTTGATCTGAGGATACATGGAGTTGGTATGGAGTTGATATGGAGTTGGTACGGAGTTGGTATGGAGGAAAGTGTATGGAAAAATTCGGCACAAATAAATACTTGTTTTCATTCGATAATATTTGATAACTTAATTGGTTTTTGATGAATAAAAGGTGCATTGAGAGAGTGAAGAGAAAGAAGGATAGCGAATATCGGATTGAGAAATTGAGAGGAATCGGGCTTTTGATGAGTTTATTTCGAATTCGATGAAAAAGAAAAAAGACTGTCCCAAAAATTGGACAGCCTCTTTCGATATTTAGAGTAACTTTTGATTAATATCCTCTGATGGCTTTGATGCCGGGAAGCACTTTCCCTTCGATCATTTCGAGCAGAGCACCGCCGCCGGTGGATACATACGAAACCTGATCGGCCAGACCGAATTTGTTGATGCAGGCCACCGAGTCGCCACCACCTACCAGGGAATAAGCACCTTTTTTAGTGGCTTCGACGATGGCGTCGGCAACGGCACGCGATCCATGATCGAAATTATCGAATTCGAATACGCCAACGGGGCCATTCCAAAGAATAGTTTTGGAGTTTTTGATCACCTCTGCGAAGATTTTTTCGGATTCGGGACCGATATCCAATCCTTCCCAACCGTCGGGAATATCGTTTACGGGAGCAAAAGCTGTTTTTGCATCGTTGCTGAAGCTGTCCGCAATCTTGGCATCGGTAGCCAAAACGAGATTCACCCCTTTTTCTTTGGCAAGATCCACGATCTCGAGGGCAAGCTGGAGTTTGTCGTCTTCCACAATCGAGTTTCCGATTTTTCCGCCAAAGGCTTTCGTAAAAGTATAGGTCATGCCGCCTGCAAGGATGAGATTGTCCACTTTTTCGAGCAGTTTTTTGATGATGTCGATTTTTGAGGAAACTTTTGATCCACCCATGATGGCAGTGAAAGGACGTTGAGTGTCGTTCATCACCTTTTCGACAGCCATGATTTCGTTTTGCATGAGGTAGCCAAACAGTTTGTGATCGGCATCGAAATAGTCGGCAATGAGCGCCGTTGAGGCATGCGCACGGTGAGCAGTTCCGAATGCATCATTCACATATACATCGGCATAGGACGCCAATTTTTTGGTAAATTCTTTTTGCGATTCCTTAACGGCCTTTTTTGCTGCTGCGATTTCTTCTTCGGTAGCCGTTTCGGGCAATCCAACCGGCTTGCCTTCCTCTTCGGCATAGAAGCGAAGATTTTCGAGCATCAAAGCCTGACCCGGTTTCAGTGCCGCAGCTTTGGCCGCAGCTTCGTCACTCATGCAATCATTTGCAAAGTCCACATCCACTCCCAATAATTCGGAGACACGTGGAAGAATGTGTCGAAGTGAATATTTTGCAGTGGGACCTTTGGGACGGCCGAGATGAGAACCTATAATCACGCTGCCTCCATCCTGCAAAATTTTTTTCAGAGTAGGCATCGCTGCGCGAATACGTGTATCGTCGGTAATGTTGAAATTCTCATCCAGTGGAACATTGAAGTCCACACGAACAAATGCCTTTTTACCGGCGAAATTGAAAGAATCCATAGTTTGCATAATGCTTGTGTTTTTTATTTGTGAGTAAATTGTTGCCTAAAAACAAACGTCGATTCGAAACCTATTTAACGCCACAAAGATACTAAAATGTTGTCATTCATTCGATAAATTTTTTCTCTTTTTTCATTCACCTTGAATAGAATAGAGAGATGAAAATTAGACAACATATAATCATATTGATCGTAAAATATGCAGAATGAAGAAAAAATGCCTTTCAAAAAAATAAACCATAACAATTTGAAAACCCATCTATCGATTGTTTTACTCAAACCTTTTTTGTACTTTTGTACCGATTAATCAGGCATAAACGAATGCCTTCCATCATTCGATAATTTTTACATTTTCAGCATATAACAATGTTCGATAAACCCTTTCACCTTGTCCTGGAAGACGGGACAACCTTCAAAGGAAAGTCATTTGGTTACGAACGCCCTGTTGCCGGCGAAGTTGTTTTCAGCACAGGCATGGTGGGCTACGTCGAAAGCCTTTCCGATCCATCGTATCTCGGTCAGATTTTGACGCTTACCTATCCGCTCATTGGCAATTACGGCGTTCCTGACGATGTTTCCCAAAACGGTATTTCTACTTTTTACGAATCGGAAAAAATACAGGCTTCCGGCCTTATTGTTTCCGATTTTTCGTTTGAATACAGTCATTGGAATGCAGTAAAAAGTCTGCACGAATGGCTGGTCGAAAACAAAGTTCCTGCCGTTTACGGCATCGATACGCGCGAGTTGACCAAACTTGTTCGCGAAAAGGGAACGATGCTCGGTAAACTGGTTTTCCCCGATGAAGAAGATATCCCGTTTGTCAATCCCGATGATGAAAATCAGGTGGCAAAAGCGTCCTGCAAAGAAGTGATTACGTATGGCAATGGCAGTCACAAAGTAGTTTTGGTAGATTGTGGGGTAAAAAACAACATTATTCGCTGTCTGCTCAAACGCGATACGACGGTGGTTAGAGTTCCCTGGAATTATGATTTCACTCAGATGGAATACGACGGTTTGTTTATATCCAACGGACCGGGCGATCCGACTTATTGCAAACCGACTATCGAAAATATTCGCAAAGCAATGGCTGCCGATAAACCGATTTTCGGTATCTGCATGGGAAATCAGTTGCTTTCGCTGGCAAGCGGTGCGAGCATTTACAAACTGAAATACGGCCACAGAAGCAGTAATCAGCCTGTGCAATTGATGGGAACACAGCGGGCATTTGTTACCTCGCAAAATCATGGTTTTGCGGTGGATAGCAAGACGCTTTCTTCCGATTGGGAGCCGCTTTTTGTCAATATGAACGACGGCACAAACGAAGGCGTTCGTCATAAAACAAAGCCTTGGTTTTCGTCGCAGTTCCATCCCGAAGCTGCTGCCGGACCAACCGATACCGAGTTTTTGTTCGACGTGTTTATGCGGACACTGGACGAAAAAAATCCGTCGATACCTCGTCTGATTGAGGAAGAACTTGAGGCCAAACTGGTGGTAAAACATCCGGCTCCGGATTTTGAAAAGGGACAAATCAAAAAAGTACTCGTACTGGGTTCGGGTGCACTCAAAATAGGGGAGGCCGGTGAATTCGATTATTCTGGTTCGCAGGCCCTCAAGGCGTTGAAGGAAGAATCGGTGGAAACCATTCTTATCAATCCGAATATTGCTACGGTGCAAACCTCGGAAGGCATTGCCGATAAAGTATATTTCTTGCCGGTTACGCCGTTTTTTGTGGAACGGGTGATCGAAAAGGAGCATCCCGATGGCATTTTCCTGTCGTTTGGCGGGCAAACGGCACTCAATTGCGGCGTTGCTCTTTTCCGCAACAAAGTGCTCGAAAAATATAACGTGCGGGTATTGGGAACCCCTGTTCAATCCATCATCGATACGGAAGATCGCGAAATTTTCAACCAAAAGCTTTCGGAAATCGGTGTAAAATACATCAAAAGTGAGGCGGTTACCAATCTCGATGATGCTTTGCATGCCGCCAACCGATTGGGTTATCCCGTCATCGTGCGGGCTGCCTATGCGCTGGGCGGATTGGGAAGCGGCTTTTGCGATAATGATGAAGAACTGAAAATGCTTGTGGCGAAGGCATTTAATTTTTCGCCACAGGTTTTAATCGAAAAATCGCTCAAAGGCTGGAAAGAAATTGAATATGAAGTGGTTCGCGACCGCTACGACAATTGCATTACGGTTTGCAACATGGAAAATTTCGACCCGCTGGGCATTCACACCGGCGAAAGCATTGTTGTTGCGCCCTCGCAGACGCTATCGAACAGCGAATATTTCAAGCTTCGCGAATTATCCATCCGCATCATTCGCCACATCGGAATCATTGGCGAGTGCAATGTGCAGTATGCTTTCGATCCTGCATCGGAAGATTATCGGGTGATAGAAGTGAATGCCCGTCTCAGCCGTTCGTCGGCTCTTGCTTCCAAGGCAACCGGATATCCGTTGGCTTTTGTTGCCGCCAAATTGGGATTGGGTTACGGGCTTCCCGAACTGAAAAATTCGGTTACTAAGGTTACGTCTGCCTTTTTTGAGCCGGCTCTCGATTACATTGTCTGCAAAATTCCACGTTGGGATTTAGCAAAATTTCACGGTGTCTCGCGTGAATTGGGCAGCAGCATGAAATCTGTGGGTGAAATCATGTCCATCGGGCGCACTTTTGAGGAAGTGTTCCAAAAAGGGCTGCGCATGATTCAGCAGGGCATGCATGGTTTTGTCGGCAACAAAGATTTGTTTACCGATGAGTTGGACAAAGAACTGAGTGCTCCCACCGATAAGCGCGTTTTCTATCTTTCGCAGGCTCTGCAGCAGGATTATTCGGTGGACAGACTGTATGAGTTGACCAAAATCGACAAATGGTTTCTTTACAAACTGAAATATATCGTAGAGATTGCCCGTGAAGTGGAGCAATACAATACGCTGGAAGAATTTCCGACGGAATTGTTCCGAGAAGCAAAACTGAGAGGATTTTCCGATCATCAAATCGAAAAACTGATTTTCAAAAAATCGCTTTCGGATGATACGGTACGCAACAACCGCATCGGTAGAGGCATCAAACCGGTTGTCAAACAAATTGATACATTGTCGGCTGAATATCCGGCCCAAACCAATTATCTGTATCTTACCTACAATGGTACGGCAAACGATGTCCGGTATCTGGGCGACCATCGCTCGGTTATCGTGCTGGGTTCCGGTGCTTACCGAATCGGTTCGTCCGTCGAATTCGACTGGTGCTCGGTGAATGCTCTGAATACGATTCGCAAGGAAGGTTATCGTTCGGTGATGATCAATTATAATCCTGAAACGGTTTCCACCGATTACGACATGTGCGACCGCCTGTATTTCGACGAACTTAGTTACGAACGTGTTCGCGATATTATCGAACTCGAAAACCCGAAGGGCGTCATCGTGTCCGTTGGAGGACAAATCCCGAATAACCTTGCCGTTCGCTTGGATAAGGCAGGTGTTAACATTTTGGGTACTTCGGCCGATTCCATCGACAATGCCGAAGATCGCCACCGCTTCTCGGCGATGCTCGACCGATTGGGGATTGATCAGCCTCGCTGGCGTGAAGTTACTACCTTCGACGATATTCGCGAATTTGTGGATGAAGTCGGATTTCCGTTGCTGGTTCGACCTTCGTATGTACTTTCGGGTGCGGCCATGAATGTTTGTTCCAATAACGAAGAGCTGGAACGATTCCTCACGATGGCAGCCGAAGTTTCGCAAGAACATCCTGTAGTCGTCTCCGAATTTATCGAACATGCCAAGGAGATAGAAATCGATGCGGTCGCACAAAATGGCGATCTGGTGGTATATGCCATTTCGGAACATGTGGAATTTGCAGGTGTTCATTCGGGTGATGCCACCATTCAGTTCCCGCCACAGAAAATATATATCGAAACGGTCAGACGCATCAAGCACATTGCCCGACAGATTGCAAAAGAGTTGAAAATATCAGGCCCGTTCAATATCCAGTTTTTGGCGAAAGACAACGATATCAAGGTGATAGAATGCAATTTGCGAGCTTCGCGTTCGTTTCCGTTTGTTTCGAAGGTTTTGAAAATCAATTTTATCGAACTTGCAACGCAAGTGATGCTGGGGTTGGAAGTGAAAAAACCCGAAAAATCGGCATTCGATCTCGATTATGTGGGAATCAAAGCTTCGCAGTTCTCGTTCAATCGTTTGCAGAAAGCCGATCCGGTGCTTGGAGTAGATATGGCATCAACCGGTGAAGTAGGCTGCATCGGCTCCAATTTTGACGATGCACTGCTTACAGCCATGCTTTCGGTGGGATACCGCATTCCCGAGAAAAACATCATGGTTTCTTCGGGGGGAACGAAGTCGAAAGTGGCTCTTCTCGATGCTTGCCGTCTGTTGGCGAAAAACGGATATCATCTTTACGCAACGGGTGGAACGCAGAAGTTCCTTGCCGACAATGGCGTAGAGAGCACTTATGTGGCTTGGCCCGACGATAAGGATGCCGATCTGAATGTGACGGATATGATTGCTCAAAAGAAATTCGATTTGATCATCAACATCCCAAAGAACCTGACGGAACGAGAATTGACGAATGGATATAAAATTCGTCGCGGTGCGATCGATTTCAACATTCCGCTCATCACCAACGACCGGTTGGCAAGTGCATTCATCAAAGCTTTTTGCAAGATGAAGGAAGGCGATATCCAAATCAAGCACTGGGGAGAATACAAGTAAAGGTTGTTATTGTGCGAAAAAACAGATTTAGTTCCGGTTAAAAATTGACACCACCCGAAGAGGTGTCAATTTTTTTGCTTACCTTTTGAAAATATATCGCACGCTTGGGAATAAGCTTTTTCCACGTCGGTTACTCGATTTTCACACAACGTGCAATCTCGAGGAAGTCAGTAAGCTTTTCTTCGAGTTCTTTCATCGAATGCAGAACGATTCGTGCTCCCGATTTTTTCAACATTTCGTCCGAAAGAGGTCCCGTGTTGACATCGATAGTGAAAATTCCGGCTTTTGTGGCTGCTTCGGTTCCGAGCGGTGCATTCTCAATTACGGTTGCCTGATTTGGTTTTAAGTTTCCTGCTTTTTCGAGTCCCATCAAAAACGGTTCCGGATGAGGCTTCCCGTTTTTCACGTCGAAAGCCGTTACCATTGTGTCGGGAGAAAAAATTCCCGGGAAATTATCGTTCAGTTTGTCGATGAGCGATGGTTGCCCCGAACCGGTTACAAGCACCGGCGTCAGTCCCTTACGCTTCACGAGTTCGAGCACTTCCTTAGCTCCCGGCATAGTTTTCCCTTCGTTATATCGGGTAAAGAGTTCCGTTTTACGGGCATAAATTTTCTCGATTTCCTCTTTTGAAGCTTTTCGTCCCAATTCGCGTTGGAAAAGAATGTTAATAGTCGATTCGCCCGTACGTCCTTCGTGTAAATAGAATTCTTCCGGCGAATTATTGATTCCTATTTCATCCATTGTTTGTTTCCACGATTTGGCATGTGCCGGCATGGAATCGTACAATACTCCGTCCATATCGAAGAGGACGGCTTTCAAATCAAAACGAGTGTAATTATGTTCACGAAGATAGGTTTCGAAAATCGAAATTGCTTCTTGTCGATTGATCATTATTGTGAGTAAAAATATAAAAACAACCCGTCAGACCGCTTTTCAACAGAATGACGGGCATGTTATTGAAATTGGAATTTATAATTTGGCTTTGATGGCCGCTGTTTCTTGTTCGTAGCCCGGTTTTTCGAGCAGGGCAAACATATTCTTTTTGTATGCTTCCACTCCCGGTTGATTAAATGGATTGACGCCGAGTAGATAACCACTTATTCCACATGCTTTTTCGAAGAAATAAATGAGCTGGCCGATTGATTCTTCATCCAGTCGGGGGATTTCGATCAGCAAATTGGGAACGCCACCATCTACGTGTGCAATGCGTGTACCCAATTCAGCCATTTTGTTGACTTCGTCCACACGTTTTCCACTCAGATAATTCAGCCCGTCAAGATCTTCCTTATCCGAAGGTATTTCGAGTCTTTTATCGGGTTGTGCGATGGAAATAACCGTTTCGAAAATAGTACGTTCACCTTCCTGGATCCATTGTCCCATCGAATGCAAATCGGTAGTGAAATCAACCGCTGCCGGAAAAATTCCTTTATGATCTTTTCCTTCGCTTTCGCCATAAAGTTGTTTCCACCATTCGGCAAAATAGTGAAGTTTTGGATGATAATTTACCAAGATTTCGATTTTCTTTCCTCTTTTGTAAAGTTCGTTGCGAATGACTGCATAAATTGCCGACAGATTGTATTCGAATGAAATATTATCGGCTGTAGCTTTCTCCATAGCAACCGCACCGGCAACGAGTTTTCGGATATTGATGCCGGCTACCGCAATCGGCAAAAGCCCGACCGGCGTGAGAACGGAATAACGACCGCCTACATCGTCGGGAATGACGAAGGTTTTGTACCCTTCTTTCGAAGCAAGCATGCGAAGAGCTCCTTTAGTTGCATCGGTAATAGCAACAATGCGTTGGCGAGCTTCGCCCTTACCTACTTTTTCTTCGAGTAATTCCTTCAAAATGCGGAAAGCAAGTGCCGGTTCGGTAGTAGTTCCCGATTTGGAAATATTGATGATCCCAAAACTTTTGTTTTGAAGATATTCTTTCAGTTCGAACAGATAATCTTCGCTGATATTGTTACCGGCATACATAATGACAGGATTTTTGCGGTCTTGCTGAAGCCAGTCGAAAGCATTCGAAAGCGAATCGATTACTGCGCGTGCGCCTAAATAACTTCCGCCAATACCGACTATCACTACCACATCACATCGTGTGCGGAGGTTGACAGCAGCATCTTCTATTTCTTTAATGGCATCTTCGGTTATCGATGAAGGAAGATTGACCCATCCCAAAAAATCGTTGCCCGGACGAGAACCATCGTGCAGAGCCCGGTTGCATGCGAGCGCATTCGTTCCCTGTTTCAAGATTTCATCTTCGGTAACGAACTTGTACACATGTTGGATGTTCATTTTGAGCTTTTCCATTGACTAATTGAGTTTATTTAGTTTAAAATGTTTCGATCAATTTCTGAATACCGGCTTTGGGTGGAAGTTTATCGTACAAAATCTGATATACGGTGTTGACAATGGGAATATCAATTTTGAAACGCTGATTCATCTCCATAATGCATTTTGCACCATAATATCCTTCGGCAATCATTTCCATTTCGAGTTGAGCCGTTTTCACCGAGTATCCTTTGCCAATCATTGTACCGAGCGTTCTATTTCGGCTGAATTGCGAATAGCCGGTTACGAGCATGTCGCCCAGGTAATGTTGTTCGCAAATATTTCGTTCCATCGGAGCGACGCTACTCAAAAAACGCTCCATTTCTTTGGCACAATTCGTCATCAAAACGGCCTGAAAATTATCGCCATACTGAAGCCCTTGACATATTCCGGCCGCAATTGCATAAATATTTTTGAGAACCGATGCCATTTCGATGCCAACCACATCATTCGAAACCCGTGTATGCATGATTCTCGAATTGATAGCCTCGGCGAGCATGGTTGCTTTTTCGGTATCGATACAAGCAGAAGTGAGGAAGGATAGACGTTCGAGCGCAATTTCTTCGGCATGACAAGGGCCCGAGAGCACTCCGATATTTTCGAGAGGAATTCGGAAGTTATAGGCGAGATATTCGCTGATGACCATGTTGTCGTTGGGGACTATTCCCTTGATGGCCGATATCACGAATTTTCCTTTGAAAGCGCTATTCCAAATTCTTTTCAGATATTGTTTTACGTAAGGAGAAGGGAATGCAAGAATAATCGTATCCGAATCTTTGATGGCTCTTTCGATGCTGGAGTAAAAAGTAATTTGAGCCAGATTGAATTTCAGATTTGTGAGATAATCGGGATTGTGCCCTAACTTGTAAAATCCTTCGATCTGTTCCGTACGTCGAATATACCAATGTAGATGGTCGTTGTTCATCAGTACAATTTTGGCGAGAGCCGTACCCCATGTACCTCCTCCCAAAACACAGATTTTTCCGAGTGAATCCATTTTGTATGTTTAAAATTCAGGCATGATCGTCAGGCAAGAGTTGAAGCACTTTCTATCCAACTTTTAACCTCTTCGAGCGATGGATTGTTCAATTCGAGTTTGTATTTTTTATTCAATTCGCACAGTTCCTGATGTATTTTATTCGGATTAGCCCCTTTTAAGGCAGCAACTTCGTTGTATCCGGCTCTTTGTAAAGGAGAAATCCATACTTCCGGAATGCCGAGTTCCGTATATTTATGAGCGTTGTCTTTTTTTACCGTTCTTTCCGGGCGCATTTGAGGAAACAAGAGAACTTCCTGAATAGTCGTTTGCCCGGTAAGAATCATCGTGAGGCGATCCATTCCTATTCCCATTCCTGCAGTAGGCGGCATGCCATATTCGAGTGCACGCAGAAAATCCTGATCGATGTACATGGCTTCGTCGTCACCTTTTTCAGAAAGGCGAAGCTGTTCCTCAAAGCGTTCGCGTTGATCGATCGGATCGTTTAATTCTGAATAGGCGTTTGCGAGCTCTTTCCCGTTGACTATCAATTCGAATCTTTCGGTAAGCTGTGGATTGTTGCGATGGCGTTTTGTCAAAGGCGACATTTCGATTGGATAATCCATCACAAAAGTGGGCTGAATGAAATGCCCTTCGCACTTTTCTCCAAATATCTCGTCGATGAGTTTTCCTTTTCCCATTGTCGGATCGTGTTCGATTCCCAATTTGTTGCACACATCTCGAAGCTCATCTTCATTCATCCCGGCAATATCAAATCCGGTAAATTCCTTAATGGCATCGAGCATAGTGATTCGCTTGTAGGGCGCTTTGAAATCAATTTCGTTTTCACCTACTTTCACTTTTGTGGTTCCGAGCACTTGCAGGGCAGTATGCTCGAGCATTTGCTCGGTGAATTCCATCATCCAATTGTAATCTTTATAGGAAACATAGATTTCGAGCACGGTAAATTCGGGATTGTGAGTGCGATCCATACCTTCGTTACGAAAATCACGCGAAAATTCGTAAACGCCCTCAAATCCTCCAACGATCAGACGTTTGAGATATAGTTCATTCGCAATTCGCAGATACAAATCGATATCCAGGGCATTGTGGTGTGTGATGAATGGACGAGCGGCAGCCCCGCCGGGAATGCTTTGCAAAACAGGAGTATCTACTTCGAGATAACCATGCCGATTAAAAAACTCACGCATGGCATCGAATATTTTCGTGCGTTTCACAAAAATATCTTTCACGCCTTCGTTCACCAATAAGTCCACATATCGTTGACGATATCGCAGTTCGGGATCATTAAACTTGTCGTAAGCCACGCCGTCTTTCACTTTGACGATAGGCAGAGGACGAAGTGATTTGGATAATACGGTTAAGCTTTGCGCATGCACCGAAATTTCGCCGGTTTGCGTCCGGAAAACAAATCCGGTGATGCCGATGAAATCGCCGATATCGAGCAATTTTTTGAAAACAATATTGTAAAGATCTTTATTTTCTTCAGGACAAATATCGTCGCGTGTGATATATACTTGAATGCGTCCTTTCGAATCCATCAATTCGATAAATGATGCCTTGCCCATGATGCGTCGGCTCATAATGCGACCGGCTATACTTACCTGTCGTTTTTCACCGCTATCATCGAATTGATCTTTTATGTCAGTAGAATAGGCATTGACTTCATATAAAGGCGCCGGATAGGGATCTATCCCGAATTGACGCAACTCGTTAAGACTTTGCCTGCGTATAATTTCCTGTTCGCTTAAATCTAATAATTGCATTTCGTCTATCTTCTTTTTGCAGATTTCCCATAAAAGTCCACAAAAATACAAAATTGTTGGCATTCTTTTGGTTTTATGTGTCTTTTTTCCTTTCTTTAAAAGTGGAATTTTTTGTTTTTCAGATTCTTGATGCCGGAGTGAATAGACTTGATGTTCATCAGAAAAAATATTAAAGAATTATTTCTTTAATGAAAGAAAAATTATATATTTGTGCAGTTATCTTATGCCATTTGGAATTTTGATTCTCGATTTTTTGAGTGAATTATGAGAAAAAAATGGCATTTTGATATATATGCCGGCATTCGAACGACAATTCATTCCGGATATACCGTTAAATTGATCCTAATTTGGAATTTTGACAAAGATTTGTTTTAACCGGTACCTAAAATGACTTTGCAACAGTTGAGTAACATAGTGAAAGGCAATATCCTCCATGATCCGGTCAAATCAATGGATTATCGACATGCTTTTGCATCGGATTTGATGAGTGATGTCCTTCGTTTCCATATGGACGATGCCGTTCTCATTACCGGCTTATCAACCATTCAAACGGTTCGCACCGCCGAAATGTCAAACCTGCCGTGCATAGTCGTCGCGCGTGGAAAACAAATCAGCAACGAAATGATAGCACTCGCATCCGAAAATCATATTGCCCTTGTTTCGTCACCCCTGACGGTATTCGAAATTTCGGGCAAATTATATATGAACGGCATCAAACCGGTATATTGAATGGAGGTGCAGTACGAAATACAAGGAGGAGATTTCAGCACGGCCGGACAGGCAAGTTCCGAAATTAAGAAATTGCTAAAACAATTCAACATCGATCCACAAATTGTTCGGCGAATCGCAATTGCATTGTTCGAAGCCGAAGTGAATGTGGTGGCACATGCCTATAAAGGAATTATGAAAGCTGATATCGAACCCGAGAGTATTCGTGTGATCGTTGAAGATGAAGGTCCCGGTATCGAGGACATCGAAAAAGCTATGGAAGAAGGTTTTTCGACGGCATCGGAAGCGGTTCGTCAGATGGGATTTGGCGCAGGAATGGGATTGCCCAATATCAAAAAAAATGTTGACGAAATGATTCTAACTTCCGTTCCGGGAAGAGGAACCTGTTTGAAAATGAAAGTTCTTTTCTGATACCCAAAAAAGTGCAGCAATGAAGCAGTACACATACACTCATGCAATTCAGATCGATGCCGATAAGTGCATCGGTTGCTCTCATTGCATGCGGGTTTGTCCTACCGAGGCAATTCGTATTGACGGAGGACACGCCCGCATTCAATCGGTTCGATGCGTTGATTGTGGTGAATGCTTCAGAGTTTGCCCGCAACGGGCAATTTATGTAAAGGACGATGGTCTTGCGTCGGTCAAAAGTAGCGGTTACCGAATCGCTCTTGTACCTTCGATTTTTATCGGACAATTCCCTTCCGATTATTCTGCCACGCAAATTCTTGAGGCTGTCAGACAAATTGGATTTGACGATGTTTTCGAAGTTGAACAAGCTGTGGATATGGTAAAAAGTGAATACCGTCTTTTGGAAAATGAAATCGACCAACGGCCCGCAATTACTTCATTTTGTCCTGCCGTTGTCCGGTTGATACAAGTGCTCTATCCTTCGCTCACCGATCAGATCATTCGATTGAAAGCGCCTCACGACATTGCGGCTCTTTACCTGAGAAAATCTAAAGAAAGACAAGGCATTCGGCCATCCGAAATTTATATTTATTACATCACGCCATGTGCGGCAAAAATTGTGGCTGCCCGTGATCCTGTTGCCGAAAAAGAATCGCCAATCGACGGGACTATCGATATGAAAATGATCTACAATCTGGTGTCGAAAATAATTCGGGAAGATAAAAATTCGGGATTGCACAAATCGTATGCCAACATGAGTCCGGATTCGGTATGCTGGTCGTTATCGGGAACCGAAAAAAAATACTTTTCAGGAAGAAGTTTGGCTATCGACGGGATGAACAATGTCATCGAATTTCTCGATAAACTCGAATCGGGTCAGTTGGCACATATCGATTTTTTGGAAATGCGTGCTTGTGATCAGGGTTGTGCCGGTGGCATCCTTTGTCCCTGTAACCGATTTCTTGCGGTGGAACGACTCGAACAACGTCAGAAAAAATTGGAAAAATTGAAACTCCAAAATGAAGGAAAAGTAACGAATATGCTGTTTGAATTTTCGGAGGAATTGCATCGGGAACTGCAAATCGATGCGGTTGAACCACGCGAAGGACTGCAACTCGACGAGGATATAGGGAAAGCCATTCAGAAAATGAAGCATATCAAAAAGCTGATGACATTTTTGCCCGGTTTCGATTGCGGCGCGTGCGGAGCGCCCAGCTGTAGGGCACTGGCCGAAGATATTGCCCAAGACCGAGCAAACATTTCTTATTGTGTGTTTGTGCAACGCGTGATGGAAAAAAACTATAAACTAAGTCCCGAACAATCATTTTCGGTAATCGAGAAAATTTGGGGGCAGAACCGACTTAACAAATATACCGATGAAAACGAATCTTAAAAAATTAGCAGCCGATTTGAACTTCGAGCCGTTGTCCGGAATAAATTTGCCGGATCGAATACCTCAATCGGCATATGTATCGGACTTGTTGAGTGACGTCATTGGCAAGGCCCAACCGGGCATGCTTTGGATCACCTCACAAGTACACAAGAATATTGTGGCTGTTGCTTCGCTCAAAGAGTTGAGCGCCATTATAGTCGTGAACGAACGTGAGATTGACGACGAAGTCGTGAAGCATGCCGATGAAGAAGGCGTTGTTATTCTTTCGTCTCATCTTCCTGCGTTCGAAACCGCAGGCAAATTGTACGTCTATCTCAATCAAGCGGAATGAATCTTTACAAGGCCGATTTGCACGTTCATACCTGTCTGTCGCCTTGCGGCGATTTGGACATGAGCCCGCGCAATATTATCCAAGCAGCCATACAAAAAGGACTGGATATGATTGCGATAACGGATCACAATTCGACAAGGAACGTGAAAACCTGTCTTGAAATTGCCGAAAAAGAGAATATTTTTGTTGTTCCCGGATGTGAAATAAATACACAGGAAGAGGTGCATTGTTTGGCATATTTTCCCGATTTGGAGGCGATATCGGAATTTCAAAAATATCTCGACCGAAAGTTACCCGAAATAGAAAATGATCCTGATTTATTTGGATACCAGGTTGCAGTGGATGAGGATGATAGAATTATATTTGAAGAAAAGCGATCGCTGTATTTGGGAATTCGTGATGATATAGAAAATGCGGCAAATCAAGTTCACGCGTTGGGTGGAATTTTTGTGCCGGCCCATATCGATCGTCTCAAAAATAGCATTTTCAGTCAGTTGGGGTTCATTCCCTTCGATTTGAAATACGACGCACTCGAAATTTCGAAGCGACATTCTGTTCCCGAATTTTTGAAAATGCATCCCGAATTGCAAAATGCGCGTATTCTTCGCAACTCCGATGCACATCAATTGGAGGATATCGGCACTCTCACCACTTTTTTTCGGATGCCCGAATTGAACTGGATTTTTTTTAAATCGGCTTTCGAAAGGAATGCTTTTGGATCTGAAATTCTCAATCGCGACTCCGAGATATGGTAGATTTATCGATGCATCTGATGGATATTGTACAAAATTCTATTCGGGCAAATGCGAAAACGATCGACATTCTGTTCGAAGAAAAAACAAAAGATCACACATTGACTTTTGTTGTGAATGATGACGGAATAGGGATAAACAAAGAAATGCTGAAGAAAATGGATGATCCGTTTTTTACCACACGCACTACCCGAAAAGTTGGACTGGGTGTACCTCTTTTGAAGATGACGTGCGAGCAAACGGGAGGAAGTCTCGAAGTTAAATCTGAGCCCCAAATGGGGGCATGGGTAAAAGCTGTTTATCGAACCGATCATCCCGACTGTTTGCCGCTGGGAGATATTGCAGGCACACTGGCCTTATTGCTCAAGACCAATCCGGAAATTCGATTTCGAGCGCTTTACCGATTAGATGATGACGAATTTCGTTTTGACTCCGACGAACTGAAACAACTTGGAATTGACTTGGATACTGCCGAAATGTTTTTTGCACTCAAAGAATTTTTTACTGCCAATTTCGAGGAATTATTTCGAAAACGACCTTGCGGCAGTTACCTTTGTTAGATCTGCAATATAATGATAATTAATATTTTAAATCAAAATATCGACATGACTGAAATCAAAACATTAGCTGACCTGAAAAAAAAACAGGAGGAAGTTAAATCGAGAATCGACTTGCGCAACAAAGCCGAAAATCCCGAAGCACGCGTGCAAGTCAAAGTTGCAATGGCAACCTGTGGCATAGCGGCCGGCGCCAAAAAAGTGATGGAATATTTTGTGGAAGAACTTGAAAAAAGAAATATCGATGCCATCGTTACGCAAACGGGATGCATGGGCTATTGTTTCGCCGAACCTACGGTCGAAGTAATACTGCCGGGCAAAGAAGCAATGGTTTTTGGATATGTGGATAATGTCCGTGCCGACGAAATCATCGAGCGGTATATCAAGCACGGAGAATTGGTGGATGGTATTATTCCTCAGAATTATGATACCATCGAACAGGAAGAACGATAAATCATGGAGGAGCAAACAATGAGTCAGTATAAAATGCATATTTTGGTGTGTGGGGGAACGGGTTGCCGGTCTTCGCAAAGCGGATTGATTAGCGAACTGTTTCAGGATGAACTCCTGCGCAAAGGTCTAAAAAATGAAGTTCAGGTGATTCGCACCGGCTGCTTTGGCTTTTGCGAAAAAGGGCCAATTGTCAAGATATTACCCGATAATACCTTTTACACACAAGTGAAGCCTGAAGACACTGCCGAAATCATTGACGAGCATATTATTAAAGGGCGAAAGGTTACTCGGCTTCTATATCTCGACCCCGACACACAGGAATATGTTTCGGACTCTAAGCATATGGGATTTTACAAAAAACAATTGCGTGTTGCTTTGCGTAATTGTGGGCTGATCGATCCGGAAAACATTGATGAAGCCATTGCTCGCGATGCCTACCAAGCTTTGGGTAAAGTATTGAGTGAATATACACCTGAGCAAACGATAGACATCATCAAGCGTTCCGGGCTTCGAGGAAGAGGTGGGGCCGGATTTCCTACCGGCTTGAAATGGGAAATCACCAGTAAGAATCCTGCTAATCAGAAATATGTAGTATGCAATGCCGATGAAGGTGATCCCGGTGCTTTCATGGATCGATCCATTCTCGAAGGCGATCCTCATTCGGTCCTCGAAGCAATGGCAATTTGCGGTTATTGCATCGGCGCTAGCAAAGGCTTGATATATGTGAGAGCCGAATATCCACTGGCAGTTAAGCGATTGAAAGTAGCCATCGATCAGGCACATCAATACGGATTGCTCGGCGAGCATATTTTCGGCACCGATTTCTCTTTCGACATCAACTTACGCTATGGAGCGGGAGCATTTGTGTGCGGTGAAGAAACTGCACTCATCCATTCCATGGAAGGAAAACGCGGTGAACCTACCAATAAACCTCCATTTCCGGCACAAAGCGGCTATCTCGGCAAACCTACCAACGTGAATAATGTAGAAACTTTTGCCAATGTTCCGGTTATCATTTTGAAAGGAGCAGAGTGGTTTTCATCTATCGGTACCGAAAAATCGAAGGGCACCAAAGTTTTTGCGCTTGCCGGTAAAATCAACAATGTGGGGTTGATCGAAGTCCCGATGGGAACAACGCTGCGAGAGATTATTTTCGAAATTGGCGGCGGAATCAAAAACGGGAAGAAATTCAAAGCTGTACAAACAGGCGGCCCGTCGGGTGGCTGCCTCACAGAAAAACATCTCGATACGCCGATAGATTACGAAAGTTTGACTGCTGCCGGATCGATGATGGGATCGGGAGGTATGATCGTTCTCGACGAAGATGATTGCATGGTTTCGGTTGCAAAATATTATCTCGGATTCATCGTCGAGGAATCTTGCGGAAAATGTGCGCCCTGTCGGATTGGCAACAAGCGTCTGTATGAAATTTTGGAACGCATGACTCAAGGGAAAGCCGATCCCGAAGATCTCGATAAACTTCGCAATTTGTGTAACGTCATCGGAGATACGGCTTTGTGCGGATTGGGCCAAACATCACCCAATCCTGTACTTTCGACATTGAACAATTTCATCGAAGAATATGAAGAACACGTTTTCGAAAAAAAATGTCGTTCGGGTCAATGTCACGATTTGCTTTATTATGTAATCGACGAAGAAGAATGTACGGGTTGTGGCGCGTGCAAGCGTGTTTGTCCCGTAAATGCCATTTCGGGCGAGAAAAAGCAACCACACCTTATCGATCAGAAAATTTGCATCAAATGCGGATCGTGTATGGAAAAATGCCAATTCGATGCCATCAATTTGAAAAATGAATATAAACCGACAACTGTTTCGGTGTAAAGATTTTCAACCCGGCATCTGAATAGAAAAGAATTGCAAATCGTTTTTCTCCAACCTTTCAAAAAAAGCTATTTTATGGAAATGATAAAACTTACCATCGACAATAAAAAAATTGAAGTCGAAAAAGGTACAACCATTCTGAAAGCGGCACGTCAGTTTGGAATCGATATTCCCACATTGTGCCACTTCGAACTCGGAGACATGGGCATAGAAAATAAGCCGGGTGGATGCCGTATTTGTGTTGTCGAGATCGAAGGACGTCGCAATCTGGCTCCATCGTGTATTACCGAAGTACAGGAAGGAATGGTGGTCAACACCCATAATATCCGCGTGATCAATGCACGACGTACAGTGCTCGAACTCATCATCTCCGATCATCCTTTCGATTGCCTTGTTTGTGCAAAATCAGGACAGTGCGAGTTACAACATTTGGCCACTCAACTCGGAATACGCGAAATTCCCTACAAAGGCGAACAATCGACTTATCGAAAAGATACATCGCCATCCATCATTCGAGATATCGACAAATGCATCCTGTGCCGGCGTTGCGAAATGATGTGCAATCAGGTGCAAACGGTAGGAGCTCTGTCGGCAATCAATCGTGGATTTATGTCGGTAGTTGCTCCGGCATTCGAAATGAATCTCGAGGATTCGCCTTGCACTTATTGCGGTCAGTGTGTTTCGGTATGTCCTACAGGAGCACTCACCGAAGCCGATCACACCAATGAAATTATTCGGGCTTTATCCGATCCTTCGAAAACAGTAATTGTTCAAACGGCGCCTGCCGTTAGAGCTGCTCTCGGCGAAGAATTTGGAATGGAACCCGGCACGTTGGTTACCGGCAAACTGGTTGCTGCCCTTCGCCGTCTCGGTTTCGATTATGTGTTCGATACCGATTTCGGTGCCGACCTCACCATCATGGAAGAAGGCACGGAATTTTTGAATCGAATCAAGGGCTATATGGCCGGAGATACTTCTGTCAAGTTGCCGATTCTTACCTCTTGCTGTCCGGGTTGGGTAAACTTTTTTGAGCACAATTTCCCTGATCTGCTTGATGTGCCATCGACTGCCAAATCGCCACAACAAATGTTTGGAGCCATAGCAAAAACGTATTTTGCCGACAAAATCGGTGTCAATCGGAATGATTTGGTGGTTGTATCCATTATGCCATGTCTGGCAAAAAAATACGAATGTCAGCGCAATGAGTTTAAAGTAAACGGAAATCCCGATGTTGATTATTCCATTTCCACGCGCGAGCTGGCCGCATTTATCAAGTTGGCGAATATCGACTTCATGGATTTACCCGACGAAGATTTCGACGATCCTTTGGGCGAATCCTCAGGTGCAGGCGTTATTTTTGGCAATACGGGAGGTGTGATCGAGGCGGCTTGCCGCACTGCTTATGAATTATATACAGGAAAGAAGCTGGAAAAGATTGAATTTGAGCAGTTGCGCGGCTTGGAAGGGATTCGCTCTGCTACCATCGATTTTGACGGACTTCCATTGAATATCGGCATTGCCAACGGATTGGGAAATGCGCGAAAATTGCTCGACGAAGTTCGCGCAGGGACTTCTAACTACCATGCCATCGAAATTATGGCTTGCCCCGGCGGTTGCATTGGGGGTGGCGGACAACCGTATCATCATGGCTATAGCGAAATACTCCGGCGAAGAGCCGCTGCCATTTATACCGAAGACGAAAGAAAAACCATTCGCAAATCGCATGAGAATCCTTCCATTATTCGCCTCTACAGCGAATTTTTGGGAGAGCCCGGCAGCAAGAAGGCTCATAGCCTGTTGCATACCCACTATTTTCCGAAGGGCAACGAAGTAACGATTCATCGATAGTAATTTAAAAACAAAGAGTTATGAGCACGAAAACCAATACAGAAAATAATGTTGCACACGAATATCCCTATAACGGATCGTCGCCACAAGTTGAGGTGAAAATAAAGCTTACGGCGGATAAAATCGAAAAAATCGATGCTATTTGTCGGTCATTTGGTAATGATCCGGGTGAATTGATCAATGTGCTGCACGAGACCCAATCGGAATTTGGATACTTGCCGGCAGAAGTTCAGGATGTGATTGCGCAAAACTTGCGAATACCTGTTGCTCAGGTTTATGGAGTGGTGTCGTTTTACTCTTTTTTCACCATGACCCCCAAAGGCGAACATCCAATTTCGATATGTTTGGGAACGGCCTGTTATGTGCGAGGATCGGAAAAAATTCTCGAAGAATTTAAAAAGGAACTGAAAATCGATGTCGGCGAAACCACTCCCGACGGAAAGTTTTCGATTAATTGTCTTCGATGCGTTGGTGCTTGCGGTTTGGCCCCTGTGGTTATGGTAGGCGAAAGAGTTTTCGGTCGTGTCTCGCCCGAAAGTGTGAAGCAGATTATAGCTGAGTATAAAGATTGAATCTTAAAACTCCATTTTAAGCATTCGAAAGAATTTTCGAAATAGATATCCGGTTTTCAATTCGTTTTTTGAAGAAATTTAATTCGCAAACTTTGTCAACACATAGAACCTCTGAGCAAAGATTGAGGCATTGGGTCAATGCATTAAATGCATTAGATATTGCTATCCTCAATATCTGCCATTGTTTTTTTAAAAAACATGAAGCCCTGAAAACACACATCAGCAAACCCATAGAGACACGTAGGCTTAAGTTTTAAACTATTTTCCGACGAAAGTGAAAATTGGTTGACCGTTCGCGGAAACCAAACCCACATAAGGGCAGGTTCACGATTGGCCCAAACATTATATGGTATTCCCTGAAAGATATAGTCGATTGGTTGAGCGTTCGCAAATATAAATGAAACGGCTAAAAATATTGCAGCTGAAAAATTATGTTTTTGAGCTATAAATCTAAATTCAACACTATAGTCAATATTGACATTTTTTTGATAATTAATCACACTTTTGGGCTGAAAGTAGGACCAAATCTCATAAGACGCAAATACGAGCCAAGTGCCGCGTAAATACGGCAGAACCCCATTCGAACCCCTTATAAGCATTTAATACGTATTCGTTTTTTGTAACAATCTACAACTTTATGTGACGGCAATATAAATAAACAGAAAATAAATGAGGCTGTCCTTCTTCGAGACAGCCTCCAAAATATAGATGAGACGATGTAAAATTATTTGACGGTCATTGCCTGTTTCGGCATCATTACGACCGTTGCTTGATTGCCCTGCGAAATCAGCTTTTTCGCAAATTCCTGAATATCTTTTGAAGTAACGGAATTTACGGTTTTCAGATATTCTGTGTGATTGTCTTCGCCATAAAAATACTTGGTGTCGAGGACATTCATCCAATAACTGTTTTCTTTCAGGTTTTCGTTATATTTTTTGTTCATGTATTCCTTCACTTTCGTGAAATCGGCTTCGCGAGGACCATTTTGTGCCATCGATTCGAGTTCGCGGAAAATGATCTGATTCAGTTTCTCCATTTTCGCCGGATCGGTATCATAAACAATCTGAAGCATTGTTTGCCCTTCGGGATAGCGTGCGATGCTGCCTCCGGCGTAAACGCCATAGGATCCGCCTTCATCTTCGCGAACCTTTTCGGTGTAAACAATATCGAGAATCTGATCGAACATGCTCATCAGAATTTGATTTCTGAGTGAACGTTGGGTATCGCCCGATACGCCGACAAATACGGAAGCTTTCGGGTTTTTCATTTCGCGCTCAAAAATATTATCCGATTTGCCTTTTTTCATCGACATGGGCACTTTCACGAAATCGCCCTTTTCGGCTTTTCCGGGAATCGAAGCCAAATATTGTTCGATGACGGGTTTCACTTTACTCTCGTCGATATTTCCGACCAATGTAAAAACGAACCGGCCGGGATTTGAAAATATCTCGTTATACATGTCCATAATGCGATTGTAGTCGATCTTGCTTAGATCCTGCAATTTGAGACGTCCGACCAACGGATTAACGCCGTATATGGCTTTCGTAACCGAGTCGCTGAAAGCAACCATAGGTTCGGCTTCCTGATTTTTGAGTTGCGTTTCGGTACGCTGCATAAACGATTTGAATGCATCTTCGTCCCGACGTGGGGCCGTAAAGTAAAGGTAAACCAATTGCATCATGGTTTCGAAATCTTTGATAGACGACGATCCGTTGATGTCTTGAGTTGTCAAACCTACGCTCGGTGCAGCTGAGGCCGTTTTGCCGGCAAGCACTTTCGGGAGATCGGTAGCACTGAATTTGCCAACTCCGCCCAAATTCATCACCGAATTCATTACTTTGCAGTTGACAGGATCTTTTTCTGCAAATTTTGAATATCCGCCCAATGCCGAAGCTGTCATCAATATTTCATCATCTTTGAAATTCGTGTTTTTCAAAATTACTTTTATTCCGTTCGACAATGTCCAGATGGTAGCGTCCATATCCGCATCCCTTTCGGTTTTTACGATTTTTCCGGGTGCAGGCGGTGTAGCCACCAGCGGTTCGTTGATGGTTTGTTCCTTATAGGGCTCGATATTTTCGTTCTGCACTGTTTTTATCACCGTTAGGAGTTCGTCTTTAGTGGGATAGACAAGCCCCTCTTTCTGCGGGCCGGTAACCGAGATGACGATGTTTTGATCTCCAATAAGTTGTTTTATTGTTTGATTAATAGCTTCGACGGGAATATTCGGAGCAAGAGCCTGAATGAATTGATATTCGAATTCGATACCCGGAATAGCTTCGCCATCGGTAAATGATCTGACATATTCCTGCGAATAGAGCTCGTTTTTCTGTTTGTCGCGGTTGTTATAAAGATTTTCGTAATTCTTGAGAATGTTTGTTCGGGCAATATCGTATTCTGAAGCCGTAAATCCGAATTTTTTCACCCTTTCGGATTCGCGAATCAAAGCGCCCAGTGCCAGGTCGATTTTGTCTTCGGCGCTTCCTGCGACTTCAGTCCAGGCATCTTTGGTTTTGGCCACAAAGTAATCGCCGTCATAAGCGTAAGCAAAAGTAAAAGGAGCGTCCGGCTTTTGGGTGATTTCCCGGAAACGCTGATTGAGCATAGCAGAAGCAACATTCATCACATATTGGGTAATAAATCCGGCCTGCGTATTTTTCAATTCTGTCGGAATCGGATCGTGTTTGAAAAACACCATCACTTGTGCCGTCCTTGCTTCGGGATCAGTAGCGAGAGCAACAATGGGCTCTTTGTTGTCGGGAACGGGATAATAAATTCTTTCGGCGCGATTTTCATCGAGTTTAATCGGAGAAAACAGATCTTTGATTTGTTTTTCCGTTTCATCCACATTCACATCGCCAACTACGATAATCCCCTGCAAATCGGGGCGATACCATTTATGATAGTATCCCCTCAGTTCTTCGGGCTTGAAATTGTTGATCACATCGATTGAGCCGATAGGCATACGTTTGGCATACTTGCTATCCGGATACATAACGGGCAGGAGCTGTTCCCACAAACGCTGTTGTGCACCACCACGCGTGCGCCACTCTTCACGAATTACCCCACGCTCCTTTTCTATTTCTTCAGGTTCGAGGGATATCGCATTCGACCAATCGTGCAATACGAGCAAACAGGAATCCATCAGGTTTTTGTTGTTCGTCGGGATGTCGGTGAGATAATAAACCGTTTCGTCAAAGGAAGTATAGGCATTGATATTGTAACCGAACTTAATACCGTTGTTCTGCAGATATTCGAGCATGGTTTTGCCGGGAAAATTTTTAGTCCCGTTGAAAGCCATGTGTTCCAAAAAGTGGGCAAGTCCTGCTTGATGGTCTTCTTCCTGCATCGACCCTACTTTTTGAGCAATATAGAAGTCGGCTCTGTGTTCGGGCAAATTGTTGTGACGAATGTAGTAAGTAAGACCGTTTTCGAGTTTACCTGTTCTTACTTGCGGATCGATAGGCAACGTCAGGTTTTGTTGCGCCATGATCAAGGTCGCAAAGGTGAGGAATGCAGATAAAATAAATTTTCGCATTGTAGCAATTGTTAGATGTAGAAATTGATAATAATTAAATTCTGTCCAAAACTATTTTGATAAGTTCTTCGATAGAGCCCCGGTAGTTTGCGGTTGAGTTGAGCGCAACCCGGTTTGCAATAATGGCACAAACGGTCATTGCCTTATGACCCATCATTTTCCCGAGTCCTGCAACAGCCGAACTTTCCATTTCGTAATTAGTAATTGAATAATCGCCATAGCGGAAAGCTTCGATTTTTGCATTGAGATCGGGATCGGCCAAAGGCAAACGAACATAACGTCCTTGCGGTCCATAAAAGCCGATAGCCGAAATGGTAACGCCACGAATCATATCGAATCCGATTCGGTCGATAAGTTCTTCATCGGCACTCACCACATAAGGTGAGCAATGAAAAGGGGACCAGTTAACCTGTTTTTGAAATTCTTCTTCGAAATCCACTTCGCGCACCTCTTCAGAGCCGGCATAATAGTGGATAAGGCCGTCGAACCCGATAGATTTTTCGGAAACGACAAACGAACCCACGGGGCAGTAAGGCTGCATTCCACCTGAAGTACCTACACGCACGACCGTAAGTTGACGAAAATTGTCCTTCACACAACGCGTATTGAAATCGATATTGGCCAATGCATCCAATTCAGTGAAAACAATATCGATATTGTCGGTTCCGATTCCGTGTGATAGAGCGGTAATGCGTTTGCCTTTATACATGCCCGTGATGGTGTGGAACTCGCGGCTTTGGATGTCGCATTCGATACTGTCGAAAAATTTTCCCGTCATGCCAACCCGATCGGGATCGCCCATCATCACAATTTTATCGGCCAGTTGTTCGGGTTTGATGTGAAGATGGAAAGCGCTGCCATCGGGGTTAATGATAAATTCCGATTCCGGTATTATTCTCATAATGTATTGATTAGATTATTTCATCTGAAAATTCATTTATTTGTTGCTCGATTTGTTATCGATTGACGTACTGCCGCTCTGTGGTTTGGCTATCGCATCGCGCATATCGGTATCAGCTTTGATGTTCTGCATCCTGTAATAATCCATAATGCCAAGATTTCCATTTCGAAACGCTTCGGCCATAGCAATCGGAATTTGAGCTTCGGCCTCGATCACCTTAGCCCTGGCTTCCTGTGCTTTGGCTTTCATCTCCTGTTCGAGAGCAATAGCCATAGCACGACGTTCTTCGGCGCGAGCCTGCGCGATATTCTTGTCGGCCTGTGCCTGATCCATCTGCAGCACAGCTCCGATATTTTTACCGATATCGATATCGGCTATATCGATAGACAGAATTTCGAAAGCCGTTCCGGCATCCAATCCTTTTTTGAGAACGAGTTTCGAGATTGAATCCGGATTTTCGAGTACCGATTTGTGCGAAACGGCAGACCCAATCGAAGAAACAATACCTTCGCCCACACGAGCCAAAATGGTCTCTTCGCCTGCGCCACCGACCAACTGTTTGATATTGGCGCGAACCGTCACGCGAGCTTTTGCTATCAACTGAATTCCGTCGATGGCAACGGCCGTAACAGGAGGAGTATCAATTACTTTGGGATTGACCGACATTTGGACGGCCTGCAACACATCGCGACCTGCCAAATCGATGGCCGTTGCCATTTGAAAAGATAAATCGATATTCGCTTTCGATGCCGAAACGAGGGCATGAACCACTTTTTCGACGTGGCCTCCGGCCAGATAATGCGCTTCGAGATTGTCGCGCGTAACGTTTTTAAGACCCGCTTTGTGGGCTTCTATCAAGGCATAAACAATGGTATGCGGAGGAACTCTGCGCAAGCGCATCAAAAAAAGCTGCACCAGCGAAATATGAACTCCGGCAGACAACGCGTTGATCCATAGGAAAAAGGGTACGTAGTGAAAGAAAATCAGCACGAAGATGACAATGACTGCGATGATAATAAGTAAACTGAATTCCATAAGATAAGATATTAATTGTATAATAAGTGATTTGATTTGCGTTTTACGAGCACATTCGATAATTCGACTTTCGTTACCTCGATTTCGGTATCTTCATCAATCATTTCGCCATCCATAGATTTGCCTTCCACCCTTACGCCATTGATATCGACTTTGCCCATCGGGTTGAGACGCGAAACGGTTTTTCCTATATCTCCCACGGCGATTTTTTTCAGGTCGCTGTTATCGACAGTTGCATCGATTTCGGTAGTGAGCGAAATTTTATGCAGTGATTTCGATCGGATCAACAGAAAAAAACCTCCTCCAAAAAGAACGGCCGACGAAATGAGCAAAATATTGCCCTGTGCAGATCCTATATACACATACGCGTAGGCGATTCCTCCGAGCACAAAGAGCGCTCCTGTAATTCCTGCAATGCCAACACCCGGCAAAAGAAATATTTCGAGCAACAAAAATATAATCCCGATGAGGATAACGACTGAAACAATGATAAGATCTATCGGCATATTTAAAAATTCGATTTAAAATGTGTTTCTTATCTCTGTGTTGCGACTCTGAACGAAAAGATCATCGATTTGACGATGTAGCGCTTCGGCCTCTTTTTCGAGTGCAAGAATCGAGGGTGCCAAATTGTTCTTTTCGGCGGGACCTGCTTGTGCATACCGATCACGTTTATCGGAAAGCTCCTTTTCGACGCTCTCGAGCTGTTTCTGCAAATTAATGGCTTTTACATACAAGTTGCGTGCATTGGCATTTTTGAAATCCGAAAGTTGATGATAGGTGCGGCTATCGTCAATTACGAATTCGAAATCTTTTTTCGGCGAAGCAACTTTTGTAGAATTGTTTTCCTTAACCTCCTCAATCAGTGACGAGTAATCGACGCCTTCCTTCCAGGTTGCGCGAATAGACGAAATGCGAGCTCGATTTGCCATAAATATTTCGTCGGGATTTTCGAGCAACGTAACCTCTCTGTTGGGAATAAACGTATAAACACAAACCGAATCTTCCGGTTGAAATCGGTCGGAAGCAAACCAACCAACCCCTTTTTCTTCATCCACAGCCAACATATAATCGTTAAAAGGCGAGTTGAAAGGCATATTCAGTTGATTGGGATTGAGATACGAATCGCTTGCAAAATTATATCGCGTAATATACAAATCGTATCCGCCGATGGAATTATGTCCGGTTGAAGCAAAATAAATCGTAACGCCGTCGGACATGACGAAAGGGTATGCCTGATCGCCGGCATCGTTTATCGATTCGGGAAGGCGCTTTTGGTTGCCAAAATGGTCAAGGAGTTTTTCCATCGTGTACAGATCGATATTTTTCAATGAATCCGTTAACGAAAAATAAACCTTATCCTTGCGTTCGTTCAGAAAAACGGGAAAATCATTTATGGGTGCGTTTTCGAAAAAATCCTGCATGGGCAACAGCGAACCGGAAGTTGCACTGAGATGATAAGCCGATAAAAAGACTTTTTTGGGAACAACCACACTATCGATGATTTGGACATCTTCGGTGCGCGATACCATTTTTCTCAACTTTTCCAAGAATGCTCTTTTCTCGGACAGTTTTGCCAGAGCTTCCTTGTCGCGTCGTTTCGCTTTCTCGTAAAGGGCAAATTCCTTTTCGGCATCGCCGAAGCGGTACATCAGCGTGAACAATTGTCCCAGATAAAGGTGAGCTTCGGGAATATTTTTTTTGGCAGCAAATGCAAGATATTTTTCGGCCTGCAGAATTTTTCCGGTTTCGTAAAGGCAAACTCCCAACCAATGATTGATTTGTGCGTTTTCGGGAGATGAAGCATATTCGGATTGAAAAACAGGCAGGGCTTCGGCATATCGTCCTTCGCCAAAATTTTTTTTGGCATCGTCCAACGTTTGTGCCTGAACGACAAGTGCCGAAAAAGCAAAAAATAATAAAATCGAACGTAATTTCATAAGAATCAATTCCGATGTTCAAAGTTAGTATAAATGTTTATATGCCGACCGTTTTTTCTACTTTTTTGTTCGGGAGAATTGAGAAATCTGTAATTTATATCACTTCTTGCCTAACAATTGTTGACACTCTATTGGAATGAATGTGTGTCGATTGAAAATTATCATGTACTTTTGTAATCGAAATAAAACCATTCCAACAATGATACACGAAAAAATAGTCATCCTCGATTTCGGATCGCAAACTACACAACTTATCGGGCGACGAATCAGAGAATTAAACACATTTTGCGAGATCGTTCCCTACAATAAATTTCCTTTCGACGACGACAACGTGAAAGGTGTAATACTTTCGGGAAGCCCCTTTTCGGTGAATGACGAAAATGCATTTAAAACCGATCTTACGCGCCTTCGCAGTCATTATCCGGTGTTGGGAATTTGTTATGGCGCCCAACTCATTGCACAAACGTCGGGTGGAGAAGTCGGCAAAAGTGCCTCACGAGAATACGGACGAGCAAAACTTCATATCAAGGATACTTCGGATGCATTGCTGGGAAATATTCGTGAACAGTCGCAGGTGTGGATGTCGCACGGCGACACTATTTTGAACATTCCCGAAACTTTCAGGGTGATTGCCTCCACCGGCGATATACACATAGCCGCATACAAAATTGAAGGCGAACCAACCTGGGGAGTTCAGTTTCATCCTGAAGTGTTTCACACCGAAGAGGGAACACGGATTCTCGATAATTTTCTTACTATCTGCGGTTGCCAAAAAGATTGGACGCCGGCTTCGTTCATCGAAACCACTGTTAACGATTTGAAACAACAGTTGGGTAACGACAAAGTGATTCTTGCGCTCTCAGGCGGAGTCGATTCGTCGGTGACGGCAGTGCTTCTCAACAAGGCTATCGGCAAAAATCTGACGTGTGTATTTGTCAATCACGGATTACTGCGAAAAAACGAGTTCGAGACCGTTCTCGAAAACTACAAACATTTGGGATTGAATGTAATAGGAGTCGATGCCAAAGATCGTTTCTATAAAGCACTTGCGGGTGTTACCGATCCCGAACGGAAACGAAAGATCATCGGCAAGGGATTTATCGATGTTTTCGAGGAAGAAGCTCTTAAGTTGAAAGATATCAAGTGGCTGGCACAGGGAACGATTTATCCCGACATCATCGAATCGTTGTCCATTACCGGAACGACGATCAAAAGCCATCACAACGTGGGCGGACTGCCCGAAAAAATGCAGTTGAAACTTTGCGAACCCTTACGATTGCTTTTCAAGGACGAAGTACGTCGCATCGGGCTTGAACTTGGAATGCAGAAAAATCTGATTTATCGTCATCCCTTTCCGGGTCCCGGATTAGGAATTAGAATTTTAGGCGAAATCACGCCCGAAAAAGTTCGTGTTGCTCAGGATGCCGACGATATCTTCATCAGCAATTTGCAAATGGCAGGCCTCTATGATAAAGTGTGGCAAGCGGGAGCGATTCTGCTTCCTGTGCACTCTGTAGGCGTGATGGGCGATGAGCGCACTTACGAAAACACCATCGTTTTGCGAGCAGTAACCTCCACCGATGCCATGACTGCCGATTGGGCACATCTGCCCTACGAGTTTCTGGCGAAAGTTTCGAATGAAATTATCAACAAAGTGAAGGGAGTCAATCGCGTAGTATATGACATTTCGTCCAAACCACCCGCAACGATCGAGTGGGAATAGTCCTCTTAATAATTCTGACAGGTTTTACTAAAAAATACTCCGATGAAAAAGTTTTTCTACTTCGTCATTTCTGCACTGCTCTTCGTTTCATGCAGTAACAACCAAAATAGTGAAGGATATTCCATTCTTGGCACTGTGCCTGCCGACATTGTCGGCAAGATCTATTTGCAACGATTCGAAGACAAACAATATACGACGGTCGATTCTGCCGAAATTGCGAATGGCACTTTCACTTTCGCGGGCAGTGTGACTGAGCCAATGGTGTATGCCATCGTTCCATCGCAAAAATCTCAACGAGCACAGATTTTTCTCGACAATCATCCCCTGCAGATTACGCTCGATGAGGAATGGGAAGTTAAAGACTTAAAGGGATCGGAAAATTCCGAGCTTTTTCATCGACTTCTCCCACAAAGCAGGCAAGGCACACTCAACATTGACAGCCTTGTCCGGAATTATCCTTCGTCGCCGGTCGCAGCTTATTTCCTGACGCGCGAGTTGTATAAATACGATTACGAGGCGCTGAAAAAACTTCGCTCGCAATTTTCCGATTCATTAAGCAATCATCCTTATATCAAGTCGATCGACCGCACGTTGGCATCACTCGAGAACGTTCAACCAGGAAAACCTGCACCTGATTTCACCCTTGCGTCCGCAAACGGTGATTCTATTTCTTTAAGCTCATTGCGTGGAAAATATGTCTTGGTAGATTTTTGGGCTTCCTGGTGTCCGGATTGTCGGAAATCCAATCCTCAACTGGTTGCGCTTTTCCAAAAGTATAAGGATAAAAATTTTACACTCTTGAGTGTTTCCATTGATGAGGACCCCGATCGCTGGAAAGCGGCTATCGAAAAAGACGGACTTGTGTGGTCGCAAGTGATCGATATAAAAGGATGGCAAAGTGAAGTGGCCAAAACCTATGCCGTTCAATGGATACCGACGGGAATTTTGATCGATCCTCAAGGCATCATTCTTGCGCGCAGCACCGAGCCGGCCAGTCTGGAAAAAGAGCTGGAGCGGATATTGAACCCTCGATAAGGTTATGATTGGCGATGTATGAATTAAAAAAAGGATTACTTTGTCTCGTCCTTCAGAAGTAACTATTACCCCCTGCCAAATAACTGTCAACTTTTTTAAGGCATGACACTAAATCACTGATTCGCAAACTTAATGTCATCATCACTCCTGCATGTTTTAAAGAAATTGAACCATTAAGACATGAAGGAAATTAAGAAATAAGAAGTGAGAAATGAGAATTACAAATTACGAATTACGAATTACGAATTACAGATTACTAATTACGAATTGCCAATTTTGAGTTTTGTAGGTTTATTTTTGTCGGCGCAGATATTCGTCTGGGCCGCTAATAACAAACGGCACAAGTAAATACTTGCGCCAGGGGGTGAGTTATGAATTAATGGATAATGTATAATTGAGAATTGATAATTAAAAGAAGCGAAGAAGTTAGAAGTCAGAAAATGGAATTATACGCCCCATCTGCGTTTTTTTAATCTGCGAATAGCTGCGTGAGATGAATTTTTTTCTTTCTCGCAGATCAACGCTGATTCTTTTCTCGCTGATTTACGCAGATTTTATTCGGAATCATCTGCATGAATATTACGCTGCGCTGCAGAAAGTGAGAAATGAGGAAATATCATAACCCATGTGTTGTCTGGCGGCAGTGCTTGTTTCCTTGTCTTAAGGAGGCAATGTCCATTTCATATGCTCCGTAGGAGCATACCTATGGTAGAAAATAATTTACGTAACCATTTTATAAAGCCCTGTCGGGGCGACTATCCTTTAATTCTGAAATTGCTATCGGATGGTCATCCCTACGGGATTTTGTGTTTTGTTTCGGCATCTTTTTCTACCAAAAGGCTGTCCCTACGGGACAAAATCCATTTCATACGCTTGGTTTATGAATTAATCGAGAATGGATAATTAAAAAAAGAAATAAAGAAGTTGGAAGTGAGAATTGAAAATTGCAATTTTGTTTGTTCCTTTTTGTTGGTGCGGATATTCATTTGTGCAACTGCAGTAGTTCTGCCTTTCAGGCAGGGATTACAGGGACGTTTTTGTCCGCAGGTCATAACCTGCAGTTATGAAGGTTATTGCCTTTCAGGCAAAGGTTAGCCGGTGAATTGAAGGTTTTGACTGCGATGGATTTCTGTATTCAAGGATGTTTTTTGGCTTGAAAAGCCGAATTTTCATAACCTCAGAATTTATTCTGAGGCATGAATCCTTGTCGGAAACCTGCCTGTAAGGCAGAACATTTATTTGCCACGAAGACGCAAAGACGCGAAGTTGAATTTTCTTTTTTCCGGCGCAGGCATCTGTCTGTACACAAACAACACAAGTTGAGAAACTTGCGCCGGCAGGGAACAGCCGGATCCGGATTTCATCTGTAATTCGATAAATCATCAAATCTAAACTAAACTTTTCGCTTCTGGTTTATTCAGTTCGGGATATGCAATGCGAGAATGATAGATAATTTTCAATTTTTCAACAAAAACATCCTTTGTCGTATCAATATCCTTGAAAGTGATGGGAGCTTTCTTAAAATAACCTTCAGCCACTTGAGTATCAATAATTCGATTTACGAGATTTTGCAAAGTTTCTTCCGAATATTCGGTTAAACTGCGTGAAGCAGCTTCTACGGCATCGGCCATCATCATGATCGCAGTTTCCTTTGTAAACGGATTTGGACCGGGATAACGAAAGGCTTCCTCATTGATTTCCTTATCGGGATTGGCATTCTTCCACGAAACATAAAAATAGCGGGGAATGCTGGTTCCGTGATGGGTCTCAATAAAGTCAATAATTTGCTGCGGAAGTCCATTTTGTTTTGCAATCTTCACCCCATCTTTCACATGATTAATCACGATGCGGGCACTTTCTTCGAAAGGCAAACCGGCATGAGGATTCATTCCCGGCGACTGGTTTTCGGTGAAAAAGGCGGGATTCATTATTTTTCCTATATCGTGATACAAAGCTCCGGTTCTGATCAACGATGCGTTTGCTCCAATTTTTGCAGCGGCGGCCGTAGCCAGATTCGAGACCTGCATGGAGTGTTGAAATGTTCCCGGTGTTTTTTCCGATAGCTCTTTCAGTAATGGTTTGTTGATATTTGCCAGCTCCACCATGCTTACACCCGATATAAATCCGAAAGATTTTTCGAAAATATATACCAAAAGATAAGAGAACATGATGAAAATAAAATTAATGAGGAAGTAAACCAAAACTACCCAATTAACAGCCTCCAAGCTTCCTTGCGAATAAAGCGACAGTCCGACATACACCAAAATATACGTCAATAAAATAAAGAACGAGCTGCGAATAAGTTGTGACCTTTCGGAGAGTTCTTTAAGCATAAAAATCGAGACCATAGCCACCGATATTTCGATGACGATAAATTCGAAGGGGTAGGAAACCATCAGCGAACTCAGCAAAATGGTGATAATGCTGGCAAACAGTGCCGTTCGGGAATCGATAAAAGTCCTTATCAGAATGGTTACGATGGCATACGGAATAATATACACGTTGAATAGATTCAATCGAACCGAAAACGCAGTCAGTATCACAAAAAAAGTGATCAGCAACAGCATAAACATTACGTGCTGGCGATTTCGGTATTCCATCGGTCGGAAAAACAACAAATACAAATAAAACGATCCGATGAGCACCAACACGAGCATAAATTCGCCGAAAAGAGTCCAATAGCCGCGTGTTGCTCCTCCACTTCTTTCTTCGGTTACTCGCTTGAGAGACGAAAGAATGGCATAGGTTTTGGCATCTACAATTTCTCCCCTGTCGATGATGCGTTGACCGGCCTGTACCATTCCGCTCGACGGCGAAACCTGCTGGATAAATTCGTTTCGAGCCTTTTCGGAGGTAGAAGCGTCGTATATAATGTTTTCCCTCAGATAATTATTTATGTTGGCCGATTTCAGTAGATTTTCGCTAAGTGAACTCGGTCTCTCGTTCAGGATTTTTTCGTACGCCGATCGGATGGTATGGAATGATTCTATGCTCCGCGAATTGGCCATATTGCCTTCTTTCAGTCGGAGGGATCGAGTTTGCGAAGCGGCAATCTTATCGTATTCTTCCGAATTCATGATGCCCTGCTTATACACTTCCAGCAATTTTTGTCGGATATAGGTTATATAGGGAGGATCCAAATTCCTTAGGTTGGCGTTCAGGTTGATGTCGGCATCAAATTCCGCCAGTGCATTTTTTTCTACGGACGTGTCGATGATATAGTAAGGTTCGTAATAAGCAAGAATGCTGTCTTGTTCGGCTTTATACTGTGCTTCCGATTTATAAATCGGGAAATCGAAAGGAGCAGTCAGCAATTCGTACTGCCATGGACGGCCTTCGCTAAACGAATACTGAAACTTTCCCTGTCTCGGGAAACAGTATGTTATCAGCAGAATGGCGACAACGAAAATAAGTGGGACGAAATATCTCGTTTTCATCCGTATTTTCTTTTTGTCAAATAATTTGCTTTTTGCCATGACGAATGTGTGTATGAAGTATTAACAATGAAAAGAACGAATTGTTTGAATAACCGACATCGAATGACGGTGTCGTCACAAAAATGGATGTACTGGCGGTATGATGGGATTTGCAAATCCTTGCATCAATAGTTTTGCGTTGAACCTTAGTGCCTTTGTGGCTGTTCTTGCCACGAAGACGCAAAGATGCGAAGTTCATCCGATTATCATTGTCAGCTAGGGCTGAATTGGAGGCTGAGAAAGAGTGGAGAGTGGAAAGTTGAGGTTGGAGAAATGGAAATTTCAAATTACCAATTTCAATTCTGTTGGTTTTCTTTCGCCGACGCAGATATTTTCTATGCAACTGCAATAGTTCTGCCTTTCAGGCAGTATCCGGTTGTTGTGTCTTTGCCCGCAGGTCGATGACCTGCGGTTATGAATGTTTTTGCCTTTCAGGCAATGATGAGTTCGTGAATTGAAACCTTTTTTTGGCTTGAAAAGCCGAATTTTCATAACCGCAGAATTTATTCTGCGGCGTGAATCAGCAGCTATAACCCTGCCTGAAAGGCAGAACTTATCTTTCAAAGCAACTTTTTGATATGATGGGATGACAAATCCTTGCATCGAAGACCAATTTTTGTTTTTCCGTATTGCCAAAATGGAGATTTGGCAAATTTGGAGATCGAGATCTTTCAATCCTGCCTGTATCGACACATGCGAATCATGTTTGAATGGCTGTTTGGCTTCCAAATTAACATCATTCCGTAATTTGGAATTCTTTTTGTCATGTCTTTTTCGCCTTTTTTAGTCAACCTATTTCCGGAGATGATACGCGTTGACAGCCTCCAATTGATTTACAAATGGATATTGCCTATTTCCAATTCAATGTCGCCAAATTCTATCATTGCATTAAATAGTCGGATATGTGAGAAATTTTTCAAATCATCCAGGAGAATATTTTTTTCGATCATTTTCCCCTCTTCAATCAAATTAGCCCGATTGACTCCGTAAATCAGAGGCTTGGAGGGCGTAAACCACGAAAAACCGTCGAATAAGGCTATGTTGCAGATCGAAGTATCGGTTAACAGCCCATTTTTCACCAGCAACACCTCATCAAAATTCCCCCTCATGGCAAAAGCCCTGTCAAAATCGGAGCGATCTGCTTTCTTGTAGGGCAATGATTCAATCTGAACTTGGACAATCCGCAACGAGTTGATTTCTCTTTTCAGATAAGGCCGATATTCGATTTTCCGAATTTTTGAATCGTACACCACTCTGCATTTGTATAGGCCGGTTTGAGGTGGATGAGAATCGTTGAGTGCCGATTGCAGATCCATGGGATTTGCCTCCGGATAAAATAAGTCGGAACAAATATTCATTCGTTTGTGATGAAACTCGAGACGATAGAAAACGCCATCCAATAGTTTTATAGATTCAATAAATCGGCACATACACTTTTGCTAACATTTCCCTGTATTCCTTTAGGCAATCGCTGAACGAGGTAATACCCCCTCCGCTTTTAAAGATCACATGTTCTCCTTTTTGTTCTATATAGCGTATCATTACAGCCGAATCCAGATTTCTGCCGTCGAATTGTCCAAAAATTCCGGTGTAGAAACCTCTCTCATATTCTTCCACTTCGCGAATTATTTCTATGGTTTTGCGTTTGGGGGCGCCTGAAATTGATCCTGCAGGAAGCATCGAAAAAATGATATCTCCCAGATGAGAACAATAATTTTCCGGTAGTTGTCCGATAATTTCCGAACTCGTTTGCAACAATTCGTTCCGGTGCGTATAAACTCGGTCGATATATCTGTATTTTTTCACTTCCACTTTTTCGGCCACTTTGCTCAAATCGTTGCGCAAAAGATCCACGATGGTAGCATGTTCGGCCTGTTCTTTGAGATCGTTCAAAATCATTTCTTCGGCATTTGTTACCGAAGCATCAATCGTCCCTTTCATGGGATAGGTTGAAATTTTGCCCTCTTCTATTTTCACAAACGTTTCCGGAGAGAAAACGGTGAAAGAATCTTTTACCCATAGCTTATATTTCGAAACACTCAACTCGTATATATCCTTCAGGTTTAAGTTGGTGTCAACAAATGTCGGCTGCGTCAAATTGAGCAAATATGAATTTCCTCGTCGGATGTTATCCATCACGAAATCAAATTTCGTTTGGTATGTTTCAAAATCAACCGGAGCAATTTCCCATTTGATACCCAAAGAACGATTGTGAGAGTTACTGCCTTTTGACCAATGCCCGGTCGACAGTTCAAACCGTATATAATCCTTGTTTAAATCGCTGCATTCGATCATATATCCATGTCGTCCCTCGAAGTCCACCAAAAAGAAAAAAGGAATATTCGAACTGCCGAGAAAATTCATTTGCCGAATCAATTCGGTTCGGCAGAGCAATGAATAAGGAAATTGCATATCGGTTTTTTGAAAGAATTGCAAGGAATATCCACGTTCTACTCCGGCACCGAGATACGCTCGATGGCTTTCCGTAAACGGCGCAAGGTTTCTTCCTTCCCCAGAAGAACGGTGATGTCGAAAATGTGTGGTCCTTTGCCTTCGCCCACCAACGCAAGGCGAAAAGCATTCATTACGTTGCCTGTGTGATACCGGTTGTCTTCGATCCACTTCATGATGATTCTTTCCTGAATTTCGGCCGAAAAATCCTCCATATTTTCAATCAAACGGATGAGCTCGCGCATCTGATCGGGCGTTTCGGCTTTCCAGCGTTTTTTGACCGTTTTTTCGTCATAATGTTCGGGTGCAACAAAAAAATAGGATGATTGCTCCCATAACTCCTTAACAAAGTTCACGCGATCTTTTACCAATGCAACCACTTTGCACACGTATTCCGGATTTGCTTCTATGCCTTTTTCTTTCAGAATTGGCATGAACATCGCAGTCAATTCTTCATCACGTGTTGCATGAATATATTTGTGATTGAACCATTTGGCCTTTTCGAAATCGAATTTTGCTCCGCTCTTGCTGCAACGGTCGAAAGAAAATGCTCGAACGAGTTCGTCCAACGAAAAAATTTCCTGTTCAGTTCCGGGATTCCAACCGAGCAATGCCAAAAAATTAATCACAGCGGCCGGCAAGTAGCCGCTTTCGCGATACCCGGAAGATATTTCTCCCGTTTTCGGATCTCTCCATTCGAGCGGAAAGACGGGAAATCCCAAACGATCGCCGTCGCGCTTGCTCAGTTTGCCATTGCCCTCGGGTTTGAGCAGGAGGGGCAAGTGTGCAAATTGCGGCATCGTATTTTCCCATCCGAAACTTTTATAGAGCCACACGTGCAACGGTGCCGAAGGCAACCACTCCTCGCCCCGAATCACATGCGAAATTTCCATCAAATGATCATCTACGACATTCGCCAAATGATACGTTGGCAATTCATCGGCCGACTTGTAAATAACTTTATCGTCGAGAACCGATGAGTTGATAACCACTTCGCCGCGTATCAAATCGTTGACGGTGATCGGAATATCGGGCTCGATTTTTATGCGCACCACATATTGAGTGTGATTTTCGATCAGCGGCTTCACCTCATCGGCAGAAAGCGTGAGCGAATTGCGCATTGTTTTGCGTGTTGAAGCATCATACTGAAAATTTGGAATTTCGTTTCGCTTTGCTTCTAACTCTTCGGGAGTGTCGAACGCAATATAGGCCGCACCCTTATCGAGAAGCTCATCCACATGATGCCGGTATATTTCTTTTCGTTCGGATTGTCTGTAAGGACCAAATTTTCCTCCCTTTCGGGGACTTTCATCGAAAGATAATCCCAACCAGTCGAAAGTTTCCTGAATATATTCTTCTGCCCCGCTAACAAATCGTTGCGAATCGGTATCTTCGATGCGGAGAATAAAATCGCCACCCTGCTGTTTGGCAAACAGATAATTATACAAGGCAGTGCGCACTCCGCCAATGTGTAGCGGGCCTGTGGGACTTGGCGCAAAGCGAACTCTTACTTTCTGATTCATATTTTTCGGTTATGGGGTGCAAATTTACATGATAATTTGGAATTAAGAAGTGGAGAAGGGAGAAATGGGAATTACAAATTACCAATTACGAATTTCAATCCTGTCGGTTTATTTTTACCGCCGCAGGTATCCGTCTGTGGACTTCTCTCCGAGGCCTGACTGGTCTCGAAGACCTTTTGGGTCTGAATTGTTAAATCGACTTCCATTCGTTCGAGTTTAGCGATAGCGCAACTTGGATGTAAAACAATAAGCAGTTTATCAACTGCCGTTGTTTTCGTCAATGCTTTCGATAGCGGACTTGAGGATATAGTCTTCTTCTTCGATGGAGTGAATGAGCCGGCTAATGTCTTTGAAATAAGGGGAAGACTTGTCGAGCTTGGGGCAGTTATTCGGTTTTTAATGACAAACCCGGCATCCCGAAAGGTGTCGATATAGCGATAAACAGAGCGGGACGAAATACCCAGTTTGTCGGCAATTTCATCCACGGTCAATGAGTTGTTGGCTGTGAGTATCTTCATCAGCCGGAGCAAGCGTTCGAGTTTGGGTTGATCCATAGTGTTTTGTTTGACGATCGCCTAAATTTCATTCAATTTTTGACATTCGCTATTGGGTAATACGTCCTTTTTCTTTGACATACATCATGGCTTTTATCTGCCTGTCGTTCAGACGTAATTATTGAAATTCTTCTTCTGAAAATCAGTCCATAACAATGTCATGGGAACAAGTTTCAAGAATAATTTGTCTTTCCAAACGGATTTGAATTCTATGTTTTGATGACCAAGTGTATAAGTTAGATTATAAGTATAACTATTCTAATTTCCCAGTTTAACTAATTGTTTCAAAAATGACAACGCTTTTTTTCTGTCAAGAATTTCGTGAAATTTCTGATTTTCGTAGCTTCTCAAACATCTATAACATGACGGGTCGCACTCGCAGGTTTCTAATAACTTTATTGCTCTTTTGATTACTGCTTGCAAAACTTGTCCATCTTGAGTAACAAGTCGTCTGGAATGTCCTGCACCACCAGGAACTGCATCATAAATAATAATTTTATGTTCCAGCCTTCCGCTTGTTAACTTATATGTCAAACAAGCCTTAATATCTCGTCTTTCGATATTTAGTTCGTTTGCAAAAGAGTTTAGTAGAGCATACATTACCGACAGCATTGTTGCATTGTCAGAAGTATCACAACAGAAAGTAATTTTTGCCACATCAGTTTTAAATTCGTGGTGTAAGCAATATTTTGATAATGCAACATTACTGCAAGTTCCTTTTCCAAAAGGATTTTTATGTCTATTCTTTGTATTTCTCAATCGTTCGATTTTTGAAACGTCTATATGATAATCTTCATAATCTTTCAACTTGCTTGTTTCATCACTTGCAATAGAATACCCGCATTTCGGGCAGACATAGAAAAAATCAGTAGATTTAACTACCAGTGAATCATTTGCGGTCGATTCAACTTCCAATTTGACATTGTCAAATTGATAATTGTATTTATTTATTGGATATGCATCTTTATCTCCTATATAAATTGCTTCTGTTTTGTATTTTCGTTCTTGTGAAGTTAGCGGAACAGGTTTTGGTTGTTCTTCAGCAATAAAGCCTGCTCTCGGCTCGATACTCTTGTAAAAATCTCTGGATTTCAAGATATGTCCGCAAATAGCACATTCTTTACCATCAATTCCAACCGGCATATTTGAAAAGTTAATATTATCACATTCAGGGCATTTCGCAAGATACGCTGTTTCAAAATCGCTAAGTTCTGTTTTATTTACTATAGGCTTTCTAATATAGCGACTTGTGTATAGCCAACCATCTGCAACAACCTCTCCCGAAGGCGCATATTCTGCAATGGCGACTGATAGATCGCGACTTAAATTCAGTGATTTGAAATAGTTTGAAGCAATGTTTTGAGTCAATTCTACTGAATCAATCGGAAAACCATATTTGGGTAGAATATTTCCACGAACAAGAAAATCTATTAAATCATTTTTTTGATACCGTTCTAAGTTACGACTAAAAACCGAAGCCGTTTTTTCATCTCTTGCTCGCATCGCTTTTTCATATTCTTTCTTCAAATAATCAACATTTGTTTCAAATTCATTGATTATTTTTTTAAATATACCTTGCTCGCCACAAAATTCTTCGAGCCAATCGAAACTGTTTATATATCTTTCTTTTAGTTGCCAATTAGTGACTGGTATTGAGTTCCTTAATAAATTGAATAATTCTTGTGGCTCTGAATTTAGCCATTCTATAAAACCTTGGTAGCCTTTGTCGTTAATAAATGCTTTTGCATTATTTCCTGAATATAAGTCGGGGTTCATTCGTAGATACAAACTTAATGCAACCGCATAAATGTGTCGTTTTAGTATCTTTTCATTATCCAAAGTGAAGTTTGGTGGAGAAATTTTTCCATTTATCATTTCTTTTGGATTGTCGAAAAATGTAAAATCGTGCGAACTTAATCGTGCAAAAGTTAAGGCAAAAGCGGCTGCATTGATACTTCTGCCTGCACGACCAACTCTTTGGGCATAGTTGGAAGCGAGCGGTGGAATGTTGCGTAAGAATACCGTTTCCAGATCGCCGACATCTACTCCCATTTCAAAAGTTGTAGAACAGGATAATGCGTTTATTTCTTTACGAATAAATTGCTGCTGATAATCTAATGCCTCTTTTTTAGAGAGTTGTGCGGTATGTTCTTTTACAAACAAAGGCGACATTTTATTGCTTTGGTAAAGCATTGCATAATAATTATCTTTGCAAAATTCTTCAGAATCTAATCTCTCCAATTTTCCGTCACAACCGATTTGAATACAGTTATTTCCGATATTAAATTGAGTTACTTTTCCACATTTTTTACATTTCCAGAGTTTTGCCGTTTTACCAAATTTAGCGCTGAAAAATCTTGCAGGCACAAAATAACCTTTCCCGTCCTCGGTTTCAAGTTTGTAGTTGTTGCTGTCTGAAACCAAATAGTCCCAATAATAGCCTAAAAATTCTATCGCTTTATCATCTTCTAAATTGAGTATTCTTTTAGTAATCGTCAATTTATTGGAACGGTAATATTTTTTTTCACCGCTTTTCAATGTGTATGGTGTAGGCAAAAATCCTTGGGAACCATATAAAGTGTTGTCTTTGTATTTAGTTACAACTTTTTGAACAGGAGTAAAATACAAATAATCTCTATCGCTATCATTTATATCGTTCTTATTATCAGTAATAATAGCGGCTGAGCGCACAATCTCAAAAGCAAGATAGTTTAGGAAATTCTTTGCATCTTCTTTTGAAAGTTTATAATTATTGACAACCACATCAACAATATTATCACTATTCCCCAAGTATTCAAATGAGATTTTGCCCAAGGAAACTAAAGACGTATCACGCTTATAGTTATATAACTCGTTTAAAACAGCAACCCAAGCATTGCGGCGATTTTCTACCATTGAAGATTCTGCATTATCGGAATTACTTTTGCGAAATAATTTTAGATTTGAAAAATAGTTCTCAAGTAAGCTCACAAAGTCACTAATGTTAAGACCTTCAGAATATTTTTTCTCTTCTTGCGTTGCAACATTCCAAATACCTCGCCGACGTAAAAATTCCTTATAAGAATCACTTAAATAGCAAGCAAACTTTGCTGCACCTTGTCGACTATCTGAAAATACTAAAAATTGTCTGCCTGTTTTTGATTTGGTTTTTTTCTTTTCGGTTTGTAGTAAAAATGGATTTTTTGTTGTCTGTTTTTCTGCGTTTTCCTCAAAAGTAAAAGTATATTCTGGAATTTGCTCATAGAGAGAGGTTGCAATAACACCTGTTGCTGCATCGTAACCGAGATTAAAACGCCGCAAAGTTCCGTCACAATTAAGACATTTTTTATTCCTTAATTTTATGAGATTGATTTTTTGTGTTCTTCCACAAGTACACCAATTATTATGTGCCTCGTCTTCTGCTACTATTGCACCGCAGTTCTTACAAAGGTAAAATAGTATGTCTTCCTTTCCCTTTTTCCCATCTTCTTCGTCTTCTTCGTTAGATAAATTGTCATCGAAATGAATTTGAAAAAAAGTTCCATCATCTAAACCGCTTGCTCTGACTAATTTATTATCTCTTTCTATTTTCCCTACAATAGCAATTTCCCCACAATCTTCACAAACAGCAATTTCAAACATTTTAGGTTCGTTGTTGAAATCAATTTTATAATAATCTTTACGGATTAGCGATAAACTGTCTTCATAATCAAGGGATAAGTAACATCCGTCTAATGCTTTAAGAAAATAGTGATACCTAATATCAATCAATGGTTTGCCATTTTTGATTGCTTTAGCGCATAGAGCGACAAAAGCGACTGCTTGTTGTGGAGTAATCCCAAGATATTCAGCAAAATTAGCTAGCGTGAGCAAATTACCTAATTTACGCATTTTCTCATACAAGTCAGAAACAGAAACAATATCGTATAATATTTCTCTTTCTTTTTCTTGCGAATAGGGAATATTGAGATTGTATGTTTTCAAAACATCTTCAAGAAACTTTTCTTCATTTGCCAAATCGATAAATAATTGAGTTGGGAACTTGTAAGTTTGTTCTGACTTTTGAGAATTATCTCGGTATGCAGTTATTATGTCGTCCGTTGTGAATTTGCAACCTGTCAACCTCTCAGCAAATTCAACAACGCTTTTATTGCTTGTTTGGCTTCCATCACCCAAAGTTGCAGAAGTTAAAATAAATTGCGGTTTTCTTTCGCCGTTTATTCTCCCTTTTAATCTACCCATTAAAAACGCTGTCTCTATTCCTGTTGCACCGGAATAAACGTGAGCTTCGTCCAATACTACAAATTTGAAATTAGAGTTTGTGAAAATTGTATCATCTCCTGGACGGAAGAGCATGTGTTCCAACATCGCGTAATTTGTGAAAAGAATATGAGGTGGCCTTTTTTTCATTTCATCACGAGAAAGCTCCTCATTGGGTAATTTTTTTCGTAATTCAGGGTATTCCTCATTAGCGTACATTGTTTCGTATAGTTTTATGGCATCATTTTCATTATTTTCTGTACCACCATTATAAACTCCAAAACGAATGTCAGGATAAGCCATCAAAATTTTTCGCAACCCTTTTATTTGGTCGTTTGCCAATGCGTTCATCGGATAAATAAAAATCGCTCTCACGCCGTCATTAAGTTTGTTTTGTTCTTTTTCTCTGAGCAATTCATTAATAACGGGTATTATAAAACAATAGGTTTTTCCGCTACCCGTACCTGTTGACACAACAACATTTCTACCTGCAACAATCTTCTCTATAGCTATCTCTTGGTGCAAATATAAAGGTTGAGAAATGCGTAATTCTGGTGGATGTTTTTTATTTTTTTCTAATTCTTTGAAAAGTGGTGACAATTTGCCTTCATCAATCATTTGTTCGATTGATTTTCCCGATTTGAAAGAATCTTTTATTTCAATAAAAGGACCGTTGGAAACCGTTCTCTCCAATTCTTCCACAAATTTATTTTGCAGATTTTGATTGCGGAAATGGAATGTGGTACTAATGTAACCTATATATTCCTTTTTAATTTCATCTGCCGCTTTTGCAGGATTAAACATACTTTCTTATTATCAGTTTAATGTCAATTAATTCATCGTCTTTTTCTACATTTCTTATTATACTTCTTTTGAATATGTTCTTCATATTTCTTTTTGTTTTTTTTGTCAATATTTGAAAGATATATTTCAATTCCAGAAATGTAATTTATGGATACTCTAGAGTTAATATTAATTCCTCCAACAGGTGAAAAACCTTTCTGTTCAAGAAATGGAATAATAGTTTTTAAGCCTATATTATATTCTTTCAAATAAGTGATTAGTCTTTTTCCTTTACCAATTAGCAATATATTTTCGTAGATTACATCATATATTTCTTCTTTAGAAAAAATATTTTTATCCTTGATTTTGACAATGATTTCATACACATCTTCGTCAAAATTGCCAAACACAGCATTCGTTGAACCAACCTTTTTTCTTATACTCTTCTTGTCTTTCCCATTAGCTTTTGCAATGATAAAAAAATCGTTGTCTTTATCGCCAACAAAAGTATTTTCAACATCCCAAATTACTGTACCATTGTGATATCTCAATGGATTTTCTATAAAATGTTCTTTCGTGCTAATGGTAAAAAGGTTGTATTTTGTTGTCTCATTTGTACAATAGACAGTAATATCTTTTTTGCCTTGATTTGCATAAATTACTCGCCCTATTTCAAACTTCCCGCTTTGATTTATTGGGATTTCGACGATATGGTTTTCTATTTCATAAAACACTTTTATTACTTCATTTTCTAATGGATTGTCAAATTCTAATAAATCACCATTTTGTATAAAATCCTTATACCATAATTTTCTGTTAATCGGTTCATTATTCCATCCATTTTTTCCAATTTGCCATTTTAAATATGGAATTTTAATCAAAAGAATCCCATCTTTAAGGGGGCATTTTATTTCTTTATCTTGATTGTTCCACGAAAAATCATCGTTTATTTCGTCGTTGCAAACTGTAATTTTCCTTTCAGAATTTCCATAAAATATAGATTTGCTGAATTTTATTTGAAGAGTAGGAAGAACTATCAGCATTTCGGTTAAGACTCTTTCTTCTTTTTCGTAAGAATATAAAGAAATTTCAGTTGGTTCATTAGGTTTTAATAATCCCAACTTTAATAGTTCGAACATATAAGCATTGTTTTCCAATTGCACATAATCAAGCGCATCTAATTTATAAGGTTTGTTATCTATTTTCAGTTCTAATGCTTTCAGGTTTGAATTTTCAGGAACAATTAATTTTACGCTGTCTTTATAAACAAAGCAATGAAGTTCGTCTAAAACCCATTCAATATCATGTAAATTTCCAACTAAACAAACAGTATTGGAACTTTTGGCAACTTTTGCTTTATCAACAAAAAACACTTGTCGTGTTTTACCTGTCAAGCTTTCGCCTACAGTAGGATAAATATTATAAATATTAGTGCCATAAGTTGTCAGATCTTGTGGCGTGTTTTTCAGACCATCAATGTTTTTCGAATAAACAAAATAGTTAGTTGGTATATTGAATTGACTTTCAACTTCTTTTTCATCCTCGAACAAAATAAATTCTCTGTACAATGAAGTTGTTTTTCCCTTTTCCGAATCAAAGATAATTATTCCATTTTCCTGAATTTCAACTTTTAAATTTATTTCATTTGAATATTTCAATAATTCATTCAGTTCAAGCTCTATGGACTTGGTAGCAATTACTAATTCCCCTCGTTTGGTCCTCATTTCTTCAGAATAACTCAGCTTTCCATTTACATAAACTGAAAGCCTCATGATGTTGTTGCTATCATCCAATCTTATAGAAGGAATGCAGAGAAAAACTTTATCATTATTTCTAATATATTTTGCACCAATATTACGTTTTGAAACTGTCGATATCCTTTTTTTCTGGTTTTGATCGTTGAATGCCTTTTCAGTTTGTTTTTTGTTTTCCCACCATTCAACAATATATCGCCTTAATCTATTTTCTTCACTAATTTTCTCTCGATTGAAAAGTTTATTGATTTGATAAAATGTGTCTTTTATAAATTCAATAAAGTCCTCAGACAAATTATTGTCCAATGCAAACGATCTCAAACCAATTTTTATGGAATATGCACTTGACCCAATAGAGACTTTTTTATCTTCATGGTATCCGCCGCCTAAAACAGTTCTCATTTCGCTTGCTACCTTTTCGCAAATCCATTCGTCATCATTAGTAAAACCGAAATCCAAATCTTTTTTGAAAACATTATAACAAAGTTCAAAAAACGAAAATATGCTGTTTTTGGGAGTGAATGAGTGCATCATCAGGGTTGCATAATATTTTTTCCCTGTTTTGACTATTGGGATATTGTTTAGTGCATCCATCTCTGATATAACATTAATGAATGCACTATATAATTTTTGGTTAAATTCTTCTTTTCCTGTCAATGTTTTGAAAATAAAATTCCAAAAACCGAGATTCTCATCACTTTCTTCTACTATGTCTGCATCTTTCCATCTCTTTGCTATTTCGACAAGTGTAGTAAATATAAGTTTGTATGAATCTTTGTCGAAAGGATCAGTCAGCTCACTAACATAATCGACCATAAAAGCATATTCATCTTCGGAAAAATCTTTATTCCCAATTAGCTTATGCTTAGCAAAAACATTTTCTATTTTCTGAAAAATATCTTCCATTCCATATAATAATAGAAAAAATTCATGTGATCTCAAGTAATATACTATATAATCAAACAGAAACAATAACTGTATTTGCCGCTTAACCAAAACAAAATTACTTGATATATTCAATAATTCTGTTTACTCGGTATCACTCCTCTTACTCCGCCTCTCGGGTTTTCGACATCGCCTTTGTAGCGAGGTATGAGGTGAACATGAACGTGAAAAATACTTTGACCTGCCACCTCGCCAACGTTTATACCGATATTAAATCCATCAGGGTTGAACCGTTTTTGAATAAGCATTTTACAGCGGTTTACAACCAACCATAAAGCACGCTGTTCGTGAATTGTGAGTTCAAAGTAATTGGCAATATGTCGTTTGGGTACAATCAATGTGTGCCCGGGACTTACCGGATAACTGTCTGAAAATGCCATTGCTGTTGCCGTTTCGCTTATCAGTTCCACTTTTGAGGCAAGATTGCAGAAAGGGCAATTTTTGTTTTCCCTGATTATTTGGTTGTAGTGTTGGTATTCGTAAATTTCGCAATTTTCGTTAGAAAATATGCTTTTGTAAGGAAGAATAACATTGCTTTGATAAGTGGGCTGTTTGTGCACATAATGCGTTCGAAAGCCTTCACTTTTCAAATCACGCCTAACGGCAAAGTAGGCTTTCCCGGTCGGCTTAAGCAACTCGGAAACAGACATCAAAACTTCAGCTTGCTCGTTCGGCTCCAACACGTTGAGTACATAGTTGCAAATTATTGTATCAAAGCGCTTTTCGGGATAATCCGGTCGATAATAATTGTCATAACCTACAATATTGAATCCTTGTTCTTTGAGTTGGTCTGTATCAAATCCAAACCCGCAACCGAAATCCAAAATTTCACCTTTCAGCAAATTATTCTGTTTCAGCCAACGAGTCGGGAACGATATTGAAGTTCGTTCTATCGCAGTTAAATGAGGGTTATTGACAATCTTCTTCATAGCTGTAATGATTTTTGCCAATATTTAAAACCCATATTTTCGGCAATCTGAACCATTGGGGAAAATGTTTTCTGAAAGACATTCAGAAACTCATTGTCCGAAAGCTGCACTAAGTCTGATAATGAATCGTGCAAAGTGAGATAGTCTTCCAATATCTTGTTGTTAGGATTTTTTGGATAAATCAACCTTATTGCCTGTTGGTGCATTTTAGCAAACGGACGAAGATATTCGTCTAACAGCGGCAAATTATTACCTTTGGAAGAATTAATGCTTGAGTCAGCCGGCAATAAATTCCATAACAGATTATGGGAGACAAAACTCCATGGAATAAAATGGTCTAAATCATAATTCTTTTTGTACAATTCCTTTCCCGTATAGATACATTTTATTGAACCATTTATGTCAATGAAAGTATCCCAAAAGTGGCGCTGTTTTAAAAGTGAATCACGCAAAACAGGTTTGACTAATTTTGAAGGAACGTCAGGAACGTTAGGATTCCGCTTTTGCAGAAAAACGGCCAAATTCCAGAAAGTAAAATCACGTAATATTAGATAGTTGTCATTGAGATATTGTTCCCAAATAGGATTTATCTCAATGGTATCTCCCTTGATAGAGTAAATACAATTATTGGTGTACGATTGTGATAATTCAACCACATCATTATCTGTTGTATAATTTATCCAAGGAGATAAAAAACGATACGGGACGTTCAGGGTGAAAACTCGCAATAGTCCCCGAATCTTCGGGACATTTAGATTGTTGAAAATCCGTTTCTTTATCTCATCTTTCTTTGCATCAACGGGTATGTTGAGTTCCTTTTGCAATTTAATAATCTGGTTATAAAGTGAATCGGATTTACCAAAAGATAAACGGAAGAAGTGTATAGGATACCAAGCTTCGACTATCATACCAACGATAACTTCCCAAAACGAAATTTGTCGGCGTTGCTCCTTTACAACAATATCAAGAATAGCCACAAACCAGTAAAACTTGTATGTAGCAACTGTATTATTGTAGATTTGTGCCAATAATCTTGTGTTGAGATTTTTATCCGTTGGTAGATTCATTCGCAGTTTTGTTTCAAGTATTTTTCAAAACTATTTCCAATGCCTTTCCTGCCAATTCTTTTCGTTGTCCGATATTTCGAGAATTTTATCTGTAGATCAAAGTGCGAGCAATGAGATTTCGTCATTCGAGCACAATTTGCACAAGGGCAATTACTTACTAAGGTATCGATATTCGATTTCACGATTCAATTTTACAACCTGTCGCATTGCACAGCCTTTCATCTCCGATTTTATGGGTGAACAGCATCCCTTGTTATGCTTTTTTACTTTTTATTTTCCGGAAATTATCAGAATAAGCAAAGATAAACAATTATTCACAAATAAAACAAGCGTAAAAGAAAAGATTTTCAACCAAAAACGACAAAGAAAATATTTGTTTTTGACAACTTGTGTCAGAAAGCAAAAGCAACTTAAAACAGCTGCTTTTTGAATGTGTCGAATTTTAGGGCTTTTTGTACTTGTCGTGCGCATAATGAATTAGGAGACCTTGAAGGGTAAAGCGCTTTATCTGATTTTCGGCCGTTTTGGGAGGGATGCCCAATTTTTGAGCAACGCTGAGGTAGGTTTGCCTGTTGAACTCGGGGGGAACGCGTCGAGAAATTGCCGGCGAAGCAATTCCGGTTCGTAGTCCGAAGCGGACTGCGGATTTTGTTGAGGAAGCGTTTGAAAGACTTTTGCGGTGTGCTGCAAAAGGACATTGACCATGGCAAGGGCGGTGCGGAAATCGGCATCATTACAGACCATTGTGGACGAAATATTGCCGTCATCACAAATTCGCAAGGTGGTTAAAATCATGGCTATGCGATAGGTTATCAACCCCAAACGGCGAACCGAAGCGACGATATCGAGCCCGAAGAGGGCGGCGTATTGCTTCTGTATGCCATCGAAAAAGGCGTTGAATTCGTCCTGCCGGGGCTTGGGCGGTAACGAACAGAAAGAGATTGGGGAAAACGGTAACGCCACCATAAATTCCGTACACGTTGGGCAGACAAGCGGAAGTAACGACCAAAGAGCCCAGCAAAAGCAGGTCGGCATCTTCACCGGAGTTTGCATCATTTGTTATCTGCCGGAAAAAAATCGGGCAAAAGGGGATAGATTGTTTCGGGAAATGTGGGTAACACCTCTTTTTGCCCTTCTGATTCCTCCGAGGAGGAGAATTGTTTTGCCACTTTTGCCAAATCTCCATTTTGGCAATTTGGATATTTGGCAATATCGGCGGGATTGAATATTTTTTGTTCATCATTTATTGAATTTGAAAGTAGAAAGTTTATAAAGTAGAAAGTTGAAAGTAGTTGGGGCGTTGCCCCAAACTCCACATTCTTTTTTGCCCCAAGGCAAAAAAGAATGTATAATGTATAATTAAGAATTGATAATTAACAATAGTTCGTTAATTATTTAATACACGAGTCATGCAGCAATTGCTGCAAACTCGACGAGTTCTTTAACAAGTTTATCATTTAATCTTCTGTTCGGCTTTATGCCGGACACGCAAATAAATCGTTCA
>Ga0208825_1000230_pt1 | contig 56700 bp, 49 predicted proteins | sample AD_UKC113_MetaG_FD_184450 | JGI IMG/M metagenome (GOLD analysis project Ga0208825, IMG submission 184450) | Active sludge microbial communities of municipal wastewater-treating anaerobic digesters from Hong Kong - AD_UKC113_MetaG (SPAdes)... | ecosystem: Engineered > Bioreactor > Anaerobic >... | reverse complement strand
GAAAAAATTGTTCTTAAAAGTCTCATTCCCGGCCGGATTGGTAATCGGTCCTTTATTGGAGAGATAATAAGTGTAATCAAGGTAGATGGTGGTTGAAAACTTTTGCTGGGCTTGCGCCTGGCTCGTTACTAACCCCAGCAGGCCAATAGCCAGAACCAGGAGCCACCCAGCCAGAGCCGGCTTTCTGCTTCTTGTAATCTTTCTTCTTAGATTCATTTTTCCTCCTGATCATGAGATTTTGAGCCGAGACATTGACCGGCGCCTGGCCAGGTCTCAGGCTTTTTCAGATGGGAAGTATAAATGGCGAAAATAAAGAAAAGGTGAAAGAATTGTTAATTCTTGGTTAATATTTGAGGGACAATAAGCTCCAGAAAGGTAAGTCGGCCTTCAGTGGCTGACTTCTAGCTGGGCTGGGCTTGCCGGGTTTTGAGTCGAAAAAGAGGTGTAGGCTGGCTCCAGGCCCCCTTTTATTTAAAAGAAGGCAACTATTTGCTATAATATGCACTTAAACTTAAGGAATTTCAGCTGATGTGCGGTGTAATTGGTATCTGGGCCAATGATGAAGTTTTCCATGACCTTTATCAGGGCTTGCTGTCTATTCAACACCGGGGTCAGGATGCCGCCGGTATTATAACCTATGACGGCAAGTTTCATGAGAAAAAGGGCGGAGGTCTGGTCATGGATATTTTCGGCCCGGAGGAAGCAGCCCAGTTAAAGGGCCATATTGGCATCGGCCATACCCGTTATCCGACAGTTGGCGGCGGTGGCCAGGAAGACGCCCAGCCTTTTATGCTTAATTCTCCCTTCGGGATTGTCCTGGCTCATAATGGGAATGTGGTTAATTACCGGCAGCTGAAAAAAGAACTGTTCGAAAAGCATCAGCGCTTGCTTAATTCTGAATGCGATGCTGAGGTCATTCTTAATATTTTTGCCCAGGAACTGGAAGAGCAGCGCATTAAAGCCATTACACCTGACAACATTTTTAAAGCGGTGGCCGGGGTTTACCGGCGGGTTAGAGGCAGTTATGCGACGGTAGCTTATATTGCTGAACAGGGTCTGGTTGCCTTCCGCGATCCTTATGGCATTAAGCCTTTGAGTTTTGGCCGGCGGAAAGACGGCCTGCTGCCTTCTTATGCCTTTGCCTCGGAAACGGTCAGCCTGAACCTGATGGGTTTTGACGATATCGAACATATCGAAGCCGGCGAAGCCATTTTTATCGATCGCAATCGGCAGCTTCATCGCCGGCGAATAATTAAGAAAAAACATACTCCCTGTCTTTTCGAGTGGGTTTATTTTGCCCGGCCCGATTCGGTTATTGACGGGGTAAATGTCTATAAAAGCCGGGTTAATCTCGGGCGTCTGCTGGCCGGTGAGATTAAAAAGAAAAATTTAGATATTGATGTGGTCGTGCCTGTCCCTGATTCCGCCCGGGATGCAGCCATTGAAATTGCCCGGCGGCTCAAGCTTAAATATAGTGAAGCCCTGGTTAAAAACCGTTATATCGGCCGGACTTTTATCATGCCGGCCGAGGCCAAAAGGCAGAGTTCTGTCCGGCAGAAATTGAATCCCATCTGCTCGGAAATTGAAGGTAAGAAAGTTCTGCTGGTTGATGACAGTATTGTTAGAGGAAACACCTCCCGGGCGATTGTGGAAATGATCAGGGAATGTGGGGCAGAAAAAGTTTATTTTGCTTCTTACTCGCCTCCTCTCCGTTATCCCTGTGTTTATGGTATAGACATGCAGACCAAGACCGAGTTTGTGGCCAGGGAGGCTGATGAAAAGCTGGTGGCCCGCCGCATCGGTGCCGATGAGGTTATCTACCAGACCCTGGCCAATCTGAAAAAAGCCATCAGAATGGAAAATCCAAAATTGAGATATTTCTGTGCGGCCTGTTTTGACGGTCAATATCCAACCGGAGATGTGACGCCGGAACTTCTTAAGGCGATAGAAGATGAGAGAAGACTCATTCAGGAAAACCAGCTAGAGCTGGACATAAAAAAGACTAAGTAAATTTCCGGCAGCAACTGGCCGGAAGACTATTAAATTTCATCCCGCCAGTAATTTAAAATATCCAGCAGAGATTGCTTCAGATTGATTTGCGGTTTCCAGGCAGTCAGTTTGACCAGGCGATTGATATCGGCTAAGAGAATTGGCGGATCAGCCGGCCGGAAACGTTTCTCTTCAGTTTCAACCAGAATCTTGGCCCTGGTCATGCTTAATAAAGTTTTCAGTATCTCCTGACCGAACCAGGCCTGTCCCGAACCAAGATTATAAGCTTCTCCGTCTTCTCCCTTTTCAGCCACCAGCCAGAGAGCCCGGACCAGGTCTCTGACATCGGTGTAATCTCTCTTATTTTCCAGATTGCCGGCATAAAGAATTGGATCCTTCTTCTTTTTTTCAATCTCAGCGATTTGTTTGGCCAGGCTGGAGGTGAAACAGTATTCTGGCTGTCTGGGGCCAACGGTGCTGAAGAGGCGAGCCCTGATTATTTTTAAATTATAACTCTTAAAATACTGGAAGCCCAGCATATCCTGAGCGGCTTTACTTACGCCGAAGGGATTAAGCGGCCGGAAATGGGAGCTTTCTTTCATGGGCAGTTCATCAGCGGAGGCCAGGCCATAAGCTTCACCGGCTCCGGCTATAATTATCCTGGGATTAAGGCGAAGCTCTCTCAGAGCTTCAAATAAATTGATTGTACCGACGAGGTTGACTTCCATGATGCTGGCTGGCAGGCTCCAGGAAAAAGAGGGCGCGCCCTGCCCGGCCAGGTGAAAGACAAGATCCGGCCTGATTTCGTCCAGAGGAGCCAGTAGCGAGTGGAATTCCGATAGATCCCCGGTATAAAATTTGACCTGCCCTGAAAGTTTTTGAAGGTTGGCCAGTGAGGACCTGGGCCGGATTAAACCATAAAGTTCATTCTGCTTCAAATTTGAATTGACATATTCTGCTAAGTGACTGCCAATAAAACCTGAAATACCTGTAACTAAAATCCTCATCTTTGCTCCCAAACAAATACCAGCTTATCCGGCTGCTTATTTTTAAGATTTTTATAGCCTTTTTGGCTCCGGCTGTCAAATTAAAAGAGGGAAAATATTTAGCGATGGCCGGCAGCAGCCCCGGTTATCCAGGCCGCCAGTCAGTCCGGGCCAGGGAATTAGAAAGCGAAACCTCCCAGGAAATCCGAACTGCGGCTGATATTTCCCAGCCCGACCGAAAACCTGAACTGGGTTTCCGGCCTGATCCGGTAATTGAAGATTCTCAGATCAAGACTGAAGTCCAGGCATTGATAATGGTAGGTACAGGATAGGCCGGTATAGATAACTTTTTTTAGCTGGAGATCGTATTCTATCTGGCCCTTGAAATCCAGCCTGGCCGGCAGGCGGAAACTGGCCTGGAGGCCGAGCTGATTACTCCGGAAAAAGCTGTCGGCGGCCAGGATCTGATAACTCTTCGACCAGTTCAACCCGAGAAAGAAATTATCTGACGGGGCGCCGTAATTGGCGCTTAATCTGAAGCTCAAAAAATTGTTTTCATACGTATTATAATCGGCGCTAAGGTCGAGGCTGAATCTGGTTTGAAGATAAAAACGTAAAAGGCCGTTAAGCGGGGCCAGATGCCTGTCAGGATTTTGCGGGTAATAAAACCTTATCCGGCTGGTAGCCGGGTCAAAATAATAAACCTGAGACAAACCGAAAGTTACTATTTCCCGGCTGGTTTCACCGTTTTTGATAAGAAGATGTTGGGTAAAACCGTATTTTAAATCATCGTCACGATAGAAACCGAGGGGACTTATAATCCGGGAAGAAATGCTCTGGCTGAGCAGGCTTTCAAAAGTGTAAGAGCAGAAAGGGACAATGAGATGCTTTAGATATGGCTCCCCGCCCCGGAAAAAAATCCGGTAGAAAATTGGCCCTTCCAGATTAAAGCCCAGTCTGGCCTGGGCGGTCGCCAGCGGCTTGTTTTCTCTGGTAGCTGTCCCGGGTGCATAACTCTGAAAATAATAGCTAAAAAGGCCGGTGGTGAAAAAAGAAAGATTCAAAAAAGGAGCCGGAGAAAAAGGCAAGCTTAAAAGCGGCCTGAAAAAGGCCTGACCGAGAGCCAGACTGGTAGCTGGCTGATTTTCGTTTTGATAAGAATAGTGCCAGTTGGTCAGGCCAGATTCCCAGGAAAGGTAGAGGGAGGAGGAAAGCCGGTATTTCAGCAGATTAAAATTAAGTTGCGGGAAATAATTGGAGATTACCTTCTGACCTGTGGCCGGAAAATAAGTTTCAAAGCGGGAAGCCCGGAGGTTCAGGCTAAAATACGACCAGTTTCTGGTCAGGTTAAACTGGTAGGAACGGTTATTGCTGGTGGACAGGCTGAAGTTATTCTCATATTCCCTTAAAAAATCAAAAGAACTCGAATAATCAACCTGCCCGTTAAACTGGAAACTGCCGGGCAGAAGCTGCTGATGGCTCCAGCGGAGTAAATAACCAGGATCAGGCTGAACTGAATCAGGCTGCCTTTTGAAGAAAAAGACATAGGCGCTGGCCTCTCCTTTAGTTTTTCCTCTTAGAAGATAGCGGTAATCAATTCCTGTTCCTGCCCCTTGACTGGAATAATAATCAGCGGTCAGGGTGGCTTCACGGTTTCTGGCTATAGCCCAATAAAAACTCTGACTGATGGCCAGACCTTTGACCTGATTGTAACCTATCTCTGGAAAGAGAAAACCGGTAGCTCTTTCTTTCAGTGGATATTTCAAGTAAGGCAGATAAAAAACAGGAACCTTTTTAATAGAAAAAACCGCCCGGGACATAGAGACATAATCATCTGTTTTGAGTTCGGCCTGTTTAAAACTAAATGACCAGCGGGGAACGGGCTGGGTGCAACTGGTCAACCAGGCCTCTTTTACCTTCATTACCTCAGTTGAGTTCTGGCTGATTTCTTTAGCGCCAAATAAAAGACTGGGGCGCGAAATCGCCTGGACGTCTTCGAGCTTAGACTCCCGTGTCTTCAGATTGTAGGTCAGCCGCTGGCAGTTGACCACCTCTGACGGGAGCTGGAGGCAGACCTGGCCTTCGGCCTGGAGGTCGTAGGTAGCTGTGTTCAGTTGTAGCCGGTCACAAAGCAGGGTCAGATCCTCAAAATGGAGCTCTACCCGGCCTGTGGCCAGAATCATATCCCCCTTCTTTTCCTGGTAGGTAGCCAGGAGGCGAAAGGGTTCATCTGAAACCGGAGCGGACTGCCGGCTTGGAACAGCTTCTAACTCAAGGGGAAAAAAGGCAGGGAAAAGCATAAAAATAACTAAAACGGTCAGCCAGCCGTAAACTGGCCGGTTATTGGACTTATTTCTAATCATCTGTTGATTAATATACAATTGCCTTTTGATTAAAAACAAGGTAAAGGTCGAAGAATTTAGCCAGAAAGAAAAATTGGCAAGTTGAAAGCTGCCTCCAGATTATGCTAAAAAGTAAATGAATTATTATGGGATCAAGAAAGTTGAAAGGGAAAATAGGGCGGCAGGCCAGTCAGCTATTTTTGCTCCTCAGCTTGAGTCTGACCCTGTGGACTGCGGCTGGAGCTGAGACCTGGAAAGCCAGGGAGCTGCGCCTGGCGGCCGAGAAAGCTGCCTGGCAATTTGGACCTTTAAAATTGCAGCCGGCCATTCTGATTAAAGATGCCGGCTATGATTCGAATATTTACTATCAGCCTGAAGCTACCTCTGACTTCTGGCTCACGGCCGGACCGGCCGCTGATGTTTATCTCGTGGCCAGAAGAAGGATAATAGTTCATGTTTTTGAATCTCCACAATACGTTTTTTTCTCCAAGACTAAAAGGGAAAGGACCTGGAATAATTATCTCAACGGGGATGTTTCCCTTAGTTTTAACCGTTTTTTACTGACCGTTGGCGGCAGCCTGAATAATGCCCGGGAGCGCTGGAGTACGGAGTTAGATATCCGCCCCCGCCGGAAAGAAAAAAGCGGTTTTGTTTCTTTTCTTTATCAGAAATCATACCGGCTGTCTTTTGAATTTACGGCCAGAACCATTGATTATACCTACGAAAGCCTGGAATATGACTCGGTCAATATTAATGAACGTTTAAGCCATTATGAGGATTATTTAAGCGGCCGGATTTATTACCGGCTTAACGCCAGAATTCAGTTTTTTGTCGAAGGGCAGAAAGGTTCCTATGATTTTAAGGACCCGCTTAATCCCGGAGATTCCAGCAGCCAGACAATTTACTCCGGCTTCCAGTTTTCTCCGACTGGCCGCCTTCATGGCCAGATCAGGCTTGGTCATAAATGGTTTGAGACCCTCGACGCGGGACTGCCAGATTACCAGGGTCTGGTAGGAGATACTTCTGTTAGCTGGCAAATTATGAGGCCGCTCGTTCTTCGTGGCAACTATCAGCGGGATATAAATTTTTCTGTCTGGTCCTATAGCCCTTACTATATTGGGACAAACTGGTCGGCCGGGCCGTCTGTTTATATTTTCAGAAAGAAAATTCGCCTGGATTATACTTATAGCCAGACAAAAAATGACTACCCTCTGGGGGAAACTCCAGGCAGTTCGCCCCGCCGCGATAATTATACTTTAAATTCAGTGGCCATTTATTATAGAATAAGCAAAACAGCCGGGATTGGAATAACCGCTGGCAACTGGAAGAGAGAAATTAATGTTCTTACCTGGGATGCAAACAGAAAATTTATCGGACTTAATCTGACTTATGATTTTTAAGATAAATATTTATATGGTCTGATAAAGGGAGAAGCTATGGGAAAAGAGAAACAGGCGGCCCTGATTCTTTTTGTTTTTTTGATTCTGATTATTGGAGTCAGACCAGCTGGCTCGCAACAGGCTGTGCCCCTCAGCCGCGGCCAGGAAGAGAATCAGGTTAACGGGCGGGATTATTTCATCAGAGAATATATAATCGGGCCAAGGGATCTGCTGGAAATTAAAGTTTTTGAATTACCGGAATTTGATCATACCGTCAGGGTGTCTGAAGACGGTTCGATTACCCTGCCGCTTATTGGCAATGTTCAAATAGGCGGATTGACTAAGGATAAGGCTGAAAAAAAGCTATCAGAGCTTCTGGCAAAATACGTCAAAAAAGCTCAGGTCTCAATTTTTATTAAAGAATATCAAAGCAGCCGGGTAGCCATTATCGGGGCAGTCGAGAAACCCGGGATGTATGAACTGGTCGGTCGGCAAACGTTGTTGCAGATGATTTCTCAAGCAGGCGGTTTTAAGGATACCGCCGCTAACGAGATTTATGTGTTGCGTGAAGGTCAGGACGGGACAGCGGCTTCAATCAGCATTGATCTTGAGGATCTGATGATTAACGGCAATCAGAATCTGAACATTCCTATTCAGGCCAATGATGTGATTAATGTCCCGGTCGATAAGTTGATGAATGTCTATGTTTTTGGCGAGGTCAGACAGCCAGGAGCCCTGCAGGTGAAAATGTCGAATAAGATTACTTTACTCCAGGCCATCGCCCAGGCCGGCGGACTCAGCGAAAATGCTACCAAAAGAGGAGTGACTATCAAGAGAAGGGATAAGAGCGGCCAGGAAATTAATTTGAGTGTTAATTTAAATGATATTATAAAAGGCAAGAAGAAAGATATTCCCCTTCAGGAAGGAGACGTGGTTATAGTCAAACAGAGTATTTTTTAGGCCGGAAAACAAAGACGGGGAAAAGAGGCGTGAGATGAATGAAAATAATGTCGAGATCGAAGCAGCCGAAGGCGGGGAAATTGATTTAAGAAAATATATCGACATCATTATCCGCCAGCGCTGGATAATCATTTCAGTCACAGTCATCGCCCTGGTTATTACTCTTCTGGTTTCTTTCACGATGAGACCGGTTTACACTGCTCAGGGAACGGTTATGATCGAAAAAGAACCAAATATCCTGAGTTTCGAAGAGATTTTCCAGGTTGAAACTTTCCGGGATGATTATTTTCAAACCCAGTATAAGCTGTTGCAAAGCCGCAGCCTGGCGGAAAGAACGATTGAAAGGCTGAAACTCTGGGGAACTTCGGAATTTTCCGGCCGGAAGCCAGCTACGGCTGAAGACTGGAATAATCCTGTTTTCCGGCGGAAGCTGGTAGATAAATTTCTCAGCCGGCTGGAGGTTAAACCGGTCAGGATGACCAGGCTGATCGAAGTTGATTTTAAAGCCCATGATCCGCAGCTGGCCACTGACTCGGTTAACGCCCTTTTTGCTAGCTTTGTTGATATGAATATCGAGACAAAATTTGAAGCGACTGAACAGGCCACTGAATTTTTAAGCCAGCAAATAGATGACCTGAAAAAAGAAATAAGCCAGAAAGAACAGGAATTGCAGAACTACGGTCAGGAAAAAGATATCGTTATTCTGAGCGATAAAGAAACAACGATGCTGGACAAATTAGGGGAGGTCAATAAAGCTCTGACCGAAGCCCAGATTGACCGGGTCCGCAAAGAAGCTTATTACAACGAAATCAAGAATGCCAATCCGGATTATATCCCGGAAGCCATTAATAACCCTTTAATCCAGCGCCTGAGAGAAGACTATCTGAAGCTCAGCCGAGAATATGCCAAGATGCAGGAGCAATTCCAGCCTGATTATCCAGAAATGCAACGGCTCAAAGCCGAGCTGGACAGTGCCAGGGATTTACTCAAAAACGAAACCGAGGGACTGGTTAAAGCAGCTTACTCTGAATATCAAGCTGCTCTCAAAAAGGAAATTTCCCTCAAAGATCTGTTTGAGCGCCAGAAAGATGAGGCTTTCCGCCTCAATTCCAATGCTATTCTTTACAACAGCCTGAAAATTGAAATTGAAAACAAGAAGAGCCTGCTCGAATCACTGTTAAAAAGGCAGAGCGAAACGGGCGTTTCGGCCAGGCTGAGGGGCTTAAGGACTTCCAACATCCGGGTGGTTGACCGGGCTGATTTGCCCATCAATCCTTCCAGCCCCAAAAAGCTGAGGAACCTTCTGCTGGCTCTTTTCTTAGGGCTTTTCGGCGGGGTGGGCCTGGCTTTTGTCATGGAATACCTGGATAACACGGTTAAGAGTGCCGAAGAAGTCGGCCGCTATACCGGCCTGCCTACTCTCGGGGTTGTTCCAGTTTTTGGAGATGATTCCAACCGGGCTTATGGCTACTATTACAGCTACGGGCAGAAAAAGGATGAAGAAAAAGGTAAAGGGAAAAAAGAAGACTCCGGGAAGCCAAAGAATATAGAGCTGATCGTACATTTCGCCCCCGAGTCGGCCTTTGCTGAAAACTACCGTTCTCTCCGGACAGCCCTTCTTCTGTCGAGTCCTCAGGGCAGCCTTAAAACTATTGTGGTTACCAGTCCGCTGCCGGAAGAAGGTAAGTCGGCCACCATTTCCAATCTGGCGGTCAGCTTGGCCCAAACCGGCAAAAAGGTTCTCCTGATAGATGCTGATCTCAGACGGCCAAAGCAGCACCAGATTTTTAAAATCAAGAATCATGAAGGGTTGACCAGTTATTTAGCCCTGGATCTGGCGGTTCAAAAATTAATCAAGCCGACGGTGGTGCCTTTGCTTTATTTGATTAATTCCGGTCCGATTCCGCCCAATCCGGCCGAGCTCCTGGGCTCAGACCGGATGTCGAAATTGCTGGCTTTGTTAAAGGATCAATTTGATTTTGTTTTGATTGATACCCCTCCCATCCTGACTGTGACTGATGCTCAGATTCTGGGCAAATTGGTTGATGGACTGGTGCTGGTGGTCCAGGCCGGGAAAACTCCACGCGAGGCCCTGGTTCAGACCAGAGAATTAATCAATCTCCTTAAACTCCGGACTTTAGGCGTGGTGGTCAATTCCGTTAATCTGGAAAATCATGGCTATTATGGCCGGCATTATTATCGCCATTACTATAAGGAATCCAGGGGTTAAAGCATGATCGATCTGCACTGCCATTTGCTGCCTGACTGGGACGATGGCCCTAATTCCTGGGAGGAAGTTGACCAGATGATTGCTCTGGCGGTGGAAGACGGAACTGAAGCCATCTGTCTTACGCCTCATTATTTGCGCTTTTCCCGGCATGGAAACAATCCAGATGTTTTGCGGTCAAAATTTGAGGAATTCTCTGAAAGATATAAAGAGGAAAACAGAATAAGCTTTTACCGCGGGGCTGAAGTCTTTATTCATCCCGATATCATCAAACACGTCAAGCGGGAAAACCTTGGCCTGAATGGCAGCGAATATGTTTTTGTTGAATTCCCTTCGGATCAGGTGCCAGCCGGGACCAAGGATCTGTTTTACCAGATGATGCTGGCTGGCTTAACGCCGGTTATCAGCCACCCGGAGAGAAATTCTGTTTTCGGTGGCCAGCCTGAGCTTTTATATGATCTGGTCTGCCGGGGCTGTTTGGCCCAGGTAACAGCCATGAGTTTGACCGGTAACTTTGGTTCAGCGGTCTATAAAAGAGCTGAATTATTTTTAAAAAATAATCTTGTTCAGTTTATTGCTACCGACGCTCATGATCCAAAAAGCAGGAAGCCCGTCTTGAGCCAGGCAGTTAAAGCCGCTGCTGCCCTGGTTGGCCGGGAAAAAGCTGAAGCCATGGTCGATGATATTCCCCTGGCCATTCTTAACAATGAAATCATCCCCGACTGGGGTTCTCCGGTCAGACCAGATAAAGACAGAAAGAAGTTTCTTTTTTTTAAAAGATAAAAAGGTACTTGATTTTTGAAATTATTGTTGTTATATTAGCTCTAAAGGGAGGCGAACATGCTTCGAAAAGAAATTTTCCGTTCTCCGGCTTTGCTGGTCCTGACTATTTTCTCTTTCATGCTGATCATGCTGCCCCTGGAATCTTTAGCTCAGGCGCCGGCTCAAGCAGGTTCTCTGGTCGGCTTTATCTATGGAAGTGATATGAAGACTCCTGTTCAAAAGGCAGTGGTCAAGATTCGCAATCTGAACAGTGGAGAGGAATATGTTTCTGGCCCAACCGATGACAGCGGTTCCTATAAAATTGGCCAGATTAAAGAAGGCACCTACGTTCTTGGCATCAATGCTCCAACTGGCGATTACAATTTTGACTATATGCTGAAGGTTAAGGGCGGAGAAATGGGCAAGCTGTCATTGGCCCTGAAAACCGGTGAGGTCAAAGCCCTGAGCGGACAGGGTGAGGAAAAAGCTCCTGAGAAGGAAAAAGTTTCATTCTTCAGAACACCAGCCGGGATTGCTGTTTTGATGGTAGCTACTACTCTGGCTCTTTACGGCACTTTTAAACTGCTGGAAGGTGAAGAAGAAGCTTCTCCAACCAAGAAGTAAAGCCATTTTGAAGCCGAAAGCTGATTAGACCCCCTGAAGAAAGGGGAGGGTTTATATAAAGGAGGCAGGATTGTAAGATCCTGCTTTTATTTTTTCCGGCCTTTTATATAATAAAACAATCATGACCTGGCTGCTGGTTGTCCTGTGTCTTTTGCTGTTTCTTCTGCCTTTACCGTTTGGCGGTAATATCGAATGGGCCATCTTCGGCTTTGAGGCCAGTGTTTTTATTCTTTTTTCTCTCTACCTGGTAACCGGTAGAAAGAAAAACCCGGAGGGCAGCCCTCAGGCTGAGGAAAAAAGGCTGGTTCCTTTGATCCCGTTGTGGTTGCTTGTCATATTTTTTTTAGCCGGCCTGCTGCAGATTGTTCCTCTACCGGCGGCGGTGGTCAGACAGATATCTCCCGCTGGTTATGACTGGCGGCAGACGCTGGTCAGCTCTGGCCTCGTCGATCAGGCTAAGCTCAGGTGGCAGACCATTTCACTTTCTCCGGCTGATAGCCTGTCTGAGCTGGTGAAATATTTAGCTTTGGGCGTCTTTGCCTTTCTCCTGTCTAGGGCGATTGATACCAGAAAAAAGGCCAGGGCCCTGACTCTGGTTCTAATTGGAGCTGGTATTTTTCAATCTCTTTACGGGCTATCGGAGCATTTTAGCGGCAGCCACCGGATATTCACCTGGGTGAACAGGTATTATTCGGGCAGTGCCTTCGGCACCTTTGTTAATCGCGATCATTATTCAGCTTTTCTCGAAATGATATTTCCACTGAGCCTTGGTTATTTTTTAGCCAGAGCTGACTATTTTTCATTACCACCGGGACTGTCGCGGAAACAGAAATTAGCCTGGTTCGGCCAGGAAAAATTACAAAAATCAATTTTATTTATTCTGCCGCCACTCATCATTGGGGTCGGACTGTTCTTTTCCCGTTGCCGCACAGGTATCATCATTTTTCTCCTGACTTTTTTCCTGATGGTTCTTTTGCTGTCCATAGCCAGTATTTCAGGCAGAAGAAAGACAGAGAGAAGGCTGGTTAATCTGGTTGTTTTCATCGTTCTGGCCGCGGTTATTTTGATTGGCATCCAGCCCATCCTGGAAAGATTTACCAGCCAGAGCCTGATTGATGAGAGCCGGCTGATTTATTATAAAGACACCCTCGGCCTGATAAAAGATTATCCCTGGCTGGGCTCCGGTCTGGGGACTTATGTGAAGGCCATCAACCACTATCTGGAGAAAGATTTTTACGTCATTATTGATCATGCCCATAATGATTATCTGGAAATGGCCGGCGAAGCTGGCCTGGCCGGGGGCGGAGCCCTAATTCTCAGTGGATTATGGCTATTCGGTTTGGGAGTAAGACGTTATTTTAAGACCGGTGATTCTCTAACCCGAGGCCTGTCCTTAGGCGCTCTGATGGGAGTTCTGGCTCTTTTTTTTCATAGCCTGACCGACTTCAGCCTGAGGATGCCAGGCAATGCTATTGTCTGGCTATCTCTTTTTGTCCTTAGCCTCAAGGTTCCACAGTTTGGCTCGAGGGATTTTAGTGACGAGGATCTGAAAGGAAATGAAGGTGACTGATCTGGCTAAAACCCGGCCGCGATGGAAAAAGATTTTCCTGTTAATTATCTGCTTAGCCGGTCTGGCTGTCTCGGTCTGTTCTTATCTGGGTCACTATCACTTCAGCCTTTATCAATCCGAAAAAAAGACGATGCGCAGTCTGGAAAGAGATTTTGAAAAATTGCAGTTAAAACTCCAGCAGGCGGTACGCTATTATCCTTCGCCTGAGCTTTATTTAGAGCTGGGCCGGTTGCGTCTGCTAAGAGCCATGGCTGAAATTGAATTTGGCCAGCCTGAAAAGAGTGAATCCTATCTTGGCCAGGCTTTAGAAGCTTTAAAACAAGCCGTCTATTTACGACCGGTTGATTATGCCGCTTTCTGGGAGCTAAGCAAGGTCTATTTCCTGCTGAACTATCCCCTGTTGGTTTATGCTGACAAAGGGCGGGAGCTCTGCTGGGAAGCCATCAACAGGGCTCCTCATGATGAGTTTCTTCTGAGCAATACCCTGGTCGTTTTTATCGAACAATGGCTGCTTCTCTCTGAGCAAGAGAAAATGAAAATTCGACAGGTGATAAAAGGTCAGGAGGCGGCCAATCCTGGATTTCTTGACCGCTTTAAAAGAAAGTGGCCAGGTGGGCAGGCCGAAAAGGAGGAACTGGCCTCCCGCCTTAAAGAGTTAGGCTTTTAGCCAGTTATTGATCCGCCTTCAGACCGGAAATGGCCGGGACGGAGAAAAGCAATAAAAACCCTCTAATATTAAAACAGGATAAAAAAGGATGAGCCGGAAAATCAGAAGATTAGGCCGCCGCTTTTATGAGCAACCAACCTTAAAAGTAGCCCGCGAATTGCTGGGTAAATATATTGTCAGAATAGCCGATTCAAAAAAGCTAACCGGTAAAATCGTTGAGACCGAAGCCTATATCGGGCCAAAAGATAAGGCTTCGCATGCCTACGGAGGTAAGGTGACTCCCCGCAACCGGGTAGAATATCTGGCCGGCGGTCACATCTATATCTATCTGGTCTACGGGATGTACTGGCAATTAAATATTACTACCGGTCAGGCTGGAAAGCCCGAATGTGTCCTGATCAGAGCTCTGGAAGTTCCCGGCGAAAGTCAAGAGCTGGCCTGCGGGCCGGGCAAGCTCTGCCGCTATTTACAGCTGGATAAATCTTTTTACGGAGAAGATTTAACCGGGTCCAAAATCATCTGGGTTGAAGATAGAGGGGAGACCTTTAAACCCACCCAACTGGAGAGAACTCCTAGGATAGGTATTGATTATGCCGGCCCCTACTGGTCACAAAAAAAATGGCGGTTTATCCTTAAACCGGGGAAAACCAGCAGCCGGCAAAAAAAGGAGATAAATTGAAAACAAAACTGAAAAAAATACTTAGTCTTCTCGTCTTAAGCTTCTGCCTGGTTATTACCCTGGCTGGCTCTCAACTCAAATCAGATGAAATCCGTCCGTCAACTATCAGGACCGGTCATTTTCTGCGCGGTGTAAATTTGCCTTACTGGTTCTGGCTAAATCAGGGAGAACTCCAGCCGCTCCCAAATAGATATTCAGCCGGTGATCTCAGTCTGATTAAAAGACTGGGTTTTACTTTTGTGAGGCTGCCGGTTGATATGGCCAACATTTATGCTCCCGACCGGGATGACAGACTTGACCCGGCCGCCCTCGAACTTCTACTCTCCGGAATAAAAATTATCCTGAAGAGCGGCCTGGCTGTTAATTTTGATCTCCACAGTATTTCTCAAAAAACCGGTGGTTCCAATTATTCTGGTCCTCTCGGCCAGGACGAGAAATTCACGGCTGAATTTATCAATTTCTGGCAGCACCTGGCTGAGAAGCTGGCCATCTTCGATCCTGACTGGCTGTTGATTGAACCGATGAATGAACCGGTTTTTCTGTCGGAAGAATATAAATGGCCGCCAATTCAAAAACAACTATTGCAGGCCATAAGAGAAAAAATGCCTGACCATACTCTGCTGGCGACTGGAGCCCTGTGGTCTAATCTCCCGGGGTTACTCAGCCTTCAGCCGGTTGATGACCCTGATGTCTGGTATAACTTTCATTTTTATGATCCTCATCTCTTTACTCACCAGGGGGCAACCTGGGGTGCACCTTATGAAAAGGATCTGAGGCAGGTTCCTTACCCCTCTTCACCGGCAGCGGTGGAAAAAGCCATTTCCTTAGTTGAGGATGAGGATTTGAAGAAATATCTCCGGGCTTATGGGGAAGAGCGCTGGGACGGCCAGAAAATTGAAACCGAAATTCTTAAAGCCGTAGCCTGGGCAGAAAAATACGGAGTCAGGCTTTTCTGCAACGAATTTGGAGCTTACCGGGACTATTGCCTGCCGCCATTTCGCCGGGCCTGGATCAGGGATGTCCGGCTGGCTCTCGACAAGTACCGGATCGGCTGGGCCATGTGGGAATTTGATGGAAGCTTTGGCCTCGTTTTCCGGAAAAAAGGCCGGGCGATAGCCGATAAAGATCTAGCTTCAGCTCTTGGTCTAAAGTTGAGATGAAAAACCTTCTAAGGCTGACCGGAAGATTAACCGCTGGTTAAAATTTTATAGCTGTCACAAATTTCCTTGAATTTGTCCTTGACCTCTTTAGGGAGGGTAGAGGCAGAAATCCGGCCAAACAATTTGAGACGCGAAATTTGATCAAGATAATGTTCTACCTGATCTGCCTGGCCTAATTGATAGGCTGAAACAGTCAGATAAACATAGGCCTGGCCGAGAAGATCAGGCTCATCCAGCAAGCCGAAAGCAGCTATCTTAAAATTCTCAAAGGCCTTTTTATAATCGCCACGGTTAAAGTTGGCTCTGGCTTCTTCAAAAACCTTGAGATAGAAAGGGTCAGTGACCAGCTGATGCCCGGCTGGAATGGACTGAGCAGCCAACTTGGCGCTGACACCGGCCAACAGAATAATAGACAGGCTCATCAAGATGAACAAAACAGGTGCCCTCTGCCTGCGAGCCATCAACTTCTCTTCTCCATGCCTGAACTGACTTTTTCCCTTTTTCTGTTGATAAGACAACAAGTTAAGATTTATTATTAAATATTATAGTGGTTATTGCAAGAAAAAGGTAGCTTTATCTGGAAGAGAGGGAATTCTTGGTTCGCCCTGATTTTAAGAAGATGGCCGCGGTGTCGTCTTTAGCTCTGATTTTGCCCTCGTCAATTGCTGTCGGCCTGGCTATTGGTTATTTACTTGACCGCTGGTTTAAAACCGAGCCTTATCTGCTGCTAATCTGGCTGGTCTTCGGTATAATATCAGGCTTGTTGAATCTTTTCCGCGGGATAAGAAAATATTTAAGAGATTTTGAAGCCCCGGACAGCCTCAATAAAAAGGAAGATGAGTAAATCAGGTGTCAGATGGAAGAAATAACCTCCGCCGATCAGTTTGAAAAATCTTTAAAAAGAGTTCCAATTGAGACTTTAGTTCTAGGTTGTCTGGCCTCTCTTTTAGTTCTGTTATTCTTTGATCCGGTCTCGGCGGTTCTGGTAGCTGGGGGAGCTATCCTGGCTACCGCTGGCTTTATCAGCCTGAAATCTTTTGTTAACCGTTATTTCGGCGGGAAGAGAACCGTCCTGGTGAAGAGGGCCCTGGTCCTGTTCAGCCTGCGCCTTTTATTGATTTGCCTGATCTTTTTGGCTATAATTTTTATCTTTAGAGGAAAGGTTATTGCTTTTGTTGCCGGCTTTTCTTCAATGGTGGTAGCCGTCTTGATTGAAGCCATCAGAAACCTGGTGAATATAAGACAATGGAAGGCTTAGAGCATTCTCTTCCCCTGGTCCAGGGCTTTAATCTGATTTTTGGCCCGGTGGTGGCAGCCGTCCTTAGGGTCTTCGGCCAGGAAGTTAAAGATCCCTACCACTTGATACCTGACTATGTGGTCATGAGTATTATAGTGGTCGTTTTACTCTCTATTCTTCTGGGCCTTTTCGGCCGGCGATTGCAGCTTGTTCCCACTAAGTCCCAGGTTATTCTGGAGAGCCTGATTGATTTCTTTGAAGGCCTGATTGACGATACGATGGGCTTGGAGGGAAGAAAATATCTGCCTCTGGTGGCTTCGGTCGGTCTTTTTATTCTAACTGCTAATCTTCTTGGCTTAATCCCCGGTTTTATGGCTCCAACCAGTAAATTGAATGTGACTCTGGGCTGCGCTCTGGTTGTCTGGCTCTATTATCACTGGCAGGGGATTAAAGCTCAAGGTTTATTCGGTTATCTGAAGCATTTTACCGGCGGAAATCCATTTCTGGCCCCACTACTTCTGCCGATTGAAATCATTTCCCATTTTTCCCGGCCGGTTTCGCTCTCCATGCGTCTTTTTGGCAATATTTTTTCTGAGGAATTATTAATTCTGATTATGCTATCCATCATTCCCTATCTTTTACCTTTGCCTTTTATGGCTATAGCTATTTTTACTGCTGTCATCCAGGCTTATGTCTTTGTTTTGCTGACCTGCATCTACTTAGCCGGGGCGGTAGAGGAAGAACAAGAATGATTGAGAATATAACCAAAAGGAGTATTTTACATGACAAAAAAAGGTAAGACCTTAGCCCTGCTGCTTTTTTCCCTGATGGTCTCTTTCAGTCCGCTGGCTGCCCAGACTGTTGACCCGGCCCGGGCTTCTCTATTTAAGCTGTCGCTAATCGTGGGAGGAGCCGTGATCACTGTCGCCGTGGTCGCCGGAGCTTTCGGCCAGGCTAAAGCTATAACTTCAGCTTGCGAGAGCATTTCCCGTAACCCGGCTGGCGGGCAGAATATCCGCGGTATCCTGATTTTCGGCCTGGTGTTGATTGAAACGCTGGTTATTTATGCTTTGCTCATCACCATCATCATCCTCATGGTCAAATGGGGAGCTTATTAATTAAGCTGCCGTCCAGCTGACCCGATAGATGGCTGCTAATGTTTTTCAAATTATTTTAGCTTCTTGGAAGAGGTTTAACGATGACCGCTGTTTTACAGCGGCCATCGTTATTTCTTATTTCTCGCTGCTTGGCCTGGTTCCTTTAATTGCCCTCTTTGCCTTTCTGGGGGGGAAAATTCTTGGTAATCCTGAACTTATTTTCCGCAGTCTGAATATTTTTACCGATGAATTTTTTGCCCAGATGGATCCAGCTTTCTTTCCAAAGCTTCAAACTCTGGGCGGCAGTCTATCCAATCTGGGCTGGTTCGGGATTATCGGGTCTCTAATCGCCGCCTCCTTTCTCTTTTCCAATTTACTAACCATTATTAACAGGATCTTCCGGGCTAAATATAATCACTCTTTTATTTATAACCGGCTGATTGAATATGTGGTTATGCTTCTTATTGGTGTTTTCTTGCTGCTGTCTTTATCAATTACTGCCGTCTGGATTGCCTTCCAGCAATTGCTCCGCCAGAGCCCGGTTTTTTCCGGATTCGTTAATCCCCAGGCGGTTAATGTCCTGAACAGCTTTTTGTTTCAGTATCTCCTGCCCTTCCTCTTAACTTTTTTAATGATCTTTATCCTTTATAAATTTATACCCGAGGTCAGAGTTCAGACCCGCAGTGCTCTGCTTGGAGCTGCCATTACTGCTGTCTTCTGGGAGATATTTAAAAGGGGCTTTGCTTTCTATGCAGTCCACTTTTCAGCGGTCGGCCTGGTACTGTCCAAAGTCCTGGCCGGTACCCTGACTTCTGTTATTTTTTTCCTTCTCTGGATCTCGTCTTCCCTGGTTATTTTGCTCTGGGGAGCTGAACTGGTGGCCATTATGAATGAAAACTATGAACTGGCCAGCTATCACCGCTCCCAGCCAGCCTGATCAGCTATTTATTTCAGGCCGGCTGAAGGTGATGTCCTAAAAAAGTTTCCAGCTTGGATTTAGTTGAAGCTCCGGTCAGAGAATCAACCGGCTGCCCATTCTTGAAAAGAATCATAGTCGGAACGCTCAAGATCTGGTAGCGACATGACAGGCCTGAATTCTCGTCAACATTGAGTTTGGCCACCTTTAGTTTGCCCTGATAACTTTCAGCCAGGTTTTCTATCACCGGAGCCACCATTTGACAGGGGCCACACCAGGGGGCAAAGAAATCAACCAGCACTGGCAAATTGGACTTGAGTACTTCCTGCTCGAAATTGCTTTCATTGAGCTGAAGAACCTTATTGCTCATCCCGACCTCCTTCTTAATCTGACGGCTTTTTGATAAAGAATTTCATATTGAGAAATAACCCGTGTCCAGGAATTATTCTGATCCAGACAGCGGGAAATGATATTTGACCAGACCTCCGGCTGCCGGTAAAAGGTCAGGGCCTCTCTCACCGCCTTTAACAAAGCCTGGCTGGAATAGTCGCCAAACTCAAAACTATGACCGGAATTATTTTCTGGAGAGAAAGGCTCCATCGATTCCCGCAGACCGCCGACTGACCGGGCTACCGGCACCGTTCCATATCTCATAGCTTGCATCAGAGTCAGCCCGCAGGGCTCTTCGAGCGAAGGCATTAATAAAAGATCAGCGCCGGCGATTACCCGGTGAAAAAATCCGGGACTCAAATCGAGCTGAACACCCAGTTTTCCCCGGTGAATGTCCTGAAGCTTCAAAAGCGCCTGTTCATAAATTTCATTGCCCTGCCCGGCTACTACCAGACCGCAATCCAGAGCCAGTAGATCATTAATGGCTTCAAGGATTAGCTCTATACCTTTTAATCTGGTCAGATAGCCAACTACCGCTAACACCGGCCTGGTTTCGTTGAGCTGCAGGCCAAAGTCTTTAATCAACTGTCTTTTACAGGCTTTTTTCCCGGAGAGGTCAGCCGGGGAAAAATTGGCCGGGATCAGGGGATCAGTGGCCGGGTTCCACTCTTCAGTGTCTAAACCATTTCTCAGGCCGTAGAGAGGCTTATTCCTTCTGGAGAAGAAACTGCTGACTTCTTGATGATGCTTTAAAACTTCGTCCCGGTAGGTGGCACTGACCGTATTAACCACTTCCGAAAAAAGTATGCCGGCCTTCAGAAAATTAAATTTACCCCTGAAGGCTAACTGATGAGAATTAAGATAGTTCCAGCTAAGACCGGTCAGGCCAAGAGATTCAGCCGGGAATTCTCCCTGATAGGAAAAATTATGGATGGTCAGAAGAGTAGCCGCCTTTTTCAGGTTCGGTTTTTTTTGATAAATCGATTTTAGGAAAAGAGGCGCAACGGCGGTTGCCCAGTTATGGCAGTGAATCACTTCCAGCTTCATTCTGGAAGCAGCCAGGAATTCGATGACCGCGCGGTTAAGAAAGATAAATCTTTCGTCATTATCGAGATAATCACCCTGGGGCGACCCATAGATATAATCGCGGTGGAAATACTTTGGCTGATCAATAAGATAAAGGCTGTATTTATCAACCTCGGCCTTGAAAACCGTGGTCAGGAGCTTTTTAGAGCCAACCGGCACCTGAAGCTCAGGTTGAAGGGCTTTTTTGTTAAGGGATTCAAGTTCAGGCCGGCGGTAATAAGGCAGAAAAACGGATACTTCATGACCGGCCCGGCCCAGGTACTTGGCCAGTCCAGCTGTGGCTTCGGCCAGCTCGCCGGATCTGGCATAAGGAGATAATTCGGGGGTAAGAAGAGCAATTTTTAGCATTTTCTTTTAGATAAAAATAATAGCTGTCTTAGATTCAAAAATCAAACTGACCGGAAGCTGCTTAACAGGAGAGAATTAAATCAGCCGGCTATTCAGCCCAGCCGAGCTTTTCCTTAACCAGGTTATAATAGCTGCGCCAGGGAGAGGCCACCAGCTGAAGCTCCAGAACAGATTTTTTGACTTCAATGATTTCATTCTTATCAATGGTCTGCCCTCTTTGCCCGTCGATGGTGATAAAGACCTTTTCTTCCGGCGATAACAATTTAATCTTGATATCAGAATCGGCCGGAATAAGCAACGGCCGGAAAGACAGCGTATGAGGGCAGATTGGAGTCAGGATAATAGTCTCGACTCCGGGGTGAACGATTGGCCCTCCAGCTGAAAGAGAATAAGCCGTAGAGCCGGTTGGACTGGATAAAATTAAGCCATCTCCTTTTAACCTGGTCACTTCCTGCCCGTTGATAGAAATCAGCATCTCTATCATCCGGGCCAGAGCCCCTTTATTCAAAACCACATCATTCAAACAGAGATCGGCCTGATCTTTATACTTAACCTCAAGTAGAGTTCGCCGGCTGATGAAGCCATTCTCATCTTTTAAAAAGGCTTCCAGGACGGGTAAAGCTTCGTCCACAGGAATTTCAGTTAAAAAGCCAAGGCGGCCAAGATTCAGTCCGATGACCGGTACACCGGCTCTGGCAGCCGGGGCGGCTATACTTAGCAGGGTGCCGTCTCCACCCAGAACGATGATGGCCTGACTTAAGGCCGCCAGGTCTTCCCGCCGGCAACCGCCAGATAAATTCAGCTTCCGAGCTGCCACTTCTTCCAGCAGGCAATTAATCCCCTGCCTTTCAAGATAGCTCATGATCTCCTTCAGGATCTTTTCTATTCCTGGAGCATGCGGCTTAATAGCAATTCCTATTTGGTCAATTTTCTTCTTACGGTCCATCGGTTAACGTCTCCTCAACGAACTTTTTCAGGTCATTCTGGCTCTGGCCGCCAGCCCCAGGTTTTAACCAGGCCAGAAATTCCTGATTGCCCCTTTGTCCTAAAATCGGACTGGCCACCAGCCCCTGAACACTAAAGCCAAGAGAGACTACTCCAGCCAGCACTTTCTCAAGCACCTGGCGGTGGGTTTCTCTGTTTCTGATTATACCTTTTTTGCCCACCTGGTTTCGACCGGCTTCAAACTGAGGTTTGATGAGGACAATCAGATCTCCTTGTTTGATAATATTTTTTACGGCCGGCAGGATTTTGAGGATAGAGATAAAGGACACATCCATGACCACCAGTTCTGGGCTGTCCTTAAGGTCGGGGGGTTCCAGATAACGGGCGTTCTTCTCAATAGTTTTGACCCTGGGATCCCGGGCCAGTTTCCAGTCAAGTTGCTTGATATTAACATCAACTGCATAGACCCGGCGGGCCCCTGCCTGGAGAAGGCAGTCAGTAAAACCGCCGGTTGATGAGCCAATATCAAGAGCAGTAACTCCCCTGGTTTTAACCGGAAAAACCTGAAGGGCCCTGGCCAGTTTAGCCCCGGCCCGGCTCACGTAAGGAAAAGACTGCTCAACAGTTAGGACAGAGCCCGGGCTAATTAGGGTGCCTGGTTTGGTGACAGCCTGGCCATTGACTTTGACCTGGCCGGAAATAATTAGAGCCTGCGCCTTCTCCTGGCTGGGAGCTAATCCCTGCCCGACCAGCAGGAGATCAAGTCTGATTTTATTCATTTTGCTGGGTGACCGGGGCGCCTTTAGCTCGAATAAAAGCGGCTGATATCTTCTACCAAGCTATCAGCATCGAGCCTCAGCAATTTTCTTATTTCTTCGGCCTTCCCCACCGGGTATAGAGCTGAAGTCAGGCCAAAACTTTTGAACCTGAACTGATACAACCCCTGGCGGTCGAGAAGCTCCCTGACGGCAGTGCCGAAGCCTCCTTCCAGAATACCCTCTTCCAGAGTGAAAATCGTCCTGGCTTTTTGAGCCTGGCTGATAATCAACTCTTTATCCAGCGGCCGGGCAAAGCGGGCATTGATGACAGCTAAGGACAGGCCCTTTTCTTCCAACCGGTTGGCCACTTCCAGAGCGGTATGGACCGGATAGCCATAAGCAATAATCAGGTCCTGCCCAGGTTTCAGCAGTTCTGCCTGGCCAGCGGGCAGAAAAGAAAAATTGGGGTCGACCTTGACTCCGAAGCCTTTACCTTTGGGAAACCTGATGGCGACTGGATGCCCATACTGGAAAGCAGAATAAATCATCTGACGAAGCTCATTTTCATCCTTGGGAGCCATCAGGATCATATTTGGCAGGTGTCTGAGGTAAGCAATATCATTAATACCCTGATGAGTTGGGCCGTCTTCTCCCACCAAGCCTGCCCGGTCGAGGGCGAAAATTACTGGCAAATCCATTAAACAAACATCATGAAAAATCTGATCATAGGCCCGCTGGAGGAAAGTAGAATAAATAGCGACTACCGGCTTAAGACCAGCTATAGCCAGGCCCGCCGCAAAATTAACCGCATGTTGCTCGGCTATACCTACATCAAAAAACCGGTCAGGATGTTCAGCCGCAAACCTATTAAGCCCGGTGCCATCAGTCATAGCAGCGGTGATGGCCAGGATCGAGTCATCCTGGCTGCCCAGATCAGCTATGGCTTCGCCGAAAACTTGAGAAAAAGTTGGGTTGTTCTCCTGACGGGTTGGGACCCCGGTATTAATATTGAAAGGTGAAGAGCTGTGAAATTTTTCCGGGTCAAGCTGGGCCGGCCGGTACCCCTTTCCTTTCTGAGTAACACAGTGAACCAGCACCGGGCCCGGATATTCCCTGGCATTTTCAAAAGCTTCAATTAAGGAATGAAGACTGTGCCCGTGAATCGGGCCGACATAACGGATCCCCAGCTCTTCAAAAAAGATGCCGGGGAAAAAAGTCTTCTTCATCAGGTCTTCAAAAGCCCGGGCAGTTTTTATTAAAGGACGCCCAATTTTTGGAATAGACCTCAAGACTGATTTGGCCTGTTCTTTCATCTTCAAAAAGGGCTGGCCGGAAGCCATATAGGACAGATAGCTGGACAGAGCCCCGACGCTTGGCGAGATGCTCATTTCGTTATAATTCAGAACAATGATTAATCTCTCCCGGAGGTGCCCAATTTGATTTAAAGCTTCGTAAGCTGCCCCGCCAGTCAAGCTGCCATCTCCAACTACCGCGATGACGTTATAGTCTTCATGTTTTTTGTCCCTGGCCACGGCCAGTCCGAGAGCAGCCGACAGGGCGGTAGAAGCATGACCGGTATTATAAATATCATGCTGGCTTTCTTCCCGGCTGGGGTAACCCAGTAAGCCTCCCGATTGGCGTAAGCGGCTGAAGGCTTCCCGCCGGCCGGTAATTAACTTGTGGGTATAGCACTGATGGCCGACATCCCAGATAATCTTGTCTCGCGGAGAATCAAAAACATAATGAAGAGCCAGAGTTAGCTCGACTGCTCCGAGATTAGAGGCCAGATGCCCGCCATTCCGGGCCACCGTCTCGATGATTTTTGCTCGGATTTCTGAGGCCAATTCCTTCAGTTCATTCAGTGACAGTTTTTTCAAATCCTGGGGAGAGTTTATCTTAAGCAACAGTTTTTCCGGACTCATGATTGTCCCTCTGGTAAGAATTCAAGCTGACTGGCAAAATACTCCAGGAAGCTGGAGTTGATATCAGCTCTCTTTATAGTTTCAATCGCCTGGCTTAGCCAGTTGTTGACCTGATCTTTCGCCTTTTGGGGCCCGAGACACCTGGCCAGGTTAGGCCGGAAATTCCCGGCAGGAACTATGTCCGTTTTGATATCTTCCAGGTCATCTCTCAATTGCCAGGCCAGTCCCAGTCTGGTTCCATAGTCGTCAAGAGCCCTGATCTGAGGCAGGCTGGCAGAGGCCAGCTTCGCCCCGCTGACCACTGAAACCCGGATCAGCCCGGCTGTCTTTTTTTTAGCCAGTTCTTCGTAGGCCTCAATACTCGTTTCGCCCGGATCAAAACTCAGGTCAAGCCATTGACCGGCAATCATCCCGGCCGGACCAGCCGCCCGGGCGATGTCCTGGCAGACTTCTTCTTTTAACTGCGGGCCGCCTGGCGGCCAGGGAGCCACCGACAGAATTTCAAAAGCCAGAGACAGCAGTCCATCACCAGCCAGTAGAGCCAGAGCTTCGCCAAACTTTTTATGACAGGTTGGCTGCCCGCGCCGGACATCATCATTGTCCATAGCTGGCAGGTCATCATGAATCAGCGAATAATTATGAATATACTCAATGGCACAGGCGTAGGGCAGCAGGATTTTTTCTGTTAAACCAAAATATTCTCCTGAAACCAGCAGCAAAATGGGACGGATTCTCTTCCCGCCGGAGAAAACTGCATAGCGCATGGCGGCCAAAACCCTGGAATCATCCCCGGTCAGATAGGAAGCCAGAGCCTCTTCGAGGCAGGCCCTTTTCTCCTGAAGATAATTAATTGGTTCCATGATTGGTTCCTGGGCGCCGATTATTTCCGGTTTATTTGTCGTTTTCCTCGTCCGGTTCTTCCTGACCGGCTTCTTCCTCTGGCTCTGCCTGTCTGAAATCGGTTTCCAGATCCTCCAGTTCAAATTCCCGGGCTTTCAATGCCCCCTTCTCATCCTTGATCAAAATTTCAACCTTTTTCTCGGCTTTGTCCAGTTCTGATCTTAGAAATCTGGCTAATTTTATCCCTTTTTCAAACAGGGCTAATGATTCATTTAAGGACAGGCCGCCTTTTTCCAGTTTGTTAACAATCAGCTCCAGTTCACTCAGGGCTTTTTCAAAATTCATTTCCCGACCTTTAGTATTCATTTTGTCTCCTTGATGAATCTTGATTCTATTTTTATCCCGGGATCAATGTCTTTGACCTGGCAGTTAATTTCCCCGCGGTAAAAAGAAACAATCAGATCTTCGCCGGGCTCAACTTCAGTGGCCTTAACCACTGGCAGCAGGCCACCCGCTTTCCAGCAAATTGCATATCCCTTCTTGAGAATGTTCAAAGGTGAAAGATTGGAAAGAGAAGAGGACAGCTTTTCCCAGCCGGCTTCATGATCTTTCATTTTTAGCTCGATGAGATGTTTGAGCTTTTCTGCCTGGGCTTCAGCTCGCGCCCGGCTTTCACTGATGTACCTTTTCTCTTCAAGTACCGCTCTAACTGACCTGGTCTTCAGGTCGTCGACCCGCTGAGCTAAAGTCATCAGCTTCACCTGAAAATTACGGTAGATGTACTCTTCAGCCAGGAGATTGACCTTGTTTCTTTTGATTTCGAGCAGATACTTTTCAGCCTGACCAAGCCGGGCGGCTAACTGGTCAATTCTAATCCTGAATTCTTCTTCCTTGGCCACAACCATTTCAGCCGCAGCTGAGGGGGTTGAGGCTCTGATGTCGGCCACAAAATCAGCAATGGTAAAATCGATTTCGTGGCCAACGGCTGAGATGACTGGCTTGGTTTTCATGCAATTAAAAATAGCCCGGGCTACCACCTCTTCATTGAACGCCCACAGGTCTTCTACTGACCCGCCGCCCCGTCCGACGATAACCACATCAATGTCATCTCTCTGCCTGAAATAATCGAGACCGGCGGCAATTTGCTCAGCTGCTCCTTCGCCCTGAACCTGAGCAGGGTAAATGACCAGATGGAGGCGGTTAAACCGCCGTTCGAGAATGCGCAGTATATCTCTGATGGCCGCTCCGGTTGGAGAGGTGACAATGCCAATCGTTTTGGGCAGAAGGGGAAGTTTCTTCTTATACTTTTCATCAAACAGGCCTTCAGCCCGCAGCTTTTCTTTGAGCTGTTCAAAAGCCAGCTGGAGGGCTCCCTTTCCCCGCAACTCGAGTTTTTCCACTACCAGTTGGTACTCGCCGCGCGCCTGGTAAACAGCTATTTTCCCTCCGCAGATAACCTTGATTCCATTTTTTAATTCAAATTTTGGCAGAAGCGAATTCTTCCTGTTTTCGGTCTGAATTCGGAAGGCGCTAAATTTAAAGAGGACAGCCTTTAACTGCACTTCTTCCTGAGACTGGTCATCTTTCAGGGTGAAATAATAATGACCGGATGATGGCTGCCTCAGGTTGGAAATCTCGCCTTCCACCCAGACGAAAGGAAAAGAGCTTTCCAGTTCGAAACTGATGAGTTTAGTTAGCTCGCTGACTGTATAAACTTTGTCCTTTATGATCAGGCTATCAGTCTTCAAGACTATCCTCAATCATCATTTCTCTTTTTATACTTAAAGCTTTTCCGGTCTGAGAGTCAATCTCAATCAGGACGGCCTCCAGGATCAGGCCTTTATTGGCTGGCTCAAACTTTTGCGGCCGGCCGGTTAAAAACCGGCTGATGGCCTGTTCGGGCTTCATGCCGATGACTGAATCCAAGCCGCCAGCCATACCGACATCGGATATATAAGCCGTTCCCCGCGGTAAGATTCTGTCATCAGCCGTCTGGATGTGAGTATGGGTGCCAAGCAGGGCTGATACCCGGCCGTCGAGAAACCAGGCCAGGGCCTGTTTTTCAGAAGTGGCTTCAGCGTGGAAATCAATAATGACTACGGGTGTCCGGGCTAAAATTGTTTCAAGATCTTTTTCTGCCCGGCGAAAGGGGCAATCTACCGGTTCCATAAAGACCCGTCCCTGGAGATTAAGAACGGCAGCCTTTATGCCATTTTCATTCTGAAAGAGGTAATAGCCATGCCCGGGGTTACCTTCAGGATAATTGGCTGGCCGGATGAGCCGCGGTTCTTTATCGAGGTAATTGAAAACCTCTTTCTTATCCCAGATATGATTGCCGGAAGTCAGCACCTCAACCTGCAATAAGAGTTCCCGGCCAATGTCTTCGGTCAGGCCGATACCTCCCGCCGCATTTTCTCCGTTGGCGATTACCAGATCAGGGCAGTATTTTTTTTTGAGGTCAGGCAGAAACCGGCTAACTGCCTGACGCCCGGGACGGCCAACGATATCTCCAATAAAAAGAACCTTAAAATTATCTGGCATATTCTACCGCTCTCATTTCTCTGATGACCATTACCTTAATCTGGCCGGGATAATCGAGCTCTTCCTTGATTTTCTGAGCTATATCTCTAGCAATGACAGCTGCTTGATCGTCAGAGATTTTCTGGGCATCAACAATGATCCGTATCTCGCGCCCGGCCTGCAGGGCAAAAGCCTTAGCCACACCTTCAAAGGAGGTAGCAATCTGCTCGAGTTTTTCCAGCCTTTGAACATAGGTTTCAAGAAGTTCCCGGCGGGCTCCAGGCCTGGCTGCTGACAGAGTATCAGCCGCCTGAACCAGGACAGCTTCCACCGAAGGAAAATCTATATCCCGGTGATGAGAGGCAATCGCCTGAACCACCGCTTCAGTTTCTCCGTATTTCTTGGTCAACTCCACTGACAGTTCGGTATGAGTTCCTTCGTAGTCTTTATCAACGGCCTTGCCTATATCATGGAGCAGACCGGCTCTCAGGGCTACCGTCACCTCCAGGCCAAGTTCCCTGGCCATCAGAGCCGCTAGCAGAGCGACTTCTTTTGAATGCTGGAGGACGTTTTGCCCGTAGCTTGTCCGGTACTTAAGTTTTCCCAGATATTTGACCAGTTCCGGATGCATGTTCTGAATTCCAAGCTCCAGTAGAGTGTTTTCACCTTCCTGCTTTATTTTTTCTTCCAGTTCAACTTTGACCTGTTCGACAATGTCTTCAATTCTGGCTGGATGAATCCGGCCGTCAGCCACCAGCTTTTCGATGGCCATTCTGGCCAATTCCCGCCGTAAGGGATCAAAACTCGACAGGATGACAGCTTCAGGGGTATCATCAATGATAATATCTACGCCAGTAGCCATCTCCAGGGCCCGGATATTACGGCCTTCCCGCCCGATGATCCGGCCTTTCATATCATCCGAGGGCAGGTCCACCACCGACACGGTGGTCTCAACGACATGTTCGGCTGCTGACCGCTGAATAGCATTGGAAATTATTTCCCGGGCTAAGACTTTGCCTTTTTCTTTGGTTTCTTCCTCAATTCTCCTGACTGTCTGAATAGCCTGGAGCTTGGCTTCATCTTCAATTTTGTGAACCAGCATATTTTTAGCTTCTTCCTGAGTCAGTCCTGATATTCTTTCCAGTTCCTTAGTCTGTTTTTCCAGAGCTTCGTGTATTTTTTGTTCGAGCTGTTCCAGCTCTTTTTCCTTGGCATACAAGCGCCTTTCTTTAACTGAAAATTCTTTTTCTTTTCTTTCCAGATTCTGATACCGTCTCTCCAGAGCTTCTTCTTTATGGAGTAGCCGGCGTTCCTGTTCGGTCAGCTTATATCTTTTTTCCTTGGTCTGAGCTTCAAACTCAGCCTGCCGGGCAGCATCCTTTTCCCGGGCTTCGCCCTCAACCTGCCTCTTAATTTTTTCGGCTTCCTGTTCTGCTCTGGCGACAATTTCCTTAGCTTTTTCTTCGGCTTTCAGGATACCTTTCAGGCCCTGGCTTCGTTTGAGAAAGACAAAAATCAGGATTAAAAGCAGAATAGCTAAAAGTGGAATTCCCACCAGTAATAATGTTTTCATCTTCAAACCTCCTCGCCGGACTGCTGGTCAAAAGAGTTTACAAGGAGGTCAGGTAGTGTCAGGCTGACTCGCCGCTGGACGGTTGCCCCTTAAGCTGGCCGACAGGATCAAACCAGTCTTCTTCAAGCTTATGGCCAGAGATAGACTCGAGAACTAATTTATCAAAAGAATTAATAGTTAATTCTCCCAAATTAAGGGGTGAGTTTTTCCAGTGGATTAAAATCAGATTCATAGTTCTTTACCTGAGCCTCAAGTTGAGCCAGCTCATTTTCCAGCCGGTCAAAAGCCTCTCTTAAACCGGCTGCCTCCCTTTCGGCTAAAAACAGTTCATCAGCTAGATTTAAGGCAGTTAGAACAGCTATTTTGGCTAAATCTGAAGACCGAGATTTAGCTGCCACTTCCTGCATTTTCTGATCAAGATAGGAGGTTAACTGGCTGATATATTCTTCGTCTTCTTCTCCTTTGACGCAGATCCGGTATTTATTTCCAAAAATTTCAATTTCAATTACTTTTTCGCTCATATTCCCAATTTTTCTATCTGGGCAATTAGAGCTTCTAATTTGTCTTTAACCGCTTCCTTCTCTTGACGAAGCTGATTAAGTTCTTCGGTCATCAGGCCAAAGGCTTTTAGCTTTTCTTCCAGCTCTTTTTTTTCACCCTTGAGCTGCTTGGCCTCATCCTTCAGCCGGGCATTTTCAGCAGAAAGGCGGTTAAAATGTTCTACGATCTGAGAGATTTTGCCCTCCAGTATTTTAATCCGCTCAATCTCGGTTGTCAATTTGCCCTCCTTACCTCAATTGAATCTTCAGAGTCGATTTCAAATGAGAAATAATGTTTAACATTGCCCGGTCAACTTCTTCGGCCAGAAGAGTTCGGGACTCATGCCGGAAAAAGAAACGGACCGAATAGCTAATCTGACCGGCTGGCAGGCTGCCGCCCTCAAACCGGTCATAAATTTCAAATCTCTCCAGATAAGGAACATTAAGTTTTTTCAGCTGGGCGTCTATAGCCTGGAAATTGACTTGAGCCTCGATCAGAAAGGATAGATCACGTACCATCCCCGGGTACCTGGGAACCGGAGTAAAAACAAAAGCCCGGGGCTGGCGATTGAACAAAACAGCCAGATTAAGCTCCCCGGCATAAGCTAATTTTTCCAGTTCATAGGCCTTTCTTATTTCCTGCTTTATGAGCCCGAGATAGCCAGCTGTTTCATTTTTAGTCAAGATCTTAACCGACTGACCGTTCTCAAAAAAGCTCTGATCTTCTGGTTCAAAAACTGGAGCCTCATAACCCAGGTAAAAAAACAGATCCTCAATTGCCCCTTTCAGGTAAAAATAATCAGTCTCACCGGCGGGTTGATCCCAGCTTTTCTGCTCTTGCCGGCCGCTGGTCAGCAGGCCAAGATGTAATTCTTCGCTCTGCTGTCCATCTGCTTCCCAGAAATAGACCTTACCCGTTTCAAAGATATGAACTCCATTAGCTTCGCGATTATAATTCCAGACAGCATTTTCTACCAGACCAGGCAGGAGGGAAGTTCTGAGGATTGAAGTCCGGGAAGAAATGGGGTTCCGGAGCTCAATTGGCTGTAACCCGGTTTGCCAGATTTTTTCTTTTTCCGGGTCGGCCAGGCTGAAGTTTATAACTTCATCGAGACCGTAATGAAGTAAAGTTTCTTTCAAGAGCCAGAGACAATCCTGTTCCTTATTGTCCGGTAGTTCAAAAGACCGGGCTGGGGTGACTTCACTCGGGATCCGGTCATAGCCAAAAAACCTGGCAATTTCTTCGATCAGATCTGCTTCTCTTTCCAGGTCTACGCGGAAACTGGGAATTTCGGCTATCCAGACTCCAGGCTTCTGCTCATTCAATTTGAGGCCGAGAGCAGTGAGGGTCCTGGTGACAAATTCTTCCGGCACTTCTATCCCGAGCAGTTCGCTGATTCTTTTCAGGCGCAGGGGGACGGATTTGGGCTTCCTCTGGTTGGGATAAACATCAAGCAAGCCCCTGGAGACTTTTCCTCCGAACTGGCCTAGTAGGGAAGCGGCCATCCTGGCTCCCAGGGGGGCCGCATTGATGTCAACGCCCCGCTCAAAGCGGTAAGAAGCATCAGTCGACAGGCCAAGTTTTTTGGCGGTTAGCCTGATAGACACCGGGTCAAAATTAGCGCTCTCAATAAAAACGTCTGTTGTTTTTTCCGTTATACCCGATTCCTCGCCACCGATGATACCAGCTAAGGCTACGGGCTTACTGTCATCAGCGATGACCAGCATATCTGGGGTTAATTCCACTGGCTGACCTTCCAGAGTGCGAATGAACTCGCCTTTTCTGGCTCTTCTGACAATAATTCTGGCCTCTTTTAACCGGTTCAAATCAAAAGTATGAAGTGGCTGGCCAAGGGAGAAACAAACATAATTGCTGATATCAACTATGTTATTTATGGGACGAAGTCCGATAGCTTCAATCCGCTTCTTTAGCCACTCAGGGGAAGGGCCAACTGCTACTCCTTTGACCACCAGGCCACAATAACGCGGGCAGAGCTGGCTATCCAGCACCTGAATATCAATTAGATCAAAAGTTGACTCCTCCAGTTCACTCAGCTGCCAGGCCGGCACTTTTAGAGGCAAGCCAAAGAGAGTAGCCAGTTCTCGAGCGACACCCAGGTGGCCCAGAGTATCGGGCCGGTTGGCGTAAGTTTCAATTTCATAGACTGTATCCCCCTCAATTTCCTTAGTTGATTCAACCATTAAACCGATCTGGTCAAAATATTTGGCCAGTTCCCCGGGGGGGAGGTTGAGAGCAATGTATTCTTTTAGCCAGTCGTATGAAATGTTCATCTTCGGTTAAACTGCCTCAAAAATCTCAGATCATTTTCATAAAAATAACGCATCTCGGGAATTTCATAAGCCAGCATGGCTGTCCGGTCAATACCCAAGCCAAAAGCCCAGCCGCTGTATTTTTCCGGGTCAATATTGACATTTTTGAAAACCTGGGGATCAACCAGGCCGGCTCCCAGAATTTCTTTCCAGCCGGTTCCGCCGCACACCCGGCATTGACTATCCTGACCATGGCAGGCTAAACACTCAATGTCCACTTCGGCTGAGGGTTCAGTAAAAGGAAAGAAACTCGGGCGAAAGCGAAGCTTGACCTTTTCGCCAAACAAAGCCTTAATAAAATATTCAAGCGTTCCTTTAAGATGAGCAAAAGTTATACCCCGGTCAACCACCAGCCCTTCGACTTGATGAAACATGGGCAGATGAGTAGGATCAGCTGTTTCCCGTCGATAGACTTTGCCCGGGATGATGATGCGGATAGGCGGTTTCTTTTTTTCCATCACCCGGATTTGAACCGGGGAAGTATGGGTCCGCAGCAGTAGCTGGTCGTTTATGTAAAGAGTATCCCAGCTGTCACGGGCCGGATGATAGGGGGGGAAATTAAGGGCTTCGAAATTATAATAATCAGTTTCTATTTCCGGGCCATCTTCGACTGAAAAGCCCATGGAGACAAATATTTTCTCTATTTTTCTCTGGAAAAGAGTCAAAGGATGAGGAGCACCCCAGTAGATTCTTTTGCCGGGTAAGGTCAGATCACTGACCGTTTTTTCAGCCCTGGGCCGCCGCAATTGCTCTTCGAGTTCAGCCAGGGTCTTCTGAACTTCCATTTTAAAATTATTGAGAACGACCCCGGCTGCCTTTTTTTCCTCGGGCGGCAGTTGCTTCAGTTCCTCAAAAAGCAGTGTTAAATGGCCCTTTTTCCTGCCCAGAAAAGCTTGTTTTACCTCTTCTAACTCTTTTATATTTTTAGTTTTGGCGGCCAGATCGTTAAGAACCTGGCGGTACTGCTCTATTTTCTCGGGCAGGCTGCTCATGTCCTTGGAGAAGCTTGGGCCTGTTTAATCTGCTCAGCCAGATAAGCAAAGGTAGCTGGAGCTTTAACCGCCAGTTCAGCCAGAATCTTCCGGTCAAGTTCAATCTTTAGATTTTTAAGTCCCCTGATAAACTGATTGTAAGGAAGACCATTAGCCTGAGCTCCGGCTTTAATCCTGATGATCCACAATTGCCGGAAATCTCTTTTTTTAGCCCGGCGGTCGCGATAGGCATACTGCAGGGATTTTTCCACAGCTTCTTTGGCTGTGCGGTAATTGCTTTTTTTAGTTCCCCAGTAACCCTTAGCTGAGGCTAATATTTTTTTGCGGCGCTCTCTTTTCTTAGAGCTTCTTTTTACTCTTGGCATAATTTTTCTCCTTTCCTGCTGGTGCTGTCTGCCTTCCGGCCAAACCGGCCCTTAAAAGTCATAAGGCAGCATCTTTTTAACTGTCTTCAGGTCAGCTGAACTCAACTCAGCTTTCTTGCCTAACTGTCTGATTCTTTTGGCAGACTTTTTGGTCAGAATATGGCTTTTATTAGCTTTTTTGTGGAGCACCTTCTTGTTCGCCGTTATTTTGAACCTCTTTTTGGCTGCTCGGTTGGTTTTTAGCTTTGGCATCTTTTCCTCCTGTTTTTGTCGGAACAACCAGGGCGATACTGGCCCAGTCCTGGTTTTTCACTTCTCCATCTAACCGGGCTATATCAGCTATGTCCGATAAAATTCTATTCATAACCTGATAGGCCATCTCGGGATGAGATCTTTCCCGGCCTCTGATCATAATCGTAATTTTAACCTTATCTCCCTCTTCGATAAAGCGGCGGATATGTTTCAACTTGAAATTGTAATCATGAATACTTATTTTCGGCCTGAATTTAATTTCCTTAATCTGAGCCTGTTTCTGGTGTTTCTTGGCCTCATGTTCTTTCTTATGGAGCTCATACAGGAACTTGCCATAATCCATGATCCGACAAACGGGTGGAGAGGCCTGAGGAGCAATCTCGACCAGATCAAGTCCCTTCTCCCTGGCTAGGGCCAGGGCCTGGGGGACTGACATCACCCCTAATTGATTCTTGTCTTCATCAATTACTCTAATTTCTGGTGCCCTGATCATTTCATTTATCCGGTGGGGATGCTCCTTAGCTTTTGGGGGACGAAAAGGTTCTCTTTGGAAAATAGGTGACCTCCTATATTTTTATTTCTAAAGATTTTTCTTGAATTAACTGTTTTAGTCTAGGGAGCAAGGTGTCTATCTTCATCTCACCCAGATCTCCCTGACCGTGTATTCTCAAAGAGAGACTGCCACCGTTCATTTCTTTGTCACCGACAATGGCCATTAGCGGAATCTTCTCTATTTCAGCCTGTCGAATTTTCTTCCCGATTTTTTCCCGGGAGTCATCGACTCTGGCTCTCAAGCCTTCTCCGGCTAACCTGGTCTGAAGTTCTTTAGCATAAGCTTCATGCCGGTCAGCGATGGGCAAAATGATCATCTGGACCGGTGACAGCCAGAGAGGGAAGTTTCCCACATAATGCTCAATTAGGACACCAAAAAACCGTTCCATTGAACCCAATAAAGCCCGGTGAACCATAAAGGGGCGATGAAAGTTGCCGTCTTCGCCGACATAAGACAGGTCGAATCTTTCAGATAGATTGAAGTCCAGCTGAACAGTCGTACACTGCCATAAACGGCCAATAGCGTCTTTTATTTTGATATCTATTTTCGGGCCATAAAAAACGCCTTCACCCTCATCTAACTGATAAGGCAGGCCAGAGCTTTTCAGGGCTTCTTCCAGAGCTTTTTCGGCCTTATCCCAGTCCTCGAGGCGGCCAACATACTTTTCCGGCCTGGTAGCTAAATAGACTTGATAATTTTCAAAACCGAAAGCCCGGAGCAGCCTGATAGCCAGGCGGATGACTCCCTTAATTTCGTCTTCTAACTGATCCTCGCGGCAAAAGATATGGGCATCATCCTGGGTAAAGCCCCTGACCCGAAGCAGGCCATGGAGAACGCCGCTCCTCTCATAGCGATAAACTGTGCCAAGTTCGGCCCAGCGCAAGGGTAATTCACGGTAGGATCGCTGCCGCGATTTGTAAGCGATGATATGAAAGGGGCAATTCATTGGCTTGAGCTGATACTGGCAGCCTTCCAGTTCTAACGCCGGGTACATGGCTTCATAAAACTCGGTGTGTCCGCTCTTCTTCCAGAGATCCAGCTTGGCGATATGAGGAGAATAAATAAAATCATAGCCATCTTTGAGGTGTTCTTCTTTCCAGAAGTTTTCAATTAAATGACGGATGATTGAGCCTTTTGGCTGCCAGATAACCAGGCCGGCTCCCAGATCGTCGCTGGTCTGAAACAACTCAAGCTCCTGACCCAGGCGGCGGTGATCACGTTTTCTGGCTTCTTCCAGAAGGAACAGGTAATCATCCAGTTCTTTCTGGCTGAAAAAGGCTGTCCCGTAAATTCTTTGTAACTGGGGGCCGTGTTCATCGCCTTTCCAGTAAGCTCCGGAAACTGAGAGTAATTTAAAATGCTTGATATAACCGGTCGAAGGTAAATGAGGCCCGAGGCAAAAATCAATGAAGTTTCCCTGCTCATAACAGGTAACTTCAGAGCCGCCTTTTTCCTGAACTAGTTCCACTTTAAGCGTCTGGCCGCGCTCGGCAAAAATCCGCACCGCCTCCTCTTTTTTTAAGACCAGGCGCCGGATGGGAAGATCCTCTTCAGCTATTTCCCGCATTCTGGCCTCAATAGCTATGAGATCATCGAGAGTAAAAGCTGTCTCCCGCAGAAAATCATAATAAAAACCAGTGTCCGTCGCTGGCCCAATCCCAGCCTGAACGCCTGGAAAGAGGTCGAGAACAGCCTGAGCCAGCAGGTGGGAAGCGCTGTGCCAGAGAATGTCAAGAGCTTCGGGCTCAACGGCAGTTACCGGTTCAAGCTGGCGATCGTGATCGGCCGGATAGCTCAGATCCAGTAGTTCCTGGCCGCTGCGGAATAATACAGGCCTGTCTTCTAAACCCAGCTGAGGCAGGAGATCAGATAGTGGTTTCCCCTTGGGCAAAGAAAAGACAGACTCCCCAACTTTAATTTTGATTAGTTCTTCCATTAACTTAACTTAATCTTGACCTTAATTCTACCATAAATAAGGCTTGCTTTTATCCCCATGAACATCAGGGTTAATGGTAGGCGCGGAGGGGATTGAACCCACGGCCTCTTCCGCGTCAAGGAAGCGCTCTCCCACTGAGCTACGCGCCTGCCCACTATTTTTCAAAGCTCCTATATATTAATGAAATCCCCCTTAGCCTGTCAAGTTAAGGGCTGACCGCCGGTCAGGAAAGTCAGCTGCCGGTTAGCTGGAGGAAAACAGGCTTGGTTCTTTTCTGATTTCCCGGTTTCGAACCACAGTCATTAGTTCACTCACTCCCGGCTGGCATAAAATCAAGGCTGAGCTATAATAAAATCATGATTGGCCTGATGTCAGATTCGCACGATAATTTAATCGCCATCAATAAGGCCATCAGCCTGTTTAACCAGGTTGATTGCTCGTTGGTCATTCATGCCGGAGATATCATTGCCCCCTTTGCTGCCCGGGAACTCCGAAAATTAAAATGCCCGGTCAAGGCTGTCTTTGGCAATTGCGATGGTGAAAAAGAAGGGCTGGTTAAGATCTTTAAGGATCTGGGCGAGATAAAACCAGCCCCGTTTGCCCTGACTCATGCTAACCGCCGCCTGGTTGTTTCTCATTATCCTTTAGAGGACCCGCCAGAAGAGGCCGAAGTGGTGGTCTTTGGCCATACCCATCGCGCTCAGGTAAGCCAGGAAGGCAATTGCTTGATGATCAACCCCGGAGAGACGGGGGGTTGGGTAAAAGGAGTAAGCACGGTTGTTCTCCTTGATACCGATGAGCTAACGGCCGAGATCATAATTCTATGATTAGAAAATCTATAAAAACCGCTGTTGGCTGCCGGTTGACGGCCGGGAGGTGAGCTGGTGGGTAAAATCATTGGTAATCGTCAAAAACCAGGCTGGCAGAGGGTGAGAAAGTCAAAGGCCGAAAATCAAAAGCGGCTTTTAAAGAAATTTCAGGACCAAAAAAAGAATAGTCCGGCGACCACAAAAAAAGGTTAAAAAACCAGACGGGTCCGACTGGTCGTCACGAATTGGAGCCGGGCCGCTGTCTCACCGGTCTGGCTGAAATTGAGTAGAGGCCAGATTCTGCCGCCAGCATTCAATTAGACTTTAACCCCTGTTTTTTGCTATACTTATAGTTCTTGATTGCCGGTCAGGATAGCAATCGAGCTAATTATAAAAAAATTATCATAAGGAGCTTGAAAATGAGAAAAGTCATTATTATGGGAGCGGCCGGGCGAGATTTTCACAATTTCAATGTCTATTTTCGCGATAATCCTGATTACCGGGTAGTGGCTTTTACTGCTACCCAGATCCCGGATATTGAAGGCAGAAAATATCCGGCGGCGCTGGCCGGAAAGCTTTATCCCAAAGGAATTCCAATCTATGCTGAATCTGAATTGACTGATCTCATCCAGAAATATAAAGTCGATGAGGTCCATTTTGCTTATAGCGACGTTCCTCATGACTATGTGATGCACAAGGCCTCGGAGGTAATGGGGGCCGGCGCCAGTTTTGTTCTGCTCGGGCCAGATGATACGATGATTAAGAGCCGCAAGCCGGTAGTCTCTGTCTGCGCAATCAGAACCGGTTCGGGCAAGAGCCAGACGACCAGAAAAGTGGCGTTGACTCTTAAAGCTAAGGGGCGCCGGGTGGTGGTCATCAGGCATCCTATGCCCTATGGCGACCTGGAAAAGCAGAAGGTTCAGAGATTTGCGACTTACGAAGATCTCGACCGATATGAATGCACAATTGAAGAGAGAGAAGAATATGAACCCCATATTGACAATGGCATCGTCGTTTATGCCGGCGTTGATTATGGGGCTATTCTGAAACAGGCGGAAAAGGAAGCCGACGTCATCATCTGGGACGGCGGTAACAATGATTTTTCTTTCTATAAATCCGATCTGGAAATAGTCGTGGTTGACCCTCACCGGGCTGGTCATGAGCTAAGTTATCATCCCGGGGAAACTAATTTCCGCCGGGCTGATGTCTATGTCGTTAATAAAATGGATACAGCTGAGCCGGAAAAAATTCAGCTGGTGCTGGATAACATTAAGAAGATTAACCCTGGGGCTAAAGTCATTAAAGCCAATTCACCAATTTTTGTTGATGATGGCTCTCAAATTACCGGTAAAAAGGTTCTGGTCATTGAGGATGGACCGACTCTGACTCATGGCGGTATGCGCTATGGAGCGGGCATTGTCGCTGCTCAGAAATACAAAGCAGCCGTGATCATTGACCCCAGGCCTTATGCTGTGGGCAGCATTAAAAAGACCTTTGAAAAGTATAACCATCTGGATAAAGTTCTTCCGGCTATGGGTTACGGAGAAAAACAGACGAGAGAACTGGCTGCTACCATCAACAGAATAGATTGTGATCTGGTGATAAGCGCTACTCCTATTGATCTTAACCGGGTAATTAAAGTTAATAAACCCATGCTCCGGGTGCGCTATGAACTGGAGGAAGGTGGCCTGCCCAATATTAAATCTGTTTTAAAGGAATTTTGAACCTGAGTGACGGCTGGAAGGGACGCCGCCGGGAAAAATCACCGAGGATAAAAACAGGCAAGGTTAAGGCGACAGAAGATGAAGGCGAAAGTTGCACTGATTGCTTTTGGCGGAAATGCCATTCTGCCTGAAAACCAGAAAGGTTTACAGGCAGAGCAAATGCGCCAGGCCCAGAAAGCAGCAGAACTCATGGTCCAGATCATCAAAAAGGGCTATGAGCTCATTGTTGTTCATGGGAATGGTCCCCAGGTGGGAAATTTGCTGATTCAAATGGAAGAAGCGGCCAATAAAATTCCGCCTTTCAGCCTTGATGTCTGTGATGCCATGACTGAAGGCAGCATGGGTTTCATGCTGGAAAAAGCCATCATTAACGAGCTTCGGCGTCAATCGATAGATAAGGATGTGGCTACCGTTATAACCCAGGTGGTGGTAGATAAAGACGATCCGGCTTTCGGGAAGCCGACCAAGCCGGTTGGCCCCTTTTACCCTAAATTCAGGGCTCAACAGCTATCCCGGCAAAAGAAATGGACAATGGTAGAAGATGCAGGGCGGGGTTTCAGGCGGGTTGTTCCTTCTCCGCTGCCGATTGATATTGTCCCCAAATGGATGATCAGAGATCTGGTCATGTCTGGCCGGGTAGTGATTGCCGCCGGAGGCGGCGGCATCCCGGTTATCATCAACAGCCGCGGCCTGTATGAAGGGGTGGAGGCCGTCATTGATAAAGACTATGCTTCGAGCCTTTTAGCCAGGGAAGTTGGAGCTGAATTGTTCATTATTCTGACTGGCATTTCCCGTGTTTATTATCATTTGGGCCGGCCGGATCAGGCACCTCTGCCAGTCATTACAGTAGAAGAAGCCAGGAAATATCTGGAAGAAGGAGAGTTCCCTGCCGGTTCCATGGGTCCCAAAATTAGAGCGGCTATTGAGTATATTGAAGCCGGTGGGAAAGAAGTTCTTATTACCTCCGCCAGTCACCTGAAAGCTGCTCTGATTAACCGGTCCGGAACTAGAATTGTCTCAGCTGTGCCAGCCAGCTCAAACTTAGCCATCGGAGGACAAATATGAAAAAGGATTTTATTACCATCCATGATTTGAGCCGTTATGAATTCAATGAAATTCTGGATATGACCGAAAAGATGAAGAAAAATCCAGGGAAATACCACTCGGTGCTGAAAGATAAAATTCTGGCTATGATTTTTCAGAAACCTTCTCTCCGGACGAGAATGACCTTTGAAGTCGGCATGCTGCAATTGGGCGGTGAAGCCATTTATCTGGCTCCCTCTGATATTCAAATAGGTTCTCGCGAAAGCGTCCGGGATATAGGTAAAAACCTCGAGCGCTGGGTTGATGGGATTATGATCAGGACCTTTGGACATAATATCATCCTCGAACTGGCCGAAAGCACCAGGCTGCCAGTCATCAATGCCCTGACTGATCTTCTTCATCCCTGCCAGGCCATGGCTGACTTTTTCACCTTGCTGGAAAAGAAGGGTAGCCTGGCTGGCCTGAAGCTGGCTTATGTGGGCGATGGCAACAATGTGGCTCACAGCCTGATGCTGGCTGCAGCTAAAGCCGGAATGAAAATGGCGGTAGCGACTCCGCCTGGCTATGAGCCCAAAGCCGAGATTATAGACTGGGCCAGGGAAGATGGGCATAGCACTGATTTTGAACTGACCATCACTAATGACCCGGCCGAAGCGGTTAAAGAGGCAGACGCCATCTATACTGATGTCTGGGCCTCGATGGGCCAGGAAACAGAAAAGGAAACCAGGAAGAAGATTTTTGCTCCTTATCAGGTTAACCGGGAATTATTTTCCAGAGCCAAGCCTGGAACTTATTTCATGCACTGCCTGCCGGCCCACCGGGGAGAAGAAGTAACGGATGAGATTATCGATTCGCCCAATTCTATAGTCTATGATCAGGCTGAAAATAGATTACATGTCCAGAAAGTCATAATGATGATTCTAATGGGGAAAAAATAACCAATGGATAAAGAAAATTTAAAAATTACAGCCATTACCCCTGAAGATATGGCTGTAGTCGAGCAAGAATTAATCAGGACCAACCGGCCCTGGCCGGCGGCTGAACTGGCCGGGAAGCTGGCTTTTGCCAAGACGGCCAGCGAACGTCATCAGGCTGTTAAAATTTATGATTCCAATGCCCGTTATGAAATTGGGGATTTTATCTATAAAGAATATGATGAAAATCTCCAGGTCGGAAGCAAAGCTACCGAGCCTTTTCAGGGCGGGGTGGTTCTTAAAGTCGTAAATAAGACCAGGCTGCCTAATTTCCCTTATGAAATGCTGGAAGTCGATTATGATGGCGGGGGGCCTTTCCGGCGCTATCTTGATTACATGAAAAAGACTAAAACCGAGGTCTTGCTGCCCTCCAATCCTGACGGGCAGGGCAAAGAGCCTGAGATCCTTGAGGAGGAACGCGACCCGCGGCAGACTGAACTACCAATGACGGAAAAGGATATTAAGGCCCTCGAGAGAAACTTGAGAAAAGCCCTGAGCAGCTCACCTGCTTTCTTTAGCTGGAATGATTTCTGGCAATTAAGTTCCAAAAGGATTGAGATTCCTGAAGAAAAAATCAAAGAAATTTCAGACGAGTTAGCGGTGGCCCAGTCTTCTCTTTCGACTGAAGAAATAGTGAAGAAGTATTTTGGCCTGGAGCCATCCAGTGATCTCTTTGAGCTTTATTGTTTGAGTTTAAATGCCTGGCTGGAGAAAAAATACCGCCGTGATTTTATCTGCCTATCGACTGCTAACTGGGGCAAGTGGCACCTGAAGAGTGTGCTAAACAGGCTGCCGGAAGGCCTGCCGATTGCCAGTCCACTGGCTTCCGTCCCCGATCTCGGGCAGGGAGAAGGCCTGCAGTACACCCGGATTGATTCTTTTCCGTTTAAAGTCTATCTGACCTGGCGGGAAATTCTATCCGGGGCAATCCGCCTCCCAAGAAGCCTGTCCCGCGAATTTACCTCGAGAGAATATCAGCTTATAGATGACGAAGATGGCAAATCCTATACAGTTTATTATTATCCCGAGGGGAATTATTTCCTGGGCCTGGGCGAGTATTTCCGGGCCAATAATATTCCTCAGGGAACAAGTCTGACTATTAACCGGAAAGCCCAGGATGCCTTTACTTTCTGGATCAAGAAATCCAAGAAAAAAACTGCCACCTACCAGCTGGAATATGATCCGGCCACTGGCCGCTTCAGTTTGGCCAAGGAAGAGGTCTTTACCCTGGCCCTGGCTAATAAGACCCTGAATCTGGACAGAGAAGCAGTGGCTTACTTGCTGGGCAGGCAAGAAGAAAGTCAAGGATTAGATCTGCGGCAGTTGTTGGTAAAAGTCTTCAAGACACCGGAGCTGACCGGCAATAACCGCTCTTTGCATTTTCTCCGGGCCTACCATCTGGTTGACCTGCTCCAGGCTACAACCGCTGAAGATGTTGAATATGTACTGAATAATGCTCCTGAATTTGTTGCTTCAGAGAAAAAGGAAGGTATCTATATTTATCAGGAGTCTCTTGAACCGAAGGAAGTCCCTGTTGAGGAAGAAAAAGCAGCAGCCTCATTTCTGGAATCATTGGTCGAGCAGCTGGCTGGCAGTGGAGCTGAGGCCGGGCCCGAAGTCAGCCAGGAATCAGCTGTGACTGAAAAACCGGTGCAGCCCGGGGCTGAAGAGGTAGAAGCAGTAATCCGGGGGCCCGAAGCTGTTATCACCCCTGCTCAGCGGCCTGAAATCAAAATTACTCTCGAGCCGGTTAAAAAGGGCAAAGAAAAAGAGAAAGAAGAGAAGCCGGCTAAAAAGAAGAAAGGGCCAGCTGAAGAGAAAAAGTTCAAGCCGAAAAAAAGCGACCGGCGGCTGATTGAGGAAAGAATTGTCGAGGAAGAATCTGAAATAGAAGCCCTGGAGGCAGTTAAGGCTCAGAAAGAAGAAGCAGAGGAAGGAGCTGAAGCTGAGGACAAAACTATCCAGGTTGAACTCGAAGCAGCCAAGCAAGAGGCTAAATTTGGTTTCTTTGCTGAAATGTTGAAATCAGCCCTGACCAAAAAACAGCCGGAACAGAAAGAAGTAGAACCTGAAGAGAAAAAATAGCCTCAGCTCTTCAAGCTGATTTAGATTATCAATCTCTTTGAACCAAGACGGCGGGTCAGCCCTAACTCATCCAGAAATTCGAGAAGAGGAATAGCATATTTTCTGGACAGCCCGGTCATTTCTTTAAACTCGCTAACCGTTAATTCTCTCTGACCATGTTTCTTTTTTTCAGCCAGCTGGTTTTTTATTTCTTCCAGCCAGCTGACTGGCAGGATAAAACCTTCGCGGCTCTCCACTATTTTCTTTTTCTGCAGAAGAAGTTCAACCATGGTCTCCAGGCGGCTTGGATGGACCTTAAATGTCCTGGCCAGTTCGTCGAGGGAGAAAGCAGAAAACTTCTGGTCAAGAAGCATCTTTTCGATGGCAGCCATAATCTCATTTTCTTCTGCTGATAAACTGGTTTCAAAACCCCGGAGTGAAACCTGCTCACCGCTGATTTCTATTTGCCCATTCTTTAACAGCCGGTTAAGAGCCAGCCAGAGAACTGGCTTTGGAACCCTGAATTTCTCTTTGAGTTTTTTTATTGGGGCCCCGGTTTCCCCTGGCCGCCGCTGATGATAGTCTTGAATAAAGCTCATCACTTTCCCGGCCAGAAAATCAAAGGTGTTCCTGCTCAGGAGAAAAAGAGGTGAAAATTCCAGGATAAAGAGCTGGCCTTCTTTTTCGAGAGCCACCGCTAACTGGCTGAGCCGGGAGGAACCCAACCGGCAAAAAGCTTCCATCTCTGGTTGACGCAGACCTTTGATCCCGGCCTCTTCGGTCAGGGCCAGCAGCATGGATTTCTCCCCGCCGGCAAATCTATCCAGCCGCTGGATTAGATTTTCCTCTTTTTTTATCTTTTTCAGCTGGCCAGCCTGGGGGTAAATTACCCTGAGCCAGATGGTCAGCTCAGACCCTGGAAGTTTAAGGTGAAAACTGTCGCCCCATCTGAGGTCAAACGGCAGGCTGGCTTCTACTCTCAGGTAAGGGAGGTTGAACCTGGGTGAAGCCAGACAGGTGGTCTCTATTTTGGCCTGGAACTGGCCCTGGCTGTTGGTGATCTGGCCGGTCTTACTTTCTGTCCGGGATATTTCAGGCCATTCCTGACCCGGCAGGGCATAAAAAACGTTCACCATCGAGCTCATCTTGTTGTTCTCTTACTTTCCTGGCCTTTTAATCAATTTTATCCGCCAGCCTAAACTCAACCTTTCTTAGAATTGGATTGCAACTGACCATTTTAACTCTCACCTTTTCTCCAAGGGAGAAGGTAACTCCGCTTCTCCGTCCGCGCAGGGTTTTCTCATCTCTTTTCAGGAAATAGTCATCACCCAGGGCCGAGTAAGGTAACAGGCCGTCTATAAAATAGTCATCCAGCTCGACGACCAGTCCTGCCCGGTTGATGTCGGTTATTATCCCGCTGAAGTCCTCGCCCAGTTTGTCTTTGAGCAGGCGCATTATTCTCCACTGGATGAGGGATCTTTCGGCCTCATCGGCCAGCCGTTCCCGCTGGGAGCAGTGCAAGGCCAGGTCAGCTAAGGGCAGAGGCCTGGGCTTTTTCCCGGTCAGGGCTCTTTTTAACAGGCGGTGGACAACCAGATCAGGATAACGCCGGATGGGCGAAGTAAAATGAGCATAAACCGACTGAGCCAGTCCAAAGTGGCCGCAGTTCTGGTCAGAATAAACTGCCAGCCGCATTGACCTTAGAACCTGAATGGTGATGAATTTTTCTTCAGGCTGGCCTTTAAAAGTTTCAATAATTTTCTGGAGGTGAGCTGACTTTATCTGGCTGGCCCGCGGCAATTCCAGGCCAAAGTGAACCAGCAGGTTCCTTAATTTTTCCAGGTCGGATCTGGTCGGAGCCGGATGAACCCGGTAGAGACAGCCATAATCAAGTTCAGTTAGATAGGTGGCGACCGCCACATTGGCCGCTAACATAAATTCTTCAACCAGGCAATGGGCCTCATTTCGCTCGGAAGGAACCACCGCTGTCAGCAGTCCTTCCCGGTAGACCAGTTCCGGCTCGAGTAAATCAAAATCCAGACTGCCCTGCTTGAGCCGGCGGGCTTTAAGCACCTGAGCCAGATGCCTCATGACGAACAAATCGTTGAGAAGATAACTGTAGCGCCCCCGTTCCTCTGGATCTCCCTGAAAAATTTTATAGACGGAAGTATAGGTCATTCTCTCCGAGGTCTGAATAATTGACGGGTGAAAATCAGTCTGAATAATGTCGCCTCTCTCATCTATTTCTATTACAGCTGAGACGGTCAAGCGGGGGACCCTGGGTCTCAAGCTGCATAAATCGTTGGACAATTTTTCAGGCAGCATAGGCAAAGTTAGATCCGGAAAATAAACGCTGGTTCCACGAAGGTAAGCTTCCTGGTCAAGTGGAGAACCTGGTTTGACATAGTGAGAGACGTCAGCAATATGGACTCCCAGGAGATAATGGCCATTGGCCAGTTTCTTGATGCTCAGGGCATCATCAAAATCCTGGGCTTTCTCTCCATCAATGGTGATGGTTATCCAGCCCCGATAATCTACTCGGCCAGCAAAATCTTCAGGCCGGGGCGCGGCTGGCAGGGCCGCGGCTTCAGCCAGTGCTTCCCGCCCAAACTTGTCCAGCAGGTTATACTGGTTTATGACCACTTTAAGATCTACTTCTGGTTCGTCCTGATAGCCAAGTATTTTTTTTACTTCTAAGGACTGACGATCGATTTCGATTATCTGACCTGGTTTCGGCCTCTGCCGGCTTCTCAGTTTAACCAGAAATGGTTCTTCATGAACTGTGTCCAGGGGGAGAGCAAAAGGCTGATAATTAATTTCAAGATACAACCCGAAAATTGCAGTCCGGCCCCTTTTTAATATTCTGGTCACCCGTCCTTCTGCTTTGCCTTTCGGCCCGTCTTCTCTGACCATGACCTCAACCAGGTCGCCGGTCAGGGCTCCCGCCGTCTGACCGGGAGGAATAAAAATATCGGCTGAACTGCCTTCAGCTGTCTCCGGGGTAACAAAAGCGAAACCGCGCTTGTTTAAAGAGATAATCCCCCGGCCGATTTTATTCCGGGGGAGGGCCTGAACTTTATCACCCTTCAGTTTGAGGAGTCCTTTTTTATCCAGATAGCCAAGCAGCCCCTTTAATTTTCTCCTTTCGGTTTTATTCAGGTTGAGGCTCCTGGCCAGTTTTACCAAACTAACCGGGTTCTTATTTTTTTCTAAATATTCAATTATTTCCTTTTCCATTGTTTTCCTTCAAATTTTCTTTGATCAAAATTTACCATTTTTATGGCTTTAGGGTTTTAATAATAAAAAAGAGAGACATAAGGAATCTGGCTGGCCTGTCTTCTGGCCTTAATCAGTCTGGTTTGCTGAATTTCAGCCAGGAGAGAAGCTGGCTTTCCCGGAAAATCCAGTTGAACCTCCTTGAAACTTGCCTGTTTCTCTTCCTCCGGGGCCAGCTCAAAAAGACGCCGGTCAATTTCCTCATCCAGCTCTTCCAGTTTATTTTCGTCAGGCTCAGGGCTCCCCAGCAGGGCCAGAGCCTGTTTAAATAATTCCCTTAAGTCCTCGAATTCAGCCGGAAGTTGCCCGAGGAAAGCCTCTACCTCAATCCTGGCTTTATTTTTCTTTTCACCTGGTTCAATTCTGGGCGCAGCCTGACCCACCAGCCGGTCTTGATAGCTGGCATAAGCCTTCAGGACTTCTTTTTCACACTGACTCAGTGAATAAATATTCCGTTTTTTTCTTCTTTTGAGCTGTCTCGAGAAAGTTTGATCAATTCCCTCTAGAATGGGCTCCAGTGGAATACCCAGCTTTTCCCAATCAGAAATCAAAGCCAGATCGCGCGGGGGCAGGAAGAACATGGCTGTCTGGTGCTTTAGAAATTGGCGGACTATTTGCTGATAATAGTCCTGGCGGCTGGCTTCGTCTGGCTTCATTTTTTCTCCCGGCGGCGGTTCTTTTCATAGAGGAGCCTCAGCCCTTCAAGGACCAGGTTGGGCTCGACCTGATTGATGGCCTTAATCTCCGGGGCGATCAGGTCAGCCTGCCCGCCCGTGGCAATGACCGTCGGCCTGGATTGAAGCTCAGCCGACATCTCGGCAATAATTTGATTGACCAGCCCTATATAACCGAAATAAAGGCCTGATTGCATGCTGGCCACAGTATTCCGGCCAATAGCTGTTCTGGGTTTTTTAATTTCGATCCGGGGCAGGCGGGCCGTCCGAAGATAGAGAGCTTCAGCTGAAATCTGAATTCCGGGAGCAATTGATCCACCCAGGTATTCGCCGGCGGCTGAGATGGCATCAAAAGTAGTAGCAGTCCCGAAATCTACTACCAGACAGGGGCCACCATATTTTTCATAAGCGGCACAGGCCGCCACAATCCGGTCAGAACCAACTTCGGCCGGGTTTTCATAAAGAATTGGCAGGCCAGTCTTAAGACCGGAACCAACCAGCAGCGGCTTGACCTTAAAAAATCTCTCGACGGCCTGCTGAATGACCGGGGTAAGGGGTGGAACAACTGAAGAGATAATTGCTCCTTTGATTTTCTGTGAGGTTAGCTTTTCATGGCCAAGCAAGCTGGAAAGAATCAGGCCATATTCATCGGCAGTCTTTTCCCGGTCGCTTTTGATTTTCCAGTTAGCCAGTAGCTTCCTGGCCTGGTAGACACCAAGAGCAATGGTCGTATTGCCGATATCAAGAACCATGATCATTGTTTTCTCCTGTTAATCATTTCCATCCATGACTTTAATTATTTCTGAAGCATAATATTTTTTATTTTCCTGGCCGGTTTGGAGGATTAAACTTCCATCCTGACCAAGGCTGATAAACTGACCCTTCACTTGGCCGGCTGGCTCCTGGATGATTAGAGTCTGGCCTGGAGAGAAGCAAAGTTTTTTCTCCAGCCTGCCGATAATTAGATCCGCCTGCCCTTCCTTAAGCTTATTATACCAGAACTGCAGTTCCTTACCAAGGAGCTGGAATAATTCTTCTGGCTGATAATTCTGGCCGCTGGCCAGATAAAGCGAACTGGCCAGGCTGGCCACTCCGGCTGGAAAATCTTCCTGGCGGTGATTTAAGTTTATACCAAAACCAGCCACGACATAAGACTGACCGGCCTGAGTGGTCTGGCTTTCGCATAAAATTCCGCCGATTTTTCTGCCTTTAAACAGCAAATCGTTGGGCCATTTTAAATTAATGTTTACGCCGGCCAGCTTGTCTATAGCCTCAGCTGCAGCCAGGCCGGCAGTCAGCGGTACCAGATTTAAAAAAGCCACCGGTGGCCGGAGAAGAAAAGAAACATAGAGCCCTTTTTTGGCGGGCGAGTGCCAGTGGCGGCCTCTGGTCCCCCGGCCGGCTGATTGTTCATCAGCTAAAACCGCTGTTCCTTCTGGAAAACCAAGCCGGGCCAGTGTCCAGCCAAAGTCCATGGTGGAACTCAGACTGGCAAATCTAAAAGACAACTCACCAAAATTTATAGCTTCCATGGTCTATATTTTAACTGATTAGCGGGAGATTATGATTTTTTCAATTGAGATAAACTTTTAAGCAGCTTGTCTCTCTTCAGCTGAAGTTCCTGTTGCCGCTGCTGATGTTCGGCTACCACGGCTTGAGGCGCTTTTTGCTTGAAATCTGGATTCTCCAGACGGAAGACGAGTTTGGTTAAATCTTCTTCGAGACGGGCCAGCTCTTTTTCTAACCGCTCGATTTCCGGAGCGCTGTCAATAGCCCGGGCCAGCTGCAGTCCGATTTCGGTTGTTCCAGCCACGCCCTTGAGTAGATTATTGGCGGCCGGCATTTCGGTGACATATTCAATTCTATCAACGCCAGCCAGCTGCCTGATGGCTTCCTCATACGAACCGGCCAGGCTGTGACTTTTCTTTCCTTCGCTTATCCAGAGATTGACTTTCTCTTTAACCGGCAGCTGGTTTTCAGCTCTGATCGTCCGGATTTCAGAGATAAGAGCCTGCAGAAACTTCATCGTCTCTTCAGCTTCCTCATCCAGCCGGCGGCGGTTGGCTTCGGGCCAGCTCTCGGTCAGTAAGGACAGGCCGCTCTCCGGCAGATGATGCCAGATTTCCTCGGTGATAAACGGCATAAAAGGATGCAGAAGCTTTAGAATCTTATCGAGAGTGTCTTCCATCACTGCCTGAGTATTTTTGTTACCCTCCTTGAGTTCGGGCTTGATAAATTCGATATACCAGTCGCAGAATTCATGCCAGATAAAGTGATAAATAGTTTCGGCCGCCTCATAGAACTTATAGTTCTTCAGCGACTCATTTAATTGCTCAGTTACCTTAGTCAGGCGACTGCGGATCCAGCGGTTGGGCAGGGAAAGAGCCTGCTGGTCAGGCTCGATTGTTTCTTCGCCCAGGTTCATCAGGACAAAACGGGAGGCGTTCCAGATTTTATTGGCGAAAGCCCGGTAGCCGGCCATTCTTTCCTCAGAAAGAGCAATGTCCATCCCGGGGACAGCTAAAGAAGCTAAGGTGAAGCGCAGAGCATCTGTCCCGTATTTATCGATCATTTCCAGCGGGTCAATGATATTGCCTTCGGATTTACTCATCTTTCTTTTTTTAAGATCCCGGACCAGACCATTGATAAAGACTTCTCTAAAAGGAACATCCTTCATAAATTTAAGGCCCATCATAATCATCCGTGCTACCCAGAAGAAAATGATGTCGAATCCAGTTGACATCAAATCGGTCGGATAGAAGACTTTGAGATCTTCCGTCTTTTCTGGCCAGCCCAGGGTGGCAAAAGGCCACAGAGCAGAGGAAAACCAGGTATCAAGAACATCTTCATCCTGGACCACCGGTCCACCGCACTTCTCGCAGGCGGCTGGCCTGTCCATAGCTACCATAACCTGGTGGCAGTTCTGACAGTAATAGGCCGGAATACGGTGTCCCCACCACAGCTGCCGGGAAATACACCAATCATGAATTTTATACATCCAGTCAAAATAGGTCTTGGCCCAGTTCTCCGGGATAAAAACAATTTTGCCGTCTTCAACAGCCCTGATGGCTTCTTTGGCCAGTGGCTCGATTTTGACAAACCATTGCCAGGAAAGATGGGGCTCGATAACCGTTTTGCAGCGATAGCAATGTCCAACCGCATGGCTGTAATCCTCAACTTTAACCAGATAGCCAAGCTGTTTGAGCTTTTCAACTACTTTTTCCCGGCAGGCGAAACGATCGAGGCCCTTAAATTCTTCCCCGGCTGCTTCAGTCATCCGGCCGTTGCCATCAATGACGATAATCTGCTCCAAACCATGCTTTTTACCCAGTTCAAAGTCAACCGGGTCATGAGCTGGCGTGACTTTAACTGCTCCGGTCCCGAAATCTTTTTGGACCTGTTCGTCAGTGATGACCGGAATAAGCCGGTTCTGAAGCGGCAGCAGAACTTTCCGGCCATGAAACTTTTTATAACGTTCATCATCGGGATGAACAGCTACGGCAGTATCGCCCAGCATCGTCTCGGGCCGGGTGGTGGCTACGACGACGGCCTCATCAGTGCCGGGTAAAGGATATTTTATGTACCAGAGATGGCCCTTAACTTCCTGATGCTCGATTTCAATATCGGAGAGAACGGTCTGGCAGCGGGGGCAGCGGTTAACCAGATAGTAATCGCGGTAGATCAGGCCCTCCTGGTAAAGAGAGACAAAAACATAATTAACCGCCCTGGAAAAACCCTCATCGAGGGTAAATCTTTCCCGTGACCAATCGAGCGAACAGCCCAGGCGCTTGAGCTGCTCAGTTATGACGCCGCCGTATTTTTCCTTCCATTCCCAGGCCAGACGCAGAAATTCCTGGCGGCCAACATTTTCCCGGCTAAGACCCTTAGTTTTTAAACTCTGCTCGATGACATTGTGAACGGCAATTGAAGCATGATCAGTTCCGGGCAGCCACATGGTGTTATAACCCTGCATTTTTTTCCAGCGGACAATGATATCAGGCAGGGTAAAGCACAGAGCATGACCCATATGAAGGACCCCGGTCACGTTGGGCGGGGGCAAGACCAGGGAAAATTTGGGTTTATCGGATTTTATCTGGCCTTCAAATAGCTTTTCCTCCAGCCAGAATTTTGACCATTTCGCTTCGACCGGTTTCGGGTCATAGGCTTTTTCTACAACTTTCTTTTCTCTTGTCGTCATGCTAACTTTTTCTCCCCTGATTTTTTAGTCTATGACTATGACTATCAGTACCTTCAGCCTGGTGGCTCAGCGCCGCTATAATTTCCGGTGCCAGCTTCTCCCTGATTTTTTCCTCAAGTTCCTTTTCGGCTGATTGAATTTCTTCCTGGACCAACAGGCGCACTTCTCTTCTTAACTCTGAAGGCAGAGCTGACTGAGATAAGTTTTTCTGAGCTGATTGGACCTCGGGCAGCTCTTCCGGCAGGGTATCTGGAATCTTATTTTTTTCAATGGTTTCTTTAATGGCGGTGGCCAGGCTTTCAGAATAAAAAGGCTTATGAAAAACTTGCTCGGGCCTGAGGGTTGGAATAAATTCCTTGGTCAACGGTTCAAATGTCCCGGTCACCAGGAAAACCGGAACCCGGCCGGCGGCTGATAACCGGTTATTCAGGCTGAGAGCATTTTCTGTTGAATCGAGGATTGATTGCTCGAGGATAACAGCTTCAGGTGTCAAACTATCCAGAAAGCGGTTGACCTCATCGAGACTGGCAGCCAGATGAAGCTGGTAATTCCCCTCAGGAAAGACAGACTGGCAGAGCCTCTTTAAAACCGGGCTGTCAGAAGCCACAATCAGGTTATAAGCCACTCTCTTCCTCGCTATAATTAGCCATAACTAATTAGAAAATGATAATTTACTCTACATTTTTAGCTATTTTCTGTCAATTAAACCGGCCGCGGAGGGTCAGTATTCCAGATGAACCACCCCTGAACCAAAAAGCTCTTCCAGCTGGTCAATTAAAAGCTGTGACGGGAAGACTTTCTGGAATTCAGCTGACTGGATAAGATACGTGGAGGAAGGGCTTTCCAGCTGAAGGTAAAGAGGACAGTCACCGGGGTAAGCGGCCAGAATCTGTTTTAAATGCTCCAGATCTTCTCCGCTCAGGGTCTCGACTGGAATATGAACCGTTATCTTCCTGGCTAATTTTTCAAAGGCTTCAACCAAAGGCATAATTTGAGAAGCTATGATCTTTTTAGCTTCAAAACTGTCGGCTGACATTTTACCTTTAAGCCAGATGATCTGCCCCTCCAGAAGATAATGATTGAATTTGTTGAAAGTATCAGGGAAAATTGTCACATCTACCTTACCGGTCAGGTCTTCCAGCACCATAGTTGCCATTCTCTCTTCTTTTTTGGTTCTTAAGGGCTTAATCGAAACAACTATTCCGGCCAGCCTGACTTCCCGGTCAAAATCCTTTTCCGGGTCCAGAGCTTCAATAGTGTGACTGGTTATGGCTGGCAGCCTGGACCTATAAGAGGCTAAGGGATGGCTGGAAAGATAGGTGCCAAGTACTTCTTTTTCATAGGCCAGGCGCAGTTCTTCATCCCATTCGTTCCTGGTCAGAATATTAGGGGGAATTTCCGGAGCCGGGAGGTATTCATCGCCAAAAAGAGAAAGGGCACTTTCTTCCCTGGCTTTCTGCTTCTGCCGGCCATATTCAAGAAGAGTATCAATCGACTCAAAAAGCTGGGACCGTTTCCAGCCAAGAGAATCAAAAGCGCCGGCTTTAATCAAACTCTCCAGAGCTTTGCGGTTTAAAATCCGCGAGTCATATTCTTCAAAAAGATCAAAAAGATTTTTAAAGCTGCCTTTCTTTTCCCTCAGGACAATTATTTCTTTGACCGTATTTTCACCGACATTCTTAACAGCTGATAAGCCCATCCGGATATTCTGCCCTTCCACCGAGAAATGATAATGGCTGTAATTGACATCGGGGGGAAGAATAGTCAGACCCAGTTCGCGGCACTCATTAATATATTTAATGATCTGGTCCGTATCTCCTTTTTCGGCTTCTGAGGTCAAAAGAGCCGACATGAAGTGGGCCGGGTAGTGAGCTTTGAGGTAAGCTGTCTGATAAGCTAAGTAGGCATAAGCCGCGCTGTGCGATTTATTGAAGCCATATTCAGCAAACTGGGCAATCTGGTCAAATATTTTTTCGGCTTTGGCCGCGGGAATACCTTTCTGGCGGGCACCTTGAATAAATCTGTCCCGCTGGGCTTTCATTATCTCTTTGACTTTTTTGCCCATGGCTTTGCGCAGGACATCAGCCTCAGCTAAGGTGAAGCCGGCCAGATCAGTGGCGATCCGCATGACCTGTTCCTGATAAACAATGATCCCCAGTGTTTCTTTTAAAATTGGCTCCAGCTGCGGCACCTCATAGTTAATTTTTTCCGGGTGATATTTTCTCTGAACAAACTCTTCGGTCATGCCGCTCTTCAGAGGTCCAGGCCGGTAAAGGGCATTAAGAGCAATTAAGTCGCGGAATTGCTCGGGCTTAAACCGCCGCAATTGCTCTTTCATCCCGTAGCTTTCAAACTGGAAAACCCCGTCGGTTGTACCCTGCTGGAAAATCCGGAAGGTCCCGGGGTCAGTCAGGGGAATTTTGTCCAGGTCAACTTTTTCTCCGGTCTCCTCCTCAATCAGGTTGAGAGCATCGGTTATAACCGTCAGGTTGCGCAGGCCGAGAAGATCCATCTTAAGCAGCCCGATACTCTCGATGTCGCCCATCGGAAACATGGTCGTAATTTCACCCTTGGCTGATTGATAAAGAGGAATAAACTCAACCAGTGGTTTTGGAGTAATAACAATACCAGCGGCGTGAATCGAAGGATGGCGGACCTGACCCTCGAGTTTTCGAGCTGCATCGAGCAGTTTAGCCATCTGTTCATTTTTTTGATAAATCTCTTTAAGCTCCGGGACGGATTTTAAAGCACCTTCAATATTGGCCTCGGGGCCTTGAGCTGGAATAAGCTTGGCTACCCGGTCAACTTCGTTGAGCGGGATTTCCATCACCCGGCCGGCATCCCGGATAGCCTGACGGGCGGCCATCGTCCCGAAGGTCACTATCTGACAGACATTTTCCTGGCCATATTTCTCAGTTACATAATCAATGATTTCCTGGCGGCGGCGGCCGCAGAAATCGATATCAATATCTGGCAGGCTGATTCTTTCCGGGTTTAAAAAGCGCTCAAAGAGAAGATCATATTCAATCGGATCAATCTGGGTAATCCCTAAGCAATAAGCGATCAGGCTGCCGGCGGCTGAGCCCCGTCCCGGGCCAACCGGAATACCACGGTCGCGGGCCGCCTTGATCATGTCCCAGACAATTAAAAAATAGCCTTCGAAGCCCATTTGTTCGATCAGCTTTATTTCCCGCTCAAATCTCTGCTGGTACTCTTCCAGAGTGTGGGCACTTTGCCCGCTATTTATCTTTTCCTGAATAAGAGGCAACCGCTGTTTAAATCCCTCCTGACTGATTTCTTCAAAATAATCACGGAGATTTTTATGGTCAGGTGCCTCAAAATGGGGCAGAAAATGGCTGCCAAAGGGAAATTCAAAGTTGCAACGGGCGGCAATATGCCTGGTATTATCCAGTGCCTCGGGATAATCTTTGAATAACTCCCGCATTTCAGCCGAGGATTTAAGATAAAACTGGTCGCTCGAAAAATGCATCCGGTCCGGGTCGGATAACTTTTTCCCGGTTTGAATGCAGAGGAGAATATCCTGAATTTCAGCGTCTTCTTTCTGGAGAAAATGGACGTCATTGGTGGCGACCAGCGGAAGACCAAGCCGGCGGGCCAGGTCAACTATTTTGGGCAGGATTTTTTTCTGGTCGGGTAGGCCATGGTCCTGGATTTCAAGATAAAAATTCCCTTCGCCAAAAATCTCGAGATACTGCCGGGCGGCGGCCTCCGCTCTATCATCCATATCCTTGACCAGAAAATCGTTAATCTCGCCCTTGAGGCAACTGGAAAGAGCAATTAGCCCGGAGGAATGTTCACGCAAAATATCCTTATCAATTCGCGGCCGGTAATAAAAGCCTTCAAGATAAGCACTGGTGATGAGTTTACAGAGATGGCGATAGCCCTTTTCATCCTTGACCAGAAGAATTAGATGGTAATTTCCACCCTCATCGCCGTTTCCTGTTTTTTTCTCCAGCCTGGATTTCGGGGCAACATAGACTTCGCAACCCAGGATGGGTTTTAATCCCTGGCCTCTGGCCATTTTGAAAAACTCGATGGCGCCAAAAACATTTCCATGGTCGGTGATGGCTACGCCCGGCATGTTGAGGTCATTGGCAGTCTTGACCAGGTCAGAAATCCGCAGGGCTCCATCCAGAAGGCTGTATTCGGTGTGGACATGAAGATGAATAAAAGAGTTATCCATGATAGCTGGCCTTTTTAAAGCGGGCAAAGAGGGGCTTTATTCCCATTCAATTGTTCCCGGTGGCTTCGAAGTTATATCGTAAACCACGCGGTTGATGCCGTCAACCTCATTAACGATTCTGGTCGAAATTTTCTTCAAAAGCTCGGGGGGAGCCTGATACCAGTTGGCGGTCATGCCGTCAGAGCTCTCGACCAGACGAATCGCCACGACCTGCTGATAGGTGCGCTGGTCGCCCATGACTCCGACTGACCTCACCGGGAGAAGCACAGCAAAAGCCTGCCACAGCTTATTATAAATTCTTGCCCGGCGAACTTCTTCGAGGACAATAGCCTCGGCTGTTCTGACCATCCGCAGGCTTTCCCGGTTGACTTCGCCGATAATTCTGACCGCCAGGCCCGGCCCGGGGAAAGGATGCTGATGGACAAGCTCCCGGCTTATTCCCAGCTCAAGAGCCAGTGCCCTGACTTCATCTTTGAAGAGCTCGCGCAGCGGCTCGACTAACCTGAATTTGAGGTTAGCGGGCAGACCGCCGACATTATGATGTGATTTTATACGATGAGAAGGGCCTTTAACCGAGGTGCTTTCGATGACGTCGGGGTAAATTGTGCCCTGGGCCAGGAATTTAACCCCGCCCAGCTTTTTAGCTTCTTCCTCAAAAATCTCAATAAAAACCTGGCCGATTATCTGGCGCTTTTTTTCCGGAGCTATGACTCCCTTCAGCCGGTCAATAAATCTGTCCTGGGCTTCGACACCTATGACCTGAAAAGAGAATTTCTGACGGAATTCCTGCAGGAGACTTTCATATTCGCCCTGGCGGAGAAGCCCATTGTTAACAAAGATGCAGTGAAGCTGGCGGCCAACTGCTTTCTGAATGAGGAGTGAAGCAACCAGCGAGTCAATCCCACCGCTCAGACCGCAGATGACCTTTTCCCGGCCGACCTGCTGGCGAATTTCTTTGACTTTTTGCTCAATAAAAGACTTCATGTCCCAGTCAGCTTTAAGGCCTGACAGGCGAAAGAGGAAATTGGCCAGTACTTTTTTCCCTTCAGCCGTGTGAGCCACTTCTGGATGAAATTGCACCCCATAGATTTTGAGGTTCGGATTTTCTATGACGGCAGCCCTTGAGTTTGAGGTCCTGGCAGTAATAACGAAACCTTCCGGAATGGCCTCCAGGCGGTCGCCGTGGCTCATCCAGACCTGAGTTTTATCTTTTAAACCAGGGAGAAGCCCGTGTCTATCCAGAATCCGAAGCGAGGCAAAACCATATTCTTTGCGTGGAGCTTTTTCAACCCTGCCCCCCAGGTGATGAGCGATAAGCTGGAGCCCATAGCAAATGCCCAGGATGGGAATTCCCAGCTGGAAAAGGCCCGGGTCAGGATGGGGCGAGTCAGGCTCATAGACGCTTTTTGGCCCGCCGGATAGAATGATGGCGCCCGGGGCGAGAGCTTTTATTCTGTCGAGGGGAAGATTATAGGGGTGGATTTCAGAGTAAACGCCGAGTTCGCGAACTTTTCTGGCAATAAGCTGGGTATACTGCGACCCAAAATCAAGGATGAGGGCTTTATTCATAGATGGATTTTAGCAGAGGGCTAATTCAGCTTCAAGGTATCGAATTGCTTCATCTAAAATCTAGATGAAACTGATTCGTTGCTTCATGAGAAAATCTACACGAAAATGTTTTGCTTTCTGGCTGAGAATGAAGCTATATTTAGTGGAGAGATTAGCCAGGGAGCCAAGAGATGGGTTTATACTGATTAAGGAGGTGTCAGGATTAGAATTCCTTTTTAT
>Ga0208825_1000229_pt1 | contig 56871 bp, 48 predicted proteins | sample AD_UKC113_MetaG_FD_184450 | JGI IMG/M metagenome (GOLD analysis project Ga0208825, IMG submission 184450) | Active sludge microbial communities of municipal wastewater-treating anaerobic digesters from Hong Kong - AD_UKC113_MetaG (SPAdes)... | ecosystem: Engineered > Bioreactor > Anaerobic >... | reverse complement strand
CAGCAGTTTATGCCCACGGCGGAGTGGGCGATCTTATAGCCGCTCCCGCCCGAGCCGTCCGCGAGACTGCGGAGCGCCCCCTGTCGCTCCGCCCTGACCGCGTGTCAGGTGATGCGACTTGATATTGTACAAGAACGAATTTGATGCTTTTTTAACGTGCTTTTACGCTACTTTTGGCGAAACTACAGTTCAAGAGATAAGTCAGTCTTGACCGATAGCGCCGGGAACTTCAATGTTGATCTCTCTGGCGAGATGGACCTGACTTCCAGCAGCTATGCCTACGTCCGCTACAGCGACGCTAACGGGCATCGCACCAGCATCCACACCACGCCAGTCCGCTCACCGAGGCAGATAGAGGCCGAACAGAGTGTTCAGGGTCAAGGCGCGCAAGTAGTCCAGGCGACCTTCGGCGCAGCCAACGGCAACGATCTGACCCCACCCCTCACCTACTTCGGTGGTGGCAGCGGGACAACTGTCTTTGCCTCGGCGGGTGGCACGCTGGTGCTCACCTACCCTGATGGCACAGTGCATGATTCAGGCGCCACCCGCATCGTGATGAAAAACACCCCGCTGGGTCAGTGGCAGATTCAAGTACGCCTGTGGAGCGGCGAAGGATCGCAATACGCCATTGCTGTCGGAAGAGCAGCCCATACTGTCTACTTGCCGCTTGTCGTGCGGAATGTTGGAGGGCAATAAGGCCTGAGACCTGAGGAGTACCGTCTCCTTGTTTTTAGCTATCTACGGCCCGGCCAGAGGCGCTTCTCTGGCCGGGCCGTTGGTATTCCTTCAAGAATGACGACGGAAGGGACGGAAGACATAGAGAAAAACAAGGAAATGGAGTGAAAACAAAAGTCTGGCGCTAGAATCGCCAGACTGATCACCAAAGTTCGCTGAAGCGGACTATTTCAGGCAGGAGCTGTCTCCATCGTCTCGCCCCTTCCGCCTGAGGGACGTCGCCCTTCAAGCCACGTGCGTGATGCGAAAGCGAATCGTCCCCGCCGGCGCCCGCACCTGCACGACATCGCCGACCTTATGTCCCAACAAGGCCACTCCCAACGGCGATTCATGCGAGATCTTGCCCGCGCGCGGATCGGCTTCCGTCGGCCCGACAAGATGATAGGTCTCGGGAGCGTCCTCGCCGTCTTCCACCACGGTGACGTGCGAGCCGAGCCGCACATAGCCATCGGTGTTAGCCGTCGCCTCGATCAGCACGGCGTTGCGAACCACGGCTTGCAGCTCCAGAATGCGCCCCTCCAAAAAACCCTGCTCTTCCTTCGCGGCGATATAATCCGCGTTTTCCGAAAGGTCCCCTTGTTTGATCGCGGCATGCAGGCGCTTCGCCAACGCCGGCCGACGTACCGTGAGCAGCTCCTCCAGCTCCACTTTGAGCTCTTGCAAGCCCTGCGGCGTCACATAGACAGGTTTCTGTTCCCCCATGGCACCCACTCCTCAGCCAATAGAGAGCAGTGAACCGTGAGTAGAGAGTCGTTGCAGCCTCTGCTCACCACTCACCACTCACGACTCACATTTTCATTCTTGCACGGCGCGCGCCAGTACCTGGCGTCTCCTTCACCATAATCAACGGATCATTTTACCATCAATTCAGCCGCTGACAAAACGCGGATTGGAGATATACTGCAGAAACGTGGGCACGTGGACACGTGGGCACGTAAGCACGTGAGCACGTATGAACGTAGGAACGGAGAAACGGAGAGACGATGAAACGTCAGTATCTACGCGGGGCGGCGGGCGCGCTGCTGCTGAGTCTGGGGATCGGCGGCGGCATCGTGCTCGTGCGAGCGCTGCAGGGCGCGCGTGGCCCCCATCAGACCCTGCTCCAGCGCTGGATCAATCAGGCGCTCGACCAGGTGCTGCGCCAGGAACGGCAACACGGCATCCGCCTGCTGACTCCCCAGGAGCGCTACGTGATCTTCTCCGACCACCACAAGGGCGCGCGCAATGACGCCGACGACTTTGTCGCTGCGGAGGTCACGTATCTCGCCGCGCTCGACCATTACCTGAACCAGAATTTCACGCTGATCGTCATGGGTGACGCCGAGGACCTGTGGGAAGAGCGCCCCGAGGCGGTGCTCTCCGCCTACCGTCGCGTCTTCGAACGCGAAGCGCGGTTCTACCCCACCCGCTATCTGCGCATCCATGGCAATCACGACGCCCTGTGGAAATCGGCCTATCAACGGGAAAAATACCTGGGGCCATTCTTCCCCGGCATCGAATTCCATGAAGGGCTGCTCTTCACCGTCGAGGGGACCGCCGACCGGCCAGGAGGCGAGATTTTGCTGGTGCACGGCCATCAGGGGACGCTGGACGGCGACAAGATCGCCCCGCTCTCACAATTCCTCGTGCGGAATGTGTACCGGCTGTTCCAAATCCTCACCGGTCAGGGACGGACCACTCCCGCCACCGACGCCTGTCTCCGCGCGCGGCATGACACAATGCTCTACCGGTGGGCCAGTGGACATGAGAAGCTGCTTCTCATCGCCGGGCACACCCATCGCCCGGTATGGAGCTCGCGCACGCATCTGGAGAAGCTGATCGCGGAGCTGCACCGCCTTCTGGAGCTGGATCCCGCCGCGCGCCCCCCGGATTTCGCGGAAAAGGCGGCGCGCCTGCGAGAAGACATCAAAATCCGCGCACGCAAGGATCCGCCCTGCGATGACAGCGTCAAAACACGGCCATGTTACTTCAACACGGGCTGCTGTCGCTACGCCGACGGCGACATCACCGGCATCGAACTTGCGGATGGGGACATCAGGCTCATCAAGTGGAGTTTTGCCCAGGGCGAAGGCCAACGGACCGTCCTGGAAAGCACGCCGCTGAGTCCGCTGTTCTATCTTCTGTGAAGGGCTTAAAGCACCAGTGCCAACCACTCCGGCAGGGCGGCGAGCAGCAGCTGCATCGCGCCGCGAGCGCGCTCCGTGAACAGCTCCAACGTGCCATCGTACGCTTCGGCGCTCTCAGGTCCCACGACATCGGTCACCGCGCGCAGGATGAGACAGCGCACGCCATTGCGCGCCGCCACATATGCGATCGCGCCCGATTCCCAATCCGCCGCCACGGCGCCGAATTGCGCGCGCAGACGGGGCACTTCCTCCATCACCAAATCGCGGTCGGCGGAGAGCAGCTTCTCGCGTCGCACTGGCTGCGGCGGCTCGCCCTTCAGCCACGAAAGGTCCAGCTCCGTGCTGTAGTGCGCCAGCGCTTCCAGGGGATCGCCCATCTGCTCGATAATGTCGTAGACGAGGGTACGGGTCACCAGCAACACAGTCCCCGGCGTGAGGTCGCCCGCAAATCCGCCGCAGGTGCCAAGGTTGACCAGCAATCGCGGCGACCAGCGATCAATCGCGTATTGAGTGGAGCCGGCAGCTGCAATCTTACCCCAACCGCCGTGCAAAAAGACGCACGAGCGCGGCCTGCCGCCGACGGGGAAGGTGAGCGGGAACCATTCGCCATAAGGGGAAGCGTGGGTCTCCACGGCGGGATACCACGCGCGCACGCAGCGCCATTCGACATGCGCCGAGATCAGGATCACGGCGTCGGTGAGCTTCGACATGGCCCGCTCACTTGCCGTACAATTTGCGGAACGCCAGCGCCGCGCCGACCATGCCGGCTTCGTTGCGCAACCGCGCGGGGGCCACTTCCGCTTTGACGGTCAGCGCAGGAGCGAACAGCGCGAACTTCTTGCTCGCGCCGCCGCCGATGATGATCAAATCGGGCCAGATGAGCCGCTCCAGCGTGGTCAGATATTCGTTGAAATAGGGCGCCCAGGCTTCCCAACTGAGGTCTTGGCGTTGTCGCGCCGCATCGGAGGCCCAGACTTCCGCATCCTCGCCGTGCAGTTCGATGTGCCCCAGCTCCATGTTCGGCACCAACCGCCCATCAATGAACAGCGCCGTGCCCAATCCCGTCCCGATGGTGACAATCAGCACCAGGCCCTTGCGCCCCTTCCCCGCACCGAATTTCATCTCCGCGATGCCGGCGGCGTCGGCGTCGTTCACCACGACGACCTGGCAGCCGGTGGCCTCGGCAAAAAGCCGCGCCGCGTCCGCGCCGATCCAGGCCTTGTCCACATTGGCGGCAGTCATGGCGACCCCGTGCTGGACGACGGCAGGGAAACCGCACCCGATCGGCCCCTGCCATTGGAAATGGTGCGCCACCGAAGCCACGACTTCAGCCACCGCCGGGGGTGTGGAAGGTTGTGGCGTCGGCAGGCGATAACGCTCTTCCAACAACGTCCCCCTCTTGGTCTCCACCGGGGTCCCTTTGATGCCACTGCCGCCAATGTCAATACCAAGGACTTTCATCGTCTGCGCCCCTTATCGCCGAAGATAGGAAATCCATAACTGTTCAGCCACTGACTAAAAAGCGCAAGGTTTCCTAGCGATCGCTGAAGGTTGAGAATCAACTTTTGCCCCCTATCCCCTGCCCCTTTCCCCCGCGCAGCGCGGGGGAAAGGGGCACTTTTTGTGGGGTTTTGCAGGCGGGCTACGCCCGCCTGCAAAACCCCCTTATTTTTTCTCCCCCTCCCCAACGGCGCAGACGCCGTTGGGGAGGGGGCAGGGGGAGGGGCAAAAGCTCAGCTCACAAAGGTCCATCAATCGCCGTCTGGCCGCCTGACGCCAGGCTAAACAGTCATGGAAATCCAGCCTGTCAAAGCCGGCTACGCTGATGATAGCATAAGAGTCCACAAACCGCAAATTCAACAGCGCGCTCCGAGCTTCGATAAACGGCGATGCAACCGCCGCCCGGTGTGACTTGTCCGCCCGCAGGGGATAGGGTATAATTTCATTGATGCGGCAACGCTTGATGGCCGCGGAAAGAAAAGCTCATGGAAATCGAAGCCAAATATGCGATCCCTTCGGAACAGGTGTTCCGCCAGCTCCAGGCGCAGGAAACGCTGGGCGCCTTTCAACTCCGCGAGAGCGGTACGACCCCCCTCCACGACACCTACCTGGACACGGCGGATCGTGCCGTCTGGCAGGCGGGCTATGCCCTGCGACTACGCGAAAAGGGCGACGCCTGCGTGATGACGCTCAAGGCCCTGGCGGGAGGCGCCGGGCCGGTCAAACACCGCGAGGAACTGGAACTCACCCTGCCCCAACCGACGCCCCCCACCCTCTGGCCTCCCAGCGCTATCCGCGAGCAGCTGCTGGAAGTGATCGGCGAACGGCCGCTGCAACCGCTCTTCGACCTGCACCAGCTGCGACACGAACGCACGGTGATGGCCGGAGAGCGCGCCGTCTGCCTGATGAGCCTCGACGCGGTGACTTTGACCGGGGAACAGCGCAGCACGCAGTTCTTCGTGCTCGAAGCGGAGCTGCTGCCCGACGGCACGGAGCAGGACCTCGCCGCCATCATGCAGGCCCTCCAGGAGACCTGGCAGCTGCAGCCCGACACTGAGACCAAACTGCAGCGCGCCCTGGCTTTCTTCGACCTCACGATGCCCGAACTGCCGGAAACGCGGCTGACCCCCACCGAGCGCCGCCAGCTCACGGCCATCGCGCAACAGCCCACGATGTACGGACGGCGCGCGCAAGCGGTGCTCCTTCTCGACGAGGGCGTGACGCAACTGGAAACGGCCGGGCGCGTGGCCATGTCCGAGCGACGGGTGCGCTACTGGCTGGCGGAATGGCGCCAAAAACGCCTGGGGATCTTCCCCGAAAAAGTGCTGACGGCGACTACTTCAGCGCCGCCTGCCGTCGAAGTTCCCACTGCGGCGGACAAAATCCCCGCGCCGCCGGCAGCCAGGACCGTCAGCGCACCGCCGCCGTCGAACAGCACGCCTGCCGAAGCTGTGGACGTCGCTCACCTGCACGCCGTGGCGGACCTCGCCGAAAAGCTCTTCGAGCTGCTCCAGCCGTGGCACGGCCTGCCGGACGAAGATCGCACACTGCTCCACGAGATCGCGCTGCTGCACGAGCGCGGCCTGAGCGTCGCGCCAGAACAGCATGACACGGCCGGCTACGAGAGCCTCGAGGCGCAGCCGCCGGCGCAGCTCACCGCCGCCGAAGCGCAGCTGGCCGCACTGGCGACGCTCCTGCATTCCCAGCGCCTCAAATCCAAAACGCTGCAGCGGCTGCTGGATCACAGCAGCTTCAACACGCTGCCGCCAGAACAGCAACACCGGGCGCTGGTTTTGGCGGCGTTACTGCGGTTGGCGGACGGGCTGGACTTCCGGCATAGCGGCAGCACGCAGATCGCCTCCCTGGAAGCAGGCCAACCGCCACACGGCGAAATCGTCATCACCGTTGCGGGCCCCGTCGCCGGCAGCGACGCCGAACGCGCCAACTTCAAGGCCGACCTGTGGGGGCGCCTCTTCAGCCAACCGGTGCGCTTCCAAACGCCGCCCCTGAACTCGACTGAGCTGCTCGCGCAGCTGCTCCATTTGCCGGCGGACGCCCTCGCGCCCGAATCGTTCAGCCTGCCCGCCGCGCCTGGCATCAACATCGAAGATCCGCTCGTCGAAGCCGCGCGCAAGACCTTCCTCTTCCACTTCCAGCGGATGCTGTTCCTGGAACCCCAGGCCCGTCTCGGCGAGGACAACGAGGCCCTGCACGAGATGCGGGTCGCCACACGGCGGATGCGGGTCGCCGCGCAGGTCTTCGCCGCGTATCTCGACAACGAAACCCTGCGGCCCTACCTCAAAGGACTGCGCTGCGCCGGCGATAAGCTGGGAGCGGTCCGCGATCTGGACGTGTTCTGGGAGAAAACCGAGGCTTTTCTGCAGAGCCGGGATCCCGCCGATCGGCCCGATCTCACGCCGCTGTACGCCGTCTGGCGCCAGGCCCGCGAACAGGCCCGCGAGCAGCTCCTGGCCTACCTCGATAGCCGCGCCTACCGGCGCTTCCGCGAGCGCTTCGCAGCGCACCTGGAGTTTCCCTGGACGCCGCCGACGTCACCGTTCAACGAGCGGGGCGAGGCGCTGCCGCAGCGCGTGCGAGAAGTCGCCCCCATCCTGATCATGGAGCGGGTCGCGGCGGTCCGCGCCTTCGATCCGTGGGTGCGCGGCGCCGACGTCCCCCTCACGCGCCTCCACCGGTTGCGCATCGCCAGCAAACGCCTGCGCTACACGCTGGAATACTTCGCCGAGGTGCTCGGCCCGGCCGCCAAAACGCTCATCACCCAGGTGAAGCTGCTTCAGGATCACCTGGGCGAGCTGCAAGACGCCGTCGTCGCCAGCGCCCTGCTGCGCGATTTTCTGGTTTGGGGCACGTGGGGCCCGCCTCCAAGCGCGACCCTGCCCCTCGAGCCGGTCGTCGCGCCCGGCGTGGCCGCCTACCTCACCGCGCGGCAGGTAGAACTGCAACAGCGTCGCGAGGAATTCCTGCCGTTGTGGGAGAGCTTTACTGGCCCGGATTTCTCGCGGCTCGCGGCCGAGGTCATCGCCGCGCTGTAGGACTTTCAAGCGTGAAAAGGTTCGCACGTGTCCACGTGTCCACGTGCGAACGTACTCATGTGCGAAGGTGCTCACGTGTGAACGTGAGTGGCTCGCCTGTCCGCTGACTCGCTTTTTCGCCTTTTCGCTTTCTCGTCTTCTCTCTGCTCTCTGCTCTCTGATCTCTGCTCTTTGCTCTTTGATCTCTGCTCTTTGCTCTTTGATCTCTGCTCTTTGATCTCTGCTCTTTGATCTCTGATCTCTGCTCTCTGATCTCTATTAAGGAGGCCCAGGCATGACATTCCAGCGCCATGTCCGCATCAGTGGTTTGATGGCCGCCCTGTTACTCCTGCTGACGCCCCCCCCTTTTCCCACCCGCCTGGAAGCGCGGGCGTCCCGTCGCCTCGCAGCAGGCGACCTCGCAGCAGGCGATGTCGTCATCAACGAGGTGGCGTGGATGGGCACGGCCGCCAGCACAGCAGACGAGTGGATCGAGCTGTACAACATCACAGCCCAGGACATTGACCTCACCGGTTGGACGCTGAAAAGCGCCGACGCCAGCCTGAGCATCACGCTCAGCGGCAGCATTCCAGCCCATGGATTTTTCTTGCTGGAGCGCACCGACGACACAACCGTCAGCGATATCACCGCCGATAAAATCTACACCGGCGGCCTGGCCAATGCCGACGAAAGTCTCACGCTCCGAGACAGCAGCGCCCAGGTGATAGACACCGCCAACGGCGACGGCGACGTCTGGCCCGCCGGCAACAACACCGGCAAATTCACCATGGAGCGCTGCGATCCCTTCGCCGCCGATACCGACGACAACTGGGCCAGCAATGACGGCGTCACCCGCAACGGGCTGGATGCAAACGGCGCTCCCCTCAACGGCACCCCCAAAGCGCGCAACTCCGCTTACGTCGAGCCGCCTCCGCTAGCGGCGGATTTGCGGGCGACCAAAACCGGCCCGGCGACGGCGTCCGTCGGAGACACGGTGCACTACAGCCTGAACCTCTACAATGACGGCCAGCTGCAGGCGTCGGCGTCGCGCCTCACCGACACCCTGCCCTCCGGCGTCCGCTTTGTCGCGGGAAATCCTGCGCCGACCCGACAAAGCGGCCAGATCGTCGTCTGGGACCTGGGCGATCTGGCCCCTGGCGCGCATCAACAGCTCACGGTAACCGCCGTCATCACCGTCGGCGCGCCGGCGCTCCTGGTAAATCGCCTCAGCGCGCACACCCCCGTCACCGAGAGCGCACGGCTCAACAACACCGCCGCGTGGACCACCACCTTGAGCGTCGAACCGCCCCCGCCGCCGTCCATTCTTATCAACGCCGTCCACTTTGACGGCCTCGCGTTACTTGACGCGGATGAGGCCGTGCAGTTGTACAACGCCGGCGATGCCGTCGCGCAACTCTCCGGTTGGGAACTGTGCAAGATCACGAGCAGCTATGCCTGCAAGCCCCTGCCCGCTATGACCCTTCCCGCCCATGGCCAGGTGTGGCTCACCCGCGATCTCAAAAAATTCCAGGCGGTATTTGGTTTCGCCGCGGACTACCTCCTCTCCCCCTGGCTCAGCAACGGCCTTGCCAACGATGGCGATGAAGTCATCCTGCGCGACGCGGAGCACCATGCCGTGGACACGCTGGTTTTCGGCAAGCAGGGCGATGTCGCGGCGGCCGGCTGGAGCGGCGAGGCGTTGCAAGTCTACCAGAACAACGTGGGACGCGCCGAGGGGCAGATCCTCTACCGCATTCCTGATGAAGTCACCGGCAGGCCCCTCACCGACACCGATACCCTCGCCGATTGGATGCAGTTCACCGGCGACGTGAACTACGGGCGGCGGGTCGTCTATCCCGGCTGGGATTTCGTCAGCCCCTTCTTCTGGCCGGCGCAGGCAACCGAGACAGCGACGCTGATGGTGGGCGTCACGCCCGACAATGGCTACGAGGTCATCTCCCGCACCCTGGCGCTGGCACAGGAGCGCATCAACATCGAGGTGTACACCCTCCTGCATGGCGCTCTCACCGATCTGCTGATCGCCAAAGCGCAGGCCGGCGTCAGCGTCACCGTGTTGCTGGAGGGCGGACCGGTGGGCCTCGGCGAAGCTGATCCGCGCTGGCAGGGGGAACTCTACACGTGTCAACTGCTCGAAGCCGCCGGCGGCAGATGCTATTTTCTGATCCATGAAGCGGCAAATTACATTTTCAGCCGCTATGACTTCATCCACGCGAAATTCATAGTCGTAGATGACACCTGGGCCGTAATCACCTCTCAGAACTTCGGAAACGCCAGTATCCCCTCCGACGACAAGAGCAACGGCACTTTTGGCTCGCGCGGTGTCATCATAGCGACCGACGCGCCCTCGGTCGTGGCCCGTGCGTCCGCCGTCTTTGCTGCGGACTGCGACCCCCTCCATCACCAGGACGTTTTGCGCTGGAACACCGGCAGCTACTCAAAATATGGAATGCCCACCAGCACGGTAGACCTTCATGCAGCAGACGCCACCACCTACACAGTGATCACGCCGGAGCCGCTGATCGTGACGGGCACTTTCGCCTTCGAGACCTTCACCGCCCCCGAAGCCGCCTTGCGGCAACACGACGCGCTGTTGGGACTCGTCGCCCGCGCCGGCGCCGGGGACACCGTCTACGTGGAGCAGCTCTACGAATATGCCACCTGGGGGAGCGAGCCGCTCGTCGGCCCCAACCTGCGCCTGGAAGCCTACGTAAACGCCGCACGCCGGGGCGCCCGGGTCCGCATCCTGCTCAACAGCGGTGACTTTGGCCAGGAATACTACGACCTCGAGCAGAACCGCATGACCGTCGAGGCCATCAACCAGCTGGCGCACAGCGAGGACCTTGATCTCCGCGTGTTGATGGGGAACCCTACCGGCTACGGCGTCCACAACAAGATGGTGCTGGTCAACCTCCATGACGAGGGAGGCTACATTCACGTCGGCTCGATCAACGGCAGCGAGAGCTCCAACAAAGCCAATCGCGAAATGGCGCTCCAGGTGCAGAGCGACGCCGCCTACGCCTACCTGGAAGCGATGTTCCTCAACGACTGGTACCGCTCCGCTCCCCTCTTCCTGCCGCTGGTGGCCCACAATTACCTCCCGCCGCAGTATCTGCTCATCAGTGAGGTGTACTACGCCACCGGCGATACCAATCGCGAATGGGTGGAAATCTACAATCCCACCGGGCTGCCGGTTGACCTGAGCGCTTACAAACTCGGCGATGCCGTCGCCGTGACGGACTACGAAGCGATGTATCAGTTCCCGGCAGGGGCCGTCATCCAACCGCAGCAGGTGCTCGTCATCGCCGTGAGTGGCGCCGCGACCCCCAAGGCCGATTTCGAGCTCATCAACGACACCGACAAACCGGACATGGTGCGTGTGGCGGACTGGGGCACGGGCAACTGGACGCTGGCCAACCCCGGCGATCAGGTGCTCCTGATCGGCCCCGATAATCAGCCCGTAGATGTGGTGGTCTGGGGCACGGCGACCTATCCCGGCGTCCTCCCCCACCCCGGCGTGACAGCTTCGAGCTCCTCGCTGGAGCGCTATCCGGCAGCAGCGGACACCGACGATTGCGCCGTTGATTTCCGTGAACGGGCCGCCCCCTCGCCGGGCGTGCTGCCCTAGACGGCCCATCCCCCAAAAAGAGAGGACACGGGAAGTGCTTCCCGTGTCCTCTGCATCTGATCCTCAGACGCTCAAACGTCGTCCATGGGATTGAACGACGGCGGCGGTGCAGCGCCGCCCAGGACATCGCGGCGCGCCAGCGACGTGCCGCCGACCAGCAACACGGCGCCCGCCCACTGCGTCAGCGATAACGTCTCCCCCAGCAGCACCAGCGCCAGCACCAGGCTCACGACCATCTCCATGAGATTCAGGATCGCCGTCTGCACGCCGCCGAGGCGCTCCATGCTGAAGAACATCGCCAACCGCGACAAGGCCGTCGTCAGCCCCAAGGCCAGGATCGCCTGCCAGCCGGCGGCATTGACCGGCTCCAGGGGCGTGTTCCCCCACAGGCGCGCCACCGACACGGTGATAGCCATGCCGGTGATGATGTAGAGCGTCGCCGAGCGCGAGGGCACATCCGCGAGGACCCATTGCCCCATCACCATATACCAACCGTTGAGCGCCGCCGAAGCGATCATCAACATCGCACCGAGATGATCTGAGGGATTGGTCACGGCCCAGGGAGATTGCACGAGCACCGCCCCCACCAGCGAGGCCGCGAGTCGAAACACCGTGAGGCGCGTGAGCGCCTGTCCCGACGCGGCAAGGAAAATCGCCACCCACACCGCATACAGCGAGCTGAGCAAGGAAGCGCGCGAGGCATCCAATCGGCCCAGTCCGCTGTAGTAGAAAAGCGACCCCACCCCATTGATAGCGCCAATGATCAGGCAGTACACCAACATCCGCCAGGGGATAAGGAAGAGGCGTCGCCAGAAAATGAAGTAGACGATCATCAGGAACACCGCAGCGACCAGGGTGCGTAGCGCCGCCAGCGTCAGCGGGGTGATACCCTGGCGATAGGCCAGCTTCCCCAAGATGGGGGCCCAGCCGAGCAGAAACGAGCTCAGCAGGCCGCTGTAGATTCCCAGGTTGCGCCGTGGCTCCTGGCTGCCCGATGGAGGCGACATGACCCCTCCTCTGAACCGGACTTTTGTGCTCTCCGCCTTCCGTACTATACTTCACGCCATGAAGAAATGGCGCACCCCCATAGTGCTGGCGCTCGTGCTCCTGGACGTCGGCGTGATCGGCGCACTCGGCTACACCCTTCTCAGCCCCGCCGTTCCGGCAGCCCCGGCGGTCGCTGAGGTCCCGGCGTGTGTGCAGATCGTCCTTTCCGACCTGCCGCCGTATCTCTCGCCGGCAGTCGCCTGGGAGACCGACACCCTCACCGTGAAACTCACCGCTTTCTACGCCGCACCGGAACCGCCAGAGGAGAGCGCTCAACTGTTATGGGAAGCCCTCGATAGCCTGCAACGCGCCACTGCAGTCGGTTGCGTCCTGCCTCCCGAGGTCACCCTGCTGCTTCAAGCGCACACTCAAACGCACAGCCTCAGTCACATCGCCCGCCTCACCGGCGCCGACATCACCGCCTGGGCCAGCGGGACGTTATCCGAAGCCGAGCTGAGCCAACGCGGCGCCTACTGGCGCGTCAGCGAATAGCTCGCGCTCTCACCGCAACGCCGCCAGCAGCCGATCCGGCTCGTTGGTGATGAGCCCCTCCACTCCCCAGGCAGCCAGCGTTCGCGCGCGCGTCACGTCATCCACCGTCCAGGTGACGACCCACAATCGCTGGCGGTGCGCCCGCCGAATGCGCGCCTCGGTCAGCAGCCCGTGATGCGGATGCAGCGCTTCATGCGGCGTAATAGGCCCAAACAGCCGCGCGCCGAAGCTCAAGGGGTCATACAACAGGCCGCAGGGGATCTCGGGCGCGAGCGCACGGGCCTGCGCCAGAGCATAGGGCTTGAAGGACGAAAACCACACCCGCTCCGTCAGCCCCAGACGCCGCACCAGCGCCACCACCGCCGCCTCCAGCGCGTCATCCCGCCGCAAAAAAGCCTTGAGCTCAATGTTGATAAGCAGCTGCTGCCCAAACGTCGTCAGCACCTCTTCCAACGTCGGGATTCGCTCGCCGGCGAAGGCCGGGTCGAAACGCACGCCGGCATCCAGCGCCTGCAGCTGCGCCAGCGTGAGATCGGCGACAGCGCCGCTGCCGTTGGTCGTCGTGTCCACCCGCTCATCGTGAATGACGACCGGCACGCCATCCGCGCTGAGGTGCACGTCCAGCTCGACACCATCGGCGCCCATCTCCAGGGCTTTCCGAAAGGCCACGAGGGTGTTCTGCGGCGCGACGTGACTTGCGCCCCGGTGGGCAAAGATCAACGGACGATGGGAAGGCCAGGTTGAAGGAAATTGCGCCATGTTAGAGCTCCACAAAATAAGCCGCCGCGGCCCGATCCAGGAGTTCCTGGCTGAGAGAGGGCGGCACGTTGAGATAGCGGGCAATGTCAATGATCTGATCTACCAGGTCACGGGGATGACAGGCGCGCGGAGGGCGATGCGGCTTGATATAATGTTCCTTGATCAGGTACGCCAGCGCGGCATCGCTCCACTCGATCCCCCGCGCCTGACAGATACGCTTGAGAATCTCGCGGTAGCCGTCCCAATCGGGATCGCCGACCTCGATTTTGTGGCGGATACGGCGCAAAAAAGCCTCGTCAACCAGGTCCTTGGGGGCGAGGTTGGTCGAGAAGACAATCAGCACCTCGAAAGGAATCTCGATTTTGCGGCCCGTGTGCAGGGTCAGATAATCCAGGCGCTTCTCCAGCGGCACGATCCAGCGGTTCAGCAGATCACGCGGGCGGACCTGTTGACGTCCGAAGTCGTCAATCAACAGGATGCCGCCGTTAGCGCGCATCTGGAATGGCGACTCGTAATATTTGTTGTTCACGTCGTAAACCAGATCCAGCCCTTCCAACGTGAGCTCGCCGCCAACCACGATGAAAGGGCGCCGGATGTGGATCCAGCGGGTGTCAAGGGTGCGCTGCGTCGCCGCATCCAGGGGCGCCAGCACATGGTTGACGTTGTCGAAGACCTTGATCACCTGCCCATCTACTTCGACGGCAAAGGGGATAAAAATATCGCCTTCCATCAGCAGGGAGCCGATGGCTTCTGCGATGGAGGTTTTGCCGTTGCCCGGCGCGCCGAAGAGAAAAATCGAACGTCCGGAGTTGACAGCAGGGCCGATCTGCTCGAAGGTCGTTTCGTTGATCACAAGGTGCGACATCGCCTGCCGCAGCTGGCGTTTGTTCACGGTGATCTCCTTGAGGCCCTGGCGCCGCACCGACTGATTGTAAATGTCCAGCGGCACGGGAGCCGGCCCGGCGTACTGACTGCGTTCAAGGGCATCCCGCGCCATCTCGCGTCCCCGAGCGGTCAGCACGTACTCGTAGGTAGATTCCGAAAGTCCGCTGGTGCCGCCGGTCGCCCCGCGCACCTCACAAAGGCGCTCGCGTTTGAGGAATTCCAGACATTGACTGACCACTCCCGCGAAAGGCAACGCCATGCGCGTCGCCAGATCCCGGCCGGAGAGATAGCTCTCGAAATAAAGCACTTTCAACGCCAGGTCAGTCAGGAAGCCGATATTCAGGCCCGTTTCCTGAACATTCCGCGGCGCTATCGGGGTGAAGCCAGGCGGTTGATTGCCCGTATTCGATTGCACCATGAGTGACCTCCTCGGAAAATAGAAATCAGCGAGTCAGCAGTCAGCGAATCAGCGAATCCGCGAACCTCAAAATCACTCGCATGGCAAATGTAACGCAAACTTCAGGCTGCGCTCAGACCGTTATTTTCATGACTCGGTGGTGAACCGCAGCTTCATGAGAACTCCTCGGAAAATAGAGAGCAGTGAGCCGTGAGTAGAGAGTCGTCGTAGCCTCTGCTCACAACTCACATTTTCATTTGCGGTGGTGTGCCGCAGGAACATGTTAACTCCTCTGAAAATAGAGAGCCGTGAGTCGTGAGAAGAGAGTCGTCGCAGCCTCTGCTCACGACTCACCACCAGAGGACTATAGGACGCTGATTTTCGCAGATTTACGCCGATTCTTCTCTCATCAGCGTTCATCTGCGTCCAGCTCCTCAGCCGGAGAACTACAGGACACGGATTTACGCGGATTTACGCCGATTCTTCTCTCATCAGCGTTCATCTGCGTCCAGCCACGTTCGCACCTTCACACGTACCCACATGCCCACGTTCAGATGTGTCCGAGAAACAATCATTCCGTCAGGCATGGACCACAAAAGGGGCGCGGGGCAAGGTGCTGAGCGTCTCCGCGCCGGCGGCGGTGATCACCACATTATCCTCGATGCGCACGCCCCCCACCCCTTCCAGATACACGCCCGGCTCGACGGTAAAGGTCATGCCCGGCAACAACGCCGCCGTGTTGCCAGCGACAATGTACGGCGGCTCGTGCACCTCCAGGCCCAGGCCGTGACCGGTCCGGTGCGTGAAATGCTCCCCGTGACCCGCTGCCGCGATAACAGCCCGCGCCGCAGCGTCAACCGCCTCCGCCGCAATGCCGGGACGAGCGGCCGCACGACCGGCCTCGTTGGCGCGGAGCACGAGCTCATGGACAGCGCACAGCGGTCCCGCCGGCGGACCGAGGGTCACCGCGCGCGTCAGATCCGAGGCGTAGCCCTCGACGAAAGCGCCCCAATCCACGACCAGCCAATCGCCATAGGCCAGCGGGCGCGAACCGGGCACCGCGTGCGGCAAAGCGCCGTTGGGACCGCCGGCCACAATCGGGTCGAAGGAAATCGCATCCGCCCCGCTGGTGAGCAGTCGCGCCACGAGGCGCGCCGTCGCCTCACGTTCGGTCATGCCGGGGTGCAGATCGGCGAGCCAGCCCAAAAAGGCCGTCTCGGCGACGGCAATGGCGCGACGCATCGCAGCAAGTTCCAGCGAGGACTTCTGCGCCCGCAGCTGACTCAACAGCTCATCCGCCGGCACCAGGTGCGAACCGGCAGCATAGCGCTCCAGGAGGCGCGCCTCCAGCAGCCTCATGCGCAGCGCCTCCACCCCGATACGGGCGTCCGCCAGCTCCAACGCCACACAGGCCTCGTGGAACGCCATGGCGTAGCCTTCCTCATCGGTATAAGCAAAGACCTCCAGTTCGCTGACCTTGCCCGCTTCCAGCGCCGGCACCACCATCACCGGCGGCTGATCTACGGGAATCAAGGCCAGCGTAGGCCTTTCGCTGAGGTGAAAGCTGTAGCCGGTCAGATGCAGCAGATTGGGGCCGGGCACCAACGCCACCGCATCCAGCCCCTCGGCCTGCGCCAATTCCACCAGGCAGTCCAATAACTCACGGTTCATGCGTTCCTCCCTGTTGTCCGAAAAGCGGATACAAGCATCAACCCCTGTTGCAGACCCTGAGTCAGGATCTGGAATGCATACTCAATCTCCAGCGGTGGCATGAGCCGCCAGCGGTAAATACAGCCAATGGGCACGCTCGAAAACCCATTCCTCCTCCCAAGTGGCCCCGTTGTTGCGAGAACGATATAGGCGACTGACAGGGTCAGATAGTGAGCCATTCGTAACCACCCAGAATTCAAATTGCTCTGTTCGATAAACGTGTACGAGGGGCAGGTAAACTTGATAAGAGCCAGGGAAGATAAACGGTGCCTGCGGGGGCCAAGGCCGGAAAGGCGCACTCAGCCGAATGCCGACTTGGCGCGGAGAACCGGTGAAATCCAGCCGTTGCCAGGAAATGCCGCCATCCTGAGAAAGGAAAAGTCCGCTGTGTTCCAGGGCATAGTCACCTGTCAAAAGCGTTTGGTCCTTGCTGTAGTTGGGGGAAATAGCTATTGGGGCGGTATCAGAGGTATATAAGTCACTAACCCTAAACCAGGTTTGTCCGCTATCAGTGCTCTTGTAAACGCCAAGAAGGTCCCGTATCGCAAATATTGTATGATCCAGCGCGAATTGAGGAGAAATGGAAAGCAAAAATCCGGTGCGGCTCATCCCCGTGTCAAGGCCGTCGCTGGAGTAAACCCACGTCTCTCCCCAATCCGTGGTCCTCCACACGCCATACGTCAGCTTGTAACCGCCAAATTCAGTGAAAGCTGTTCCATCCTGGGCGAAATCGGGCGAAAACACGATCTCATTCGCGTCGTACCCGTTCAGGGTTTTACTCCACGTGGCGCCGCCATCTGTGGATTTGTAGATGCCTTTCGCCGGCCCGGTCTCAGGAAAGGCATAGGACACGCCGATGAAGACCGTATTGGTAATAGGGGAAGCGGAAAGCCAGCCGAATGTGCTCGTGTCGGTGAAGGGAAATGTACCCGTCAGGGGCCAGGTCTTTCCGCCATCCAAAGAGCGGCGTATCTCGCGGGTAGGATGGTGATATGCGTAGATGACCCCGCCGAGGCTTACAGATCGTCCGCCGTAACCTAACGGAGATATCAATTCCCATCCGTCATTGGTAGCTCTATAGTAACCATCAGAGGTTAATACAATCACCAGGTCTTGACTAAAGTAGTGTCCACCTGCCCCAATCTCACTGGGCTGAAGTACACTGGAGATCTGCTGTCCCCGCACAAGAGCCGTCACCGAAATCATACCAAGGACTGCTGCTAAGGCAATACCAAGGCAGTGAGCAACGCGCATTCTTGATTCCTCACTTTCGTTTATGGGCGGAAATTGTAGTCGCGCCAATACACCCCCAAAGGCGTCAACACACGCAGACTGCTGCGACCGTCTTCAAGAAACGTGCACCAGTAGTTACTGGGTCCCGGCTCAGAATCCCACCACGGTATGAACCAATGAATCGAATCGTAGCCAGGATTGGTGGGCACGTTGCTATGCGGCCATTGTAAGTTGCCAGTGAACCACCAGGCCATCGGTTGCATGATGGCGTCACGGACTGTCAGCCATCCTTGTGGATTCCACTGGGTGTACCCATACCAACTGCAATCCCCAGCGCCTGTTTCAGTGATCCAAATTGGCCGATCGCCAAGGCCCTTGCCGACATGATAACTGTTGTACCAGATATTGAGTTGCTGTGCCATCTCAGGCATACAGTAATGGCCCCAGCACTCTGATCCTGTTGACCAGACAGGATAACTATGAACATGCACGCCTTCCACTTTGTATAACTCATTTCTTGAAGCAAGCGTGTTCAGGAAAGTGGTCCACCAGTTGCGTGTGTGTGGCGAATAGATATGCAATAATCCCCCTGCAAAAACCCTGGCATTGGGATCATTATCCTTGATCCAATCGTAAACCAGGCTGTAACGTATAGCCGCCTCTGCTGGGTTGTTCGCCACCCATCCACTCTCGATTGAGTTGGTTTCGACGTTTTTGGGGTCTGTATTCATTGGAAAGCGTCCGCACTGCCAATTCTGCCACTCGTTGGGGGCTCCCCATGTATCATCTGGTTCATTGAAAACTAACCAAACCCGACCGATTACTTTGCCTCTGTCTGCTTGCGCCGCTTCGATGATCTGCGCCTGAAAGTTCGGCCCGTCATAATACCCATAAAGATGATAATCTGTAACGCACCACACCATCCGGGCAAGACGAGCATCCATCTGATCAGGACTAATGGTCCAAGTATAATATGCGTCGTAGCTCTCGCCAAACAAGTAGTCTGAACCCGGTCCGGCAAGTCCTTTGGGACCATAAAGCAGCGGCAAAGGATGATTGCGCAGGGCCAATGGAAGATAGGCTCGTGGTTCTAAAGTTCCGAGAGGAATGGCCAAAGGAGATCTGAACGGATCAAGCGTTGGTAAACGGGGTTCAGAAGCGGTCGGCTCCAGATCGCCCCGCGGAAACCGAGGTAGGGGTGGGGGCAAAGAACGCTCAAGCGCCGCGCCGGGCAATGGAGATTGGAAGATCAAGTCTGCCAAAACGGGAGTAGTCAGAGACGATTCAAACATACTGGCCATGCTCAGTGCCTGCACGGATAGTATCCAAAACAACCAAGCAACGGCAAGCACTACCATGGCAGCCACAATACGATGTCTGACATAGGCCTTCATATTCGTTCTCCCATTAGGGATGGTGCATTTACGAGCGATAATCTCAACCATCTCCCACAATCACCCCTCGTTGCGGCCTGACCGCTTTGCGTTACAATGTCTCCCACGTCCGTCGCGCTTACAAGTACGACGGGGCGATTTCATCTCTGGAGTTACCGATGATCCTCTGTCTGCCTATCGGGATGGTAGATTCGAATTGCTATCTCATCTACGATGAGTCCGGCGAGACCGATCACGACGGCGCCGTGATTGATCCTGGTGGAGAACCGCAGCCACTCCTCGACGAGATCGCGCAGCGCCACGTGCGTCTGCGCTACCTGCTGAATACTCACGGGCACTTCGACCACATCGCCGCAAACGCGCAGCTGCAGCAGGTTTTTCCGGCGCCCCTCGGAGTGCATCCCGCCGACCGCGACTTGCTGGCTACCGGCGGCGGCGCGGCGCTGTTCGGCCTGAATATCCCGTCGTCAGCGCCTGACCTGGAACTGCTCGATGGCGTCACTTTGGAGATCGGACGCCGGCATCTGCAGGTGCTGCACACGCCGGGGCACACGCCTGGCAGCGTCTGCCTCTACTGCGCGGAAGAGAACGCCGTGTTTACCGGCGATACGCTGTTCGCCGGCGACGTCGGGGGCACGGATCTGCCCGGCGGCGACGCCCGGCAGTTGACGGCAAGCCTGCGGCGGTTGCTGACGTTGCCTGCAGAAACCCGCGTCTTCCCCGGCCATGGCCCCGCCAGCACGCTGGAACGCGAACGACGCCTCAATCCCTGGCTGCGACGGCTGGCCGCCGGCCCCGCATGACGCGCCGCCCCGCATCACCGCGCAGCAAAGCATCACCGGGCTTTCGGGCTATCCCGAAAGCGTCTTGAGCACACCGAGCAGCCCGACCCCCAATCTCACTGCGAAGCCGGGCGACATGGCAGGAAGGTGCTCTTTCCCCGCCTCGTCCACCTCGACGGTCGCGGTGTTGTAATAAATCCAGCCCGCCAAAGCTCCCACCAAAGACCCCACAGCGCCACCAATTAACAACGCGCGCAATTTTGCACTCACAATGACCTCCTGTTCTAATGCTCAGATTTTTGACACCCTGCTTACTTTTTCACGGTCAATTGTCGCAGCATGGTCTGCGTCATACGGCCCGTGCTGTGCACGCGAATGAAGGGCGAGGTAATCCGCTGCGTGATGTTCTCGACGCTCCGGCGCCCCTGTTCCGCATAGACGAAGGCCAGGCGCAGATAGCGCCGCACCACGGGGCGCACCCGATGGACGGCGTACGCCAACCCCGCAAGCAACGCCAGCGGGATCAACGCCATCATCAGCGCCTGCAGGCTCAAAAAGATCAACGCGATGTCACGGGGATTCGACCACGACATAGTCCCTCCTCAACCGGCATACGTCAGCTGCCACCCTCAGCACAGTATACCGCGAGAATTGAAATCTGAAAAATGAGTCCGCTAATGGCCCAGCCCCAGGCGCAGCAGCAGCGGCGGGCCGAGCAGCAACAGCCCGACAATCACGGCAATCATCGCCGCCAACAGCACCGCGCCCGCAGCCAGGTCTTTCACGCGCTTGGCCAGGGGATGATAAGTCGGGCTTGCCAGGTCTACCAGCAATTCCGCTCCCGTGTTGAAGATCTCCGCCACGAGCACAAAGCCGATGCACAGCAACAGGCCGGCCCATTCCTGACGCGAGACGTCAAGCCACAGGCCCATCGCGATCACGGCCGCCGTCACGCCCAGATGGATGCGAAAATTGCGCTCCGTGTGGAGGACGTCCCATAACCCGGCGCCGGCAAAACGGAAACTCGCCAGCAGACTGGAATGCGGTTTGGGATTCATTCCGGCAGAGAGGTCTCGATAGACAACAGCGTCAGGATTTCGCCCTGCGCTTTCCACATCTGCGCCTTTTGAGCCTCGTCGGCGTGATCATAGCCCAAGAGGTGCAGCACGCCATGGACAATGAGCAGCTGCAGTTCCTGCGTCACCGGGCAGCCGGCCTCCTCTGCCTGGCGCTCCGCCGTCGGCAGCGAGATGACAATGTCACCCAAATAACGCGGAAAGTCCCCCGCGCCCACGACCGCGAAGGGACCGCGCGTGTCATTGACAAACGACAGCACATCGGTCGGCCGGTCAACGCCGCGAAAACGCGCATTGAGCGCCTGCAAGGACGCATCGTCGCTGATCACGATGGCCAGCTCACACGGTGACGTCACATTCTGGTGTTTCAGGGTCACCAAAGCCGCCACCCGCAGCAACACGGGGTCTATGCCCTCCAGGGGCACTTCGTTCTGAATTTGAACCGCATGGAAAATACTCACGCCTTAACCTCACCGGTAGATTTCTCTTTCATGTCGGGATATTGAATCCGCGGGTGGAACGCCCCGCGCAACAATTCGATATACGTGGCCTTCACAATTTCCAGCTCCTCCAGAGTAATCGGACACTCGCTCAGCTGTCCATTGTTGATCCGCGCCTGAAATACCCCATTCACCACGCGCGCGATTTCCTCCGCCGACGTCGGCCTCGCCGCGCGGGTCGCCGCCTCAGCGCTATCGGCCAACATCGTCAACGCCGTCTCCACACTCTGCGGACGGGGCCCCGGATAGCGAAACAGCGACTCATCCACCAGGCTAGCCTCGCCGCCCGCTGCATCAACCGCCTTCTGATAGAAAAAACTCGCCCGCATCGTCCCATGATGCTCGGAGATGAACGCCCGAATGCGTTCCGGCAATCCGTACTGCCGCGCCAGCTTCAGCCCATCGTTGACATGCCCGATGACGATGTCCGCGCTCGTTTGCGGGTCCAGACGATCGTGAGGATTGCTCAGCCCCTCCTGGTTTTCGATGAAGAAATAGGGACGGGCCAGTTTCCCCACGTCGTGATAGTAAGTCCCCGCACGGGTCAACAGTGCATTGGCGCCGATGCGCTCCGCCGCCTGTTCCGCCATGCTCGCCACCATCATCGTGTGATGAAACGTCCCCGGCGCCTCGCGCAGCAGCCGCTGCAACAGCGGGTGATTGGGATGGCTGAGCTCTACCAGGCGAAAGGTGGTAATCAAATCGAACAACGGCGCCAGGAGAAACAGCCCGCCCAACGTCAGCCCGCCGCCGATCACGCCGCCAGCGACGCTGACGCCCGCCTCGAGCAAGAACGGGAACGGGTCCAACAACAGTTCCTCCGTCGAGGCAAACACGAGCCGCAGCACCGCGCCGACAAGTCCTCCCAACAGGCCGCTGCGGAAAATCGCAGCCGTCTGCTCATAGCGCGGCAACGACAGCGCCGCTACGAGGCCATTGCCCAACAGGATGACCGTCACATGGAGGGCCGAGCCGTTGATCAAACCGCTGATGAAGGCCACGTACAACACACCGCCGACCGCCGCCGCATACCCCGCCGTGGTCGTCAGCAACATTCCCAAGGCCGCGACGGGAAAAAGATAGAGCAACAGCGATCCCGGCGCCACCAGCAGGCGCGCCAGTGCCATAAAAATCACCATCACCAGGAACAACACCCCTTCCTGCCGGGGGTTCTGCAGCACTTCAGGCTGTAGCTGCGTCAAATACAGGCCCAACAACACCGTCGCCACGACGGCCAGTACGCCCTGAAACGCGATGTCATGCCAGGCGGTATGCTGCCGCGTCAGGCCCAATTCCTCGAGAGCCTCCAGTTCCAATTCGGTGACCACCGTCCCGCTGCGGACGATGATCTCGCCATTGCGCAACGTCCGGGTCACCTGCCCCACGGCCTGCGCTGCCGCTTCGCGTGCCGCATCGGTCGCGGCCTGATCAAAGAAGCTGTTGGGGACCACAAAACGTTTGGCCAGCGCCACGATGAGATTGGCTTCATCCTGAGGAATATCCAGCGGCACCAGCGGCGACAGCCGCTCTCGCACCTCCAGCAGATTGCCGGGACGGATCTCCTCACGGCGCATGATCTGATCCAGCAGGCTGCGGCTCTCCAGCTGCACCCGCGTCCAGCTGGAATCCGGCAACGCCAGGAGGTTGCTAATATCACTGACAGAGAGATCCCCGAGCTCCGGGACTGCCAGCACCCAGCTGCGCTTCTGCACCTCCGTCGCGTAGGGGTCCGCGCGCACGGCGGCGAGATAATCCAACACCTGGCGGAGGCGCGCCAGCTGCTGACGGGCAATTTCCGGATCCACACCGGTATAAAGGGGGGACACCTGCCGGCGCGCTTCATCCTGCAGGCGCGTGCTCAACACATCACTGACGAAAGTGATGTCCCGGGGAGAGTAAATGTCCTGCACCGCCACCGCCCCCAGGGTGACATCGTACTGCCCGGTGAAAGTGAGAACTAACGTCAAAGTAGCGAACAAAGAAAGACCCAGGCCATACAGAACCTGTCGCAAAATCCAGCGGCGCGAATAAGGTTCAGAACGCCTGGGTTTCATCGAAATCGTATTCCCGTTGAAGCACAGAAGAGGGAACCCCAAGGCCCCCTCTTCATCATGTGACGGATTCTACGGCGCAGAGGGAGTTCAGGCTGATAGCAGATCGCGGACAATCTGGTTGACCAACCGCCCATCCGCCTGCCCCCGCACGCGAGGCATGAGCACCTGCATCACTTTGCCCATGTCGGCGATCGAGGTCGCGCCCACTTCCGCGATGGCGGCGCGCGCCAGCCCGGTCAGAGCTTCGGGGGACAAAGCCGCCGGGAGATAGCCTTTCAGGATTTCCAACTCCACCAGCTCGTTAGCTTCCAGGTCCGCACGTCCCCCCTGCCGGAACATGTCCAGGGCTTCGGTGCGACGCTTGATCTCCTTTTGAATCAACGCCAGGACATCGGCATCGCTGAGGGCGCCACGTTCGGCTTCCGCCAGCTGCACCTCCAGCAACACCATCCGTAAGGCAGCCTTACGATGTTCGTCCCGCGCGCGCATCGCATTCTGCAGATCCTGCTGGAGCTGGTCACGCAATCCCATGAGGCCCCTTTCTTCTAGTAGGTGCGGCGCAGGTCTTTCATCGTCGTGCGACGAGACTTGCGCAGTTTAGCGGCCCGCTTCCGTTTCCGCACCACGCTCGGCTGTTCGAAATAACGCCGCTTGCGGATCTCCGACAGAATGCGGTCGCCCTGCACCCGTTTCTTGAACCGTCGTAGCAAAGAGTCAAAGGACTCGTTGTCATCGGCCACTACAAAAGTCACGCTTCTCCCCCCCTTCAGTGCCCCCGATACCTGATGATACCGGCTAGGATTTTCCGGTGTTGCCCCTCCATCGTGCGGTGGCTGGCTCATGAACCCCAACCCGACGCACGCTGAATAGCAGACGCCATTATACCGGCGAAGGAATGAATGTCAAATTCAAACCGGCGGGGGATAAAATCCCCGGCCTGACGCCAGCGAATGCGCTCAAGGAGCGGGCCAATCGTAGATCAGCGCCAGCAAGCGTTGATCGGGAGCCCGCAGCTCGTGCACGACGCCGCCGGGATAGCGCGCTTGCAGGGCCGTGAATTCCCCCGCGCGCTCCGGTACCAGAATGAAGCGCGCCGGCGCGACCGCTTCCGGAATCTCGTTGGGCAACACATCCATGCCGGGCTGATCGCGCAGCAGAAACGCCAGCGTCCCAAAATCCCAATAAAGGAACGGGGCGCCGAAGAAGTACGTCATGCCGGCCGCCGGATGCGCCGCGCCATAGTGAGCGACCTCCGTCGCTACCCAGGCGGTGGGATTGCCGTAGGTGCGGCGAGGGGTGTACACGCCAAAGTAAAAGCCCAGGTTGGCCAGCGCCATGATGGCCAGCGTCAGCCCCATGGCACGCGACAGCCAGGCCGCCTTCCGCCGCGGGGGCGCCGGCAACGCCGCGAAAATCGCCTCCACACCCCAACCCACGCCCAGCGCGACCGCCGGCACCAGCAGCAGGCCGCGCTGGCTGCTGGGTGGATTTTCCGTCATCACCCAGGCCAGCACCAACGTGGACCAAAACCACAACAGCGTCAGACCCCGCGCCGGCCAGCGCGCCCGCAACAACGCCGCGACCATCCCCACCAGCAACAGCGTGCCGGAAATGAAATCGAGCAGCGGCGCCTGGGGATAATACCAGAAAGTGGGATCGGGCGTCAAATGGAACGCTGTGGCCGCTTTCCAGAACTGCTGGCCCAACAACGCGAGCGAGCTGCGCCCCGTCAACGCCATCTCCCGCGTCAGCCATCCCGAGGCAAAGATGCTGACAGAATTGGCGCGCGCGGTCAAATCCCCCGGATGCGCCGCATACCAGACCGCCAACGGCGCAGTCATGGTCAGCCATCCCAGAGCCAACAACGCCAGCCCGTGGCGATGGCGCGCCCAAAAACGCGGCTCGACAAGCAGCCGCCAGACGAGGAACAATCCTACCATCCCCGTGACCCAGCGCGCGCCGAAGTACGTATACCAGCCCAGCCCCGCCGCGAGGCCCGCCCAGCCCCACGCCGCCGGGGCCTCGTCCTCCGCGCTGCCGTACAGCGCGCGCCACAGTTGCCAGAAGGTAAGGGTCGCGATCAGCGGATCAAAAATCTGGTTCGACGCGAGGCGACTGAAATGCAGGTGATAGGCGGAAAACGCGACGACGAGCGCCGCCACCCACCCCACCCGGCGCCCGCCCATCTCACGCGCCAGGAGGAAAGTCGTGAGCACGGTCAGCGTCCCCACGAGCGCCGAAAGCGCCCGCGCGCCCGCCATCCCCGCGCCGAAAAGCCGCATCGCCGCGCCGTAGAGCAGAAACGAGAGCGTCGGCACCGAATACCAGCTCGTGGCAAAGGGATTTCCCAGGGGACGTTCCACCAGCTGCAGGCTCAGGAGCGCCTGCGTCCCCTCATCGCCGCCGAAATTCGCCGGGACGCGCCCCAACGCTACCCCACGCACCAGCAGCGCCGCTATCAGCAGGAGGCTCAAAGCCGGCGCTTCCTGGCGTCCCAGACGCGCCAGGGTGGAAGGTGCCCCGACGCGCGCGGGCAATGTCGCGGCGAAAATGCCCAGCGCCAACAGCCACAGGCCCAACACCGCGGTGAAATCAGACTCAGGGGCCTTGCGGCGAGCCAGCACGCCCACCAGCAGCGCCAATCCCAGGGCGACGCCCCGCCACACTCCCTTGCGTCGCACGGCAAACCACTCAGCAAGGGGCACGGGCGCGGGAACGACGGGTTTGGGCGCAGGCGGATAGAAAACGCGGCAGAGGGTCACACCGAGGATCAACAGGCCCAGGCCGAGGCACAGCCCGGCGTCCCACACGTACACGCCCAGGTTCAGCAGGTAGACGCCTGCGAGCAACAACACCAGCCCGGCCAAAAATCCCTTGCGCATCAAGCCGCCACGGGTCAGCGCTCACACAGCGCAGAGGCCCGCAATTTCCTCAACGGCGCCCCTGGCGCGATGACGCAACAGGCCCAAGGCCGGGTTGCCACGGATAGCAACCGCCAGGATCATCCAGGCGTTGACGCTGAGCGCGTAGAGCATGTAATCGCCGCCGGCGATGCTCTGCTCGAAGCGCAGCTGCTCGCGGCCCAGAATCCGCGCCACCTGCGCCGAGGTGACCCAGCCTTGTATGACGGCCTGCGCCATCGCCTCGGCGTCGGCCTTGCTCAACATGCCCACCCAGGTCGCCATCTCGTCATCCACCGTCAACACCACCGCATCGGCGCCCACCTCCTGGGCCAGGCCGTTCATCACACGCTCTAACGCCCGGCGATGACGGGTCACCTGCGCTTTCAGCTCGATGACCGTCGCGTCCTGCACCGGGGGCTTCGGGGAAGGCGCAGGCGCGGGGGAGGCTTCGGGAGCGGAAGGCGACGGCGACGTCTCCTCAGTGAGCTTGATGTCCAGCGGGAGGAGCGGCGCACGCAAAGCCGCTCCAATGCGCTCAGGCAGCTCCGGCAGGAAAAAGGGCTTCGGCAAAATGCCCTGGATCGCCAGCGAGGTCGCCACCTCCGGCGCGAGCGACTCGCCCATCAAGGGAATCAGCATCAGGCGCAGGGTCGGATGCAGCTCCCGCAGCTGCTGACCTAACGCGACGGCCCCCGGCTCATCCAACGCCATATCGAGCAGGGCCAGGTCGAAGGTACCGGCGCGGGCCTGGTCCAGCGACTCGGCACACGTGGAGGCTTCCACGACCTCGTATCCCTGTCGGCGCAGTTCTTCTTGAAGCAAAGTCGCAAAAGCCATGTTCGGGTCCGCTACCAGGACGCGCATATGCCCTCCTCAAGAAAAAATCAGCGAAAAAGCGAGTCAACGAAAAAGCGAAAAAGCGAATCAGCGAAAAAGCGAAAAAGCGAATCAGCGAGAAAGCGAGTCAGCGGATAGGCGAACCACCTGCGTTCATACGTTCGCACGTGGGCACCTGAACACGTTCACACCTTCGCACGTGGACACGTGGGCACGTTCACACGTGGGCACCTCCCCCTACGGCTCCCCCACCATCGCCTTGAGGACTGCCTCCAACTGAGCCTGCGCGCGACCGTAGCACTCCCAGTCGTTCTGTTCCAGGCAGGCCTGCCCGGCCTGATAGTGTTCCCAGGCTTGCTGCGCCAGGGATTCCAGGTCGCCGGTGGGCGTCGCTCCCGCACCCGGCGTCTCCGGTTCTCCGACCGCGCCGCCGCCCGCCAATACCTGCAGCAACGCCTCGGCTAACGTCGGCGCCATCGCTACGTGGTCGTTGTAGGTGACGATCACCCGCTTGAGCTCCGGCAGCTGGCCGGACTCCGATTCCAGGTAAAGCGGCTCCACATACAGGAAGGTGTCCTTGAGCGGGACCACCATCAGGTTGCCGCGCAAGACCCGCGAGCCGCGCTGGTCCCACAACGTCAGCTGCTGCGAGATGGTCGGGTCCTGATTGACGCGCCCTTCCACCTGCAACGGCCCATAGATCAGGCGGTCTTTACTCAGGTTGAAAACTCCCAGCTGGCCGTAGTCCGCACCATCGCTGTCGGCATACAGCCAGGCCACCATGTTCTGCTTTTCCTTGGGGACGTAAGGCCGGATCATCATAAACTCCAGCCGCTCCTGGCCGGGCAGCCGCATCACGACGTAATACGGCTCCATCTCCTGCTCCCCGGTCTCCACCAATTCGCTCGGAATGGCCCAGAGGTCTTCACGGTTGTAAAAAACCTGCGGGTCGCGCATGTGATAGGTGCTATATTGCACCGATTGGTAAAGGTAAAGCGTCTCCGGGTAGCGCCAGTGATCGCGCAACACCTGCGGCATCTGATCTACGGGGTGAAAAAGCGTGGGAAAGATGCGAGCGTAGGCCGCTGCAATAGGATCGGTAGGATCCACCAGGTAGTAGTTAATCTCGCCGGTGTAAGCGTCAAGCGTGACCTTGACGCTGTTACGCAAGTAGTTAAGCCCATTCTGCTTCTCGGAGTAGGGATAGCGGTCGGTCCAGGTGTAAGCGTCCAGGATCCAGATGATGCGCCCATCGGCGATGACCGGGTAGGGATCGCTGTCGTACCACAAAAACGGCGCGATGGTTTGGGAGCGCTCGGTGAGGGTACGGTAGAAGAGGACCCGGCTGTCGGCAGTCAGCGCCGGTGAAAGGAGCAGCTGCACACTGTTGAAACGCAACGCCAGGAGCGCCCGCCGAAACAGTCCATCCATCGCCACCCCATCGGGGCCGGTATAGCGGGTATACGCATTGGCGTCGCCCCGGGGATAGTCAAATTCGTCTTCGGTCCCATTCACCAAAATATAATCCCAGGTCAACTCGCCAAAGTAGATCTCCGGCCGGGTGATGGTGAGTTCCGGCAGCGTGCTGGTCGGCGGCAAGTCGCGCACGTACAGCTGCGGCAACCCCTCCTGGCTAACTACGTTGACCGGACTGAGCGCCAAACCGTAACCATGGGTGAAAATCAAATGGCGATTGACCCAGGTCTGCGCCTGCTCAGCCAGCTGCTCGGAATCTAACTCGCGCACGGCCAGCATCACCGATTGCAACTGCCCATTGAGCACATAGCGATCCACATCCACATCGTTGAAGCTGTAGTAAAGGCGGATTTCCTGCAGCTGGGCATAGGTCCGCTGCAAGGGCCGGTAATCCCACAGCCGGATGTTTTGGATGATGTCGGCATTGGCCGCCAGGTCAGCCGACGAGAGTGTCCCAGCCCCCGGGTAGGCCTGCTCCTGGATTTTGTCCAGCCCATAAGCGGCCCGGGTGAAAGCGATGTTGTGCTCAATGTAGGGTTTTTCCACCACGAACTCGTTAGGCTCCACGGTAAAACGCTGAACGAGCGCCGGGTAGATCGGGCCGAGGACGGAAATCACCAACCAGGCCAGCCCGGCCCCCAACAACAACTTCCGGTCGCGAACAAAGGCGTTGACAAAAAGCAGCGCCGCCGCCACAAAGAAAATGACCATCTCAATGACGTAAAGCGGCAGCCGGGCATGAATGTCGGTGTAGCCGGCCCCCAGAACGACGCCGGCCTCCGACTGCAGCAACGTATAGCGATCCAACAGCCGACCGACGCCGAGCAGCCCTAACCAGAGCGCTCCCAGCAAAGAAAGATGCGCCACGGCCCCCCGCGACTGCGTCTGCTTCAACAGCCCATAACGGACGAGAATCCCGACAAAGGCCACCGCGACCAGCGAACGGCCCCATTCCAGAAGCGTTTCATACCAGGGCAATTGGAAAACGTAAAAGCCCACATCCAGGTTGAAAATCGGCTCGGTTACGCCAAAGGGCTCCCCCTCGCGCGCGAGCAAATAACTGCTCCATTTCCCGCTCATGAAAAGGCCAAAAATGACCCCGATGACCACGGCGCCTACCGTAAAGAAAGCCTGGAACCGGCGCGACGAGATGCCGATATCCTGAGCCTCGGGCAGCGTGAACGAAAGGGACCCCAACCGCATCCGGCGCGGACTGACTCCCTGTCCCTGGCCCCCTCCCGCGGGCGGTGTGGAGGTCAACCAGCGCGGCAGCAACGACCAGTTGAGCGTCAGAAAACCGGCCGCTACCAGAATCGCTGCCAGCGTCACCCCCAGCGAGGCCACCACACGGGTGGTAAAAACCGGCGTATAGCCGACGCTCTGAAACCACAGATAATCCGTATAAAAGCGGACTAAAGTAGAGGAGAAGATCAGCAGCAGCAAGATCAGACCTCCTACCACTGCCCAAACCCGACCGCTAGAAGACCGCGCACGTTTGGCGTTCACGAACAGTGCCTCCTTTTTGGACGCTCCCTGGCCACGACTGACATCAGTAGCCCGCATTACGATTGTACCACAGAGCTTTGATTACGTATCACGCCCTGAAAGCAGCATGCTGACCTGACTATGTCAGCTCGGCTGCCCCTTGGGCTTTTGACGACAATGCCATGACGGTTTGGCGGGTTGACAAAAGATAGAACTGCGCCACAAATAAGAGCATGGACACGACTTTAGAGCGAACAGGTTCCCCCAGCGCATCACCGACCGACGCGCGGACAGCACTCCCTATCACGGGCATTGCAGCGCCCCTGTCCCCCACCCCGCTGCGACTGCGCGTCCTGGGCGGCGCGATCCTGGCACTGCTGGCGCTGCTCGTCGTCGCCGGCTCCGCGCCAGAACAGCCCGGCCTTGCCAGCGTGCGGCAAGCGGAGGCGCGTTTCGCCGCCGCCGAGTTCACCGCCGCCGAGGCCGCCTTCCAGGCCGCCGAGGCCCACTTGACGCCCGACACTTATCCCCGGCAGCGGCGCGCGGCGCTGTACCTGCGCTGGAATCGTCCCGCCAAAGGGCTAGCCCTGCTGGAATCCCTGCCCGACGCCGACCCGCTGCTGCGCCTGGAATTGCTCGCGGCGGCCGGAGATTGGGCGACGCTCGAAGCTGCCGCGCGGCAGTACCTGGAGCTCGCGCCCGACGCGAGCCAGGCTCACGCCGGGTTGACCCGCGCCCTGTTGCAGCAGCGCCGCTGCGCCGAGGCCGAGATCGCCGCCGACGCCTGGGCCGGCCTCGCTCCCGACACCGAGGCCGCGCTGACCGCCGCCACGCTGCACTTCATCCATCAGCGCGAGGCGGCAGACGCCGGGCTGTGTACGCTAGATGAAGAAATGTGCCGGATCGCGCGTGCTTGCCCCGCGTCGGGACTTTGCGCCCGGCAGCTGGGCGAGGCGCTCCTGCGCCGCCAACAGCCCGCGCTCGCCGCCTGTAGCCTCTCCCGCGCCGTCGCCGACGCCCCGCAGGACGCTCGCGCGCAGGCCTGGTTGGGGGCAGCGTTGGAGCAGCTGGGGGACACGACGGCTGCGCTGAGCCACTATCAACAGGCCACGGAGCTCGCGCCCGACGACCCGCTCGGCTGGCTGCTGCTGGGAATGGCGCGCCTCAAACTCCAGGAGACGGAGACCGCGCGGGAAGCGCTGTTGCGCGCGCAAGCCCTCGATCCGGAAAACCCCGCGCCGTGCCTGGCGGTCGCGGCGGCCCTCGCGGCAGAGGGCGCCTATGGCGGGGTGCCCACGTGGACCGCCGCCGCACTCGAACGCGCGCCTGCCGACGCGAGCCTCTGGAAGGCCGTCGCGCGCTTCTACCTCGCCCGCAACCTGACGCTGGAAGGCGAGCCGCTCCATGCGGCTGAGGGCGCCGTCCAACTCGCACCCCAGGACGCGGAAGCGTGGACTCTTCTGGGGTGGGCGCGCTTCAACGCTGGGGACTACACCGCCGCGAGGGAGGCCCTGGAGACCGCCCTCCAGTATGACGCGCAGTCGGCAGAGGCCTATCATTTCCTGGGACTGACCCTGCGCGCCCTCAACTATCACGCCGGGGCCGACGCCGCCTTCACCCGCGCGGCCGACCTTGGCTACCGTCAGTGAGCCTCCTCAGGGGTCCCGGCGCGCCTCGCGATAGACGTAGAAGATCCGCTGCAAGACGGTAAACCACGACAGCACCGCCAGCAAAATCAACACAGGGCGAATCCAATTGAAGATCAGGCCGACGCCCAGCAGGAGAACGCGCTCGACGCGGGTGAGCAGCCCCGTCTTGCAAGTGTAGCCCACCCCCTCAGCCCGCGCGCGTGTGTAGCTCACCAGCTGGGAACCCAACAACGTGGCGAAAATCAAATACACTTCCAGGGCTGAACCGCGCGGATACAACGCGACGAGCAGCCCACACATCAAAGCCCCCTCGGAAATGCGATCGAGGGTAGAATCGAGGAAGGCGCCAAAGCGGCTACGCTCCCCCCCCACCCGCGCCAGGGCCCCGTCCAACGCATCCAACGAAGAGGCCAGCAGCAGCAACACGCCGCCAAGTCGCGTGTAGCCCAATCCCACCACCACGCTCACCCCCACCGTCAATCCCAGCCCCAGCAATGTGATGGTATTCGGGTGAAAACCCCAGCGGTGCAACACCCGGGCGATGGGATAGGTGATGACCGACGCCTTCATCCGCGCCCAATCCGTCAACGATTCAAAGCGTTCTGCTTCTGTCTGACTCATGCCTCGACCTCTTCAGGTAAAATTGACGCCGCCTGCGAGGGCGTGTCAGCGAACGAAAACCCCACCAACGCCTCCAAATCTGCCCGCAGCTCCCGAAAACGCTCCGGCGCCAACCGATACAGCACCTCGCGCCCCACGCGCTGCGACTCCACAAAACCCGCCAGCCGCAGCTCCTTGAGGTGCCAGGAGAGCAAGGGCTGACTGATGCGCAGCGCCGCGCCCAAATCGGCGACATTGGATTCTCCCGCAGCCAGCGCGGCCAGAATCCGCAGGCGCACAACCGCTCGCAGCGCCTGGAAATCCTGGGAAAGCCGCCGCACTGTCGGCGCCATGTCGCCTGCGGCTGAAGGGCGAACTGTCATATATAAGCCATCCTTTGATAAAGAAACATTTATATGAATTCTATGCAGGAAGGCATTTCTGTCAACTGCGCCGTAGCCTTGCAGTTTTTGAGGGGTGAGACTACAATGAAGGTGCAGGAGGATCCATGCCAATTCAGCTATTGCCAGAGGATGTTGCCGCACGCATCGCCGCGGGCGAGGTTGTCGAACGTCCTGCCTCGGTGGTGAAAGAGCTGGTGGAAAACAGCCTCGACGCCGGCGCGACCCGCATCGAAGTGGAGACGCTCGAAGGCGGGCATCAGCTGCTGCGCGTGAGTGACAACGGGGAAGGCATACCGGCGGCAGAAGTGACGCTCGCTTTCCGACGACACGCGACCAGCAAGCTCTCCAGCGCGGAGGAACTCTTCAATATCCTCACCCTGGGATTCCGCGGCGAAGCTCTCGCCAGCATTGCCTCGGTGAGCCAGCTGACCTGCAGCACCCATCACCGGGAGGAGCTCACCGGCACGCAGCTGCGGATCGCGGGCGGCGAAATCATTGCCCAACACGCGATCGGTCGGCCCCCCGGCACCGAGATGCGCGTCGAGGAGCTGTTCTACAATGTCCCGGCGCGCCGCAAATTCCTGCAAAGTCCTCGCACAGAGCGCCGCCACATTGACGCTTTCCTCACCCGTTATGCCGTCGCCTATCCCTGCGTAGCGTTTACCGTGCTCCACGATGGGCAAGAGGTGCTCCGCACGACCGGCAACGGAGCGCAGCGCGAGGCGTTGCAACAGGTCTATGGGCCCGATCTTGGCGACAGCTTGCTGGAGATCGCGCCGGAATGGTCGGCGGACGGGGCGTTGCACGTGTACGGCTACGTCGGGCCGACGACGGTGCATCGCTCCAATCGCGGTTACATCACGCTGTTTGTGAATGGACGGTGGATCGAGGACATGCGGCTCACTTACGCGGTCATCCAGGCCTATCACACGCTGCTGCCGGTGAACCGCTATCCGGTCGCCTTTCTGCTGCTCGAAATTCCGACGGAAGACGTGGATGTGAACGTGCATCCGGCAAAAACCGAAGTGCGCTTCCGCGATCCCGACGCCGTCTTTCGCGCGGTCCAGCGAGCGGTGCGCGCGACCGTGATCCACGAGGCGCCGGTCACCGCCGCGTGGCAGCCGCCGGCAACCAGCGCCGCTCCCGTGCCGGATGGCGAGATCCCCTCGTCCCCTGAACGCGAGGTCACCCAAAACGCGCTCTGGGCGGACCTGGCGCAGCTGCGGCCAGCGTCGCAGTTCACGCCCCTGGAGCGCCGGTCGCCAGACGCCACGGAAGCTGCCGCGCCGACATCCTACCGCCACAGCGACCGGGCTCCGGAGGATCCCGCCGCCGCAAAACTGCCGCCCCTTCGCGTCATCGGGCAGGCGGTGACTACCTTCATCATTGCCGAAGGCCCCGACGGCCTGTACCTGATTGATCAGCACGCCGCGCATGAACGGGTGCTCTACGAGCAATTGCTCAGCGCATGGGCTGAAGGCGCGGTCCCCTCGCAGCCGCTGCTCGAACCGGTGAATGTGACACTGCCCGCCGAGGACGCCGCCCGGCTCGAAGAGCGCCTGCCCACCCTGGCGGAGCTGGGACTGACAGTGGAGCCTTTTGGCCCCAACAGTTTCCTGGTGCGGGCGGTCCCGGCGCTGCTGGCGCAAGCCGCTCCCGGAGACCTGCTCGCCGACATCGCCGCCGCGGAGCTCGACCACTCGCCGGTGCGCGAGAGCCTGGAAGCGCAAGTGATGCGTCGCATCTGCAAACGCGCAGCGATCAAAGCCGGGCAGATCCTCAGCCGCGAGGAGATGGAGACGCTCATCTACCAGCTGGAACAGTGTCGCAATCCCCGCACCTGTCCCCATGGGCGTCCCACCATCTTGCAGATCTCCGTGGAACAGCTGGCGTCGCAATTCGAGCGGACTTGAGAGGTGAATGTTAGACGGCGAAAATGTGAGCAGGAGCTGTAACGGCTCTCGACTCACGGCTCACTGATTTCTATTTTCGAGAGAGGAGGACCGAGATGGCTACTTTTGTGATGTTGTGCAAGCTGTCGCTGCACTTCCCCGGTGAAGTAAAGTCCCTGGGGCAGCTGGATGAGGAGCTGGACAAGCGTGTCGCCGAGGATTTTCCCCAGGCGAAGCGCCTGGCCAGCTACGTTCTGTTGGGCGGGTACGATTTCCTGCACATTTTTGACGTCCCCGACGCTACCGAGGCCGCGAAGATCGCGCTGCTGATCCATTCCCTGGGGATGGGTACGACAGAGACCCTCACCGCCATCCCCTTTGAAGAATTCCGCAACGTGTTGGAGGAGGAATAAGTGCCGACTGCGCCGGGGCCCATCCCTACCGAGCGCCTGGAGGTGCTGGCGCGGCAAATCCTGGACACCTACAAGCTCAATGAACCGCCCGTGCCCATCGAGACGATCCTGCAGCACCCGCCGCGGGAACTCCTGCCGGCGATTGACATCACCGATCTCTCACTCGTGTTTGGCATGGGCGAGCACCGCTACGAGTACCGCGTCGCCATCGCCCGATTGCTCTATCGCGAACTGTGCCGGCAGAAAAACGAAGACGGCGGGACGCTGCCCTACACCAATGAGGCCGCTCAGTACTTCGCCGCGGTGCTCCTGACCCCTACCGAATGGGTGCTGAAATATACCCGGCGTCCGTTGGTGAATCTCCAACAGATCAGCGAGGCATTCCAGGTGCCGGAGTACTTGATGGCAAGCCGTCTGGCGCAACTGGGGAAACGTGTGCGGGGCATGTGACCCACGCCGCAGCTCGGGTCGGTCAGGACGCTGGCGACGGGCGATGGGTTTCGCTCTCAGCCGTGGGGAATTCAATCCCCGCGAGCACCTCCGGGCCAGGGCGCACGATCGCAAAGGAAAGATGGGGCGTGTTGTGGGCCAGCCCTACACGCCCCTGGCGGTCTACGATGATGAGGCCGCCATAACCGGCAACGCGCTGTTCGAGCTGACGGATCAGGCGTTCGGCAACCGCCTGCGGCGCCTCTCCCTGCGCCAACAGCTCACAGGCGGATTTGCTCAGCACGAGGCGCATCAGCCGTTCTCCCCACCCCGTCGCAGCAGCGGCGCCGGTCGCGTTGTCGGCGTAAGCGCCACAGCCGACCAGCGGGGTGTCTCCTACCCGGCCGGGACGTTTGTTGGGCGTGCCGCCCGTCGAGGTGCCTACGGCAAGATTCCCGGCCAGGTCCAGGGCGACGGCGCCGACTGTGTCAGCGGGCAGCCGCATTCCGGGGGGCGTCCAGTCATCACCGGCGACGGCGGGCGACGGCGCGAGCAAGTCCGCCGGATCGCAAAGTGGGACGCCCAGAGCTTCCGCCCAGGCTTCCGCGCCCGCGCCCACGACGAAAGCGTGCTCGCCCGATTCCATGATGCGCCGCGCCAGGGTGATGGGATGGCGCACGCGCTTCACCGCCGCGACGCTCCCTAACTCGAGGGTGCGCCCATCCATGATGAGCGCGTCCAGTTCCACCTCACCCTGGAGATTACAGTGACTGCCGCGCCCGGCGTCGTAAGTCGGATCATCTTCCAGCACGCGCACCGCCGCCTCCACCGCATCGAGGGCCGCGCCGCCGGCAGCGAGCACGTCCCATCCCGTCAACGCCGCCCTCCGGCAGCCTTCGCGATGGGCCTCGCGCAATGGAGAAGGAATGTGCCAGGCACCTCCATGGACTATTATGACAGGTTGATTCAAAGTTGACCTCCTATAGCAAGCATTCAAATCGGATGGACGCCAAATTCTGAATTAGTTTCAGCATCCCGAACAGAAAGGAGCCAAGACCATGAAACGTTCATTACGTTCACTGGCAGTTTTATTCTGGGTGGGCCTCCTGTTGCTGGCCTCGACATCGGTGGTGCTGGCGCAAGGGGAAGGCGGCACTGCGGGTCAAGACGCCCTCTGGAGCATGTTGGCTCCGATTGTGGCGATCGCTACCAGCACGGAGCGGCTCGTGGAAATGTACTGGAACCGCTACGAGCAGCCGGGCGTCTGGCCGAACAAAAAGGGCGTCGCCAATCCCAAGGAAAGCGCGTATGTGTTGTTCAAAATGCGGCGCTCCTACTGGTTGGGAACCGCAATCGCCTTCATCGCGGTAGGGCTGACCGACGCGCGCTTTTTCCGCCTGTTGGGGCTGGACGTGCTCTTCGCCAACATGGAGCTGTTCCATTGGGGGATCGGCGGCATCTTCGATCATTTCACCATCGGCAGCGCGCTGGATTGGCTCCTCACGGCCGGCGTCATCGGCTGGGGCGGCACCGAGCTCGTCCACAACATCATCGAAGGGCTGATCAAGGGCCGTAATCTGTGGAAAGAGACGGAGCAGGTCCGCGCCGGCGAGCGACAGTTCACCGAGACGCAGCTGTTCTACGAGTATGTGCTCCCGCAGCTGGAACGGTTGGGAATTCCCGCCACAACTTTCTTCCAGATCACCGGCTGGCTACGCGAAGCGAATGTGCCGTTAGACGAGTTCGTCAGCGCGACACTCAACCACACCCAGGAGGCGTTCTTCGCGCGCCTGGAAGCCACGCCCCAGGGAGCTCGCGCCGCGGCCGCACTCCGCAACCTGCTGGAACGGGAAGAAATCGCACCGGACAACCTGATCCAGATTTCCAACCTGCTCCAAACCGTAGCGCCGCAAATGGCGGAGCGCTTCAACTAGCGGCTCCGGCGCGAGTGCGATCCAGCGTCAGATACGTCAGCCAGGCCGTCAACGCGAGCAGCACGCCGACGTACAGATGCACGTTGTTGACGTAGACGTTATCCACCAGGTTGTGAACGTTAATCTGGGTCCAGGCGCCGGCCAGACCTAGCGCCAGGCCCCGGGGCCAGCCGCAAAGCCGTCGCGCCGCCTGCCACAGCCGCAGGTAGATCACCGCCAGCAACAGGAGATAAGCGCCCAACCCGATCACGCCGGTTTCGGCCAGCAGGTTGAGGTAAAAATTGTGCGCGTGTCCCAAGGCGTAAGGCCAGTTCACCAGGCGGAATTGGGGATATGCCGCCTCGTAATTGCCGATGCCCACCCCGGTCCAGAAATGGGATTTCCACATTCCCAGCGCCGCCTGCCAGTGCGCCATCCGCTCCATCACGGCATAATTGGCGTCGTTGACGCCGACCCCGCGCACGTCCTCGAAGCGCACATAAGCGAGGAAATCGGTCAGCCGCGCCACCACCGCCGCGGGGAGAGCTTCCGCCGCAGCGAGCAGCCCGCCCGCAACCACGATCACCACGAGGAGAGCGATCCCCCACCCGCCGCGCCGGGGCAGCCACGCCGCCATGAGCGCGAGCGCCGCGCCGAACCCCATCCACGCGCCACGCGACCACGAGCCGTACAGCCCGCCGGCAATGATCAGCGCCGCCCCGGCAACGAGCCAGAACCAGCGCGCTGGCAGTCGCCTTGCAGTCACCGCCTGCCAGCCCTCCCCCAACGCCAGGCCGATGAAAACGGCGGCCAGCAATCCCAGGAATCCGCCAAAGGGATTAGGCTGCATGAACGTCCCATAGGCGCGATACACACCGGGCGTGATGAGAAAATGAAGCGGGCCTTCCCCGGCCAGGCTGTGCTGCCAGATGCCTAAAGCGGCCTCGCCCACCCCCACCGCGCCGAACGCCGCCAGCAGCGCCACGACCCCGCGGCGCGCGTCCACCGCCTGCAACCGCGCGCCGACTATCCCCAGGGCCAACGTCACCTGCACCCATTTCGCCCATTCGGTGAAGCCAGCCCACGCATCGAAGGGCGACCACAAAGACAGCAGGCCAGCTCCCAGGAAAAGGAGCAGGGGCGCCAGGAGCGGCACATGGGTCAGACGCAGCTCCCGGCGCACAAGCCCGCGCGCCAGCCATCCCGCCACACCGAGCAGGAAGAAGAGCTGCCCCACCTGATCGGGGATTTGAGGGGCAAAGAGCGCCAGCCAGGCGCGCAGGGGACCACAGGCCAGGCCGGCGATGACGCCGACCAGAGGTTCAAAGTAGCTGCCGAGCGTCACACCGACGAGCAGGCCCAGGAGCAGGACCTCCGTCGGCGCGAGCGCTGCGATGAGCCCCCCACAAAGGAGCCCCACCGCGACCCCCATCGCGGTGCGCCAGGGATGCGCCGTCATGTCGCTCAAACGCAGCTGCGGCATCAATACTCGATCCACTCCGTCAACTTGAGCGCCGTATCGTAGACAAATTTCGCGTGGAAGAATCCGTCATGTCGCGCCAGGACACGCGGGGCAAAGATGGCATCCGCCTGCGGGAGGGGCAGATCGTGGAAATAGACGCTGAGCGGCGTCCAGGCCAGCGCGCCCTCGCGCAGGTCAGCGTGCAGCTCGCCCGTAAAGTGCTCCGATACGAAAATGAAGAGGAACCACTGCCAGTCAGGGCGCTCGCAAACTTCGGTGCAGAAGCCACGAAACGCCAGATCGGTGACCCGGTATCCCGTCTCTTCCCACAACTCCCGTTGCGCGGCGTCATACGGCGACTCATCGAGCTCCACTTTGCCGCCGGGTGCCACCCACAGGCCCAGGTTCGGCTCCTTGTGACGGTGCATCAGCAGCACTTCGTCGTCGCGGCGCAGGTAGACCAGCACCGAAGGGATGAGCGTCACGCCTCGCTCACCGCCTTTTGTTTGAAGTAGGCGGCCGTGCGGAGCAAGCCCGCTTCGAGCGACACCGCCGGTTCCCAGCTCAGGAGGGTACGCGCGCGGGTGATGTCGGGACAGCGCACCTTCGGATCGTCCTTCGTGCGTTCGTCGGTCGGTTCGAGGAACATGATTTCCGACGAGCTGCCGGTCGCTTCCAACACTTTCTGCGCGAATTCCAGGATCGTGAACTCGCTGGGATTGCCCAAATTGACCGGCTCGTGCGTGTCGGCGGCCATCAGGCGGACGATGCCTTCGACCAGATCATCCACATAGCAGAAAGAGCGCGTGTGCGTGCCGCCGTCGTAAACGGTGAGCGGTTCGCCGCGCAGCGCCTGGTTGATGAAATTGGGGACGACGCGCCCGTCATCAAGGCGCATGCGCGGGCCGTAGGTGTTGAAAATCCGCACAATGCGGGTATCCACGCCGTGATAACGGTGATACGCCATGGTGATCGCCTCAGCGAAGCGCTTGCTCTCGTCATAGACGCCGCGGGGTCCGATGGGATTGACGTTGCCCCAATAACTCTCCGGTTGCGGATGCACCAGGGGGTCGCCATAGACCTCAGAGGTCGAGGCCAGCAAAAAGCGCGCCTGCTTGGCCAGCGCCAGACCCAACGTATTGTGCGTCCCCAGCGCGCCCACCTTGAGCGTTTGGATGGGATAATGCAGGTAATCCACCGGGCTGGGCAACGAGGCCAGGTGCAACACCATGTCAAGATGCCCGGCGAGGTAGATGTACTGGGTCACATCGTGTTTGATGAACTGAAAGCGCGGATGTCCTGCAAGGTGCGCGATGTTCGCCGTCGTCCCCGTGCTCAGGTTGTCCATGGCAATGACTTCATGCCCCTCGCTCAGATAGCGATCCGCCAGATGGGAACCGATAAAGCCGGCTCCGCCCGTGATGAGAATGCGCATGGTCTTGCTCCTTGTCTGAAAGTGACGCTGGCATTATACTCCAATGCGGATGAAAGGTGAGCAGCACAGCCGCTGTCACGCAAGTGAGAACAGGGTGCGAACGTGTGAACGTGCCCAGGTGCCCAGGTGCAAACGTGCCCACGTGCGAACGTAAGGAATTCGCTGATTCCTTGACTCGTTGACTCGCTGATTCGCTAATTTTCTGAGAAGATCACTTACGCATTACGCATTACGCATTACGCATTACGCATTACGCATTACGCATTACGCATTACGCATTTGCTGAGGAGACGCAACATTGGGACGAACCCTTTTACTGACAGGACATCCCCAAAGTGGCAAGACCACGGTCATCCGCAAGCTCGTCGCCGAATTGGGGACGCGCGCGGGTGGGTTTTACACCCAGGAAATCTTCGGGCCGGGGGGACGCCAGGGCTTCGAGCTCATTACGCTCGAGGGGCAGCGGGTGACGCTCGCGCACAAAGACCTGCGCGGGACCAAGATTCCCCTGGTAGGACGGTATGGCGTGGATGTGGAAGCGCTGGAAAAAGTGGGACTCCCGGCGCTGCAGGCCGCCGCTGCAGCAGAGAAGATTGTCATCGTGGACGAGATTGGCAAGATGGAATTGCTCTCGTCGCGCTTTCGGGATCTCGTGCTACAATTGATCCTCGGACCGGAGACGGTCATCGGCACGATCCTCTCCAAGCCGCAGCCCCAGGCGGATATTTTCAAGGCGCTGGCGCAGGTCACCCTGTGGGAAGTCGCTCAGCGCAACCGCGAGCAATTGCCGCGCCTGGCGCTGGAGTGGCTCGCGGGACAGCGGAAATCCTAAGCTGTTGGCAATTTCACCAAAGTCATGCTACAATAGAAACGTTTGAAAGAATTTAGCGTATAGTTTTGTAGTCCAAAGGCCATGCTTAACCTAACCGCCAATGTTTCGCAAATTCAAGGAGGGTCGGAATGAGTCTACTCGATCGCATCAAGGATAACATGTTCGGATTGGAGCGCGGCATCGCCGATGCGCTCCCCGGTTACAAGGGATACAAACAGAAGGAATTGCGCCGTGAAGCGGACAAACTTCTGCGCGAGACCCTCGCAACGCGCATGCGCACGGTGAAAACCCAGCTGGACAATCTCCAGCAGGACTTAATTTCCAACGGAAACTTCGATCTCCTCGACGAGACTGGCAGCGCCGTCACCCAGCTACAGACCTTCATTGACCGGTTGCGCACCGCCGCGTACGGCTACGGCGGTTTTTTTGACGCCGTGCGGGTAAAAGAAGACACACTGGATCAGGTCTACGCTTTCGACGCGACCCTGCTGGACTATGTAGATCGCATTGAAGGCGCCATTGGCCGCGCCCGCGAGGGAATCAACAGCGAAGATCTGCGGGCACAGATTCTCCTGATCCGCGACCTGACCCGAGAAGCCAATATGACCTTCGATCAGCGCAAAGAGATCCTGACCGGCGGCCATGAGGTGGGAACACCCGCCCCTGAGGCATAACCAGCATTTTCGAAAAACAAAGGAGGACATAGATGGCACGCATTTTTGACATTATCGAGTATGTAGATGAGGGGCGTCAGGAAATCGTGAATCGGGTGCCCGAGCGCGGGTCCGGGGATTTCCGCATTGGCAGTCAACTCATCGTGCGCGAATCCCAGGCCGCGGTGTTCTACCGCGACGGCAAGGCGTTGGACACTTTCGGGCCCGGACGGCACACGCTGACCACCGCCAACATCCCCTACGTGGTAGACCTGATCGGGAAGGCCTTCTCCGCCCAGACGCCGTTCAAAGCGGAAGTGTATTTCGTCACGCTGCGCGAACTGACGGACATGAAATGGGGCACTCCCAATCCCATCACCATCCCCGACCCCATCCTGGGGATGGCGCGGGTGACCAGCTACGGCACTTATGCCATGCAGATTGCTGATCCGCAGCTTTTCGTCGCCAAGATCGTGGGCACGCAAGGGTTGTTCAGCACGCGCGATATCGAGGGCTTCTTCCGCAGCATCATCCTCACCAAGATGACCGATCTCATCGGCGAGATGAAGAAATCCGTCATCCAGATGGCGGCTTTCGTGGAGGAGCTGGCGGCCGGCGTGCGTGCCAAAGCTGCAGAGGAATTCGCCGCGCGCGGGGTGACGCTGACCTCCTTCTACATCGAGTCCATCGCCCCGACCGAGGAGACCGCCAAGGCGATTGACGCGCGCGCCTCCATGGGCGCAATCGGCGACATGGGCGCCTACATGCAGTATCAGGCCGCGCAGGCCCTGCGGGAAACGGCGCAGAAGCCCGGCGGCGGCACGGCAGCCACCGGCGTCGAATTGGGCGCGGGGTTGGGCCTCGGCGCCGCGATGGCGCAGATGGTGACTCAGGCAGCCCGTCCGCCCGCGACAGGCGCTCCCGCTGCTCCTGCCGCCGGGGGGACACCAGCAGTGTCGGCGAATCCCACTACTCCCGCCGAGGTGCAGGCCCTGTTGGATAGCCTGGATCTGCGCCTGGCAAACGGCGAGATCAGTGAGGCAGTCTATCAGCGCCTTCACGACAAGTGGGAACAACGCCTGCAGGACATGTTGAAGACGCCGTAAGGCGCACACTCGCGCTCTCTCACCGCCCGGCAGTGACTTGTCGGGCGGTTTTGTTTGGCGTTCAGGATGCTCACGTCATAAATCGCTCATAAACTGACCCGACGACGCTACTCTTTCACCGATAAATCCTTGACTTTGGCGCCGAAAGAGATATAATAAACATAGTTATATATCAAATTACACACTGGCTGCCTGGATCGGCCCGGCAGCGAGAGAAAGGAAACACGCCATGAATTCTGAAAGTGCCCTGGAACAGGCGACCCTCGGCGGGGGCTGCTTCTGGTGTCTCGAAGCCGTATACGAGAATGTGCGCGGCGTCCAAAAGGTGGTGTCCGGCTATGCGGGGGGACATCGGCCCAATCCCACCTACGAGCAGGTCTGCACGGGAATGACCGGTCACGCCGAAGTGGTGCAAGTAACCTATGATCCGACTGTCGTGAGCTATCGGGAGCTGCTGGAGATCTTCTTTGAGATCCACGACCCGACAACGCTGAATCGGCAAGGGGCCGACGTGGGAAGCCAATATCGCTCGGTGATCTTCTATCACCATGAGGAGCAGCGGCTCGCGGCAGAGGCCATGATCGCCGAACTGGAGGCTGCCGGCCGTTGGTCAACGCCCATTGTGACGCAAGTTGCGCCCTTCGAGGCCTTCTATCCGGCGGAAGCCTATCATCAGCAGTATTTCCGCAAAAATCCCGCGCAGCCCTACTGTCGCGCCGTCGTCGCGCCCAAGGTGACCAAGCTGCAGGCGCACTTTCCGGCGTTCCTGCGGTGAACAAGGGGCCTGAAATGGACGAGAAGATCAAACTCACCGAGACGGAATGGCGCGCCAGGCTGACGTCAGAGCAATACCGGATTCTGCGCGAAAAGGGGACCGAACGCGCTTTCACCGGCAAATATGAAAGTTTTTTCGAGCCGGGGCTATATCGCTGCGCCGCTTGCGGGCAACCGTTGTTCGAGTCCGCGACGAAATATCATTCCGGCAGTGGCTGGCCCAGCTTTTACGCCCCCATCAAGCCTGATGCGGTCGAAGAACATGGAGATCACAGCGCTTTCATGGTGCGGACGGAAATCACCTGCAGCCATTGTGGCTCGCACCTGGGGCACGTGTTCGAGGATGGGCCGCAGCCAACGGGGTTGCGATATTGCATCAACTCGGCGGCGTTGACATTCGAGAGCACATCGGAGAGACAGAAGTCGGATTCCTGAAGCGGACAGGATCCCCGCCGTTCTGAATCGCACACGGGATACGGGATTTTGCACGCCGACACGGGCGCGTAAAATCCCGTTTTTTCTTGCCCTCTCCGACGTCCGGCTGCCTCAATGCCTTTGACTTAAACGTCAATCTGCATATACTGTATTGCAGCCAGGAAATTACTCCCATGAACACCCAATAGGATAATTCAAAGCGGGGGACACTTCGCTTCAGGGTCTTTTCTGTCGAAATGGAGATGCAGCGCATGGCAGAAAATTCTGTGAGGCAGAGCGAAACGTCAAGCGACAGCGAGGCGCGCTATGGCGCCCCCAACGCAGGCGATCGCGTCCCGCCGCCGGCGACTTCCGCCATCGGCATCATGCACATCAACACCCAACACTGCATCAGCTACATCAGCCCCACTGCCGCGCAAATCCTGGAATTAGAGGCAAGCCTGTTAGCCTCCTGGCTGGGATATCCCATCACGCAATTGGAGCTGGCCCAAGATCCCCAAGCGCAGCCGATTTTGGCCAAGATTCTCTCCGGTAAGGCGCTGACCGGCGAACAGGTACGCTGGAAACATCCCCTGGGCCACACGATGTACCTGGAAGTTCACAGCGCCCCGCTGTTGGCAGCCTCCGGCGCGTGGGAAGGCGCCGTGATCATTTTCCAAAACGTCACGACCCGGGAACTGGCCCTGCGAGCGCAGCGGCAGATGGTAGCGGCGTTGGAACGGCGCACCGCGCAGCTGGAAACAGCGGCGCAGATCGCCCAGGCCGCCAGCAATATCCTCAACGTAGATCAATTGATCAACGAGAGCGTCCATCTGCTTCGCGATCGTTTTGGACTGTACTACGTGGGGCTATTCGAGGTTGATCCTACCGGCAAATGGGCCGTCTTGCGCGCGGGGACGGGGGAGGCCGGGCAACACCTGCTCGCGGAGGGGTATCGGCTGCCGGTTGACGCAAGCTCCATGACGGGCTGGTGCATCGCGCATCGCCGCGCGCGTCTGGCGCCAGACGTCAGCCAGGATGCGGTCTATCACCTCAATCCCCTGCTTCCGGAGACCCGCGCCGAGCTGGCCTTGCCGCTTACCAGTCGCGGGGAAGTCATCGGCGCACTGAGTATCCAATCGGCGCAGGAGGGGGCGCTCAACGAGGCAGACATGATGGTGTTCCAGCTGCTGGCGGACCAACTGGCGACCGCCATCGCCAATGCCCGGCTCTACGAGCAGGCCCGTGAGGATGCCCTGACCAAATCCATGCTGCTGGAAGAAATCAACCATCGCGTCAAGAACAACCTCGCCGCCATCATGGGAATCCTCACGCTGGAAATGAAACGCGCCTTCGAGGGGCCCCAGGACTATTACGCGTCCCTGCAGGACATCTACAACCGAATTCAGAGCATCACTACCGTCCACAACCTGCTGGCCGAAACCCAATGGATGCCGCTCCCCCTGGTGCGGCTGGTGGAGGAGATCATCCATGTCGTGCTGGGCGCCTCACCCCAACGCCAGCAGGTCAAAGTGCAGGTGCGCTCTGAAGCCACGCCTCCCGCCGCCGAAACACTCTTCATTTCCCCGCAACAAGCCACGGGACTGGCGATTATTATCAACGAACTGACCACGAACAGCATCAAACACGCCTTCGCCGCGCAGGAGGAAGGACGAATCACGGTGCACATCCGCAGCAAGAAACAGAACGGCAGCCGGCAGGTGCGCCTGGAATATCGCGACACTGGCCCCGGCTGGCCCGCAGACGTGCTCAACGGCACACGCTCCAGCATCGGCCTGCGTCTGATTCGCATGACGGTCATCAGCCCTTTACGGGGACAAGTGGAGCTGTACAATGATTCGGGCGCGGCGGCTGCCATTACCTTCGAGCTCCTGCCGGCAGCAGAAAAAGCGACGTTGTCCAGATAAGAGGAGTTCCCGTATGACCAGCGAGACAGCCATCAAAGCCCTGGTGGTAGATGATGAAGTGATTCCCAACAGCCTGGTGCAGCTGCAATTGGAGCAACTCGGCTACACGGTAGTCGGCAATGCCTACGATGGGCCGGAAGCCGTGCGGCTCACCCAAGAGCTGCGTCCCGACGTCGTGGTGATGGATTTGCGGATGATGGATCCCGCGACCGGGAAAGACGATCACACCGCCGGGCTGAAAGCGGCCGCAGCAATTCAACAGGTCTGTCCCACCCCCGTCGTCGTCGTCACCGCCTACGAATCTCCAGAGCTTGTCCAGCAGGCAAGTTCTATTGGTGTGGGAGCCTATCTGGTCAAGCCAACCCGCGAGAGAGACCTCGAACGGGCGATCACCATCGCGCTGGCGCGCTTTCGGGATTTCATGGAGCTGCAACGCCTGCATACTGAGCTGGAGCTCTACAATGCGGAGCTGGATGCGTTTGCCGGCACGGTCGCCCAGGGACTGAAGGCGCCGCTCAAGAAGATCATCACGTACACCGAGACCCTGCTTCGGGAGCCGCCGGCAGACTCAGGCCGGACCATTGCAGAACAGATTCGGGTGATTAACCGCGAAAGTTACACCATCCTGAACATCAGCAAAGAGCTGTTGCTGCGGGCCCGGCTACGGCAAACGGGCCACATTGAAGTCCAGCCGCTGGACATGTCGGAAATCGTCAAGAGCGCCCTTCAACGGCTGCAAGGGCTGCGCGACTGGCAGGAGATCGAGGTGAGCCTCCCCGGCAGCTGGCCGACCGCCGAAGGATACGAGCCTTGGGTAGAGGAAATCTGGGTGAGCCTGCTCAGCAACGCCGTCAGCCATGGCTTGCCGGAGCGACCGCCTTTCCGCATTGAAATCGGCGCGACAACGCTGCCGCAGAACATGATCCGCTTTTGGGTGCGCGACTTCGGCCCCGGCATGCCAGAGGAGCACCAGGAAAACCTGTTCACGCCACTCACGCCCCTCTCGATGGTGCAGGGAACGGGAGTGGGACTGGACCTGGTGCAGTATCTGGTAGAGCGCATGGGAGGTGAGGTCGGCGTCATCAGCCCCGTGCCGGCGTCCGACCCGGCGACCGCCTGCGGCAGCCTGTTCTTCTTCACCCTTCCAGAGTCCGCCGACGCTTATCCTCCCTACCGCAATGACGTATGAAGGCGTGAACGTGCCCAGGTGCCCAGGTGTGAAGGTGGAAACGTAAGTGCTTCGCTTTTTCGCTGATTCGCTTTTTCGCTTTTTCGCCTTTTCGCCTTTTCGCTCTTTCGCTTTTTCGCTTTTTCGCCGACTCGCTGATTTGCAGAGGAGTACTTGTCTTCATGCTCACCGGTATGCAAACTTTATTCTATCCGTTGGCGCTCGGCGTCGCCACGATGGCTCTGATAGCGCTCAGCTGGCACTACTGGCGTAACGTGAAGCAACAGGGCGCGACCTGGCTCGTCACCTTGCTGGCGCTTTGGGCCCTCTGCGAGGTGCTCAGGCTGACGATCGCCAATGTCACCCTCAAAATCATCCTGCTGCGCCTGAGTTTTCTCAGCCGCGGCCTGGTCCCGGTCGCCTGGGTGTTTGCCACGCGGGAATTTGCGCGCAAGCCCCCTCTGTCCCGCCGCCAATGCTGGCTCCTGCTGCTCGTCCCCCTCCTCACCCAGGTCGTGATCTGGACCACTTCCCTGCACCGGCTGTTCTGGCGCGACGAGATAGCAGCGGCGCAAACCCTCTGGTGGGCGATGCCAACAACGCTTTACGGGCCCTGGTTCTGGATCCACACGGCCTACTCTTACGCGGTCGCCGTCCTCGGCGCTTTGCCCCTCCTCGAGATCGCACAGCACTCCACCCAACGTTACCGTGAGCAGGCCTGGTTCGCCCTGCTCGGAGCCCTGATGCTGGGGTGCGCCAGCGCGCCGGTAATGCTCAAAGAACCGGCGCGGCCAAATCCTGCCGACGTGCTCATGGCCGGCATGGCCTTGTTGTGCACCTGGGGGCTGTATCACTATCAATGGATAGGCCACAGCGGGCCCTCCGACAAGGTCTACGACAACATCCACGAAGCGACGGTGGTTCTGGATGCCTCCCGGCGAGTCGCCGATATGAATCAAATTGCCTGTCGGCTGCTCAAAGCGCCCCTGGAGCGGACCATCGGCGAGCCGGCCGAGCGGATCTTCCTCCCGTGGACTCTGTGGGCGCCGTATCTTGCCGGCACCGAGGCCGCGCACGCCGAACTGCTCATGGACCAGGACCACGGCGCGCAATGGCTGGAGGTCCACACCCACCCCCTGCGGGACGCCAACGGCAAATTAACGGCGACGGTAGTGACCCTTCAGGACATCAGCCAGCGAAAATGGATGGAGCAAGCGCTAGAAGCACGTCAGCGCGAATTGGCCGAGCTCAATGCTCTCAGCCGCGCTATCGCTTCCAGCCTTGCGCTGAACGAAGTGCTCCAGAACATCGTCAATGCCGTGATGCGCCTGTTCCCCCAGGCCACTGACGCCTCAGTTCAGTTGTTGGATTACACCCAGTCGCCGCCGATCCGCACCTGCAGCTACGCCACCCAACGGCGGGAAGATCAGCCAATCCTGCACTTCGAGCTGGGGCAAGGCCTCGCCGGGATAGCCGCGGCGGAAAAGATCACTCTGAACATCCCTGACGTGCTCGAAGATCCACGCTACCTCTGGCAAAAGGGGCTTCCTGAATACCGCTCGATGCTGGTCACACCGCTGTTGTTCGGCGCGGAAGTGTTGGGAACCCTTTCAGTCGCCGCGCCGTCACCCCACGCCTTTGGCCCCAACGATGCCAGGCTCCTGGAGGACCTGGCGCGTTTCGCCAGCATCGCCGTCCAGAACGCCAACCTCTACGAACAGGCCCAGGCGGAGATTGCCGAGCGTCAGCGCGCCGTCGCCGAAATGCGCCAAAACGAGTCGCTCTATCGCGCCCTGTTCGAGCAGACTACCGACGCAATTTTCATCGTCAACCTGCAGGGTGACAGGTACATCACCGCCAATCAACGCGCCACGACGATGCTGGGGTACACCCTCGAGGAACTGCTCACGCATCATCCGAACGACATCATCATGCCAGAAGAGCGAGAGGATGCCCAAGCGCGCCTGAAGCACTTGCTGGCAGGCGAAACCGTCCCCATTTACGAGCGGCGCTTCCGCTGTAAGGATGGGCGCATCCTGACGACAGAAATCAGTATCGTCCTGATCCGCGACGCGGAGGGGACCCCGTTGCACTTCCAGAGCGTGGTGCGCGACGTCACCCATCGCAAGGCCAGCGAGGAGGCGCTGAGGCAGAGCGAGGAAAAACATCGCCTGTTGCTCGACAGCATCCAGTCGCCGGTGCTGGCGCTGGATCATGAGATGCATATTCTCTATTGCAACACCGCCTACGCCAGTTTCGTGGGGAGGCCAACGGAAACATTGGTGGGGCAGACGCTTTCAGAATTGTTCCCGAATTTCACCCATTCGCATACTTACAATGCCTATCAACGCTGTCTGACCACTGGCGAACCGCAAACTGTCGAGGGCTGGTCAGAAGCGCAATACTTCAAAGCGCGCATCTATCCCACCCTCTGGGGCCTGTTAGCCATCGCCGACAACATCACCGAGCAGAAACGCGCTCAAGACGCCCTGCAAAAGTACGCTGAGCGCCTGCAGATCCTCCATGAAATTGACCGCGCTATCCTCGAAGCCCGCTCCCCGGAGGCGATTGCTCACAGCACCATTCAGCAGATACGGAGACTCATTCCCTGTGAACGAAGCCTGATCATCGAATGCGACCCCGCGGGCCACAGTACCCTGCTGGCACTCGATGACGACGCAAGCCGCCTCGCCCCCCTGGAAGATCCCGCCACAATCGAGGAGCGCCGTCAGTTCGCCCAAGACCAACCTCTGGCCATTGCGGACCTGGAAAGCGTCACCCCCCGATCGCCCATTCTTGAACGATTGTATGCCAATGGCGTCCGCACCTGCCTGTGGGAGCCGCTGCTCGCCCTGGAACAGCCCATCGGACTCCTGTGCCTCGAGGCGACCCGCCCTCACGCTTTCCGGGACGAGGACGTGGAAATCGTCGGCGAAGTCGCGGCTTCGCTCGCCGTCGCCATCCGGCAAGCGCGCCTCAACGAACAGGCCCGTCAGGATGCCGCCATTAAAACCACCCTCATTGATAAAATCAACCATCGGGTCAAGAACAACCTGGCGTCCATCATCGGCCTGATCTTCATGGCGCAACGTCACCTCGACCCGGCGACCCAGGAATTGTGCGCTCCCGTCCTGGAACGGCTGGCAAATCAGATCCATGTCCTCTCGACGGTCCATCAAATGCTCTCCATTGCCGAATGGCAAATGTTGCCCCTGGCGGGACTGGCGGAGCAGGTCGTGCGTGCCTCGCTGCAGGTTGTCAGTTCCCAAGCGCGCATCGGCGTCACGGTCACACCCTCGCCCCTCAAAGCGGATTCCAAACAGGCCAACAGCCTGGCCCTGATCCTGCACGAGCTCACCACCAACACCGTCAAACACGGGATTGGTGAGCGCGGCGTTGCCAGAATTACCATCCACATTGAGACCGAAACACCCGGCCCCTGGGGAACGGCGGAGGGAGTGCGCCTGGAATTCCGCGATGATGGCCCTGGCTATGCCGAAAAAGTCCTGGAATCGAACGATTGGCATATGGGACTCTACCTCGTGCAGCGCCTGGTCGCCATCAACTTGCGCGGGGTCGTCACCTTCCACAACGACCATGGCGCGGTCGCCTGCCTGCGCTTCCCGATCTCAGATCAAAACAGCCTTTTCATTCCGGAGTGACACAAGCATGATTCCTTCCCCCATCCGCGTAGTCATCGCTGAAGACGACGCCCTCGTGAGCGAAATGGTGCAGCGCCAGCTGGAACGCCTCGGCTATGCCATCGTCGGGGAGGCCTACGATGGGCATACCGCCATCGCCGTCGTCGCCGAAACGCGCCCGGATGTCGTCATCCTGGATATTGAGATGCCCGGGCTCAACGGCCTGGAGGTGGCTGAGGAACTCCATACCAGCTGCCCGACGCCCATCGTCATCCTCACCGCGTATGAAACCCAGGAGCTGGTCAACCAGGCCACCGCCGCCGGCGCAGGCGCCTATCTGCTCAAACCGCCGCAGCCGCGAGACCTTGACCGCGCGATCACCATCGCCATGGCGCGTTTTGCCGATATTATGCAATTGCGCGCGATGAACGCGGAGCTGCAGCGGCTCAACGCCGACCTGGAATCCAGCAACGCTGACCTCGAAGCCTACGCGCACGTCGTGGCGCACGATCTCAAAGATCCCTTGAGCGCCATCCTGGGATTCGCCGAGGTGGTCCAAGAGGAGCACACGCAGCTGCCCGCGGAAAAACTCACGGAGTATCTCGGCATCATCGTCACCAAAAGCCGCAAGGCCGTGAGCATCATCAACGGTTTGCTCCTGCTGGCCGAGGTGCAACATTTGCAACACGACATCAAGCCCTTGCAGATGCAGCAAATTGTGAAAGAGGCCCTGGAGCGACTGGCATGGCAAATCGCGGAGCGCGAAGCGGAGATCACCTATCCGGAGGAATGGCCCGAGGTACGCGGACACCCCCAGCTCGTCGAAGAAGTGTGGGCGAATTACATCAGCAACGCCCTCAAATACGGCGGCACGCGACCGCGAATTGCGTTAGGGTACGACGCAGACGTCATCACCCGTGAGGGAAACCGCTATTACCGCTTTTGGGTGCAGGACTCTGGCCCCGGCGTCCCAACACAGCTGCGCGAGGCCCTCTTCGAGCCCTTTGTGCGAGCAGAGAGCGGACACATGCGGAGCAACGGCCACGGACTCGGCTTGAACATCGTCCGCCGCATCGTGGAGAAACTCGGCGGCGCCGTCGGCGTCGAAAGCCAGCCGGGGAGCGGCAGTCGCTTCTGGTTTACGCTGCCCACAACGGAGACGTGACTCAGGCGGCGGACAGGCCCAGCGCTTCCGCCAGCGCCCGGCGCGTCTCCGCCGGCAACGCCGGACGACGTCCTGGGCCGCGCAGCCACCCCTTCAACTTCTCGGCACGGAGCGCCGGCACAGGTGAATCCTCCGCGTCCAGCTGCACTTTAGGCGCGATGAAGACGATGACGGGACGTACAGGGACGTCCATCCCTTCTGGCAATCGCTTGCGCAAATAACGCTGGAGATCTGCCGCCAACAACCGCGCATATTCATCAGGACGCCCCAAAGCTTCCTGGCCTCCCATCTGGCGAAAGAACTTCCCCCTCTGCTTATGGCGCCATTTGCCATTGGCGTATGTCACCACACCCCCATGATTTTTTACCAGCAGGACCGTCAGCCCACCCGGCTCGACCAGCAAAAACGGCACCGGCTTCTGATAAATCAACAGGGTATAATCGTCATCAAAGCCCTTGAGGGCGTCAGGCACACTCACATGATACGCTGACGGCCCCGCAAAGCGGTCCCCGTAATAACTGCCGGCGACAGAACCGACGAAACCCAGGCTGCCCAGGATGAGAGCGATGAACCACCACTCCATCCGCACTATGTAGATAAGGAGCGAACCTCCCAACAACCCCAGTGCCACCAGCGTCAGCCATTTACCGGCTTTCGTAGCACGCTGAATGTACGCCTCTCTGGCAACGACACGCATGACGCCTCCCCAAGAATACCGAATTGCCCATCCTGCAGCCCCACACCGCTCCCCGCTGCAAAACGCGCTACACGCCCAACCCTGCTTTGATGGTGGGAATCACCTGCGCGGCGACCGCCTCCCGTCCCTGACGGATTGCGTTCATGATGGCTTTGGCGTTGGAACGTCCGTGTCCCACAATCACCACGCCCTCCACGCCCAGCAACAGCGCGCCGCCATACTCCGCGTAATCCATCCGCCGGACCAAGCGCCGGAAGGCCGGCGTCAGCAGCGCCAGGCCCGGCAAGGCCAGCACCAGGCCCGGAATCATCAACACCAGGCCGACTTTTGAAAGCGGCTTCTGCCAGAACTCGCTCTTGAGCAAATGCGCGGCAAAGGACGCCGCCGCTTCGGTAGTTTTGAGCATGATATTGCCCGTGAAGCCATCGGTCACCACCACATCCGCGTGGCCATGGACGACTTCCTTGGGCTCGACATTGCCCACAAAGTTCAGGCCGCTCCCCGCGAGCAGGTGATGGGTCTCCCGCAACGTGAGGGTGCCCTTTTCCTCCTCCTCGCCGTTGGCGAGCAAGCCCACGCGCGGATTGGCGATCCCCCACACCCGCTCGGCATAGATGGCGCCCATCTGCGCGAATTGCACCAGGTACTCAGGCCTGGGGTCGGCCGTCGCGCCGATGTCCAACAACAGCACCCGCTGGTTTGAAAGGGGATAGAGCGTCCCCAACGCCGGGCGGTGAATGCCGGGGATGCGACGCAGGTCGAAGATGGCGCCGGAGAGCACTGCAATCGTGTTGCCCGCCGAGACGAAGGCATCCGCTTCCCCCTTCTGCACCAGCTGCAACCCCACGCGGATGGAAGACTGCGTCTTGTGACGCACGTCTTCGGCGTGATCCTCCATGGTCAGCACCTCAGGCGCGTGCACTACTCGCAGCGACAGCCCTTCCGTGTGATGTTTGGCCAGCTCCGCACGGATGCGCTCCTCCGGGCCGACGAGGATGATCTCATCGCCCCACTTTCGCGCCGCCAGCACGGCCCCTTCCACATCGGGGACGGGACAGGCATCCGACCCAAAGGCATCTACGACAATGCGCATGGCAACCTCCAAGAAAGTTTTGCGGACTTAGCGGACATAAAGCCGCGCCCAAAGGGGCAAATCCTTTTCACCTGCCCCCACTTTGACTTTACCATGGCGGCTCTTCTGGAGGGGGCACCGACCACGGCTCATCGCCGGCCCCCTCATCTACCGGCGGCAACGGCTCCCCCGCGAGCCAACGCCGCGCATTTTCGGGCAACTGCGCCGCCGGCCCGATGCGCACGGTAGGCCCCGGCAACGAATCGAGAAAACGCGCGCCATACCGCTTGGACACGAGGCGCCCATCCAGGACCGCCACCACCCCTCGATCCGTCCGGGTGCGAATCAAGCGCCCAAAGCCCTGCAAAAACCGCAGCACGGCCTCAGGCACCATGTAATCGTTGAACGGGTTATCGCAGATTTCCGAGCGGGCCTGCACCAGGGGATCATCCGGCACGTCGAACGGCAACCTGGCGATCGCCAGGCACGAGAGGACCTCGCCCGGCAAATCCACGCCCTCCCAGAAAGAGCGGGTGCCCAGCAACACCGAGCGCTCCCCCTTGCGGAAATTGCTCAGCAATTGCGCCCGCGAAATGCCCGTCCCCTGCGCGTACACCGTGATCCCCGCGCGCGCCAGCGGCCCGGTGATTGCCTGCGCCGTCGCACGCAATTGACTATACGAAGTGAACAGAGCCAGCGCGCGCCCCTCCGTCGCCTCAAACAACGCGACCATAGCCTCGGAAATCGCCCGCTGATAGCCCGCGCTGCCGGGGTCGGGGAGATCCTTGGCGACATAAAGCAACGCCGCCGTCGCATAATCAAACGGCGAGCCGACGGCCAGTTCCTCCGCGTCCCAGGCGTTCAGGCGCTGCCGGATATAATCGAAGGTGCCCCCCACCCGCAACGTCGCCGAGGTCAGGACGACCGTTTTCTTCTTCCCAAAAAGGTGCTCTTTCACCAACGGCCCGACCTCCAACGGTGCGCTATGAAAGGCCACCGCAGCCTTCGGTCCGTTGTAACTGCCCTCGCTGCTGGCGGACTCCAACCAGTAGACGGCGTTCTGCTGAGGCTGAGCGATGAACGCCTGCAGCTGCACTTGCGTCTCCGCCAGACGCTGCGTCACCGCCAGCAACCGCGAGCGCGGCGACTCGACGGCGGGCAATTCCACCGCGCTGAGATCCTCCAGGGCCGACACCATTTTGGCCAGTCCCTTGACGAGGCTCTCAAACGGGGCAGCGACGGCGTCCCAGGCAATCTCGACCTCATCCCAATCCGCTTGCGAACGCAGGCTCTTTGTCACCCGCAAGCGCAAAGCATAGCCGTCGTTGTTTGAAGTCGCATGTGCGCCCAGGAAATGCGCCAATGCCTCGAAGAGCAACTCCAGGCGATAGAGCACCTGCTCCGCCGAGCCCTCCAGCTGCAGGGCCGTCGTCGCCAGCACCGAGCGCGCCTCGCGGGGCAGATGATGCGCCAGGCCCTGCAACTCTCCCAACAGGCCGGCAAAACCCGCCCGCGGCTGCAACAGCTCCTCGAAAGCGTACCGCAAACTGTACCAATCCACCGAAAAGTGCAACGCCTCGGTCGTCGCCCGCTCCAGGTGATGCGCCTCATCCACGATCAGATACTCGTAGTCGGGCAACACCCGGTTTTCAGCCGCGATATCGGCCAGCAACAGGGCGTGATTGACGACGAGCAAGTGCACGGTCTCCGCCCGTTCCCGCGCCCGGTAGAAGAAGCAGCCCTCTCCGGCGTAGAAAGGGCAATCCCGGGCATCGCAGTTCTCCGTCGCCGCCGAAAGCTGCGCCCACACGGCCCGCTCCCCCGGCGTCGGCAAAAAGAGCTCGTCGGCGTCGCCATCAAGCGTGTTGGGCAGCCAGAGCAGGATCTTCGCCAGCACCATCATCTCGTCATCGGTAGCGGGTCCCCGCCGTCGCAACGCCTGGAACTGCCGCCGGCACAGATAATGGCTGCGTCCCTTCAGCACCATGTACCGGAATCCCGTCGGGAAAAGGCGCTCGAGCAGGGGGATGTCCTTGTCCGCCAGCTGCTCCTGCAGGTTAATCGTGTTGGTGGAGATCACGACCCGCGCGTCGTTCTGATCGGCCCAGCGAAGCGCCGGGAGCAGATATGCCAGCGACTTCCCGGTGCCCGTGCCGGCTTCCACCAGCAGGTGTGAGCCGGTGTTGAAGGCTCGCGCCACCTCGCGCATCATCCTGGCCTGCTGCGGACGGACCTCGTAGGCCTCAAAGGCCTGCGCGAGCGCGCCCTCGGGCCCCCAATAGGCCGCCAGCGCTTCGAGATCCAGCAGCAACGGCGGGTTGCGCGGCTCCAGGGGGTCCACATCCACCGGCGGCACAAACAACGGCCCGACCGCATCGCCGCCCCGGCGCGCAGCCAGCTGCGCGCCAATCCCGCCTTGAAATCCCTGCCGGGCGCGATGGTACAAGGCTTCCTGGAAGAAATAGCTGGGCGCCCACCCCACCTTCGAGCCCAGGGTGGAGATTTCCTCCAGCACCGGTTGCGGCAGTTGCAGCGCGCGTTCCTCCAGGGCGACGAAAAGGGCATGCGCCAGACGCGCATCGTCCAAAGCCCGATGGGTCTGCGCCTCGAAAGCCAGGCCAAGCTCGTGCACCAGGTTCTCCAGACTGTAACGCCCGGCATGGGGCACGAGAATGCTCGCCAGGGAGAAAGTGTCAATGCGAGGATTGGTGCTCAGCACCTTCTCTTTGCGCAGGAAAGCCGCGTCGAAGCCGATGTTGTGGCCGACGAGGGTGTCATCACCCACGAAGGTGCGCAATTCTTGCGCCACCTGGCGGATGGAAGGCGCGCGCGCCACATCCGCGTCGGAAATCCCCGTCAGCTCCGTGATGAACTGAGGAATGCGGCGGCCGGGGTTCACAAAAGTCGAGAAGCTCTCGATCTCACGCGAGCCGCTGAAACGCAAGGCCCCCACTTCGATCACGGCATCATGTTGGGGATCCAGGCCGGTGGTCTCCAGATCCAGGGAGACGTAGGTCTTTGCCATAAACTCCTTCGAAAATAACCTCCGTTAGGCCATTGCCTCACCAAGAGCAATCTGAACCTTGGCCCCGGTGAGCTTCTCCAATTGTCGCGTGTAATAGGCCACTTTGGCATCCTTGTCGCGCTGATTGTAG
>Ga0208825_1000224_pt1 | contig 57369 bp, 50 predicted proteins | sample AD_UKC113_MetaG_FD_184450 | JGI IMG/M metagenome (GOLD analysis project Ga0208825, IMG submission 184450) | Active sludge microbial communities of municipal wastewater-treating anaerobic digesters from Hong Kong - AD_UKC113_MetaG (SPAdes)... | ecosystem: Engineered > Bioreactor > Anaerobic >... | reverse complement strand
TTGAGTTTTTTTATAGATTTATATTTGTTTCATTGCTTTTTTTGATTATGTTCAATCTATTTAGAATTTTCACCTATTTTTTTAAGACAAATAAAGTGACTATTTTCTTTTTTAATTTCATGCTTTCAAATCTTTTCTTTTTTTCTCTTACTATTTCTTTTTTTGGTAATTTTTCTGGTAAATTTTTAAGAAAGATAGATATAAAATCCATGTATGAGACAAAGTTAAGTCTTGAAAAAAAGAATATAGAAAAAGCAAAAATAATATCTAAAAGTCTTGAAGATCATATGTCTAAAACAAATTATACCCTTTATAAACCAGAGAAAAATTGGAGATTAGTACTTATTATTTTTTTAATCTTTTTCCTTACATTTTCCTCAGGTACCTTATATTCCTATTATCAGTTTGGAAAAGTTACTCTATCACCTTTATCATACGAAGAAAAAGTTATAACAACCATGCAATCTAAGGTTTTAAAGATGATGGCTGAGCTTTCGGATAAAAGTGAACAATATAAGACTCTAAAGTCAATCTATGAAAGTTATACAAAATCATTTGAAAGTGGAGGTATCGATAGCACTGAATATTTAAAAGCTCTCGATCAGCTTATGAAAGGGCTATCTATGCAAAGTTCATATCAACAAAAAGAGATGATGGAGCAGAACAATTCATATAATTATAATGAAAAAAGAGATAATAATGGAAATAAAAAGGGCGAAGGAATATCAAGTCAGGCATATTATTCAAAACTTAAAAATGAGATGATTGAAAATGAAAATAAGATGGAAATTGGTCCAAAAGTATCTACCGGGATGGAATTTGATAAATCTATTCAACATAAACAAAGCTTCATAGAATTTTTAAAATCTGAATTTATCAATCAGCCTAAAAACGCTCAAAACATGCTTCCAGGGTATAGTAAAGATAATGTAACCTCCTCTTCTGAGAACTCCCTGGACTTTACGACGATTATGGAATCAATTTTTTCTTCCAATAAAAGTGAATCTTATTCTCTTTCAAATCAACTTACTTCCGAGGAAAAGCTGGCTGTATTCAAATATTTTTTGCAGCAGTATTCTTTGAAGGAGAGCAATATTAGCTTTGATGAACAGTATTTTATATCGCTGATAAAGCAGTATTTGCAGATGATCGAAGATGTCAAGTAATCGGCTCTTCAAATTAAATAATGAAGAGCGAAGTAATCGGCTCTTCAAATTAAATAATGAAGAGCGAAGTAATCGGCTCTTCAAATTAAATAATGAAGAGCGAAGTAATCGGCTCTTCAAATTAAATAATGAAGAGCGAAGTAATCTAAAAATATTAAATCTAGTAAAATAAGCATGAAAAAACTCTGGAAAAATATTTCAACTGTTTACAGGTTACATTTTTGTTTTATTATTTTAACCATATTTTTTTCTTATCTAATATTTTTATTGTTTTTTTCTCTGGGGAAAAAATATTCAGGTTCAGTTTTTATTGTTATAGAAGAAATAGTAAAATCTATAATTTTTTTTATTTTTTCTGTATTTTCTTTCTTTTTTAAAAATTTTGATCTTGAGAAGTATGAAAAAGATGTAGATTATAATCATCAAAAGTTAAACATAATCCGAACACTGAATAAAAGAAATGCAATATTATATGAGTTTTATTACTTTCCACTTGTTGTTAGTATCGCTTTTCCATTTATTTATAATATATCTATTGCACTTGTAACTTTTAAATCATCAAATGCCAGCTTTTTTAAACCAGAAATTATTTTTGATCAGGTGTTTATCTTATTTTTATCAGAGTGTATAACATCGATGATATATTTTGATTTTTCAATAAAAAAGAGTTACTTCACCTTTTTTCTATTACCTATAACATGTTTATATCGGATCTTTCTTGTTTTTCTTTCAAATCAAACTTTTTATCTGGCATCTTTGAAAATATTTAGTTTTATAAACCTGACTATTTTTATTATAATCCTTCTTTACAGCATAAATCAAAGTATTAAAGGAAATATTCATGATTGATGAACAACTTAAACAGCTCAAAGATATTTACAACTCTTATTTCAAGTTTATGTCTTCAAGACTTATTGGAATGGAACATCAAATAAAAAAAGCATTTATAACATTTATGGCAAATGGACACCTCCTTATAGAGGGTCCTCCTGGTCTTGGTAAAACAACATTTGTTAAACATTTTTCAAACTTTTTTGACCTATCTTTTTCAAGAATCCAGTTTACTCCAGATCTTATGCCTTTAGATATAATAGGTTCAAATATCATCCAGGAAGAAGAAAATGGGAAAAAGAGATTTGTATTTTATAAAGGTCCGATATTTGCAAATATAGTCCTGGCTGATGAGATAAACAGAGCCACTCCTAAAACGCAGTCCGCGTGTCTTGAAGCTATGGAAGAAAAAAAAATAACATTCTTAGGAAAAACCTATGATCTCCCAAAGCCTTTTATGCTTATTGCGACACAGAATTCTATAGATCTGGAGGGAACATATCCACTTCCAGAAGCTCAGGTTGATAGATTTTTTATGAAAATATATACAGATTACCCGGAGTTTAAAATACTAAAACAGATAGTCGAGAAAAACGAAATCTGGCAGGTTGAAGAAAACATAACCAATACAAGCGATATTAGTTCAGATAATGATCCATATGAAAAGTCAAATGATAAAAAGCAAGATTTAGATAAAATCCAGAGTAAGCAGCAAGAAAAACAAGCATTCATAATGCCTTTTCAAAATTTGAAAGAACTGGCATCTCTGGAAAGTCAGGTTGTTGTTTTAGAAGAATTCAGGCAGATGATATCTCAAATAGTTGTTCAAACTCATCCAGATCAGACAGAGTCCGAACTTGTTAAAAACTATATACTTTACGGAGCATCACCAAGAGCTGCTATAGCCTTGATGAGGGGAGCTAAGTGGAATGCTCTAATAAATGGTAGATTAAATATGGCTTTTGATGATATTCTTGATCTTGCCTTCGATGTTTTAAATCATAGAATAATGCTAAACTTTGAAGGAGAATCTTCTTCAGTAGATAAGAAGGGTATAATCGAAGATCTACTTTTCAGAACAAAAAGAACTTATATAGGAAATTAATAGCCTTTCTCCTGGAAAAGATAAAATTTTCAAATCTTTTATTTTTTGGAAGGTTTGTAGTCATTAGGTCTTTTTAAGGTGATCTAAGTTTTTCTGTATGTATCTGATTGATAGTAATTTAAAGCAGATAGATAGCTTGTTTCAGGGGTGCCATTAGCCTATAAATATTAAGATATATGTTACTTTACTCTAATAAGGTGAGCAAAAGATTCAAATTTTTATCTTATAGCTAAAACAATCTAATTCATAAAAAAGAACCAGCGAGGATAATGATGATTCAACCAGATCCCATAGCCTGTCAGATTGCCGATCTTTTTTCAAAGAGAAATATTAAGAAAAAATATCCGGTTACAGTAAGATCTGATAATCCTGCATTTAAGCGAAGTGGGAATTCCTTTGATTTTAAAAATATTAGAGAATACCAGGTTAATGATGATTTGAAGAAGATTGACTGGAAGTTGTATGGCAGAACAGAGAGATACTATATTAAAGAGTTTTTTGAGGAAGAGACTTTACCAATATATATAGCGGTAGACAGATCTGCATCTATGAATTTGTTTGCCAGCAAATCATCCATGCAAAGATTTATTGTCTCGATATGTTATATGCTTTTGAAACTAAATTTCACGATTACAATACTATCATTTGACACCAATATTAAAGCCACATTAAAAAACCTTAAGGGGGTAGAAAAACTGGCTGAAATTTCAAAATTTATTGAAAAGATAAGTTTTGAAGGAAAAACAGATATTTTGAAAAGTCTTAAAAATATAATTATGGAATTCAGACCATCCATTTTACTGGTATTTTCAGATTTTTTTGATTCACCCACTTCTATAAATAAAATTAATCTTTTTAAAAAACTATTTTTTTTCCACTTTTTTACTCCTATAAACACCATTTTTAACACATTTGGAGATTATGAAGTTGAAGATGAGGAGATAAAAAAAATTATATTGGTCCCATTCGATAACATGGCAGCGGATGAACTCAATAAAAAACAAAGTATGTTTTTAGAAGCTTTAAGTGAGAAAGGGAAAAAATCTTTAAACAAACACTATTTTAGATTTACATCTGAAACAATAGATGAAAACTTGAAGGAAGTTTACTGGCATTTTTTGGAGCTTTTATATGGCTGATTTTTTTATTTTACTGACAATTCTTATTGTTCCTATAGTTATTCTTTTATATATTAGACAAACAAAAAGAAAAAAGGTTTCATTTTCATTTCTTTTTTTTAGGGACTATGAAAAAAGAAGATTCAGACAGATATTGATAAAATTTTTCCAATTATTTTATGATGTCATTTTTGATATAATCATAGCTTTACTCATTGCAATACTATTATCCGGTATATTCGGAAATTTTATGCAATCAAGGAAAAATGCTGTTGTTTTTGATGGTTCATATTCTATGACAAATAATACTCAAGATGGTGTAACAGTTCTTGAAAAAGGGATACAATATTATTTTGCAAATAAAGATAAGTTTGGAAAACATGATATTTTTCTCGTTGCTTTTGATATTCATAAAGTGAAGACAAGATTATTTAAAATCAATTCTATCAAAGAGATGCAAAATCCAGCTGTTATTTATAAATACCTGACCTCAAAATATTTTTTCTACGAGTATAGCTATGAATATTTGAAAAAGAGCAAATTGAAAAACTATAATAAAGTATTTTTAATAACAGATTTTTTTCCTTACAGGGTAACTGATGAAAATAAAATTATTCCTGTTGAAATAGGTCAATCCCTAGAAGATTTTTTTTATCCTGCTGGAATTATTGATGATCTACTATCTCAAAAATCTACCATTTATTTTATTAAAAGTCCATCAATAAACAATCCTGAAGTAGAAATTTACGATAAAAATAAGAAATTTATTAAAATTGATGAAGGGATAGATATACAGAACCTTTCAAATAACTTTTTTACGATTAGCACACAGCATAAATCTCTTTTGAAGGTTAAATCCCGCTTAAAAACATTTTATATAAATCTCGCAAGTGATCCTGTGGGCTTAAGTGCTTCTGGAGCATACTCTCAGATCCTGTTTGAACTTCTCAACCAGGGACTGGATCTTACAAAACAAAAAAAAGCCCTCTTAGAACGAGGCTTCTTTTTTAAAGAAGATCAGGTTCCTTTCATACTTTTAGTAGATGATTTGAGTAGGGAGGAACTATCCGATATAGTAAAAAATTATAATGATATTGGCTACATTTCAAATAGATATAAACAAAAATTTACCAGGGATTCTGTAATTCCAGAAGATATTCTTAAAAATAACCCCCAGATTAAAGATATCGATAAAAACCCAAAGATCATTTTATTAACACTATTTATCGATAATTTTAATATCAAATCCGAACAAAATGATACTTTAAATGCTGATAATCTTTCCATTACTGAAAACAAGATATTAGCTATTATGGATCCTTCACTTACCGCAGGTTATATCATTCCAACTATAGATATCTCAAAGATCCTGGCTAAACAATTTTCAAAAACTAGTATCTATAATTCCCTTTTATATGAAAAGAAATTTTTAACAAATGAATACTTTTATCCGTTGTTTTTCCCTATAACTTTTCTTAAAAGCCCAACAACAATAATATTTTATTCTATGATGATTCGAGAACTTTTAAGCGAATCTATAAATTTAAACGAAAAAAGTCCTATTCAAGCTTGCAGTTTCAACCAATTAGCGGAAAACGAAAATGATATTCTTTCTTTTGATTTCAATTATATTAAGGCTTTTGAGACAAATAAGAAATATATAAAATTGGAAAATAATATTTTTGAAAAAGTTAAACCGCTGGAGATAAACAAAACATCTTTGCTATATCAATATGGGGATAAGTTTATTGGTATAAACATAGATATAGATGAGTTTATTCATTATAAAAAAGATAGTATTTTTTCCTTTTCGAAAACTGAAAATACAGGATTAATCTGGCTGGCAGCATTGATGTTAGTATATTTGCTAAAAATTATTTCATATATCATTTTTGAATTTAAAAAGAAAAAGAATAAAGTCTAAGGTAGAACAGTTAAAAGTCGAATGTTCAAAGTCAATATTTATTTTTAAGTAAAAACTCTTTTACCTTTTTCATTGGTGCACCAATAACCACATCGATATCACCCTTTTTAATGGTCAAAAATCTATCGTTTTCCTGTATTGCATATCCACCAGCATATTTTAAAACATCATGAGTATTTATATATTCTTCTATAAAGGCATCTGTTAGCCTGTCAAAGTATAAGATAGTCTTTTCATGTCCTCTTGAAATAATGTTTTTATGATATAAAGCAAATGAATAGCCAGATATTACGATCTGTTTTTTACCGGATAAAAATTTTAGCATATTTCTTGCATCATCTCTATCCTGAGGTTTTCCTATAATATGGTTTTCACATAATACAACTGTATCGAATGCAAAAACGAAATCAAATGGATTATTTTTTGCCACTTCTTCACATTTTTTAAAGGCAAGTAGTTCTGTTAGTTTGATAGGATCGTTTTCTTTGATTTTGTTTTCATCAAAATTTGAAGGAATTATTAGAAAATCTTTAAAATATTTTTCGAAAAGCATCTTCCTTCCAGGAGAGTTTGAAGCAAGTATGATCTTTGGGGGCATTGACAAATCCTTTTTCCATATTGGCTTAAATAATATTTAAGTTAACGATTAAATCAAGCAAAAACAATAAAATTTCAAGCTAAAAACTTGACTTATTAGTTTTATATCATAATATATATTTGCTTAATTGCGCATATAAGCAAATATCAAATATACAATTTATTATAGGATTTTGTTTAATTTATTGTTGATATATTGAAAAAATAATTCAAAGAAAAAATAATTCAAATGTGTATATACTTTTTAAGGTTTGCTGTCTTAAAACTTTAGAACAGAAGTAAAAAAGGATTCAAGAACCAATATAATATTTTTAATTCTTATTTTCAAACTTTTTACCATACTGTATTTAAAGATGGTACTCTATATTACAGGCGAATAGCGGTTTAATGAAAAACACAATTGTTTAAAGGAAGATTATGAGTGATGCTTCTTATCTTTTAAAGGAACTTATTTCAAAGTTTAAACTTTTTTCAGATGAAACAAGATTAAAGATATATTCGCTTCTTCTTATTCATCCAGATGGTTTGTTTGTATGTGAGATAAGTAGTTTACTTGCAGTTCCATTTTATAATGTTTCAAAGCATTTAAAAGAACTTCGAAAAGAGAGACTGATTGAAGAAAGAAGAGTTGGTAAATATACCCTGTACTTCCCAATTTATGAAAATAATAAATCCGATTTTAATTTACTCCTCAAACTTATTGAAAATCTAAAAGATAAAATAATTGATATTCCTATATATCAGATTGAAAGAATTGTTGAAAATAGAAGCTTATCGTTAAATTCGCTTTGTAAGAAGGTAAAAGATAAATAATATAAAACTTTAGGAGTTCAAGGTGAAAATTCAAATTCTCGGGAAAGGATGTATTAACTGTAAAAAACTGGAAGAAAATGTCAGGATTGCTTTAAAGCAAATAGGTTTAAATGAAGAAGTTGAAAAAGTCACTGATGTGAATAAAATTGTTGAAATGGGAGTTTTGATGACTCCAGCTCTTGTAATCGATGGCAAAATCGAAAGCACTGGAAAAGTTCTATCGCAAAAACAGATTATTGAAATTATAAATAATAGGAAGATTTGATATGTCTGTAGAAAATAAAAAAATTATTTTTTACTTTTTGATTACTTTGGTTTTATTTTTAGTTCCGATTACAAATCAAAATATTCAAAAAGCTGTAGTTGAAAGCTTCTTGACTGTTGTTGAATATGTAAAAGCGCACATTTTGTTTTGCCTTATTCCTGCTTTTTTTATTGCTGGAGCCATAATGGTTTTTTTAAATCAAGAAACCATTTTGAAATATCTCGGCCCAAACTCAAACAAAATAGTTAGTTATTCGATTGCTGCGGTTTCAGGATCAATTCTTTCAGTATGTTCCTGCACGGTTTTGCCAATATTCAAAGGGATTTACAAAAAAGGAGCAGGGCTTGGACCAGCCATCTCCTTTTTATATTCAGGTCCTGCAATAAATATTCTGGCTATAATTCTTTCTTTTAAAGTTCTGGGGTTTAAAATTGGATTAGCAAGGATGTTTTTTGCTATTTTCCTTTCTTTGATAATAGGGATATTTATGCAAATGATATTTAAAAAAGATGATGAAGCAAGAAATCTAGATCAAGATATCTTTAAATCCCTTTCAAACAATAGACAAAGCAATACTGGAAAACAGGTTATATTTATAGCTTTAATGATACTTTTTCTAATTTTTCTAAATTGGACAAATTCCAACGGAAATGTTAAATTATGGGATCTTATCTATAGATCAAAGTGGATCATTTCATCTGTTCTATTTTTGATTATAATCATTCTAACAATTTCATGGTTCAAAAAGGAAAGAATAAACGAATGGTTTGTAGCTACTAGAGATTTTGCATTACAAATATTACCACTTTTATTTGTAGGGATAATCATTTCTGGATTTTTATTTGGCAGAAATGGAAGTCAGGCTCTTATCTCAAATAAATGGATATCTTCACTTGTGGGAGGTAACTCCTTGCAGGCTAATCTTATATCTTCCGTATCTGGAGCTTTGATGTATTTTGCTACATTGACTGAGATCCCCATTTTGCAAGGCTTATTGAGCAATGGTATGGGACAAGGACCAGCTTTAGCCCTACTTTTAGCTGGACCTTCTGTCTCCCTGCCATCAATACTTATAATATGGGGAGAACTGGGAGCAAAAAAAACTATTTGTTATGTTCTGTTTGTTATTTTATTTTCGGCTCTTGCAGGATGGTTATTTGGTTTTATAATATGATTGATAAAAAAATATGACAGGTTGAAGATCCAAAATATTTATTTCAAATAAAAAACTTAGATTTATATAAATACCAGGAGAAATAAAAGATGGATTGGATTAAAAATGAAATTTTAAAAGGAAGAGAGATATTAAAAAAGGATTGGGATCTTACAGAGAAAGTAGAGTCCGATTTATCAAAGGGGATTAAAAGGCCACCATTTGAAAAACCTTTTGAGCAAGGTTCTTTTCTTATAGAGTTACCAGCAAGAGAAAATCTAAAGCCTTTTGATATTTCTTTATGGGAAGCTATTTTTAATAGACGAAGTAAGAGAAAGTATACGGAAGATTTTTTAAATATTGATGAACTTGCATTTTTGCTCCTGGCAACAAATGGGGTAAAGAAAATTACACCTAATGTTGTTTTTAAAACGGTTCCTTCTGGAGGAGCCATGCACCCTATTGAAACCTATCTTATTATAAATCGAGTAAAAGATTTAGAGAGGAAAGATATTACTAAGGGTTTATATAGATACCTACCGATAGAACATAAACTATTATTGGAAAAGAGTTATTATGAAGGAATGATTGAAGATTTTGATGATGCTTTAAACAATCAGTTCTGGGATGCTGCTGCTTATTTTGTATGGACAGCAGTACCATACAGGATGGAATACAAATATACAGTTGTTTCTCATAAAATGATAGCTATAGAAGCAGGACATATCTGCCAGAATCTCTATTTAGCAGTTCAAGCAATTGGCTGTGGAACCTGTGGCATTGCTGCTTATAGTCAGAAAAAAATGGATAAATTTTTAGGCATAGATGGCAATGATGAGTTTACAATATATTGTGCTCCTATCGGTAAAGTTAATCAATAATTAACTAAAAATTTCAATAACTAGTTAAAGATTTCATAGCAGGCCAGAGAATTTATAAAAAATTCTGATTCATCTAAAATATTTTTTTATCTATAAGGTAATATATAACAGACACTTATGAATATGGAGGTTCTTTGGATACTAATGCTGATGATACTGGCTTTATTGAGAAAAAAAACTTGAGATTTCTTTATTTTGTTATTGTTATTGTTATAATTCTACTTTTTAATTTATTAGTTTATTTTTATTATATTAAGGTCGATGAGCAGATAAAAAATGAATATATTCAAATAGCTCTGGAACAATATTCTTTTGTTCTGGATGATTTCTATAATCTTTACAGAGTTGTAATAGATATGAACATTGATAAAATCGAGGTTAAGGAACTTTTTCAAAAAATTTTGCAATCAAAGAGTATGAAAGAAAAAAATATCTATTATATAAACCTTGCGCACCAACTCCGAGATTTTCGAGACAAATCAAAATTTTATGATTTTACCAATGTTATGTTGTATTCAAAAAACGAAGCTTTTTACTTAAATTTACTGGATGAGAATTTATTAATTTCCAAAAATCCTGTGAATGGATATTTTAATGAAAGCCTTCAAAATACTGATAAACCATCATTCATATTTCAAATATCAACTAACTCTTATCGATATAAGTTCATTTATCCACTTTATTTAAAAAATGAAAGAGTTGGATTTGCAACTATTGATCTACCTTCAGAGCTTATTATGGAGAAATTTTTGCATTATTTTAATAGAAAAAGTTTTACGATAATTATCAAAGATTTTAAGAAAGTCCGGGGTGATAAATTTCTCCCTTTTTATATCAATGAAAATCAAAGATATATTTTAGATTTTCACGAGCATGAGCCATATTATTTCAACGGAAGGCTTGATAATCAACAAATTTTCTCGATAGAAGAGTTTGTATATAAAAATATCGAATCAAAAAAAGCATTTAGCGTTAAAATGCTGGTGGAAAACAAATTAGAGGTGTTTACTTTTCTGCCGATAGTTGAAAGTCTAAAGCAAAATCCGGGATTTTTTTGTATAATATCTGATGGTAATAGATTTAGGGAAAACGATAGGATATTCAGAATAATTTTATTAGTAACAATTGTTTTATCAACATGTTTAATAATCTTTGTAATTTATATCAATAAAACTCAGAAAAAGCTTGAGCAGCTTTCAATATACGATTCTCTGACTCAGCTATACTCAAGATATTATATTATTTCAAGAATTCAGATTGAAAATGAAAGATTTTTGAGATATAATAAACCCTATTCAGTTGTTATGTTTGATATTGATCACTTTAAAAAGGTTAATGATACATACGGACACCTTGTTGGAGATATGGTTTTGAGAGAACTTGGAAGTATAATAAGGAAAAACATTAGAAAAATAGACTCGGCTGGAAGATATGGAGGAGAAGAATTTCTCATTGTTTTGCCAGAAACAAAAAAAGAACAGGCATTCATTGTTGCTGAAAAATTACGAAATGCTGTAAATAAAAATAGTTTTCCAAAAGCAGGTAAAATAACTATCAGCGGGGGAGTGGCAGAAGTTACAGATGGTACTAAGAGCTATGAAGATATTATAAGATCTGCCGATAAAAATTTATACATTGCAAAACAATCAGGTAGAGATAAAGTAGTAGTACTTGAAAAAGCATGAATGGTTAATCCTGTCAGGTAAAGAAATGGTATAGTATTTTTTATCTTTATATCTTTATAGACCATAAAATGCAAAGAAAAATTAAAAATCGCTTTAAGATTTAATAAAATAAAGTAAATAGCAGATTTTTAATCTGGCAAGATAAAATCTCGAAACAAAAGATGCAATTTGCACCTGTATAAATGAAAAGACATCAATTCGTTAAAATCAAAATTTAATAGAGAATATATATCCAAAAATTTCAAGAAAATATTTGACTTTTATTTCAAAGATATTAAATAAATAAAAATGGTAAATACCACTTATTGCAAAATATAATTGGTCTATACCATTTACTGGCAATTACTGCTATTATTTAAATGCAAGCTGTTTGCCGAAGTCGAAAATCGGGGAAGAAGACTTTTATTTAATTTATTCAATATTTCCTCACTGTTTAGCATTATGGTTAAGCCATACAGAAAAAAGGTTTGATAATTTGGGAAAAAAAGTCAGTAAATCAACTTTAGCTATTCAAGAACTAATAAAAATTGATAAAGAAAACGCAAAACCAGTATACAAACAGATAGTCGATCAAATTATTGATCTTATCCAAAATGGTAAATTTGATAAAAATCAAAAACTACCAGCACAAAGAGATTTTGCCAGATACTTTGGTATATCTCGTGCTACTGTGAGTAAAGCTTATGACTTGCTCAAACAATATGGAGTTATAAAGTCAATTCAGGGTAGTGGGTTCTATATAAATGAGGAACCTGAGATGTTTTTATCAAGGAGGCAGAAAGCTCTTTATTCAATTAATAGACTTTATAGTACTCTTATTGATAGTGGATTTTCATTTAGTGAAATAAGAAATCTACTATTTCTTTTACTGGAACAAAAAGAGAACAATAAAGATATTCCACAGATAGCTCTTATTGACTGTAATATTGAATCTTTGACTATGTTTGAAAAACAATTAAAATCCAGATTCAGAGTTTCTATTTGTAGTTATTTAATCCCCAAATTAAAATTATATATTGATAAAAAAGAAGTTGACAAACCTGGAAAGGACAGTGATTTCTTTAAAACAATTCAAAACATTAATTTTAATGATTTCGATCTTATCTTAACGACAGTATCGCATTATCATTTTATTGTAAATACTTTAAAAGGAAGCCATGAAAAGGTTTTTAAGTTATCGGTTGCACCTGATCATAATACATTGATTCAGTTAGGTTCAATAAAAAAAGAAGAAAAACTTCTTGTTCTTTCTACAAGCCAGAGGTTTTCAGAAATTGTAAAATACTACCTTGACAGGTTTAACATTAAAAATGATATACAGTTTGTTTCATTTATAAATGAAGAAGTATTTGAAGGAAAAGATATTCTTAGCGATTTTGATTTCTATCAAAAACTTATGGAAAGTAATATAAATACAGGTGATCTTCAAAATTCTATTTCAAAATTTGATTGTATAATAGTTCCTTCTAAAGATGAGATAGATAAAAATGATTTTCTTAAAAAGATATATATGGAAAATCAGCAGGATTTAAGATGGATTCTGTTTGAATATAAGATTGAAGATGGCTCGTTAATAGCTTTAGAAGAGACTTTTAATAAAATCATGTTTGACAGGATTAAAAATATTGAAGATATTAAACATTGAATTTAAAAGATATATATTTATGACTTTTATTGACTTCAGCTTTTGATCTAACTTCTATATTACGACTCTAATAAAAGCAGGGTAATATTGTTTAAATTTATAAAGTATTTTTAAAAGAACTTAGCCATTTATGAAATGAAGAATTGTAATTTATCAAACATAAAGGAAGAAAGATGCATACAATAGTTCTTGGAGTAATAGGTTCAGATTGTCACGCTGTTGGAAATAAGATTCTTGAAAAAGTTTTTTCAGATGCAGGATTTAAGGTAGTGAATCTTGGTGTGATGGTTTCTCAAGATGAGTTTATCAATGCTGCAATTGAGACAAATGCTAAGGCAATCCTTGTATCTTCTCTTTATGGTCAGGGAGAGCTAGATTGTGAAGGTTTGAGAGAAAAATGCATAGAAAGAGGGTTAGATAAAATAATTTTGTATGTAGGGGGAAATCTTGTGGTTGGGAAGCAAGATTTTGACTATGTGGAAAAAAAATTCAAAGACATGGGTTTTGATAGAGTATTTAAACCTGATGTCGATTTAATAGAGGTTACAAAGCTTCTTAAAGATGATATAGAACAAAGGTTTGGTAATAAGGATTCTAAATAGATAGGTAACAAGATTAATTTTAAAAGAGATCAAATAAAAAAAATTGAAGTAAATTCGTTAAATATATATGAAACATATAGTTAGTATAGACATTGGATCAACTTTTACCAAGGGAACTTTACTGATACATAAAGAAAATGAAGTTTTACCAGGTTTCAAGATTCTATCTTATAGAAAAGTTCCTACAACTACTGATCATCTTGCGAAAGGTTTTTTCGATATTCTTCAGTCGTTTTGTAAAGAGTTCAATATCAATCAAGAAGATATTGAAATATATTATTCTTCATCGGCAAAAGGTGGTTTAAATATTGTGGCAATAGGTATAGTTCCTGATTTGACTCTTAAAATTGCCAGAATAACTGCTCTTTCTGCTGGAGCTAAGATTTCTGCTTCATTTTCATACAAACTATCAAGAAAAGCTATTGACTCTATCAACACAATAAATCCAGATATCATACTATTTACTGGTGGGACTGACGGAGGAAATGAAGAGATAAATATTCACAATGCAAGAATGCTTGAAAAATTAACTATAAGACCTGTTGTGATATATGCTGGAAATGAAGTCATATCTGATAAAATCCAGGAAATTTTAAAAGATTTCAGGGTAATAATTGCTCAAAATGTCCTTCCAGAAATAGATGTAATGAATCCAGACGATGCAAGAAGTAAAATAAGAGAGATATTTCTTGATACAATAATCCATGGCAAAGGTCTGGATGAAATCTCAAATAGAATAGGTTTTATGCCAGATCCCACTCCTTTTTCAGTTTTTGAGCTTGTCAAATCTTTGCCAGACTCGGTTGAGCAGATAAAAAAGGTTATCGCGGATGTTGATCTGAATCTCGACCCTGGTATAGAATCAATCACTGGTATAAGATCAATTAAAGAATATGGTCTTAAAAATCTTAAAGATAACCTTAGTTATGATTTTAAAAACTTTTGTCTTATAGATCTTGGTGGAGCTACTACCGATTTTTATTCAAATCATAAGGATACTATTTCAGATAATAATGTTATATATAAAGGACTTCCGGAACCAATAGTCAAAAGAACAGTCGAGGGTGATCTTGGAATGCGTATCAGTTCTCAGGCTGTCGTGAGCACTGCCAGAGAATATATTGAAAAAGAACTTTTTTCATGCTTTAAAGATGAAAAAGAAGATAGTATTTTAGATGAATTCCTGGCTTATATAGACAAAATTAGCAAAAATCCTGGATATATTGTTGATTTTTCAGGTAATAATTTGAAGAATGAATCTAAAGAAAATATTTATAATAAAGAAGTTATTTTTGATAGGATACTTGCCAGTGCCTGCATATTAAACGCTGCAATAAGACATGCCGGTAAATATAGAAAAGTATATACTTCTGACAAACAGATGCTTGTTCAAACCGGTAAGAATCTTAAAAAAGTTCGTACAATAATTGGAAGTGGTGGATATCTTTCATTTATGAAGGATTTTACGCTGACAAATTTTATTGACTTTGGTAATGTATCAAACAAGAATTTTGAAATTGATGAAATATCACTTTTACCAGAAAAGATTGACTACTTCAGGGATGATAACTATCTTATACCAATAATCGCAAATCTTTCTGAAAAATATCCAGTAGAGTCAGCTTTGCTGGTACTTTCAAATCTTATTAGAGTATAAAATTCATTTGACATGGGGGACAACAAATGTTGATAAATGATTGCAAAATATCGCAGACTTCATTTTTTCAGGAAAGGGAAGAAGTTTTAAAAACATGGCCTACTGGAAAAGATGTAAACATCGATGAAGCTATAGAGTATCATAAAAATTTGCCAGAAGGTAAGATATTTTCAAAGGTTATGAAAAGAGCTGATGATAACTCTCAAACATTAATCCAGCCAAGAGCTGGTGTTGCCCTTCTTGGAGAACATATTCAACTTCTTCAATATCTTCAACAGGAAGCTGATCTACTTCCGACAACTATTGATGCTTATACAAGGCAAAATCAATATATAGAAGCTGAAAAGGGGATAGAGAAATCTAAGGCAGCTGGAAGATCATTACTAAATGGGTTTCCAGCAGTGAATTATGGAGTACTGCCTTGTAGAAATGTCATAGAATCTGTAAGTAAACCGGTTCAGGTTCGACACGGAACTCCAGATGCACGATTATTGGCAGAGATAACATTGGCTTCTGGATTTACTTCATTTGAAGGTGGAGGAATATCTTACAACATACCATATGCTAAAAAAGTTCCACTGGAAAAATCGATTAATGATTGGAATTATGTCTATAGACTGGCAGGATTTTATAGTGAAAATGGTGCAATTATAAATATTGAGCCTTTTGGACCACTCACAGGGACGCTTGTTCCTCCTTTTATTTCAAATACTATTGCAATTATTGAAGGCTTGCTAGCACTTAAACAGGGAGTAAAATCGATTACACTCGGCTATGGACAACTTGGGAACCTCATACAGGATGTTGCTGCAATTATAAGTTTAAAAGAGCTGGCAAATGAGATCTTTAAAGAAAATGGATTATTTGACTATGAACTTACAACTGTATTCCATCAATGGATGGGAGGATTTCCTGATGACGAATCCAGAGCATTTGCTGTAATCAGCTGGGGAGCTGCTACAGCGGCACTATCAAAGGCTACTAAGGTAATAGTTAAGACCCCACACGAAGCCATGGGTATACCAACGAAGGAAGCTAATCTTCAGGGTCTTAAGGCTACAAAGCAGATGGTTAATATGCTAAGTGATCAGGTTATGTATCAGTCAGATTTACTGATTCATGAAATAGGGATGATTAAGAAAGAAGTTAGATATTTGCTAAATAAAGTTACAGAAATTGGCGATGGAAACCTTAAGGATGGAGTGATAAGAGCCTTCGAAGCTGGTATCCTGGATGTTCCCTTTGCTCCATCAATATATAACAAAGGGAAATTAATCCCTGTAAGAGATAATGATGGTGCTGTTAGAATTCTAGATCCGGGATTTGTCCCTATGGAACCAGAGGTTTTGTCTTATCATAAAGAAAAGATAGAGCAACGAGCCAGGATAGAAAAAAGAACTCCAAATTATCAAATGCTTGTGGATGATATATATGCTATAAGCAAAGGAAGGCTTGTAGGAAGGCCAAGAAAATAAAAAATTCTTTGATAATAGTTTTAATTAGCCATGTATGTAGATATTTTGTATTAGCACAATAAAATTCTAAAAGTTATATGGCAATTGTTACAGAGTGGTTCGCCAGTCTACTTTAATAAAATTAAGTCCGTACTATAAAGTTCATTATCAATTATTACCCACAAAAAAAATTAAAGAGAAAGAAGATAATTTACAGGATTAACTAAATTTAAGAACTTAAAGGAATAAAAATGAAAATTAAAGATGTCTTGTTTTCAGCTGGTAAAACTGGTTTCTTTTTTGATGATCAGGCTGCAATAAAAAAAGGAGCCAGGCAAGATGGATTTATTTATATTGGACAGCCTGTTACTGAGCATTTTGAAAGAATTCGTCAGGCTGGTGAGAGCATATCAGTCATTTTAATCCTTGAAAATGGTCAGATTGCCGTTGGTGATTGTGCCGCTGTTCAATATTCTGGCGCTGGTGGTAGAGATCCACTTTTCCTTGCATCCACTTATATACCTTTTCTTGAAAAAAATATTAAACCTCTTCTTGTTAATAAAGAGCTGGATAGTTTTTTAAATCTTGCAAAATTCTTTGATAATTTAGAAATAGAAGGAAAGAAGCTTCATACAGCCATAAGATATGGTTTGAGTCAGGCTCTTCTCGAGGCAGTTGCACTGGCAAAAAATAAATTGAAAGTTGAGATAATATGGGATGAATATAATCTTGAACATATCATTAAACCAGTTCCAATCTTTGGTCAATCAGGAGATGACAGATATATTAATGTTGATAAAATGATTATTAAAAAGGTTGATGTCCTTCCACATGCATTGATAAACAATATAGATCAAAAACTTGGAAGAAAAGGTGAGCTTTTGCGGGATTATATTGGCTGGCTTGCCAGTAGAATAAAAAAACTCAGAGTTGATGATAGTTATAATCCAGCAATCCATATAGATGTTTATGGAACAATCGGACTCATATTTGATAATGATCCAAAAAAAGTTGCAACCTACCTTTCAAGTCTTGAAAAGCTTGCCGATGGTTTTGACATATACATAGAAGGTCCAGTTGATATGGGAGCAAAACTACCTCAGATAGAAGAACTTGCTAAGATTCGCAAGTTTTTAAAGTCAAATGGCTCACATGTAAAGATAGTAGCAGATGAATGGTGTAATACCTATGAGGATATAGTTGAGTTCACGGACGCTTCTTGCTGTGATATGGTTCAAATCAAAACTCCTGATCTTGGCTCTATTCACAATATTGTTGATTCTGTGATTTACTGTAAAAAAAATGGTATGGAAGCATATCAAGGTGGAACATGTAATGAAACCGACTTTTCAGCAAGATGTTGTGTTCATCTTGCGTTAGCAGCTCAAGCAGATAGGATGCTTGCAAAACCAGGTATGGGGTTTGATGAAGGTTTTCAAATAGTGAAAAACGAGATGGAACGAACACTTTCAGTTTTAAAATATAAAGATGAAATTAATAGTTAATAAAAACTAAAATTGATAAAAATTGGAGAAAAAAATGATTAAAGATGAAATATTGAAAAAGAAACCACAAACTGATCCATTTAAAATTTTATCACCAACTGCAATTTTAGGTTATGGATTTCCTCAAGAGTCTTTTATTAATGGTATAAATGAGAAACCAGATCTTATAGCAGTAGATGCTGGTTCTACGGATCCAGGTCCCTATTACCTTGGCGCTGGTGTTTCTTTTACGGATAGAACCGGTGTAAAACGAGATCTTAGATATATGATCAAAGCTGGAATAGAGAATAAAATACCAGTTGTCATATCTTCAGCTGGAGGTAGCGGAGCAAAGCCTCATATGGATTGGTGTGAGAATATAATTCTTGAGATTGCAAAAGAAGAAAAACTAAATTTTAAGCTTGGGCTTATTTATTCGGATATAGATAAAAATGTTATCAAAAAATCGATAGATGCTGGTAAGATAGAGGCTATGGATGGTATCGCTCCGTTAACAAAAACTGCTGTTGATGAAACTCCGAACATAGTCGCTCAGATGGGTGTAGAACCTATAATAGAAGCACTTAAAAAGGGATGTGATATCATTCTGGCTGGTAGAGCATATGATCCAGCCCCATTTTCAGCACTTCCAATAATGCTAGGTTATGATACAGCTCTGGCTACTCATCTTGGGAAGATTCTTGAGTGTGCAGCGATTGCAGCTGATCCAGGTTCAGGATCGGACTGTGCACTTGGTATATTAAAAAAAGATAGTTTTATTTTAAAACCGCTGTCTAAAGATAGAGTATTTACCGAGCAATCAGTTGCTGCGCATTCACTTTATGAAAAATCAGACCCAATGTTTTTGCCTGGTCCTGGTGGAACTCTTGACTTGCGTGGCGTTACTTTTAGATCTATAGGAAATGGTGAGGTTGAGGTAAGTGGGACAAAGTTTATTGAGGCTAACCCATATAAGATTAAGCTGGAAGGTTCTAAAATAGTGGGATATAGAACTATGACTATTGCTGGAACTCACGATCCAATAATGATTGAAAAGATAGATGAAATATTAATTAAAGCTAAAGAAAGAGCATTAAGTATTCTTGAAAAAGAAAATATTAAGGGTGATATATTTTTTCATGTCTATGGTAAAAATGGAGTTATGGGTTATCTTGAGCCTATAAATAAGGTTTTTTCTTACGAGATAGGGATTCTTATTGAAGTTGTTGCAAAAACTCAGGAGATAGCAAATACCATTTGTTCAATTGTCAGGTCTACATTGCTGCATTATGGATACGAAGGGAGAATTTCTACTGCTGGGAATCTTGCATTCCCTTTCTCACCTTCGGATATAAAGATGGGACCTGTATATGAGTTTTCTATTTATCATCTAATGCCTATAGATGACTTCAGTCTTTTTCCTGTTTATACAAAAGAGATAAACTTTAAAGAATAGTTTTTTTTTAATAATAGTGAGAATTTTATCTTAAGAACATTTGTTTAATATATGGCATGAGAATTTAAGCATTATGAAGGAAAAAACTTGTGAAGAAACATATTGGAAATATTGATCTGGAAAAACTTAATTTTTAAACTAATGAAGAAACTTAAAGGAAATAAATATGGAAAAAAAGATAACTGATGTTGCAAAGGTTATTCGTAGTAAAAATAGCAGTCCTTTTGGGCTTACATTTGATATCATCTTTAAAGATCTTGATATATATATGAAAGTGAAAGAAAAAAATCTAATAAATAAAGAGATGATTGCCAGCCTGTACAATATCGATGTTAATACAGTCTATAAGATAGTATATTTTGATCCTGCAAAGGCTGTGAAAATAGACATGAAAAGGCTTATAGCCTCTGGAAGTCCAGGAGATACGGATGTATACGGTGCTCAGCAACATGGACCTCTTCTAAACATTAAATTTGATCTTTAAACAGAGTCAAACTATATGTTAAATTTAACTATTTTGCATGATTCTGGACTTTATACTTTTAAGAAGCTGGATAGGATTTTTTATAATCTGTGTCTCACTATGTTATCTTCTATGATTTTTATTCATCATTAGTATTTGATTCACAAATAGCAGTGTGAGTTTTACCATCTTGATCAATATAATTGACCAGATAAAATGTGCTTTTTCTATTTTTTTCCTTGAGATTTCTATATGGCTACCAGGTTATACTTTTGACCGTATAGCCCTGCCGTCGAAAATTTTTCTGATTCTTGTTTTTATGCTATCATTATCGTGAAATGAAAGTGCTATTAAGACTATCAATAATAGAGCGCCAGGCAGGATTAAAAGTACAAGATCATTTTTCATAATAACAATCCTTAAATACCCTTCGGTCAATCTATTAAATCATCATTTGAGAAATATACACCACTAAAAATACCTGATTTACAATAGGTGGTGTGAGTCATTCCAGTTTCATCTTGATATTTTGCCTTGAAGATTATTGCATCCTTTTCTCCAAACCAACCATAGCCAAATGGAGCCCATTTTACAGATATCACAGTATAACCTTTTCCCAGAAGTTTAGATTTAACATTACCTTTGCAGATAAAAAAAATTATTAGCCATGCAATTAGTGCTATTGCACAAATAAATATTATATTTAAGTTCATAATTTTTCCTTGTTTTGTTTTTATAGCTTAAGCAAAAAAAGCGAAAAATTTATTTTTTCCTTACTTATCCCTGATTAGTTGCAAAAAGTCTATTTTAGTAGAATTGTTTGATACACATATTAATATAGCATTTAAAATCTTTTTCAATGTAAATTTACAAAGGTAGCTTATGCTATATTAAAATTTTATATAAAATCTGTTAAATATCTCTTTTTAAATAAGCAGGCACTTTTTATGAACGAAGATATGTATAGCTAAGTAATTTCCGTTCAATAAAAGAATCCATTATCCAGTGTTTTCTTAATCTTAAAAAGTGAGCATTAACCTGAAAAACACGATTCCTGGCTCCAGTCAAGCTATTATCGTTTAAAGAGATCTAAACTATTTGCCGGGATAAACTAAAAAGAATTAAAACGAACTTTCAAGAAAAAGATATTCGAAAGGTTGTTAATTGCGATATAATACCTGATAACCTCTGGTTTATAAAAGAAAAATGAATTGGATTATAGCATTTGATTGATAGGTGAGATTAAATAAATAAAGTTTATATATAAATAAGTAATATTCAGAAATTCTTGCAGATAAGATCCGCATAACAAAAAAGTAGAATTTTTATAAAGAAATAGTATTTTAAAAAAGGTTAAATACAATACAATGATGAGTGCTAAGAAAAAGAGGATTTCAAAATAGGTTATTTGAAATAGGAATATTTGAAAAATTTCTAAAGGTATCTTTTAAGAAGGTTAACGATGTTACATATGCCAATAAAGGAAAATCTCAGATTCTCGGTATACTATGCTCCTAGAGGTAGGTACAGGCTGTATATACTTGGCAGTGAGCTATCCCAGAGGTTTTTATATCCTACCGATATACTTATTGGTATCATTGGCCCGGAAGGTGCTGGTAAATCAACTTTAATAAGGGGTTTGTTTCCAGGGCTGGAGCTGACAAATGAAGATGATGGAATGAATAAAAGATCTTCTCCAATTTTCGACTTTGATGAAAGTGACTTTTTCTCTGGGCATACTTTTCATCTCGATGTCAGGCATGAACTTGCTTTTCATCAGTTGCATGAAATTGTTGAAGCGATAATGAAGGCTTTAAATGCAGGTAGAAGAGTGATCGTTGAACATTTTGATATGATTTATAAGGCTTTAGGTTCCAATGCTCAGATAATTTTTGGGATAGGTGAGGAAGTTAGAGTATATAGACCATCTATTTTAGGTCCTTCTCCAACTAAGATAATGAAGGTTGCCGAAGAGAATTTCAAGTTCAGGCTCATGGCACATTCAGCTGAGGATATTGTTGAATATCTTCTCGTAAATCACTATAATATTGATCAGAAAAATCTTCATTCGGATGTTAGACATGGCTTTGTCATAGGTTTTGATGAAAAAATCGATATAGATCTTCATGAGCTTGAGGAAAAGGCTAAAGATATTATAGCTCAGGATCTACCTATCACAGCTCTTGATGGAGATTATATAAGTATCGGAGACAGCAGGTTATACTGCACAGGGAAGAGAATTCATGTTAAATCCACCGGAAAGATAGAAAATTTTCGACTTTTAAAAGATATAAAGTACGATCCAATCTCAAAAAAGTATCTTTTAATAGGTTTGATTGGTGAAGAGTTTATTGAGTTTGAGGAAGATCTGCCGCCACCTATCTATCAAGGATAATTTACCTTATTGGTTAATAAGCCATGTTACACTTGTTATTTTTTAGTTCATCAGGTGAATCTTTAATTTTAGCTTGTGGCAACTGGTTTTGCTTAAGTAGTGTAAAAATCTCGATATATATATATATTGGATTTTTATTTATTTAAATTGGATTCTAATTTACTTTAGTGGAAGTGCTATGAAAAATATAAAATATGAAGATCTAGTTGGGAAAATTGAAGATTTAATACTGCAAACTTCTTATAATCTCCCCTCCGATGTTTATGAAGCGATAAAGAAGAGCAAGGATACGGAAGAATCAACCCTTGGTAAATCTATTCTCGAAAAACTGCTGATTAATGCCGATATTGCTAGAGATGAAAAACTTCCAATCTGTCAGGATACTGGCTCTGCTGTCTTTTTTGTAGAAATTGGAAGAAAAACAAATCTGCAGGATATTGAACTTTCAAAGGCAATATACGAAGCGACTGCTAATGCTTATAGGAAAGGTTATTTGAGAAGTTCTATAGTCATAGATCCTGTATATAACAGGAAAAATAGTGGTGATAATACTCCTCCAATTATTCATTATGAGTTAACAGAAACAGACTATATAAAGATACAATTTGCCGCCAAGGGTGGTGGTGCTGAAAATATGAGTGGTCTTGCCATGCTAAAACCCCTTGACGGAGAAGATGGTGTGGTAAATTTTGTGTGTGAACTCGTTAAAAAAGCTTATGGAAATCCATGTCCACCTATATGTCCACCTATAGTTATAGGGATCGGGATTGGTGGAAACTTTGAGTACTCCTGTTATCTTGCTAAAAAAGCATTGCTACGAGAAATAGGTCAAAAAAATCCAGATCCAGATTATGCCAGGCTTGAGGAAAAGATACTTGATGCAGTCAATAGCCTGGGTATAGGACCTCAAGGTCTTGGTGGCAGGGTCACCGCTCTTGCTGTTCATATTCTAACTTACCCCTGTCATATAGCCTCGCTGCCGGTAGCTGTAAATCTAAACTGCCATGTTTCAAGGCATGGATATATTATTATATAGGAAAGAAAATGAAAAATATTAGTACACCTTTGAGTAAGAATGTCATAGAAGATCTAAAAGCTGGTGAGGAGATACTTCTTTCCGGTTACCTTTACACAGCAAGGGATGTTGCTCACAGTAGATTATGTAAATTGATAAAAGATGGAAAACCTTTGCCCTTTGATATAAAAGATCAGGTTTTCTATTTTGTTGGTCCAACGCCACCAAGACCTGGTTATGTTATAGGGAGTGCTGGTCCTACCACAAGCTACAGGATGGATGAGTACTCTCCGATTTTGATAGAACATGGTCTTTCAGGAATGATTGGTAAAGGAAATAGATCTTCTGAGGTAATTGACGCTATGATAAAGTATAAGGCAGTATATTTTGCAGCGATAGGCGGTGCAGGTGCACTGATAGCAAGGTGCATAAAAGAAGCTACAATAGTTTGTTATGAAGATCTTGGTCCAGAAGCGATAAGAAAGATACTGGTTGTTGATATGCCGTTAATTGTTGCAATAGATTGCTATGGTAATAATCTATATAAAGGCAGATAAGGTTATCAACTGTTTTATTGTTAAGTTTATTCTCGAACTTTAGACTTTAGACTTTCGATTGTCATAATTTTTTCTATCGCCAGTTGATTTTACAAGCGTAAAATAGAATATAATTGAAATGATCTGCGTTACAATTACCAGAATATATATATATACAATATTAACTTTATATAGTAGTCCTATCAAGCTGCTACTTATCAAAAGAGCAAGTCCGTATCCAGTATTAAATATGCCGTAAGCTGTGCCTCTTTTTTTGATGTGTGTAAGATCTGCAATTGAAGATTTCATGATAGTTTCATGAGTTCCCATGACTATACCCCAAAGTAAAACACTTAAAATCAATAAAACCTTATTTTTTGTAAAGGCTAAAAATGGAATAAGGCTGGTTAATACTGGTATAACTATTAGAGTTCTAAGACCAGATCTTTCATTGTTAAATCTCTTTTTAAGGTTGTCATAGACCTTTCCAACCACAAGGGCAGCAGCCCCATCTATGCCCATGGCAACTGCATAAAGTAGAGGAATCTGTACATCATTTAAAAGATTATTATCTTTAAAATAATACCCTATTATGACAAATGAAATAAAACCTATTGTAGTCGTTATCGAAAACGCATTGTAAAGCCAGAATGTTTTTGTTAGCTTTTCTGGTATCGTAGAAACCTGTATTTCAAGATTTTCAGGATGTGGGACCTTTATCCTTGCAGCAAAAACCGTTATTATGAGTAAAAAAAATGGTATCCACATGAGCGTAAATGCCTTAGAATATGCTGGACCTGATGCGCTGTTTTTTGAAGAATAATATAGTGCTGCACTGAAAATAAGTGGACCAATTATCGCACCAAATTGGTCTAAAGCCTCATGTATGGCAAAACCAAGGCCAGTTCCAATCTGTTTGGTCGCAGATGATAGTATTGTATCTTTTGCAGGACTTCGAACTGCCTTTCCAACTCTTTCAAGTATAATAAAGAGGCTGACAATCTGCCACTGTTTGGAGATGGCAAGTAAAGGTACTGATACAAGCATAAAATAACCAACGATTGTAAAAACCCAGTATCCTTTCGTTTTATCTGAAAGATACCCCGTTATAAGTCTTACAAAATATCCTAAAAATTCTGCGACTCCGGTAATTATGCCAACAAGAGCAATATCCATGCCTATGGATTTCGTATATGGTCCATAAACACCTCTGGCTCCTTCATAGATGATATCTCCCATCAGGGAAACGACACCAAATAAGATTATAAGCATTATTGCCTTTTTTCTATTATCAGTTTGCAAACTTGATGGATTCGTCTTTTCATTTGACACAGGTATGTTGTTCATTTTTCCTCCAAAAGCTAAATTATCCATTAGTTCTTTAAGAGAGTTTGCATTTTTCTTTAACATCTATAACAAATATTCTGGATTTAGTCAAATAACTATTTTGTTTTATCTATTTGAAGTAAAACAAAATTTACAGTTAGATTATAAAGATTAAAAAATTAGCCAGGCAGTGTGCTACAAAGGAGGGGAGTAGAAAATTTTCAAGAATAAATAAGGTCGCAAGTATAACTCCTGTTAAAAAATATAGAAAAAATGTCAAAATATTTGTAAAAGGAAAATGAGCAACTGCAAAAAGAAGAGAACTTACAATGATTCGCATTATCGGGCTGGCTTTTCTCAGAAGTTTTGAAAGAAGCAAATATCTGTACAAAATTTCTTCAAACAGCGGAATAAATAATGCAAATGCAACAATTAATATTGGGTTGTTTTCCTTAACACTTAAAGGACTTTCGATTGCATTTATCTGCAAAAGAAGGACAAATAATAAAACCCCTGCGAACATTCCTTCTATTAAATGTCTTGCTACTGAATTTACACTTGTGAAAGATACGGAGAATGAAAAAACTCCTCTGAAATTCAATATTATCAGGACAAGTGGTGTTAGAAAAAACGAGTATCCGTATGAAATCAAGAACATTGGTTTATTTTCAATGTTTTTGTCTATGAACAGAGCTATCAAGAGCAATATCCCGGTTAATAAAAGTATTATTGACAGCAGATCAACTGTCTTTGGTTTATTTTGAGCTCTTACAACGCTTTTGTAGAGCATATTTCTCGTCTTTGAGGGTATATTTTCTCTTACTGATTCCCATGTTCCCATTTTATCAAGTATGCTATACAATATTTTCTTTTCCCCTTGCGAGAGGTGGGATAAAGCTAACTTTCTGGTGGATTCTGGAAGTAATGCCAGTAGGTAAATGGACTTTATACTTCCCCTTTTCCCTTTTCTTTTTTGACCCAGAGGTTCTCCTTTTTCTTTTAATTTTCGGAAATCTCAGAGGCTAATAACAGATTTTAAGTTTCTTTAAAAAAATTTTGCTATTTCTCCTTTAGTTAAGTCGAACTTTCCTTTACAGAGATCTTTTATATTTTTATAGTACTTTTTACGCTCTTTAACTTATTTATCCGGTTAACACTTCTTTTTTTTACATCTGTCTACAATTTTCTTTGTAAGGTTTACCTTTACAACCATTACTTTGATGTCGCAGAGTCGTTCTTCGCTGTTTATTAGAGTTAATTATTTTTATCTTAAAATTATGGGTAACGAAGAGAAGTTTATAGCATACGTAGTTGCGAAGAGCCTAAAAGTATACGTTGAATGTAAATAGCATAAATATAACTTTTTTAATGGATTTAAACACATATTTTAGTATAAAATAGAAAAGTTTTAAAAAAAATAAAAATTTTACTTGATTTTTTTTTAATTTTCCGTATTTTATAAATGTTAACGGATAGCACCACGTGTTTTTATTGTTTCTGTTGATTTCCCGTTTAGTTAAGATTGAAGATATCGAGTATATTTCTCTTTGAAAATCCTCAATTTTTCTCGATTCGTTGCGTCTTTTATCGGGCATGGTGCCTTCTGGTAAAAGGAAAAGGAGTATTTTATATGTCTAAGAAAATCTATGTCGGTAACATGAACTATAAGACCGACGAACCTACTCTCAGAAGAGAGTTCGAAGCTTTTGGTGAAGTTGTTTCTGCTAAAATCGTTGTTGATCAGTTTAGTGGCAGATCAAAGGGTTTTGCTTTTATTGAGATGGCAAATGATGATGATGCTAAAAATGCGATCTCCTCTCTCAATGGAAAAGAAGTTGATGGAAGACCTCTTAAAGTCAATGAAGCCATCGATAAGAATCCCAGATCTGGTGGTTCAAGAGGATATCAAAGAAGAAGCTACTAACCTATAAATGGTTAACTATGGCACGGCGAAAGCCGTGCTTTTTTTTTATCTTGTTAAATTCATATTTAGATAAGTCATTTGCCAATGAACTATAAGTTCATATTTTTAATTTTGCTTCATGTTTAATCAAAGATTTATCTATCTTCTAAAACGATTAATTAGAATTATAGCGAGTGGTATAGAAAATGCTTCAAATATTTATCTATCTTCCATGAATTAAAACTTTTCCTGTTTTGATATATGGTAAAAGGGAATATCCATCATTAATTCTTTCACTTGATATATCTTCGATAGAGAGTAATAGTTCTGCCATGTTTCCACTTATTATGGTTTCGCACAAGGGATACTTGATGGTCCCATCTTCTATAAGAAAACTATTCTTTGCTATACCGGTGAAATCACCATTGGGAGATATGTCTGATCCTGAGAATCTTCCAAGGATTATTCCAGATTTTGTTTCTTTTATTATTTGATCAATCTTTTTATCCAGCTGCTTTACTATAACTTTCGAGCCATAATTCAATGCTCTTTCTTTTCCTGTTTTTTTGCTACCATAAAAGCTTAAAAGATATGATTTTAATATCCCGTTTTCAACCAGACAAAAAGATTTTGTTAGAAATCCATCTTCAGTATAACCAGCATTATCAACAAAATCCTGATAAAAAGGGTCACAAACTATCGTCAGTTTATTACTGGCAATTTGTTTATTAAGGCTATCTTTAAACAGGCTTGTTCCTCTAATCATTGCAGAATCAGATATTGAATCAAATAAAAAACCAAGAAGTTCATCTACAGAATTTGGAGTAAAGATAATGCTTCCATTTATTTTTTTTTCTATTGGTTGTGGATATAGTTCCAGGATATTTTCTTTGATAATGCTTTTTGTATTTTCCCATTCAATAAGAGGTAAAGTTAGATCTTTTTTTGCAAAAAAAAGGCTTGAAGAAGATGATAACCTATCAGAAAGTCTATTTGAAAATAGAGCATCAAACGAATAAAACCCTCCGTAAGAAAAAAACTCAGTTTTATTGGAAGTCAAAAACCAGTCAAAACTTCTATAAAAATTCAAAGATGCCTGCTCAATATTTAAAGATGGATAGTCTTTTGAACAGATGTCTAAAAACTCTGAAACCCTGTATATCATATGATCTTGAATGAATTGTAAATTTTTATCCACAAAAAGTTCAGTTCCCTGATAAGGTGCAAGCTCATAGGCTGGATCTTCCTTTGAAGTCTTGATTATTAAAAGAAGTGTATTTAATGAATCGAGTATATTTTGTTTATCAATATTATTTATGGCTATAATGCCTTTTTTGTTTCCAATATATCCAGTAATAGATATAGAGCTTAAAAAGGAGGTCGAATACATTGAAAGTTCATTCGTTAAAACATTTATCTCCTCTTTTTCACCTTTATTAAAACTGAGAGAAGATTTTTCAATACCTATTTTTTTAGCTTGCTCTAAAGTCCAGTTCAGTATATCTCTTGATCTCATTATATCTTCGATGATAACTTCTTTATTTTCAAGAGTTTCTAATCTATTTAAGATTTTTTTCTTATTGATCCTGTTAATATTCCTGCCTGACATTATCTTCCTCCAATTATCGCTTTGCACCTAATAGATGGTCCTCCCACTGAAACTGAAATAGGTTGTTTTTTACCACAGTATCCTGAGCTGTCCCATTTAAAATCATCTCCAACCATGTCGACAGATTTAAGTACTTCAAATGCATTGCCAAGAACAATAGTATCTTTTATAGGTGAAGAGATTTTGCCATTCTTTATTTTATAACCGCAATCTATTTCAAACATAAACTCACCGTTTGTATCTGCTTCTCCACCTGAAGTTTTAATAAGATAATATCCATCATCAATAGAAGATATCATATCTTCCAGCTTGTTTTCTTTCGGTAAAATGGCAGTATTTCTCATACGAACAATGGGTTCATCACAGAAGAGGTTGGCTCTTGCATTTCCAGTTAGAGGTATATTAAGATCATGGGCTGTTTGCTTTGAGCTTAAATAACTTTTTAATATTCCATTTTCTATAATTGTAACATCAACTGCTGACGTACCTTCATCATCTATAAATATTGGCACAGGGCATAAATCTGAAAATGCTTTATTTGAAAAATCAACCAGAGTAATTTGTTCTGATGCGACAATTTTATTCATAAAATCCTTTGCAATAGAACCACCAAGTACTATGTCGGCTTCGACAGTATGCCCAATAGCCTCATGAGCAAGGTTTCCCGTCACTTCCGGACCAAGCAAAAGTTCTTTTAGACCAGGTTCAGCATAAACACCTTCTGATTTTTTTATAAGCGATAAATATGTAGAATCGATAAGTTCATATATTTTTTCTTTTTGTAATAATATTGTGCAGAATTTTCCGATCCCACCAAAGGAATCAGAAAGCTCGTATGGCTCACCATTCTTTTCTATTGAAAAATTCAAACTCAGAAAAGCTCTTGGTAGTGAATATAATAGATAACTTCCATCGGATGTAACAAGATTTTTATAGGATATCGCCTGGTGAAAATTTAAAGTCCTTGATTTAATGAGAGGGTATTTGTTTTTGATATAAGCTTCAAGCTCGAATAAGAAATTTAAAAAATCACTTTGTTTATCATCTCTATAGTTTTTTGAAATATCAAAGTCAAATGAAGCAGGATTTGATGGCAAATTTATATTATTCATTTGTCTGGAGATAAGTTTAGCATTACCAATAGCTTTATCTATGATGGTCTTAAGGGAATTCTCACTTAATTGGCAGCTTGATGCAAAGCCCCATTTTCCACCCAAAAAAGATCTAGCTGATATTCCAGATATTTTTATCTCAGAATTTCCGATTACATCGTTGTTCATAATACTAACAGAGGATGAATGCAAACTCTGCTCTCTTATTTCTAAATAATATGGTACATTTCTTATAAAATAACTTATATCTATAAACTCTCTCATCAAGTGTCTCCTCGAAAGATTTAATTTTTATTATAACATGAAAATTTATATTATACAGTAAAGTTTAAGATAATAGAAATATAACAATAGTTAAAAAAACTTGAAGATTTATAATCAGATTGTAAAATTTTAAAAATGGCAAAATAAACTATCTGCAAAATCTATGGCAAATATTGGATAAACTTAAAAAAAGATATTTATGCTTTTTCTAACTAATGATAAGTAAATTTTGTTGTTTTCAATTTACAATAAGATAAATAAATGAAAATAGATAAAAGGTTATTTGAAAAAAATATTTTTTCGATAAATACTCATATTCGATACTTTTCTTTAATTGTAAAAAAAGAATATGGAATAGATCTCAATTTAAATAAACCAGATCATCAGCAAGAGATTGATAAACTTTTTTTAAAAGCTCAATCTGCTTTAACTGATTATGAGATTGTTTATTCAAAAGATGGATTTCCTGTTCCTGTAAGCAAAATAAACCATAGAAGGTTGCATTCGATATACAATCCCATGAGAGAGAATGTACTGAGCTTAAATGATTCAAATTTAAAGAATATTAAGGATATTAGCGAAAAAAATAACATAGAAAAAAACCAGAAGGAAAATTGTGAGTGCACGGTTTTTAATATTTATGAAATTTTTGGTGCAGGATTCCTTTATAGTATACCAGATAGTGGTTTTTCACAATCTTTTAAAGAAGATATGAAAAATGAAAAATCTTCAGGCTCAAATGTATTTAAAGATAAAATAGAAAATGAGATTAGAAAAAGAGATAGAAATATTTTTTTCATAATAGACAATTCATTGAATCTTATTTTATTAGCTGCTATTTTTAGAGATTTAACTTCAGTGTTTTCATCAAGTATTATTCATATAATTATTCCAGATACATTTAATGATAATGAAATATATGAAAATATCTCAGGTGAAGTGGCAATCTGTTTCAACCCTCTATATTTCCATTCAATAGTGAGAAAAATAAACAAGAATCAGCTTGATGAAAAGCAGATAGATAGCCTGGTTAAATTCTGGGAGAATTTCAGAAAACAAAAAATTTTTGAACACAAAACATATATTTATAACTTTGAAAGAAACTTAGCGAATACGATTATTAACTTAAAAAAGCTAATTTTACAAGATAGCACTTTCATAATATCTGATAGAGGTACTTTTTCAGATTTCAATAGTCCAGAGAAAAAGACTTTATATGAATTCAAGGATTCAAATTGCTTTAGCGATCATGGCCAAAAAAAGAGCCAGATATTATCTTTTTTCGACCTTGTTAAACATGTAAATAGCTCAAAAAAAAGCAAAGAATCTGCCTTACTAGTTGGAGCATCTCCTTCTCTTGATAATAGTGAAAATAAGTTAAAAATAATAGATATTATTGATGATGAAAATCCTTTTATAATTACGGTAGATAATGGATATAATTTTTGCTATGAGAATAATATTATTCCAGATCTTATTGTTATTTTAGATAATAGAAGTATTATAAAACTTATGTTTCCTGATAACGATATTACGAGAAATATTCCTGTGTTAATACCTTTATCAGCTAATTCCGGGGTCTTTGATTTTTTCAAAACAAAATATCTATATGTTATTGCAGATATTGATATAGAAAGATTTATTTTAGTCTTTCCAGAAATTTATTCTTTAAATTGTAAAAATTCTTTTTGTGAAAAAAATTATTGGTTACGCAATCCAGAAGATTTATATAGTTTATTGGCATCTATACAAATTCCATCGAAAAATGTTGGTGGATTCTGTTATTTATTACTAAAATACTTGAAATTTAGGAATATTTACCCTTTTGGTATTGATTTTTCATTTACAAATCGTAAGTATTATTATTCCTGCTCTTACTTTTACGATTTTCATGATATAAGGCAAAATTATTATACAACCACAGAAAAAATGTCTGTTATATCAACTCTTCAAAAGGGGGAGAAGTTTCTCTTCGAACAGTACAAAACAGAGTGGAAATATATTGTACATCAATCAATTAAATTGGATATGATTTCAATTAATAAACCAAAAACTTTTGATAATGAAGATACGATTTTTGACAGTATAGTTGAAAGTATTTTAAATATTGTCAGTTGTTTTTTTATGAAAGGTTACTCTGAATCAGAGTCAATTTACATTACTGAAAATTTCTTAAATACATTATTGAATAAAAAATTTTAGTTCCCATTTGTTCTTTTTTATTTTGTTTGATTTTAATTTTATTTTATATAACTTTCTGTCAGTAGTTTTAGAATCAAAGTTAGATAAAAAATCAAATTATTATTTTTTGAAATAAGCCAGATATCATAGTTCGAAAAAAACTCTACTTTAAATAGATTATCTTTGATTTTATAGGGGAAATTTTTAGACCATATTGGATATGTATTTTAAATTTATCTTATACAATAGGTTGAATATTTTTAATTTAATAGATACATTAAGGTATAAAATAAAATCTCATAATAATCAAGTATAAAATCATTTATTACTTATCCGATAATACTAATAATAAGCTGAATATTGGGGAGGAATTTTGTCAGATAATAAACAAGCTCAGAGTTATCTTGAAATGAAGGTAAAGACAGCCAGTCCAATTCAGCTGGTTCTTATGCTTTACGATAAGGCTATTGTTTGCTTATCTACCGCAATTGAATTATTGAACAAAAAATCCTTAAAGTTTGATGCGATAAATAATAATGTTATTAGAGCACAGGATATTGTTTCCGAACTTATGCTTTCCCTTGATTTTGATCAGGGTGGTCAGATTGCTCAGAATCTTTTTGCAATATATGATTATTGCATGCAACAGATGATAGATGGTAATATTAAAAAAGATCCTGAAATGCTCAAAGTTGTTCTTAATATACTTACAGATCTTCGAGCTGCATGGGCAGAGGTAGAAAAGAAAAATTCTTCAATGAAACCTGCAAATTCAAATAATTCAGATGGAAGTTCTATTAACTTTAAGGTTTAATAAATGGATTACGATAAGAGATTTGGTTCTCATATTTCTATAAAAAACGGATTGTCTTCAGCCTTAGAAACGGCAGAAAAGCTTGGATTTCATTCTCTTCAACTTTTTACTAAAAATGCAACTAGATGGACTGGCAAAGATCCAGAAAAAAAGGATATTGATAGATTTATCACTTTAGCCAGTAATGGATTTTTTCACATTATCTTAGCGCATGCATCTTATCTAATAAATCCTGCAAGTGCGAATAAAGACATCCTTGAGAAAAGCTTAAACTCATTACAGGATGAGTTAAATAGATGCAGTATTTATCATATTCCATTTTATGTAATACATCCAGGTTCACATATGGGAGAAGGTGAGGAAAAAGGTCTCGAAAAAGTTGTTGAAACATTTAATAATGTTAGAATACCTCAAGATTTAACTATTCTTTTAGAGACAACAGCAGGGCAGGGGACAAATCTTGGTTACAGGTTTGAACATCTTGCGTTTATCATCAAAAATGTTGAGAAACAGGAACATTTTGCTGTATGTTATGATACATGCCATACTTTCGCCGCTGGTTATGATATATCAAATAAAAGTGATTTTGAAAAAGTTTTTTCAAACTTTGATAAAATTATTGGTCTTTCTATGATAAAAGCATTCCACATAAATGATTCAAAATATCCACTAAATTCAAAAAAGGATAGACACGAAAATCCTGGCAAAGGCTATATTGGAAAGGATGCTTTTAAACTTTTAGTCAACTTTCAACCATTTAGTGAAACTCCCATGTTGCTGGAGACTGAAAAATCAGAAGATTATCACGAGGATATTGAAAACATTAAGTTTTTGCAGAGTCTCTTAAAAAAGAATAAAAAATAAATTTTTAATTATAACTATTATGGTTATCAGGTTATCATGGCTATTTGCTTATGTTTATTTAAAATCGACAATTAATAACTTTTAGTTTTTATACATTAGCTGAAAGTTCTGAAAAAAAACTCCTCACAATAGAATAAACCTGAAAACATAAGATTTCTACAGACAAATTTGTACTTATAGATATTCTCTTCTTTTTATAGCCAAACCATGCAAAGAAAAAGGTAAAGAGCAGAAAAAATATATAGAATTCTATGTTTATTATTGTGTTATCAGGATTTATACATTTCTAATTTTTTAAATGAGCTGTAACTGCCGGATGAATGAGTATGTATAATTATGCTATTCACCTATTTCTTTATTTTTACAGAGTTGCTCTTTGCTATTTACAGCAGTTGAAAGTTAAAAATCGAAAGTTTAAAGTCGGGAAAAAAAAGCTAATTTTTTTTCAAATTTACCCATAATAGGTATGAAGAGCCTAAAAAATACTCATTAACCTGAAGTACCATGTTTTATTGTAAAATGAAACGTACATAGAATTTATGAGAATAACTATAAATCATTAGACTCCAAGATATGCTTCTTTAACTTTTGGATTCTCTGCTATCTCTTTTGATGGACCGCTAAAGGTTATACTGCCGACTTCCAGAACATATGCAAAATCAGATATCTCCAGAGCTTTTTTTGCATTTTGTTCAACAAGTAAAATGGTTGTTCCCTGTTTATTTATCTTAAGTATTATATCAAATATTTCTTCAACTAATACCGGAGATAGTCCCATAGAAGGTTCATCAAATAGCATAAGATCTCCACCAGTTACTAAAGCTCTCGCAACTGCAAGCATCTGTTGTTCACCACCTGATAAGGTACCACCAAGTTGCTTAACTCTTTCTTTTAGCCTTGGAAATAATTCAAATACATTTTGATATCTTTTTTCTTTTTCTGCTTTATCTTTCAAATTCCAGGCAGCCATATCAAGATTTTCCATGACTGTAAGAGTTGAAAATATTCTTCTTCCTTCAGGGACATGAACAATGCCTTTTTTTACGAGATCATGAGCTGAGAGATTTGTTATATCCTCCCCTTTAAAGATTATGGAACCTTTATTAACTTTGTTCAAACCGCTTAAAGTTCTTAAAGTTGTAGTTTTTCCAGCACCATTTGCACCAATGAGTGTAATAATTTTTTTATCTGGCACTTCAAAAGATATACCTTTTAAAGCCTTGATCTGGCCGTAGGAAACCTCAAGATTATTTACAGTTAACATGTTAATCTCCTTTTCCAAGATATGCTTCAATTACTTTTGGATTGTTTGCAACTTCATTTGGCTTTCCCTCAGCTATAGTTTCACCAAAATCGATTACTTTAATGTATTCACAGATCCCCATGACGACTTTCATATGATGTTCGATAAGCAAAATAGTGAGGTTAAACTTATCGCGAATGAAACGTATCAGTTCCATAAGTTCGCCAACTTCAGCAGGGTTCATACCAGCTGCTGGTTCATCAAGCAAAAGTAATGAGGGATGAGTTGCAAGAGCTCTTGCGATCTCAAGTTTTCTTAGCATACCATAAGGTAGATTTTTAGCTGTTGAATACATGCAACTTTCAAGTTTAAATATTTTCAAAAGTTCATAGGCTTCTTCTTTAATCTGTTGTTCAACGTTATTGTATGTTGGGGTTCTAAATATAGAATCAAAGATAGTTGTATGCAAAAAGTTTTGTTGAGATTCGATACTTCTCGTCGTGAGATATCTCGATTTCTCAGTGGTGTAATGTCGAGCTATTCGAATATTATCCAAAACTGAAAGTGAATTAAATATTCTCAAGTTTTGAAAAGTTCTTGCTATACCCATATGTACGATTTGATAAGGAGCTTTTCCAGCTATATGTTGATCTAGAAATATAATATTACCAGACGATGGATTATGGACTCCTGTTATAAGGTTGAAAATAGTGGTTTTACCAGCACCATTTGGACCGATAAGACCCCACAAGGCTCCAGAAGGAAGATCTATGTTAAAGTTTGATACAGCTCTCAAACCACCAAAATAGTGGGTCATTTTTTCAATTTTAAGAACACTACTCATGGATATCCTCCTCTTCTGGAATCAAAACCTTAATCTCTTTCATCCCCATGAGCCCTTCTGTTTTAAATAACATGATAAATATAAGGAGTAAAGAATATATAACCATTCTCCATTGATCACCAACGGTAAATTTCAAAAGATTTGATAGTGAATAAAGTCCAACTCTCAATCCTTCCGATAGAAAGGTTAAACCAAATGCGGCTATAACAGAACCAGATATGCTTCCCATACCACCAGCATATACCATGATAAGTATTAAGAATGAGTACATGAAACCAAATTGAGTTGGATGAGCAATCTGGACAAGATGAGCAAGTAAACCTCCACCTATCCCGGCAAAGAATGCTCCTATAACAAATGAAAGAATCTTATATTTAGTTGTATTAATTCCTACAAGTTCAGATGCAACTTCATTTTCTCTAATAGACAGCAAGGCTCTTCCATGAGTAGAATAAACTATATTACGGATAATTATAATTGTTAATATAGCAATTACAAAAATGATTGGGAAAGTAGAAAATTTTGGTATCCCCAGTAAACCTCGTGGCCCGCCAACATAATCAATATTATTAAGTATTGTTCTTATTATTTCACCAAATCCCAATGTGACGATTGCAAGATAATCACCTTTTAACCTTAAAGATGGAAACCCTATGATAAACCCAAGAATAGCTGCAACTATTCCTCCAGCAATAAGCGATAAAATAAAAATTAGATAGTGTGAAAAAGAATTTGGAGTAATTTTTAAGACTAAAGTCGTTATTGTTGCAGAAACATAAGCTCCAACTGCAGCAAAACCCATATGACCGATAGAAAATTGACCGGTAAATCCATTTATAAGATTTAGGGATACAGCTAATATGACATAAACCAGTGAAACATTGATAATTTGAATTATATAAGCATTTAAAATGTTATATTTTTGAAGTAGAATTATTAGAAACATTACCAATAGTGCGCCAACTATAAATATGGTCATTCTTCTTTTGATGAATTTTTTATAAATAAAATCAATAATAGGTATTTTCATAATATGGCTCCTAAACTTTATCTGCTATCTTTTCACCGAGTAACCCCTGAGGTCTGACAAGGAGTACTATGATAAGAATAGCAAATGCTATACCTTCTCCGATAAGTGAATTGATAGCAGTGGCAAAAGTTTCTGCTATTCCCATAATATAACTACCTAAAACAGCTCCAGGTATATTGCCGATTCCACCTAAAACAGCTGCAACAAAGGCTTTTAATCCTGGTAGTATACCCATATATGGATATATTCGAGGATAAGTAAGACCAGCAAGTAAACCAGCTACTCCTGCAAATGCTCCACCTATAAGGAAAGTAACTGTAATAACACTTTCTATATTGATTCCCATGAGTTTAGCGGCATCCTTATCAAGAGAAACAGCTCTCATGGCTTTTCCAATTTTTGTATACTTTACAATTAATGTCAAAAGAATCATTAAAGAAACAGCTACACCAACATCTATTAAAAAATAATTGGATATAACGGCATTACCAATAGGAAACAATTGTTTTTTGATTATTTCAGGAAAACCTCTATAGGAGGGACCTATAACAGGCAATGCAGAGAAAAAGTACTCTAAAAACATTGAAACACCCATGGCTGTGATAAGTGCAGAAAGTCTGGGTTTATTCCTCAAAGGTTTATATGCAAACTGATTAGCTATTATAGCAATAGCTCCACCAGCTGCCATAGAACCAAGAATTGAGATTATAAACATAATAATCGTTGCCTGATTGGCAGGCAAACCAAAAAATAAAGTTGCTCCTATAGCAGAAAAAAGACCATAAGAAGCATAAGCTCCTATCATATAAAAATCACCATGTGCAAAGTTTATAAGTCTAATAATACCATACACCATAGTATAGCCGAGAGCGATAAGGGCATATATGCTGCCCAATTGAAGACCATTAAAGATCTGTTGTAAAATTGTATCAAGGTTCATTATAATTCCCCCTTAAAAGAAAAGCAGGAGGGGAATAAAATCCCCCCCCCACTAAAACTGATATAAAAACTAAGGATTTACTGTAGCCTGATAAACCTGTTGACCATTCTTAACAGCTATTATAACGGCTGGTTTTACAGGATTTCTGTTTTTATCAAAGGTTATAAGACCAGAAACTACATTGATGTTTGTTTCCATCAGAGCTTGTTTCATCTTTTCAGGATCTGTTGAGCCGGCTCTTTTGATGGCATCCAATAAAATATACATAGAATCATAGGCTAATGCAGCAAAAGCATCTGGGACTTTGTTATATTTTTCCTGATATTTTTTAACGAATTCCTGAACTATAGGTCTTGGATCATCTTTTGAAAAGTGGTTTGTGAAAAAACCATTTTCAATAGCTGTACCACCTATTTTGAAAAGATCAGGGGAATCCCATCCATCTCCACCTACTAAAGGTCCATTGAAACCTAACTCTCTAGCCTGTTTTGCTATAAGACCTGCATCGTTGTAGTAGTCCGGTATATAGATAACATCAGGTTTATTAGAAATAATTTTTGTGAGTTGAGCCTTGAAATCTGTAGTTCCAGTTGGGTGAGCTTCAAAGGCGACAACTGTTCCACCAAGTTCTGTGAACTTATCTCTAAAAAACTCTGCAAGACCTTTGGTATAATCATTACCAACATCGAAGATAACACCTGCTTTTCTAGCATTCAAGTTTTCATATGCAAATTTTGCACCAACAGTTCCCTGGAAAGGATCTATAAAGCAAGCTCTAAATATATAATCACCTACCTCCGTAACCTTTGGGTTTGTTGATGTAGGAGTAACCATGGGAACCTTGTTTTGCTGTGAAATAGGAGCTCCAGCGAGAGAGCATTTGCTCATTGCAGTTCCAACTATACCAACGACTTTATCCTGTGTAATGAGTTTAGTCCAGACAGTTGCAGCTTCGGTAGGATCACCTTTGTCATCCTGATAAATGAATTTAATCTGCTTTCCAAGAACTCCACCATTTTGATTCCATTCTAAAATGGCAAGCTCGCAACCTTCTCTTATGGACTGTCCGAAAGTGGCAGCTTCTCCTGTCACAGGACCAACTCCGCCGATAAGGATCTCGTTCGATTGCTTTTTGCACCCAAAAAATGAAAGACCAATAATAAGGATAGCAATTGAAACGATATAGATTAACTTAGAGGTTCGTTTCATAACATTCTCCTTTAATTGACATAAAGTTCTGACTTAATCATAATTCTTATGTTATAAGTTGTCAATACAAATTAAAAAGTTTTTAATAAAAAATTTAAGATATTTTGAATCATAACAAGATTATTATTTATATTATAGATAATAGGAAATTTTTAACTTAATTTAATTTGGTATATAAGGCTTTTTATATAATTTAATTATGGCTATTCGCCAAAGTAACATCGCACCAACACATCAACACTTTTGCTAAAAGATATGTATAAATTTGATAAAGTTTGATATTTTAATTTTAAAGCGGGATTTGTTTTGGAAAATTATTTTTCAAGTTCAGCTGTTTATTTTTTTCTTAAGTTTATCTTGCTATCTTAATTTTTTTTCTATGAAATATAGCTTTTGCTTTTATTACTTTTGTCAATTCCTTTAAACTCGATATTCAAATTTTGGTGAAAGGTTAAATTAATTTTATAGTTAGTAGAGTTTAGCTAATTTGAAGAAAGTTCGCACATAGGATTTGTATAAGGATTAGAAGGCAGATTTTCGATCGATTTTAACTCAAAATCATTGTTCTCATAGGCTAGTTCGAGTTTAGTTATTCCAAATGCCTCAGGATCTCTTATTAAAATAGTGATGATTTTATTGGTAAATTGTGTAATATAGATATAGTGATCAGGGGATTCATTTGATATTTTAAGTCTCATAATATCAAGTGATGTCTCTTTAATAAACTCAAAGTATTCAGAATTTCTGCTATCAAATGCATTTTTTATTTCAAATTTTTCAATAAGTTCATCTATAAGCTTAGATTGTTCAATATAAAGCACTTCATTTCCGTCTGATGATGGAAAGAATACTCTTGTATGAACAAAATCGTACTTTTCAAGAGTTTCTCTAATATAATTTAGAGCTGTGAATAATAAAACATTACCTGTTGGAGAAAGTTTTATTTTATCAAGATTCATATAATCTCCTGACTGGCTTATATAATTAAATGTCTTTCACCATAATCATGCATGAATTGTGGGCAAATATGAAATGAACTTAATATTAGTTTAAATTTTATCAACCAGGAAATATGAAATAATTCTCACTTGATTGCCCGAGGTTTCGAGCTTTAAACTGTTAACTGGTGTGTTATTTTCTAATTATTTGTCAGATATTAGCATATTAAAATAGCATTTCGACATATTTTATTTTCCATATAGATAAGAATTGAGGCATTAATTTTTCTCCTTGTACCGCTTTTTCATGCAAAAGGAAAAGCTAAAAATTATAATCAGCACAAAATAGTTTAAATAGATAAGTATTAGCATAACTATGTGACTTAATTATGTTATATCTATATATAAATTTCAAATTTTTATGTCCAGCCAAATAATAAAGAATTATCTTATATAACAAATATGCTACAAATATGCTACAATTCTTATTTAATGGCTCATGACATATATTTTGTGCAGGTGTACTTTATAGTCGTTCTAAGTTATATTTAATTTGAAAACAGAAAATTCAGAAAAATTGACCTGGATATATTAAAATACTATTGAAGAATACTATTTTTATGCTAAGTAAAACTTATGAGATTATTTTTAGCATACAGGATAGATAATTTTACTATAAATAAAATTAAAAAATTCTCGGATGAGCTAAAGAATAATTTAAATTATTCAAATATTAACAATTCGATGATCAGGATAAATTGGGTTGATCCCTGTGATATGCATATAACAATTCAATTTATTCCTCAATATGATCCTCAAAAAATTATAGATACTTTAATCAATTCAAAGCATTCATTCTCTTTAGAAAACTACAATTTTAAACTAAATGGTCTTCAAGCTTTTCCTGATACCAGGCAACCTTCTGTTCTTATTTTACCTGTTGAAGATAGCTCAAATGTTTTTTCTTCTGTCGCATACGACCTTTTTAATATACTTGAAAAGCTTGGCCTTGAAGGTGAAAAAAGAAAGTTTAAACCACATATTACTCTGGCAAGAATAAAGTATAAACAATGTATTAAAGATGATTTGAATAACAGATCGAAATTGAATTTACGAAATAATGATTTTAAAGAATTTAAGATTTTTTTAAATTTTCCCTGGGGAAGATTATCAATGGATAATAATACAGAAAATATCTCTATGGAGTCTTTCTCCTTTAAGGGGAGTAAACTTTTTTTGTTTCAATCTATTCTTACTCCACAAAAACCGATATATAAAGAGTTATATAGCTTTGATTGATTCAAACTCATTAAAAAATATATTTTTTTACTATTTGTAGTTTTATAGGTAAACCGTTAATATAAACAGGTAAAGATTTAAATAGATAAAGATTTATTTTTTACAGGATGCAATGAATAATAGATTTCATGTGTATCGCCATAAAGGATCTTAACTTCTTTTATTCTTAATCTATTTGTAAAGAGTGCCTTATATAAAAATTATAAAGAATAGAAAAGTGAAAAAAGTTTGTTTTATTTATTTTCTTTTTACTTTTTTAATTATTACTTTTTTTATTGCTTCTGGTTGTTCAAATACATATAGATATTATAGAGATTATGAGTATATAAAAAATTTTTATAGTATTAACCCAGTTACTTCTGTGCAATCTGATAATAAGGTTGAGAGTGATGAAGTAAAAAAGACTAGGGAGAAGATCAAACAGATTGCAACATCTCTATTGGGAGTCAAATCGTTTAATGATGGTAAGCAAACTTTCAGATATGATTGTTCTGGTTTTGTCTTTTATGTTTATTATCTTGCCGGGATAGATCTTTATTCTTATATTGTTGATGGAGTCTCTTCAGGTGGAGTTTATCAGCTCTATTTGATAGCTCAAACCTATTTTTCTATAAGCAAGGTTTCAGCGCAAATTGGTGATATTATTATTTTTAACAATACTTATGATAAAAATCAGGATAAAAAAGACAATGACCTATACACCCATACTGCAATTGTTGTAGACATTCTAAATGATGGGACAATTGTATATATTCATAAATCAAACTCTGGGGTTACAAGAGGATATATGAATCTTTTAAAACCAGACCAATCATCGTCCGGGAATTTAACCATAAATAGCTATCTTAGAAATTATGGCATTCTTAGACTTTCCGCACAACTTTTTGAAACATTTGCGACTTTTTTTCGTTAACTTTAGCTAGTATAAAAGATGTAAGAATTCAAGTCTGGTAATTATAGAAAAAAATTAGCAAGGTATATTTGATTGATTATCATTTAAAATTTTGTTATATTATTTTTGGAAAGTGCTTATTTATATAAAACTTTTTTCTCAAATAAAGAGATTATAAAGATTATGATAGAAATTTTCCATTAAATAATTTAAGAAATTCTGGAGGTTTTAGATGAAATTAAAGAATGCCGGTTACTATATAGTCCTTTTTATCATACTTACTGGCGCAATTACCACATCTTTATTTATTGTTAACTCTTGTTCGGAAGAACCCAAAAATGCAAACAATATTGTTATTGCTCAGGAAGAGAGTTCTTCTTCCAGTCAGACTTCGAATAGTGAAGACGAAAAATTTTCATCAAATGATCCTGCCTTGATTGTTCAAAATCAGTACAGGAAAATTGCCAAAGCAAATTTGCCTGCTGTAGTCCATATTACATCACTTGTTGAGCAGGAAGTTCCTTCTGTACCTTTTTTCTTTCCTTTTTTTGGTAATCTTCCACAAGATCCTTCTCAGAAAAGAAAGGTAGAAGTTTTTGGTTCTGGCTTTATAATCTCAAAAGAAGGTCATATCTTAACAAACTACCATGTTGTGAACAATGTAAAGGATTTAAGAGTCAGATTAATGGATGGTTCTGAATTTGAAGGAAAGGTCTTAGGAACCGATCAAGATCTTGATGTTGCTGTTATAAAAATAAATCCAGCTGGAAAGATACTTCCTGTTGTTAAACTAGGAGATTCTGATTCTCTAGAGATTGGTGATATTATTTTTGCTATTGGTAATCCATTTGGTCTTGACGGTACTTTTACTCAAGGTATTGTATCAGCTAAAGGTAGAACATCACTTGGTATCAATCAATATGAAAACTTCATCCAGATAGATGCCGCTATAAACCCTGGTAACTCTGGTGGACCACTTCTGAATATTAAAGGTGAAGTTGTAGGCATAAATGATGCCATTTATTCACAAACTGGGAATTATGCTGGTGTTGGCTTTGCCATACCTATTAATATAGTTAAGAAAAATCTTAATGATCTTATAGCCGGGAAACCTATAGAGTATGGGTATCTTGGAGTTTCTGTTATGCCTATGGATAATGATAAAGCTGAGTACTATGGGCTAAAACAACCGACTGGTGTTATTGTCGTTTCAGTAGAACCAAATTCACCAGCTTCTAAAGCCGGAGTAAAAAATCTTGATGTTATTTTAACATATAATGGTAAAAAAATTAATAATGCAGGAGAGCTCTCTTTTTATATTAAAGATTCAAAACCAAATGAAAAGGTTACCTTACAGGTTTTGAGAAAAGTTGAAGGAAAAGTTAAAACCATAAATCTTACTGTTATTATTGAAAAAAGGCAATCAAGTAATCTTTCCCAGCAAAAACCTGATAACTGGCTTGGTGTTCTGGTGGGAGATCTTGATGATTCATTAAAAGAAAAATATAAACAATGGGGTGTCACTTTTGGAGTTGTAGTTTTAGCAATTTCAAATAAAAGTCCAGCTGCACAGCTTGGTATAGCAGAAGGTGATGTTATATATCAGATAAATGATTATGAAATAAAAAGTGCTGAACAGTTTTATCAAGTTTTAGATAAAGTGAAGACTACCAAAAAAATTGTTATCCTTATCAATAGAAGGGGAAGTAGTCTTATGCTTACCATAGGAAGATAACAGTAGCGATAATAAGCTTAAAAGAGTTTCTCAGTTGCTAAGCAATACGACCCATTTAAGGGGATAGGAAGATAAAAGCAGCGATATTAAGCTTAAAAAATGTTTGACAATTTATTTATATATGGTAGCAATTCTTAGCTGCTGTTTTGGGCGGCGTAGCTCAGTGGTAGAGCACTCGGCTCATATCCGATTGGTCAGGGGTTCAAATCCCTTCGCCGCTAATGTTAATAGCCTATATAAATAGCCCTCTGAGTGATTCGGAGGGTTTTTATTTTTTAGTATTTCATCTGAAATTATTCTAAATTTGCTTTAATAAAAATATAGAGGAGATGAAAATGCCATCCAATATGAAAGGCAGAAGTTTTTTAAGACTAATGGATTGTACACCTGAAGAAGTCAATATGCTTATTGATATGGCTATTGACTTAAAGAAAATGAAAAGAATTGGTGTCTATGGAAAGAAGCTGGAAGGAAAGAATGTTGCTCTAATTTTTGAAAAGGCTTCAACGAGGACTAGATGCGCTTTTGTTGTAGCTTGTTATGATGAAGGTGCTCATCCTGAATATCTTGGGAAGGATGATATCCAGCTTGGCAAAAAAGAGACAGTGAAAGACACAGCAAGAGTTCTTGGTAGAATGTTTGACGGTATACAGTTTAGAGGATTTAAGCATGAAACAGTAGAAGAACTCGCAAAATGGTCTGGGGTACCTGTTTGGAATGGCCTAACAGACAAGTTTCATCCCACACAGGTTCTTGCAGATTTTCAAACTGTGAAGGAGAAATTTGGTTATCTTAAGGGGATCAAATTTGCTTATATTGGTGATGGGAGAAATAACATGGCAAATTCTCTCATGGAAGGTGCCGCTATGGTTGGCATGGATTACAGGATAGTTTCTCCAAAATCACTTCATCCAGAAGCCGGTCTTGTCAATCAGTGCAATGAATTTGCAAAAAAAACAGGAGCTTCAATAACTATTACAGATAACATTGCTGAGGGTGTCAAAGGTGCTGATGTTTTATATACTGATGTTTGGGCTTCCATGGGTGAAGAAGATAAGATCCCGGAAAGAATAGCTCTTCTTAAACCTTATCAGATTACCATGGATATGGTTAAAAAAACTGGTAATCCTGAAGTTATATTTCTTCATTGTTTGCCTTCTTTTCATAATAATGAAACGGATCTTTCAAAGAAATTTCCTGATATTTGTGAGGCAACTGATGAAGTTTTCGAATCAAAACATTCATTAGTCTTTGATGAAGCTGAAAATAGAGTTCACACAATAAAAGCTGTTATGATAGCCACACTTGGCAATTAATTTATCTCTTTATTTTAGTTATAATTTTACACTCTTCACTTTTTTTGTACGGTTTGGCTAAACAGAGTAAGTTTAGGGCATATTCACTTCTTTTGCTTTTTATCATTTTAGAGTAATTCTTACCCACATAGAAAAGTGGAGAGTCTATTTTTATTTAAAAATGTTTTCATTATACATAACATACGTTTAAAAGCAGGTAATAATCTTTAAAAAAAGTTGAAGTTAAATTAAAAAGTGGAAAACTAACAGTTTTTATAATAACAATATTTAAAAAAAAGCCCTGAGGAAAGATGCTTAATGCAAGACCCCGGGGCTTTTTTTTGTAAGATGATAAAAAAATAGTTATTTATTGACCTGGAATGTTTTATCACCTTTTTCAAAAAAATTAACTATCTGTTTTGCAGCTGCAATGCCAGCATTATTATTCGCTTCTACTGTTTGAGCACCCATTTTTTTGGCTGTAAAGAAAACTCTACCAGCAAAACTTTCTTCAAATTTTTTTCTATCAGATGGAGCGACATCGGCACAGTAGAATAGATCAGTTCTTTCTGTAAGAATCGTAAATAAATCTTCTTCATTTATTACTTCTGCTCTGGCAGTATTAACAAGAGTTGCTCCCTTTTTCATGAGCGATAAAAGCTTATAGTTGACTGATTTTTCAGTTTGAGGCATTAATGGAAGATGAATTGATACATAATCAGAATTTTTATACAATTCTTCAACTGAACTAACAGGTTCAACTCCATCTTCTTTCATTTTATCAGCTGCTACAAAAGGATCAAATGCTATTATTTTCATGCCAAAGCCTCTGGCTATCATGGCGACATATCTTCCAACATAACCGTAAGCCTGAATTCCTATAGTTTTCCCTCTAAGTTCTGTTCCATCTTTTCCAGTATAACCTCTTCTTGCTATATAAAGCATAAGACCGAAAGCTAATTCTGCAACAGCGTTAGAGTTCTGTCCAGGAGTATTCATAACAACTATGTTTTTAGCAGTTGCAGCCTTTAAATCGATATTATCATATCCAGCACCAGCCCTAACAGCTATTTTGAGATTTTTTGCACTTTCCAGGATATCAGAAGTAAGTTTATCAGATCTTACAATAACAGCATCAACATCAGAAATCGCTTTTTTAAGCTCCTCTTCAGAAGTGTAATTGTCGAGAATCACAAGCTCATATTTTGCTTCATTAAAGACTTTTTTGATAGCATCAACTGCTGAAGGTGCAAAAGGTTTCTCTGTTGCCAGTAAAACTTTCTTAGCCATTTTTCTCTCCTTTTGTTAATATTTTGTGTTTGGTGATAAAATCAGAGATACTCGCTTTTATTTTTTCTTTGCCTTATTTTAGTGAAATAAATAAACAAAGAACCTGTTTTGCAATTTTCTTTAAAAAAAGATCAGTTTTAAAAGATAAGTTCATTCTACAAAAATAAACTTATCGGTAAAGGAAAAAACGAGTATCATAAAATGATGACAAATAAATTAAGGTTTAGCAAATAAATTCTAAATATTTACAAAAAAATTATAGATAATTTCTTATAAAATGCAAGAAAAGAAAAATTATATTATCAGTATTTATGCTGCCTTTTACCGAAGTCGGGTGTTCTAGATTGAGGGTTTAGTTCAAATGGAAACCTATAATTTTGAAAATCGAAACTTGAAAATGAATCTATATCTTTCAAATATTCCTGTGCAAAAATGTGGTAAGCAAGTCCAGCAACCATTGCTCCGTTATCAGTGCATAGATTGGATGGCGGAAAATAGATTTCTATACCATTTTTTTTTAATAAATTGAATCTTGTACGAATCTCACTATTTGCAGAAGATCCACCAGCTATTATCAGCTTTTTTATACCAGTTTGATCTATAGCATATTTTGTTTTTAAAAGTAAAGTATCCACCATCGTTTTTTGAAAAGAAGCTGCAATATCTTCAACTGATTCTTCATGAGATTCTTCAACAATACTGTCTATATTTTTATACTTTTTTCTGAAGTGTATTACTGCTGTTTTCAAGCCTGAAAATGAAAAATTTGCACCATATTTTTTTACATCAACTAATGTGATTGGGAAATTATAGGCGTTTGAATTTCCCTTTTGAGCGAATTTGTCTATTATTGGTCCACCTGGATAACCGAGATTAAAATATTTAGCTATTTTGTCAAAAGCCTCACCACATGAGTCATCAAGGGTTTTTCCGAGGATAGTATATTCGAAAAATGACTGCATCATCACTATGGCAGTATGTCCTCCTGAGATTAAAAGAGCTAAAAGTGGGAATTCAATTTTATTCTCAAAAAATGCCGCATATATATGAGCAAGAAGATGATTTACTGGAATAATAGGTTTTTTCAATTTATATGCCAAACCTTTTGCAAAATTAACTCCAACGACAAGAGATCCTATAAGCCCTGGCTGTGTTGTTACTGCTATAGCATCTATATCGTTAAGAGATACTTTAGCTTGCTGTATGGCTGAGATACTTTAGCTTGCTGTATGGCTGCTTTGCATGTTGGCAATATTGCTTTTAAATGCTCTCGTGAAGCTATCTCAGGGACAACTCCTGAAAATTTTTCGTGAGCAATATACTGGGATTGTGAAACGAGAGATCTTATTTTATAACCATCTTCGACTAAAGATACAGAAGTATCATCACATGATGATTCGATTCCAAGTATATTCATTTTTTCCTTTATTTTTTGACTTCTTATCTGCAAAATAATTAATGAATTTTTGACTGTTATGATTTAAGTTGAAATATCCTTTTTAGTAAAAAAGATATTTTTTACAAAAAAGTCAAACAATGATTAAAAAAAAAGTAGCAGCTCATAAATTAAGCTGCTACCTAAGAAGATAGAGAATGCAAAAGAATAAAATTCCCGCCCATTATGTTTCCCCCTCATCGTACAAATCCTGTAAAACTTACCACTGGTTATTGCAAATGGATGCATCTCTTAATTCCACCTTACTAAAAAGCAGGATAAATGAAGTAAGTTTCAATTTTACAATACTTTTGTAAAAGTATTCCCGCTTTCATTTGATTGATTTTGCAAACTTTCTCGTATCACTGTTTGCTGTTCTTTGGTCACTTCCATCATTTTCTTGATGAAATAGATTTGAGCATTAAGTATGATACGAGATTGTTGGTTGTCATTAATACCTTCCATGGTTATTATGCTCATATCAAACTCCTTTTCCTATCTAATTTATCGGATTATTATAATATAAATAAAAGAAATAATTTAATTTTTTTATTTTATTTTATTGCAAAAAAAGTTTTTTACATCTGATTTAATCTAAGTTCTCAATTTTATGGGTATTATTTTATGGAAATATTACAGAAGAATTCTATTATTTTAAAATTGTATATCTTAAATTTAAAAAAATATCTTGCAAATTTTACAAATTTAAGATTTATCTATTCAAAAGGCTTTTTGTAACTAAGTATGGATAAATAAAGCAAAAATAGGCTCTTCTTTCTTTTGTAAGTCTAAGCCTTACAGAAAAAATTGCAGGAAGATGTGGAAAAGAAAAATATTAACCATATTAAGATATGAAGAGCGATTTAAAATAAAAAAAAGGAAAAAGTTATGTATAATTTGACCTCTTCATTCTCTTTAAGAAAATCTTCATTTCTAACATTGAGTTCACTTAATGTAAAATTATATAATCTCGTTATTATTCCGATTTTAATGGCGGTCGCTTCAAATATTAAGATATTTACTCCAATGTCACCAGTACCTTTTACCATGCAGACTTTTATAGTATTTTTAACTCTATTTAATACTGATAAATTAACATCATTTTTATCTTTTTCTATTTACCTTATTTCAGGTTTCTCAAATTTACCTTTTTTTGCAAGTGCTCGAGGGGCTGCAATTATTTTCAGTCCATCTTTTGGCTTTATTGTTGGCTTTCTAGCAAGCTCTTTTTTTGCAAATAATATAAAAGAATTTTCTACTAAACTAAAATATATTTTAAGAAATATTTTGAATGATTTATTTATTATTTTTATTATTTACTTTTTCGGATACTTAAATCTCTTACGATTTATGGATTATAAGTCTGCTTTTATTATGGGTATACTACCATTTGTACTTTTTGATTTTTTCAAGCTTATTGCTTCTAAGATTGTCTCTTATTTCTGGAATAAAAATATTATTTCGGGATTTTAGACTTTCAATTTTAGCATAAAATTATTTTCCCGGAACTTTCGACTTTTGACTTTCGGCCGTAGTATAGTTATATTAAAACTGATAACTTATTTCAAAAGTTCAATTAATTTAAGGGAGGATATTCTAAAGAATAGATGAAAACCAAGAAAAAACCTGATGTTGAATACCTTGATGATTATAATTCAGCTCATGATAAAGTGGAAGAAACTTTAAATGTTCCAAGTCAATATATTCCACTTATTAGTGGAGTGAACGATTCAATAATTCGCTATCTGGAAAATCATTTTCAAAGCGATATCTATGTTGGTGAAGATGAGATAGTTTTTCAAGCCTCATCAGATAGTTCAAAACAGCTTGTAAAAGTTTTTGACAATTTGCTATCTATGGCTAAACAGCAAGGTCATATTCCTTTTGAAGAAGTTAGACTTCTTGTAGATCAGGTTGAACAGGATAATCTACTTCAAAGTGATGTTAGAGTTAAAAATTCTATCAAAATTCAAAGAATCGGTAAGAAGATAGAACCTAAAACAGAAAATCAGGTCAAATATTTTGATGCTATGACCAAATATGATTTAACGATATGTTATGGCCCAGCCGGGACAGGTAAAACTTATCTTGCCGTTGGTTTTGCTTTACAGCAGTTGCTAGCTGGAACTTATAAGAGGATAATACTAACACGTCCTGTTGTCGAAGCCGGCGAAAAACTTGGTTTTTTACCTGGTGATTTCATAGAAAAAATAAGTCCATATCTTAGACCACTTTATGATTCCATATTTGATATCGTGGGTCCAAAAACATATGAATATCTCATACACTCAAGCATTATAGAAATCATACCTCTTGCATATATGAGAGGGAGAACACTAAATGATGCAATAATAATACTTGATGAAGCTCAAAATGCTACATATTCTCAACTTAAAATGTTTTTGACAAGGATGGGATTTTATTCTAAAGTAATAATAACAGGTGATGTAACTCAAGTTGATCTTGAAAAGCGAAATGATTCTGGTTTAATGCCAATTATCAACCTTTTTCATGCTATAGAAACGATAGCAATAGTAGAGTTTTCGAAAAAAGATATCGTAAGGCATCCACTTGTTAGACAGATGCTTAATGTTCTGGAAGATTATGAACAAAATAAAAACAGATAAGTTATTTTTTGCTTTTAATAACTTAAAGAAAGATCAAATTTCTCTCTTTTTTTTGCTTTATTTTATTTTTATCCTTATTTTTAGTATTTATAATTTTATAATCATTCAGAATCCTTTTGAAAGATTTGAAGTTGGATCCATAGCAAAGGAAGATATAGTTATTCACCAGGACATCACAGTTGTCGATGAAATCAAGACGCAGCAGGAAAAAGAAGACTTCCTTGCTCAGGTTCAACCAGTATACAATCTTTACGATTCAACATTTTATAATCAGTGGAATAACTTTTCTAAGATTTTTGATTATATAAAAAAAGAAAGGCCAATTCCTTCAAGTATTCAATCATTTATTGATGAAAGAACGAATATAAAGATCAGTGATAAGAAGATTCTTTATTTATTAATACTATTTGCAGATAATGAATCTTATCAAAACAAGTTCAAGACTATCTTATACAATATTTATAGTCAGGGAGTTATTCTTAAATCTGAAAATGATTTAGCAAAAAGCTCCGATGGTTTTATTACTGTCGATTGGTTCAGGACTACTGATACCATAAGAAAAAGTGTGGATGCAAGATCACTTATATTTCTTGAAAACAAAGAAAGAAGAGTTAAAGAAGAAGTTGAAAAAGTGTTTGGTGACTCTTATCAACTAAAAGCTGATTTAGTACTTATTGAAAAACTAATTCTCGATAATTTAGCAGAATCACTTTTTTTTGACCAACCCAAAACAGATGAAAATAAAAAAGAAGCTTTGAATAACTTTTCACCAAAAGTGATTTCCTTAAAGTCTGGTAGTATAATTATAAGACACGGTGATGAAATAACATATGAAAAAAAGAGACTTATGGAACTTGCTACAAGTTCAATAATTAATACAAACATTAGAAAGTTTTTATCAACTCTTGTTTTACTTGTTATTTCGGCTTTTATCATATTTTTGATCCTTTACAATTTTTCCAATTCAATTCAGCTATATAAAAGATATATAGTTTATTTTTTTTCTATTTTAATTATTGCACTTGCATTGTTTATTCTCTATGATATATATGTAATTTCTAATAAACCGATGATACTTTATTTTCCATTTTTGCTGTTCTATTTTCTTATCGAGTTTGCATTTCCTAAAAAAGAACAGGTGTGGATCTTCTTCTCTTTTATATTACCAGTCTTTATCTTGAGCTATTTTGATGAGAATATACTTTTCTTAAGTGTTTTTATGTTTACAATTCTTTATTTTATAAATTTAAGAACTCCTGGATATCGAAGATCTATATTTGTAAAAACAGCAGTTGCTCTTCTTTTAAATTTAATATATGTATTATTGATGAAGTATCTTTTTATAAACGAAATGAATGACATACCTATAACTATTATATTGCTATATACGATTTTAAATATTCTTTTATCCATGGTGTTTTATTTTGGTCTGCAACCAATAATTGAATATATTTTCAACTTCCCCACCATCTATAAGCTTATGGAAATCTCTGATCTTAATAACAAATTTTTCTCCGAATTTTTAATGAAAGCTCCAGGAACTTACCATCATTCAGTTATAGTTGCTAATCTTTCTGAAAATGCAGCAAAAGCCTGTGGAGCTAACCCATATATAGCAAAAGCTGGTGGTCTATACCATGATATCGGTAAGATTAAGTATGCTAGATATTTTGTTGAAAATCAACAAGGTGAAAACCCGACTGTTGATGTCTTAAATCCCAAAATGGCAGTTTCAATAATAAAAAACCATGTTAAATCAGGGCTTCAGGAAGGAGCAAAGTTGAAACTTCCCAGGGAAGTCATGGATATTATTGAGCAACATCATGGTACATCTCTGATTTCTTTTTTCTATAGTAAGGCTCTTTCTGAGCTTAAAGAAGAAAAGATAGAAAAAGATACATATAGATATAACTACCCAAAACCTCATTCCAGGGAATCAGCGATTGTTATGATCGCAGATGCAATAGAGGCAGCTTCAAGGACCTTAAAAACAGCCGAAAGAAAGGTTATCGAATCGCTTGTGGATGATGTCATTGATAAAAGATCGAAAGATGGTCAGCTTGAAGAATCAGTCTTGACTCTTGCCGATTTGAAAGCCATAAAAGAGACAATGATTACAAATTTATCTTCTATGCTTCATGGCAGGATCCAGTATCCAGATGAAAAATATATACAGGAACTTGAAAAAAAAGAAAGGTTAAGAGGAATCTAAAGCAAAAGAATACTATACAATCTTATATAATCAGGGAGTTTTATCTATAGGTGAAAGTCACTCTACAAATAAATACAATACCAGAAATGAAGCGAATTCCAGCTTTAAATCCAAAAATGGTAATATGAGAGATGTTAAGAAGGTTGTAGCATTTTGAGTTGAAAAGGTGGTGTGGATAAATCTTTCATTACAAGTATGCTCGCTGTAGTTACCATTAATGCTTGATTTAAAACTGCTATAATTGATGCAGACCTAATAGGGCTATTGATACCAACGATTTTTAGGTTACACGAAAAGGTTAAATCAATTGAACTCTGGTATATCCGGCTTCCAGTAAAACTGGAATAGAGATAATATCTATAAACTTACTGCTAAAAGATGAAACAGAGCCGGTGATCTGGCGTGGTCCTCTTTTATAAAACACAATAAAACAATCCTGGTATGATATTATATTGGATAAGATAGATTTCATGTCTATAGATATGTCACCAGGAACTTCTGATATCCCATCAACTGCATTTCAATCTTTACCTATAGATGGTATTATCGTTGTTACATCTCCATCTGAACTATCTTCACTTATTGTTTCAAAAGCTGTAAATATGGCAAATAAGATGAATATTCCAATAATTGGACTTATCGAAAATATGGTATATCTTAAAAGCCCGGATAACCAGAAAGAATACAGGATTTTTAGTGAAAGTCATATAGATGAAATAGTAAAAAAATACAATCTTAATATTCTGGCCAAAGAATACCTATAAAACCACAAATATCTGAATTTTGCGATAAAGGGTCAATAGAATCTTATGATTTTGATTTTACAGATGAAATATTGAATGTGCTAATGAAATTATGATGCTACATTCAAAAGTACAACAATCTAAAGTACAAAGTCCGGGGAAAAGAATTTTATACAACAGTTGAAAGTCGAACAATAGTACTCATTATAAAAATGGTAATAGAAAAAATCAAGTTTAAATTCTATGATTGATTTAATAATTGATATTTATTTATTTTATTGTAAATTTAGTTAAAATTTATATCATTTAAAACCTGTCCTTAATTAATATTAATCCTCAAAACACAATCTATTTTTATAAAAATTGCTGAAAAAATTGGATTATAAGGTTTTTAAATTTAAAAAAAATCAGTCGAAATTTTTATATTAAAGAATAGATTGTTATTATTGTTTATTATTTTTATCTTTTCCTGAAAAGGAACAATTTTATTTTGAGGTTTTTTAAAGGATTCATTTTAGAGATGCAAGATAAGAGTATTTCATTTGATTTTGAATCTAATCAAGTAGAAATGTTTACAAAAAAAAATTGCAAAGAACTTTTATCAATAATAGAAAAAATTGAATATACTATCAACAAGCTTTACAAAAGAAAATATCAATTTTCTATTTATTTTGTTAGTTCAGAAACTATTCGTAATCTAAATAATCAATACAGATCTAAAAATGAAGTTACCGACGTCCTTTCTTTTAGTGAAATAGATTTAAAATATCCCTTCAAATTTTATGCCGGGAATAAAAAAGAATTTAAAAATCAAAATATTGCTAAATATATTGGTGAAATAATTATCTGTATTGATAAAATCATCGAAAGAGCAGAAATAGAAGAAGACACTATCGAAAATACCCTCGTTTATATGATTTTCCATTCATTTTTGCATCTTTTAGGTTATACTCATGATAATGAAGGAGAATATAAAATAATAGAATCAAAAACATATGAACTTTTAAGGAGGTACATTTCAATATGAGTATATTTGACTCATTTTTAAAGAAAAAAAAGGAAACCATTCATACTGATGAAGATATGCCTGCAGCCAGTAGTTTGAAAGATCTGAAAAAAGATCAGATTAAGATGATTAACGGTATTATCGAACTGTCACATACACTGGCTCACGAAATAATGAAACCAAGAATAGATGTTGTTTCTATAGATATAAATGACCCGATAGAACAGATAGTAAATAAAGTTATAGAATGTGGTCATTCCAGGATTCCTGCCTACGATGAATCAATAGACAATATCGTGGGGATCCTTTACGCAAAAGATCTTTTGAAGTATTTTTTTTCTGAAGATAAGCAAGCAATAAATATAAAAAAGATATTAAGACCTTGTTTCTTTATTCCAGAGACAAAAAAAGTATCTGACCTGCTCCGGGAATTTAAAGAAAGAAAAGTTCATATAGCTTTAATTGTTGATGAATACGGTGGGTTTTCAGGCATAGTTTGCCTTGAAGATATTTTAGAAGAAATTGTTGGAGAGATTCTTGATGAATATGATCATGAAGAAAATCTTATAGAAAAATTATCTGATAATACATACAGGGTATCTGCTAAAATATCCATATATGATCTTATTTCAGAATTAAAACTTAACCTTCCTGAAGAGATACCAGATACTCTTGGTGGTTTTATTATGGAAAATATCGGAGATATTCCAAAAAAAGATGATTCTTTTAAGTATGAAAATTATGAATTCAAAATAGAATCAATGAATGGCTACAAAATAGATAAGGTTCTTTTAACTATTAATGAGAATATTGATGAATGAAGGCATAGTTATTGATCTATATAATTTTGGCTCTTCTCATAAGGTTATAGATATTATTTCTAAAAACGGCCGCATAGAAAAATTTTTTTTATATAGACCATCTCTTATCAGTAATATGCAAAAAACACATGATTGCCTTGATTTTCTGACTCTTATTAAATATGAAAAAAAATCGGGAGATAAGATTTCCTCTATTGAAATTGAATATGATTTTAGAGAAATTAAAGTTGATTTTAAAAAGCTTATAATATGTTCCATAGCATCTGAACTTGTAAAACATTTTGATGAAATTCAGCAGACTAAAAAAGAAGAAAGTTTTATTTTTAGTTTTTTTTATGATTTTTTAATTAATATAGAAAGATATAAGGATATAAAACCAAATCAATACTATTCTTTTTTATTCTGGTTTTTGCTAAACGTACTTATTTTCTCAGGAACTTTTAATTATCAAAGCAATTGTGATCTATGTTCTGAGCTAATCTCTGGTGTAAATGCATACTATAACCTCAATACCGGTCAGTATGTATGTGAGAGACATTTAAAACAAAAGAATGCAAATTATCCTTTTATTAAAATTCCTGATCATTTTGCGGGTATATCTAGATTTGAAGAGATTAATGATAATTTTTCAAAAGATTTATTTTCTTTTCTTGTTAGAATCTATAAATATAATTTTTCAATAAACAATTTAAAGACTTTAAAATTTTTAAAATATCTTACTAATTAGCTTTTTATAATATGCAGATGATTCATTTTTTTAATATTTAGATAATTAATTTTGTATTTTACTATTCCTTTTTTTAATGCTTTTATGCTCCCTTTTTTAACTATATATAGATCTTTCAAATGTGAAATTTATTTTAAATTCTTGCAAATATAAATGGTTTATTTTTTTAACTTTTTTTATATTTTTTTGTAATCTCCAGGTTGAATTTTTGAAAGAATTTTTGATATAATTTTATCATGGTTGTATTATGATCTTTTTTGAATTATTAGTGGATTTTTACCTTTGTTTTAATATGATTAAGAATTAAATTTTGGTTCAGCCGGCAAATTATCTTCTTGCTCTTTGTCTGTTGCGAAGAGTCTAAAAAGTATGCATTAACCGGAAGTACCTGAATTTATGAATTTAATTTAGGAAATAAAAATTTTGTGATAAATTTTTGTGAGGGGAAGATACAATAATGGGGAATAATAAAAGAAAAAATGGTTTGCCTGACAATTTTGACAAGCAAAAAATCTATAAAGAGACTTATAAAAGTACCAATAAAGAGGTTATAAATAAAAAAATAACCAGCAAGGAAATTGTAAAAGAAATAACTGTAGATAAAAAAGATGGGCAGGAAAATAGATATGGACTGTCCAGTATCCGTGTTATTGGAGCAAAAGAGCATAATCTTAAAAATATTAGTGTGACTATTCCTCGAAACTCATTTTCGGTAATAACTGGTGTTTCTGGCTCTGGTAAATCTTCACTTGCCTTTGATACATT
>Ga0208825_1000222_pt1 | contig 57428 bp, 48 predicted proteins | sample AD_UKC113_MetaG_FD_184450 | JGI IMG/M metagenome (GOLD analysis project Ga0208825, IMG submission 184450) | Active sludge microbial communities of municipal wastewater-treating anaerobic digesters from Hong Kong - AD_UKC113_MetaG (SPAdes)... | ecosystem: Engineered > Bioreactor > Anaerobic >... | reverse complement strand
AACTCTGAAACGTCTTCGATTACAGGGTTTGATACGGGGTATCTGACAATAAGCTGAAAAATGTGATCTTGTGAAATGTTCGTTCCCATGAATTATTTTCATGGGACTTTTTTAAAATTTCCAGCAAATATGTGAAATTTACTTTTATCCATACAATTTGAAGAGGATACGAAAAAATGTCTCCGCCAGTTTTTCTGGCGGTTCTTCAAATAGATGTCGCATTATTTAAAATGCTGACTGCAGGTTACAGAGATGTTATTCTTTTAAAGTCCCGACAACAGGATATTTATTCATTATTTCAGCTCCATGTGGTGTGTTTTCTATCATTCCTGTAACGTCTATCCCGGCAGGGCATCCCTCGTGATCGCCATTTCTCCAGAGCTTACTATCAGAAGAGACGTCATAGACCTGGCCCTGATAAGCAACGTATATAGTCCCATCCTCATTATTTCCGTCGTATTCTGCAAGTTCTTCAAGTGTGAATTCTTTCAGTCCTGTTGACTCTGTCACATTCTGCGTTTCAGTAACAGTCGGTGTTTCAGCTGCCTCTTCTTCAGCTGGAGTTACAGATTTATCTTCCACGCATCCTGTTGCGAGGAATACGCCAAACAATACTAACAATACAATCAGTGTTTTTTTCATTATTTCACCCATATGATGTAAGTTGCTTTTTAACGACTCAGTTCCAAAATGAATTCGTGAATTGTTATCGAAAGCACAAATGCAGCTTGATTACGATGCCAAATTGGCTTTGAGTCAGTTCCACTACCTCGAAAACTGGAGAATTTTAACTGGTCGGAATCGTGATATAAATCTTGTGATTATGATGTTCATAAACCTGTTTTCATATTCATCGATTTTCATCATATTCATAATTATCATTAAAAGCAATATCAATAACATTTTTTGACAGGCTGGATAGTTGCCAAAAATTTTAAATAACTAATATATACATTAAGCTATGACCAAAAAAATCAATAATTCATTGATCTTACTGGTTTTTTATTCTTGAATTCATAAGTTCAGATTTTATTTACTCAACAAAACCCGGGAGGCTGTTCCCAGAAGAGGTGAGCCACTGAGATCTTTTACAGATGAAGAAAGGGAGATCATAAAAAGAAATATTATGAGCCGCGGGAAGGACTGCTTTGCCAGATACGGCGTTAAGAAAACCAGTATTGAGGATCTTACTGAGGGATTGGGAATTTCCAAGAGTTCTTTTTACTCCTTTTTTGACAGCAAAGAGGACCTCTTTCTGCAGATCTTTAAGGAAGAACGGGAGGCTTTAAAGGACAGCATACTCGAAAATTCCTTCCTGAAATACAGGGCTGAACCCGACAAGGCTATCAGAGCTTATCTTCAGTATGTGCTTAATATCGTTAATAACCACCCGATCTGGAGAAAAGTTTTCATCGAGAAAGAGCATCTTGAACTGAAAATTTTCCGGTCTTCAGAGGAAGAAATTAAAAAGATTTGCAGGGATAATGTGGCTACAATTCTGCCTTTCTTTGAAGAATGGGAAGCAGCCGGTCTCCTGATTGATAAACCAGCCAGGATTCTTGCCGAAACAACGCAGGCGGTTCTTTCTCTTATCCATTTCAGGAATGAAATTGAAGATGAGGATTTTTCTGAAATAATGGATATTTTTGTTGATCTCCTGACAGAGAATATTGTAAAAAAGAGCAATTAGAATTTCAGGCTTCAGTTGAAGGAATAAAAGAAAGTCCTCTGAGAAGGAGAGGACTTCAGAAAACTGGGTTTAATAGAGCCAATAACTTTAAACTAAATAAATACATTAATTGTGGAAACTATTCAAAAGAGTAATTCTCCCGAAATAATTAGTCTGAATTCGAGTCTTATCTTCCTGAAAAGGAAGTTTATGTAACAAAAGAAGATTCCAGAAAGCTGGAAAAAGGTTTATTAATAAATCATAAGATTGATAAATATAATTTGAAAAGATACTCTCGGGAATTCCGTTACATTTATCAATTTAAATAATGTGGGACTGCATTACCATGCATTTCCATTTACGCTGAATCTTTCTCAAAAAAGACAGTATCTACTGGTTAAAGATCATGATTTACCTTTAAATTTGACAGGTGAGCTGGTGAGCATCAACATAAATAGATATAAATGTGGATATTGTGGGGCCTGTGTGGGAGTTTGTCCTAAAGGAGCACTTGAACTTGTAGAAACCTGGATTGAAGTAGATGAAAGTGTCTGTATCGTATGCGGGATATGTGATCGCATATGCCCTGTGGGAGCAATCGAGGTAATGAAATGAAGGACAAGTACGATGTTCTGGTTATAGGAGCCGGTCCTGCAGGTTCCATCGCTGCAAAAACAGCCGCTGAAAAAGGGCTTGATGTACTTTTAATTGAAAAACGTCAGGAAATAGGTGATCCTGTACGCTGTGCTGAAGGTGTGAACAAAGAGTACCTTAAAAAACATGTCGAAATTGACAAACGCTGGATCTGTGCTGACCTGAAAGGTTCCTATATTTTCTCCCCTGACGGCACAAGAATAGAGATGGCCGAAGAAATCTCCGGAGGAGAGGTAGGTTACGTTCTTGAGAGAAAGGTTTTTGACCGCGCCCTTGCAGAACAGGCTGCTACAGCCGGGGCTGAAGTAAGGGTAAAAACAAGGGCTACAGGTCTTATCATTGAAGACGGCTTTGTAAAAGGAGCCAGGCTCATGCATCTCGGAAAAGAATACGAGGTGCGTTCCAGAATAGTAATAGGAGCTGACGGAGTCGAATCAAAAGTAGGAAGATGGGCAGGAATCGATACCTCACTGAAGCCCGTAGATATTGAGACCTGTGCCCAGTACCTGATAGCAGGTGCGGATGTAAACCAGGAATACTGCGAGTTCTACATAGGAAGCGAGATCGCTCCCGGAGGCTATGTCTGGGTTTTTCCCAAAGGAGAAGGCAAAGCCAATGTCGGGATAGGTATCCTTGGAAGCAAAATGGGAAAATTCAAGCCGAGACCTGTTGATTATCTGGACAAATTCCTGCAAAAAAGGTTTCCTGGTGCCCGCGTAGTTGAGATGGTTTTTGGCGGAGTTCCGGTGTCAGGCAGCATTGAGAAAACCTCAGCTAACGGGCTGATGCTTGTGGGAGATGCTGCACGTCAGTCCGACCCGATCACAGGCGGCGGGATACTGAATGCCATGGATGCAGGCAAACTGGCAGGAGAAGCTGCTTACGAAGCCATATCTGCAGGAGATGTCTCTCTGGAAAAGCTTGAAGAGGTATATGAGAAAAGGTGGAGAGCTACTGTAGGTCATGATATCGATATGAGCCTTATCGTAAAGAACTGCTTTATCAACCTTACCGATGCCGACCTTGACTCGCTTGCATATTCCTTAAAAGATGTTAAATTCGAGAGTATGCGCCTCCTTGACCTGCTTCATGCCCTCTTTAGGGCCAATAAAAAACTTCTCTGGGACCTTCGTGTACTTTTCAAGGATGCAGCAAAAGAAGTAATAAAAAATAAGACATAATGCCTGTTTTTTCAGGCATCTTTATTCTGTTTTTTTGTTTATTCACATCTTTTAAATAGCTTCTCTACAAGCCCTGTTTCTCTGAAACTTTGCTTTTCTCGGGTCATTTGAATTTTTTCATTTAATCATTTATTCCAGAACTCCGGCGTAAAGAGAACGATTACAGTGTATATTTCAAGCCTTCCAATCCACATATTCGCTATCAGAATTAATTTTCCTAGAGGAGGAATGGGGTCAAAAGAGCCCATAGGCCCTACCACATTCAGACCCGGACCTATATTGCCAAGGGTAGCTATGGAAGCGGTAATCGAGGTTATGATGTCCATTCCCAGAACTGAGAGAATGAGTGCACTTGTGAGAAAGACGAGGAGATATATAACAACAAATGAGACAATAGAGCCGATAATCTCATCAGGCACGGCTTTATTGTTGAATTTGACACTTTTTATGGCTCTTGGATGAAGGGCCTTGAATAATTCTGCCCTGCTGTGCTTGAGTAAAATAAGAATGCGCACAACCTTGATTCCTCCTCCTGTAGAACCGGCGCAGGCGCCTATGAACATAACTACAAGAAGCACCATTTTCGCAGATTCTGACCAGAGATTAAAATCTGTTGTCGCAAACCCTGTACTTGTCATAATAGTGACAACATGGAAAATTGCAAATCTGAATGAATCAAAAAGGCCTGTACCCATGTCCCTCCAGAGCAAAAGGGTAAGGAGTCCGCTTGCTGAAAGGACAATAGCGGTATAAAACCTGAATTCTTCGTCTTTAAGAAGGAAGTCCTTGTCAATATAAATCGCTCTGTAATGGAGAGCAAAGTTTGCACCTGCAACAAAAGTAAAAAAAGTTATTATGTACTCAACGAGAGGGCTTTTAAAAGCTCCAATACTCAGCCCATAATTTGAGAAACCTCCGCAAGCCATTGTGGTAAAAGTATGATTTACTGCATCGTATAGAGAAAGTCCTGCAAGAAGGAGAGAGATAACCTGGGCGAGCGAGATTACAAAGTAGGCCATCCACAGGATCTTTGCGGTTTCCCTTATTCTTGGTTTCAGCTTATCCTCGGTTGGTCCAGGAGCTTCAGCCCGGAAGAGCTGTCGGCCAGCGACTCCGAGTTTGGGCAGAATCGCCACGAAAAGCACTATAATTCCCATGCCTCCGAGCCACTGCATCATCCCCCTCCAGAAAAGGATGCCTTTGGGATGGCTTTCTATATCGGTAAGAATTGTCGAACCTGTGGTGGTAAAGGCCGACATGGATTCAAAAAGGGCGTTAAGGGGAGAAATCCCGTCAAGCATAAAAGGAATTGCTCCGAAAACTGCAGCAGCAAACCAGCCAAGGCCAACGATTGCAAATCCTTCTTTGCGCATCCATTCTTCGTCGGTTTTATAGGAGAGCAGGATTAAGCCGGTAAGGACGGTTATTACTATAGATACAAGAAAAGGCGTCAGATTTTCTCCATAGTAGTACGCAACTCCGAGGGGAACCACCATGAGTATCCCGAGAAGCCTGAGTAAACCTCCAAGCACATAAAAAACAATCTTTATATTCATGGACCCTCTTTTTTTGAAACTTATGACTTTTTGGATGTATTTGTATTTATTCCTTATTTAACAACTTATCTTCATGAGGGGCAGTGAAAAGAGATCTGTGCTCATTCCTTATTTAAATAATTTCTCAACAGATCTGACTGCAGAAGAAAGAGCAAAGACAATAACTCTATCCCCTTCCAGGATGATGGAATCTCCTCTCGGGATAATGACATCGTCGCCGTGAACTATCATGGTAACAATTGAACCTTTAGGGAATTTAATCTTGTTGAGAGGCTTTCCTGCGATTTTTGATTGCCCTGATATAGTGTATTCGATAATTTCTGCTTTTTCACCCTCAAGCGTCGCAAGGGCTTCTATGCCTTTTCCCATGGTAAGCTTGAGGACTTCATTTACTGTCGCTTCTCTGGGGCTTACCGCAATATCGATTCCAACCATCTCAAAAAGAGGAACATAGTCCGAGCGGTCAGCTCTAGCAATCACTTTTTTTGCGCCCATTTGCTTTGCAAGCAGGGAACAGAGGAGGTTTTTTTCATCATTGTCAGTAACCGCTATAACAACGTCCATCTCCTCTATATTTTCTTCTTTGAGAAGGCTGACATCAGTGCCGTCCCCGTTGAGTATAAGGGCATTTTCAAGAATCTCGGCAACTTCTATACAGCGGCTTTTCCTGTATTCAATAATTTTAAGGTCTGTATTCTCATCCCTGTCTATAATCTTGGCAATGTAAAAGCCTACAATTCCGCAGCCAATAAGGAGAATTTTATTTCTGTGAGGCTCTTCATTTCCAAAAAATTTCTCAAGGTTTTCCATGCCTCTTGGTTTGCCTACAACTACTATGTGGTCATTTGCCTTGATCAGGTCGTCTCCGTGAGGGATGATTATTTCGTTTTCCCTGAATATCGCACTGACAATGCAGCAGTCGTCAAGTTCGAGGTCCTGCATATGCTTTCCTGCAAGCCTGTTGTCAGGGTGGATGGCAAATTCCATCATCTGGACTTTGCCCCCTGCAAACATTTCCGCATCTATTGCAGAGGGGTTTGAAAGCACCTCTGCAACTTCCGAGGCAAGAGCAAGCTCGGGACATATCATAACATCCACCCCCACCTGAGCTCTGGAAGTAACAGGCACATCAATGTAGTCAGGGTTGCTGACTCTGGCAATGGTTTTTGTTTCTTTCCAGCCAGGATGGGACCTTATGATAAGCTTTGCAGTCATACAGGCAACTATATTGATTTCATCAACCCCTGTGACAGCAACGAGAATATCCACATCAGGAAGGATACTTGCAAGAATATCCGCATTTGCACCGTTTCCTTCCACAACCTGAACATCCAGTTCATCTGCCCTTTTCAGTGCATCCTCATCCTTCTCTATGACAACCACATCGTGCGTGAGGGAAAGAAACTTTGCTATATGATACCCGACTTCACCTGCGCCGATAACCACCGCTTTCATAAGACTCCCTTGAAGAAAAGACTACTTCCAGATAAATTGCTCTTATTTGCTTAAGTAGTCTTTGGAAATGTGAACCGTAATTGGGCGGGTTTCTAAGGAATCATGTGATGTGAAAAAAATGAAAAAGAATCAAAGAGTAAAAAATTAAGAATGATGGATATTAAGCCAAATTTACGGATGGAAGAAGTTAGAGGCTTATGTTTTTACGAAATGTACATATCAAAAAAATAAGCCTGAAAAATCAGGCACATCAATGTTTTTTAGCACCTGTGAAAATCCGTTCAGGAATGCCAGAAGTCACTTGTAAAAAGCACAAGTACAGTATAAACCTCAAGTCTCCCGACCCACATATTGTTTATCAGTATGATTTTTCCCAGGGGAGGGAGTGATGCAAAGTTTGCCATAGGCCCGACTACATTAAAACCAGGTCCTATATTCCCAAGAGTTGCAATCGAAGCGGTGGCAGAACTGACCATATCAACTCCAAGTAAAGTAAGGAGCATCGCACTGAAGATAAAAACTAATATGTAAATCACAATAAAAGAAAGTATGGATTGTAATACATCATCCGGCACTGCTTTGTTATTGAATTTGATAGGCTTGATAAGCCTTGGATGAATAACTTTAAACAATTCTCTCCTCGCATACTTTAGCACCAGAAGAAAACGCACAACCTTCGGGCCTCCACCCGTAGAACCTGCACAGCCTCCTATGAACATGACTGCAAAAACCAGAACCTTTGCTGAGTCTGTCCACTGGTTAAAATCAGTTGAAGCAAAACCAGTTGCTGTCATGATAGAAGTAATCTGGAATATGGCATAGCGGAAAGAATTGAAAAGGGAAAATTCCATATCTTTATAAAGAACCAGGGTTAGCAGGCCTGCAAATCCCAGGAGAATAAAGGTATATGTCCTGAATTCCTCATCTTTGAGAAGAAAGTTCTTGTCAATAAAAATCGCCCTGTAATATAGTGCAAAGTTTGCTCCTGCTGCAAACATAAAAAAGGTAAGAATAAACTCGATAAGAGGGCTGTGAAAAGCTTCTATCCCGGCGTTGTAAGTCGAAAAACCTCCGCAGGCCATACAGGCAAAAGTATGTGTGACGGCATCATACAGTGACATTCCTGCAAGATCCAGCGCAACAATTTCAAAAGCAGAAATCACAATATATAGTGCCCACAGGATTTTTGCAGTATCTTTTATCCTTGGTTTGAGCTTATCTTCGGTAGGTCCTGGAGCCTCAGCCCTGAAGAGCTGTCGCCCTGCAACTCCGAGTTTGGGCAGGATGGCAATGAAGAGCACGATAATTCCCATGCCTCCAAGCCATGAGTTAAAGGATCGCCAGAAAAGAAGACTCCTTGAAAGAGCCTCAATATCCACAAGAATTGAAGATCCGGTTGAAGTAAAACCCGACATTGTCTCAAAAACTGCATCAATAAAAGAGATTCCCTCAAAAAGGAAAGGAATCGCACCAAAAATAGCTGCTGAAAGCCATGTTAGAGCCACAATAGCGAGAGCTTCTTTCTGCTGCCATTCAACACTGCTTTTAATGCGTGTAAGGAGCAAACCTGCAAGAAGGGTTATGAGAATAGAAACAATAAAAGGCTTCAGTGGCTCATGATAGTATAAAGCCACTAAAAGAGGAACAAGCATTGTAAAAGCCAGAAGTACCAGAATTCTACCCAAAGCATTAAAAACAGCTTTATTATTCATGGAAAACCCCTCTCCCATTAATATTTACTTGAAAAACTTTTCTACCTCAGAAACTGCTGAAGCCATAGCAAAAATAACTACACGGTCTCCTTCATTGACAATAAAATCTCCTCTTGGAATTATAGTTTCCTGTCCGCGTACTACCATGTTGATAAGGGACCCTTTCGGGAACTTCACTTTGTTCAAAGGCTTGCCTACAATCTTTGATTTCTCGGATGCCGTATATTCTATAATTTCGGCTCTCTCGCCTTCGATGGTTGTAAGTGTCTGTATGCCTCTTCCCATGGTAAGTTTGAGGACTTCGTTTACTGTTGCTTCTCTTGGACTTACAGCCATATCTATTCCAACCATCTCAAAAAGAGGCAGGTAGTCCGAGCGGTCCGCCCTTGCAATTACCTTTTTTGCCCCCAGCTGTTTTGCGAGCAGGGCACAGAGAAGGTTCTTTTCATCGCTGTCTGTAATCGCAACAACAACGTCCATATCCTCAATGTTCTCTTCTCTGAGAAGGCTGACATCAGTGCCGTCTCCATTAAGCACAAGGGCATTTTCAAGTATATCAGCCACTTCTATGCAGCGGCTCTTGCTTTGCTCAATAATTCTCAGATCAGCGTTCTCCTCTCTGTCGATCAGTTTTGCCAGATATAAGCCTACAATTCCGCAGCCGATAAGGAGAATTCTTGTCCTGTGAGGCACTTCACTCCCAAAAACACTCTCAAGATCCTCCATAGCTTCCGGCTTTCCCACAACTACCATGTGGTCATTTGCTTTGATTAAATCGTCTCCGTGAGGGATAATTATTTCGTCTTCCCTGAAAACAGCACTGACAATGCAGGAATCAGCAAGCCTGAGGTCCTGGATCTGCTTTCCAACGAGTTTGCTTCCTGGACTTATTGCAAATTCCGTCATCTTTACTTTTCCTTCGGCAAACATTTCAGCATCTATTGCTGAAGGGCTTGAGAGTATATCAGCCACTTCAGAAGCGAGTGCAAGTTCAGGGCAGATCATCAGGTCAACTCCAACCTGAGCTCGTGATGTAACCGGAGAATCTATGTAATCGGGATTACTGACTCTTGCTATGGTTTTTGTATCCTTCCAGCCGGTTTTGTTTTTTGTAATCAGTTTTGCAGTCATGCAGGCAACGATATTAACTTCATCAACGCCAGTAACAGCTACAAGGAGGTCTGCATTTTGCAGGATTCTTGAAAGGATCTCTGCGTTTGCGCCGTTTCCTTCAATTACGAGCACGTCAAGTTCATCTGCCCTTCTTGCAGCGTCCTCGTCTTTCTCTATAATTACCACATCATTTTTAGGAGAGAGAGCCTTTGCAATATGATAGCCTACTTCCCCTGCACCAATAATTACAGCCTTCATAGAACACCTTCAAAAAAACTGTTTTTAATGAGTCTGCCACTGCAGAAATTCTTGAACAAGAAGAAATGAATACAGGCTTGACAGGTATAAACATTAATTAAAATCAAAAGAATTAAAGTAAAAGTAAGTGGAGTAAAAGCAGCCAGAATAAAACTGATTAAAACTATATTAATTAACACTAATGTAAGCGTAAGTAAGATCCCGGGCATAATATTGATATTTAATTCGCTGCCCGATATGTGATGAGTTGAAGTAAAGTTTCTCAGCGTGTTGACCATCTCTGGAAATTAAACGTTTTACAAAACCGGAATTTCTCAAACTTATGCTTTTGCGAAATAGCTATATTCTTAAGCATAGAATTTAACAGGTGTATATAAAAGTTTTTCAAATTTTCGTTACAGGACAAAATCTTACTAAAAAAGAATCCTGCATGAAAAATTATAATCAAAAAAAAAGGTTAAAAAAGGGAAAAGAGATATAAATCTGAGAAAAGGAGGTAAAAAGGTAATATTTAAGCAAAATGCCTTATATTCAACTTTCAAAGGCATCTTTTACCTTTTCAAACAGTCCTTTGCTTTTCCTGGGTTTCTCGTTTTTTTGCCTTTCAGCTCTTCCCTTTTCCTCTGCTTCGGACCTCTTTCCATTGCTCAGATATTCTAACTGGCGAAGAAGTTCTTTCTGCTCCTGAGTGAGCTTTGTGGGGGTCTTGACTATAACCCTTACGAGCTGGTCTCCTTTGCCGTGCCCGTGGATGCGCTGTATACCTTTCTCTTTAAGCCTGAATACGGAGTGTGTTTGAGTTCCGGGGGGAATGTTCATTTTGACCTGGCCATAAAGGGTATCTACCATAACATCCGCTCCGAGTGCAGCCTGAGTGAAGGATATTGGCAGTTCGGAGATTACATCGTAGTCAACCCTCTTGAAATATTTGTGTTCCATTACATGGACGACAATATAAAGATCTCCTGAAGATGCTCCCGGTTCTCCTGCATCTCCTTCCCCGCTGAGCCTTAGGGTCATGCCCGAGTCCGCTCCTGCAGGCACGTTGACTGTTATTGTTCTCTTGTTTCGGACTCTGCCTGCGCCGCTGCAGGCAGGGCATGGAGACTCAATTATCTGGCCTCTGCCGTGACAGGTACTGCAGGTTGTTGTGCTCACGAACTGCATTCCAAGAGTTGAGCGGGTGGTACGGACCTGCCCTGTGCCGCCGCAGCCAGGGCAGCGTTTCGGGCTTGTGCCTGCTTTTGCCCCTGTGCCTGAACAGGCAGAACACTTTTCTGTCCTTGGAATATCGACATCCTTACGGACTCCAAAAGCAGCTTCTTCAAAGGTTATGTAGAGGTCGTACTGGAGATCTGAGCCTCTTCTCGGGCTCATAGGACCTCCTCTTCTGCCGCCTCCGAAAAACATTTCAAATATATCTCCAAAACCGCCGAAGTCCGCGCCCCGGAAGATGTCCTCTGCACTGTACTGGTTATCGATTCCGGCATGTCCGAAGCGGTCGTACTGAGCCCTTTTTTCGGTATCTGAAAGAACGGCGTAAGCCTCGGATATTTCCTTGAATTTCTCCTCAGCCCCAGGATCCTTGTTCCTGTCAGGATGGTACTTAAGGGCAAGCTTCCGGTATGTCTTCTTTATATCTTCGACTGAAGCGTCTTTGGATAATCCGAGAATTTCGTAATAGTCACGTGTGGTAGCCATCAGGATTCCCTGTTGTTTTAAAAAAATAAAGGGACGGAACCTGTGAACAGGTTTCCGGTCATGCCTGAGAATTCCCAGGCGTTTTTTGTTAGTGTTAATTCTTCTTTAATTACTTACGCTTTTCGTCGTCAACCACTTCGTAGTCGGCGTCAACAACGTTCTCGTCAGGGCCTCTTGCATCAGGGCCCCCAGCTCCGCCTGCAGCCTGCTGAGCCTGCTGGGCTTTCTGGTACATGGCTGTTGAGATCGGGTACACGGCTTCCTGAAGTGCCTCGGTCTTTGCCTTAATATCTCCTGCGTCCTTGCCTTCAAGTGCCTTCTTCAGGTCTTCAATTGCGGCATTGACTTTTGACTTCTGGTCCTCGGTGGCTGCATCCCCTGCTTCTTTGAGGGTCTTTTCTGCAGCATTGATGAGGGCTTCGGCGTTGTTTCTGATCTCGACTTCCTCTTTCCTCTTCCGGTCTTCTTCTGCGTGCAGTTCTGCGTCCTTGATCATGCGCTCGATTTCGGCATCGGAAAGTCCGCCCGGTTTCTGGATGGAAATGGACTGCTGCTTGCCTGTTCCGAGGTCCTTTGCGCTCACGTGAAGGATACCGTTTGCGTCAATGTCGAAAGTAACCTCGATCTGCGGGATACCTCTCGGAGCCGGGGGTATGCCGTCAAGAGTGAACCTTCCAAGGGTCTTGTTTTCGGAAGCGATTCCACGCTCTCCCTGAAGTACATGGATCTCGACTGAGGGCTGGTTGTCAGCTGCAGTTGAGAAGATCTGGCTCTTTTTGGTAGGAATGGTGGTGTTCCTCTGGATGAGCGGGGTTGCAATGCCTCCGAGGGTTTCGATACCCAGGGTAAGGGGAGTGACATCGAGAAGAAGGACATCTTTTACCTCTCCGCCCAGGACTCCTGCCTGAATTGCTGCACCGATTGCAACTGCCTCGTCAGGGTTGATGTTTTTGTAGGGCTTCTTACCTGTGAAGTTTTCTACAAGTTCAACTACTGCAGGCATCCTTGTAGCTCCTCCGACAAGGATCACTTTGTCAATGTCGTTTGGTGTAAGCTTTGCATCGCTGAGTGCGCGGCGCATGGATACAAGGGTCTTTTCCAGGAGGTCTTCAGTCATTTTCTGGAACTGGGCTCTGGTCAGGTCGATGTCCATGTGCTTTGGTTCCCCGTCAGTGCCTACTGTCAGGAAGGGAAGGTTGATGTTGGTGCTTGCGACACCTGAAAGCTCAATTTTTGCTTTTTCAGCAGCATCTTTCAGGCGCTGGAGTACAGCCCTGTCTTTGGAGAGGTCAATTCCTTCTGATTTCTTGAATTCTGCAAGAAGGTAATCCATAATGCGCTGGTCGAAGTCGTCGCCTCCGAGGTGGGTATCTCCGCTTGTGGACTTCACTTCAAAGACTCCGCCTCCGAGTTCCAGAATGGATACATCAAAGGTTCCGCCTCCAAGGTCATAGACGAGGATCTTCTGGTCTATATCTCCTTTGTCAAGCCCGTAAGCGAGGGCTGCAGCTGTGGGCTCATTTATGATTCTCAGGACGTCGAGCCCTGCAATTGCTCCTGCGTCTTTTGTAGCCTGCCTCTGTGCATCGTTGAAGTAAGCGGGAACTGTAATGACAGCCTGTTTGAGTGTTTCTCCAAGGTAAGCTTCTGCATCTGTTTTGAGCTTCTGGAGGATCATTGCAGAAATTTCCTGTGGGGTGTATGCTTTTCCGTTAAGCGTAACTTTGTAATTGGCTTCTCCCATGTGCCTTTTAATAGAATAAACCGTATTCTCCGGGTTTGAAATCGCCTGCCGCTTTGCGACCTGGCCCACTAGTTTCTCTCCTTTCTTGGAAAACCCGACAACTGAAGGAGTTGTTCTGCTGCCTTCGGCATTGGGGATCACGACAGCTTCTCCACCTTCCATCACTGCCACACATGAGTTGGTAGTACCAAGGTCAATACCCAGTATCTTTGCCATATTATGTCCTCATAGTTAATTCTTAAATTATATTAATTCTTAAATTATATTAATTCTTAAATTATATTGCCTGATTTGTCTGATAGATTATAGTTAAATTTCAGGTTAAGTTGCCTGATTTGAATAATTAATAATTTTACCTGATCGGAGCAATTAGCCCCATTAATTCAGTTAAATTACTCGAATTCAGTAAATTGCTCAGTTGATTTTGCCAAATTACTCAGCCTGAGAGATTTAAAGATTACTTCCTTCTAAACTACTGAGTTAAGTTATTTAATAAAGTCCTTCTGTTACTCAGAGGTTAGAAGCTTTGATTTCGCTTTTGGCAATTGAGTTGAATCTTGAATTTTTAGTCTTCATCTAACTTAAATCTGGTTTAAGTCTAAATTCCAGGTAACTGACTTTGACTAACTTTATTTCTCTGTCTCGTCAGGGTTTCTCGCCACTGAAACAAGAGCTGGCCTGACGATCTTGTCGTTCAAAGCATATCCGTGTTTGTAAACATCAACAATGGTGTTATCCGGAACTTCTGAGGTTTCTATGTGCTGGATAGCTTCATGCCTGTGAGGATCAAACTCGCCTGCTTTTTCGCATTTTATCCTTTCAAGCCCGTACTTCTCCAGGATAGAGAAAAACTGCTTTGAAAGCTGCTCTATTCCGCTTACGATTGAACCCATGTCTTCTGCAGTACGTGCAGATTTCAGGGCACGGTCAAAGTTATCTGTTACTTCTACAAAGTCAAGAAGTACCTGTTCAAGTACAGCTTTCCGGTTTTCTTCCATCTGACGTGCGGTCCGTTTTCTGAAGTTATCAAAATCTGCTGCAAGCCGGATAAGCTGGTCCTTGAGAATTTCGTTTTCCTCCCTGCAGGCAGCTTCAGGGCTTTTCTCAGCCCCGGGACTTACAGGTTCTTTTTCAGGGCTTACTGTTGTTTCACCGGTTCTTTCAGCCGAAGATTCTGAATTCCGGGTTTCGGAACTTTCAGCCTCTTTCTGGTTTCCTTCTTTAGAATCCATGTTTTCCTTTTTCCTGGACTTTTTCATGTATCAATCCCCATGAAATTATTCTAACGGTCTCGCTCGTCCTGATCTGTGATTGTTTGTAATTCTATAAATACTTTTCTATCGGCTGGGTGGTAAATCCTCTTTAGAAAGAAGAAAAAAAGAAAAATCAGTAAGAGTGGTTCTCAAGTTTATGAGATAGTGCTTTGATCATTATTATACCTGCAATCATGCAGGCCGCAACTGCCGAGATAACCTGTTCCCATCCGAGAGCGGAAATGCCTCCTCCCAGAGCAAACTGAACGCCTCCCACGAGAGTGACAAACACGAAGGAAAGCCCGAAACCTGCAAAAGCTCCTGCAACAAGGGAACTCACAGTATTAAGGCCCTGTTTCTCATAAAAAACCATCCCACCAATAAACATCACTGCAAAAATCATGAGCACAAACGCCGTAGGCAGGGGACTCGATTTAGATGAGAATATATCAAATAACCCGAGCCCCATGTCAACCAGAAATATACCCATAAGCAACGCGACAGCAAGGGTCTTGACAAAAGGATTTTCAAACAAAGACTGAGAATTTGGGTTTCTGCTGTTGATTTTACCAGCCACCGTTAATATTATGTGTTTATTTTTTAAGCTATAAACTATATAAATTATATAAACTTTTACTTAAATCTCCAGCTCAGTTGCTTAACTTTCTTTTTTCCTTCACATCCCTTCATAATTTTGTTAGCGTAACTTTCTATTGTCCTGCCCTGTCCCTTCTAACTAAAAAACTCCCCCCACTATCCTGTTTGATTTCAAATTTCAACTTAAAACGCCTCTCCTGCTTCTCTGGCAGCCCGCCAGAAGTAGAGGAAAATTTTCCTCTCCTCCCCAAAAAGGAATTTTTTAAATCATATTTCCCGGACCTTCCCCAGCCTGTCTGGCGTCTTTTCCACAAAAAGAGAACGAAGCTGAGCAAAAAGTTGAACGAAAAGAATTGAGCAGTCCTCTCGAACTCAGTTCACTTTATAACTTCCAAAGTAGTCCTCTTGAGCGAAGCGAAAAGGACCGCGTACTCCCGAGGCGCAATTCGGGAAGGACCTCGTGCTCCCGAAGCGAAACTCGGGAGACAAAAAGTAATATAAAATGACCGGGTTTTTCTTTTCCGATGAAAATCCTGATTGCAGAATTTGCTGTGGGCACTGATATTGAAAAGTCTCTTATTCCTGAAGGAGCAGCTATGCTGAAAACGCTTGCAGAAAGCTTTGTCCGCGCAGGGCATGAGGTATATTACCCTGCTGCAGGAACTGAAATCGGTGCAGGCACAGCATTGAAGTCAACTGCTGAAAGCTTCAGGCAGGTAATTGAACGGGAAGCAAAGAAGTGTGACGCCGGACTGCTTATTGCTCCAGACGGAATGCTTCCGGAGCTGAACAGGATTCTTGAAGAGAATACCGTAAACCTCGGGTGCTCTCCCGACGCTGCAGCCTGCTGTGCAGACAAACTCCTGTGCACGGAAATCCTGAAAAAAGCGGGAATTAATGCCCCTGAAATTGCACAGAAAGCAGAAAAAGGCAAAAAGTATGTTATAAAGCCAAGGTTCGGATGCGGGGCAGAGGAAACGTATCTGGTTACGGATTTTGAAAACACCGGCGAGTTCATTGCAAGCGAATACGTCGAAGGAGAACACCTGAGCGTAAGCCTTATTGCAGGAAAAAAGACGCTTCCACTTGCGGTAAACCGGCAGTTTATCGAATTTTATGAGAACAGGGGCGTGGAAGGAAAAAATCCAGAGAAAACCGGAGCATCGGGCATAAAATATAACGGGAGCCTGACCCCTTACCAGACTCCCAGAAAGAATGAACTTTATGAGACTGCAATATTCACAGTAAAATGCCTGGGCTGCTCTGGATACGTGGGCGTGGATATTGTTCTTTCTGATTTCCCTTATGTCGTGGATGTAAATCCAAGGCCTACAGCTTCAATATTCGGGATCAGCAGGGTCATGCGGGAGGAAATAGGTGAACTCCTTCTCATGAATAGATTCGGAACACTCCCCGATTCCGTGCATATCGAGGGAGAATATCATTTTTCAAAAGACATGCTGGGCGAGCTTTTTGGAAAGAACTGACACTGGTAAATTGCGGTTTTATCTATCTGGAGAATTACGGACCTGGAAAATACACGGAAAGGAATTGAAATGCATTCAAAAATCATAGGGCTTGACATTGGAGGGGCGAACACAAAACTTGCTTCCTCGGACGGAACTGCTGTGGAACTTCATTACCTGCCGCTCTGGAAAAACACCAGGCTTCCGGAAGTCTTAAAAGAGATCTCTCAAAGGCTGAAACCTGAAAAAGTCGCTGTTGTGATGACAGGAGAACTCGCGGATTGCTTTGAAGATAAAGACCAGGGCATCCGCTTCATAAAAGAAACTGTTGATTCTGCTTTTGGCTCCGAAAAAGTCTCGTATATAAACAGCCAGGGAAAGTTCCAGAGTGAAACCGATTCCCTCAGAGAGCTTGCTGCCGCAAACTGGGCAGCCTCAGCCAGGCTGATAGGAAAAGAGATCGGAGACTGTATTTTTGTTGATGTTGGCAGTACCACAAGTGATATTATTCCTATTATTTCAGGGGAGCACAGGGCAGGGCATACGGACTTCGAAAGGCTTCTCAGGAGTGAACTCGTATATGCAGGCACTCTCAGGACAAACCTTGCGGCACTTCTTGAAAAGGTAACTCTCAAGAAAGGCATATGCCGAACATCTTCGGAACTTTTTGCAACGACAGCAGATGCTTATTTAATTCTCGGGAACATTGATGAAGGGATGTATACATGTGAAACTGCTGATGGGGCTGGCAGGAGCAGAACAGATTCCATGCGCAGGATCGCAAGGCTGGTCTGTGCGGATCTTTCAGAGGTAGGGGAGCAGGAGATACACGATATCGCAGAACAGGTAATGGAGAAACAGGTTTCTGTGCTTGCTGAAGCTATTTCTGAAGTTGCGAAAAGGAACGGACTTACAAAGATTGCAGCAGCAGGCCTTGGGGAATTTCTTATAGCTGAAGCCACAGAAAGGCTCGGATTTGAATGTATTTCTGTTGCCGGGCACTGGGGAGAAGATATCTCAAAGGTATTTCCTGCATATGCTGCCGCTTGTTTGCTGGAAGCTGAGACCTCAAAAAACTGAGGCTTGAATAGCCTGTATACCCTGTATTTTTAAGGAAATAAGAAGAAATCGAGGAAATAGAAGAAATTGAAAGCTGCTTTGAACAAACTGCAACGGATAAGAAATGCAGGATAAGAAATGCATATGGAACCTGTAAGAGTGGTTATTAAGGTAGGAGGAAGCCTGATCCGGGAAGCTCCTGAACTTGTAAACAGGCTCGTAAAAGAATTTGGTATGGGGAGTGGTAAAACTGCTCCCAACAGGCCTGGTTCAGAGAAAATACCTTTTTTCATCCTTATAGTTCCCGGTGGAGGGATATTCGCTGATGCCGTCAGAAAAGCTGACGAGAGCTTTGGGCTCGGAGACGATGCAGCTCACTGGATGGCGATACTTGGAATGGAGCAGTATGCCTGTTATCTGCAGGACAAAAGCTGTGCAGCAGGCACGGATTCAATAAAAGAACTGCCTCCGGGAGTTTCAATTCTTTTTCCTTACAGGCTGCTGAAGGCAGAAGACCCTCTGCCCCACTCATGGGACGTAACCTCTGATACGATTGCTGCATGGGTAGCCAGGCAGACAGGAGCCCTGTTTATTAAGGCTACGGATGTTGACGGGATATTCAGGGAAGGAAAAATTAGCAGAGAAATCTTTACTTCGGAGTTATCTGAAAATTTTGAAAGCTGCATTGATCTTTCTCTTCCAGGATTCCTTCAAAAAAACAGAATGGAATGCTTAATTCTAAATGGAAAATTCCCGGAAAGAGTGATTCAGGCAGTGTACGGGAAGCCTGTGCCCTGTACGGTGGTAAAGGGGAATATTTAAATTGTATATCGTATATGACTAGGGAGAGAAGCAAACCGTGTCCAAAAAGCATCATTACATTCAGTTCACCAGATTTGTTGATGTTAATACAGGTGCCGAATAAGAGCAGGATACTGAAGCTTAAGGAAGGTGCCTGATTCACCGGTTAATTCATTGCGTTTTACTATAAGGAACGATTAAGGAGAAGAAAAATGTCATCAGAGAAAGTTGAATACTGTACCTCGTGCGGAATCCGCCTTGTGGAAAAAGGCTATGTGAAGTTCCCCTGCCCCCAGTGCGGAGAAGAGATCGGAAGATGTACAAGCTGCAGGCAGCAGGGTAACGTATACACCTGCCCGAAGTGCGGATTCAAAGCTCCGTGATTTCGGACAGAGTTCAAGAAAATCCAGACGCAAATTGTAAACTCAGCTTAAAACTGGTTTGCAGATATCATAAAATATAAGAGGAATTGAAATGGGTGATGTTGCAGCAAAAATAAAAATCATGCCAGAAAGTGTTGACACCGACCTTGTAGGGCTGAAAGAGAAGCTCAAAGCCGTAATTCCAGCAGGAGCCGAGCTTCACGGGGACATAGTCGAAGAGCCAATAGCTTTCGGATTAAAGGCTCTGATTGTTACACTGATCGTTAACGACGAAGAAGGCGGAACTGAACCTGCAGAAGAAGCCTTTGCAAAAGTTTCCGGCGTCGAGAATGTTCAGGTCATTGAAGCCTACCGTATCTGAGAAGGAAAAAAGAACCGGATAACGTTTCCGGAAAACTTTTTTCATCATTCTCTTTTTCGCAAAAGGGCTCGTAGATCAGGGGAAGATCGTTACGTTCGCAACGTAAAGGCCGCGGGTTCAAATCCCGCCGGGTCCATTTTAAGTTTTGTCAGTCCTTATTGATACTAATTTTTGTGAGGATCCGTATCTAACAAGTACGAATACAGGTCCTGATCAATCAGTTATTGCAGAACTGGTGCTGATATCTGATTATTTTCTTCTGCCAGTGTGAACCTTATAGTAAATTCTGTTCCATTATTTCTTTTTAGTTCAAATTTCCCGTCTATCTGATCTACAAGAGCGGTTATCAACTGTATGCCCAGACTGTCAAGATTCTGGATACTGAGATTTTCAGGAATGCCTATTCCATTATCTGAAACGCTCAGAATAAAACTGGTAGCCTTATTGCCTTTCTTTTTGTGTCCGCCATTTTCTTCTCTACGGAGTTCGATCCGGATCTCTCCTCTGTCTCTATCCGGAAATGCATGTTTAAGGGAATTGGAAACGAGTTCATTTACAATTATTCCTAATGGGACAGCAACATCCATATTAAATAATGCATTTTCTTCCAGATCCATTTTCAGGTCAATATTTTTGCTACTAAGGCTGTATGTCCGAAAAAGATTTTCAGTTAGTTCTTTAATGTACTCACAAAAGTCCAGTGTATCGGTCCCTTCTCCTTTATAAAGTTCTTCATGGATAAGAGCCATAGATACAACCCTATTCTGGCTTTCTCTGAAAGCTTCAATTACTTTCGGGTTATCAAACTTATCAGCCTGAAGGTCAAGAAGGGAAGAGATAACCTGCAGGTTATTCTTAATTCTGTGATGAATTTCTTTCTTACGGGTAATCTCAATATTTGCAAGAGCTTTCTGTGTCTTTTTATTCTCGGTAATGTCGAGAACGAAAGCTGTGCCTCCATTACGCACCTTATCGAAAGTAGCTGCCCCCACAATCACAGGCACACGTGAGCCATCTTTGCGGATGTATTCCTTCTCTCTAGGTCCTTTTAGACCGGTGCTTTTCAGTTCCGCGATGATTTGCTCATCTAGGGAACGGTACTCAGGCGGTGTCATTTTGTTCCAGTTTACCTTTCCTGCCTGCAAATCTTCGCGCGTGTAACCGACTATTTCCAGAAACCTGTCGTTGGCATCTGTGACCGAACCGTCCACATTATAGTAACAAACGCCAAGCATATCCGATTCGTAAAATAGGCGCATGCGCGCTTCACTCTCACGCAGAGCTTTCTCAGCCCTTATACGCTCAGTAATGTCCTGAACTATTCCCTTCTCTCTTACAGGAATATTTTTCTCATCAAAAATGACTTCGCTCTGTGCATGGACTGTGCGCTCTTCTCCACCGGCTGTGATAATTCTGTAATCAATGCTGTACGGCTCTCCCTTTAAAGCTTTTTTAATGGCATTCTCCATATAGTTTCGATCGTCCGGGTGCACATAATTTAAAAGTTCACTGTAAGATGGTACTGATTCCTGAGGATCGCGGCTGAAAATACGATACATCTCCTCAGACCAGTGCAGCTCCCCGTTTATAATATCCCATTCCCAGTTTCCAATATGAGCCATCTTTTGAGCTTCAGAAAGACTTTTTTCACTTATTTTCAATGAATTGTAAGCCTTCTCAAGCTGGTTCGTTCTTTCTTCAACCAATTTTTCTAAATTGTCATATGCTTTTTTTAGGGCTTCTTCTGCTTTTTTGCGCTCGGTGATATCCTGGTTGGTTCCATACATCAAAACTATCTTGCCAGATTCATCCGTGACGATTTCGTTTTCGCTCAATAAGATTTTCGGCGTACCATCAATGCGGATGATATTGTAGGTGATGTTATACTTATGGCCGCTCTCTACAGCCTTCTGGATCTCCCTGTCGACCCTTTCACGGTCTTCGGGCACGATGAAACTTAAGAACAGCTCATAAGAGGGCTTAACCTCTCCCGGCGCCAGCCCGTAGTTCCGGTACGATTGTTCAGACCATGTTACCTCGTCAGTAATAAGGTCCCAGGTCCAGCTGCCGACCTGAGCGACTTTCTGTGCTCTCGCAAGCTCCATCTCACTCTTCTGGAGCGCCTCCTCTACTCGCTTGCGTTCTGAGATATCTCTAATGATCAGGCTCGTTTTTATACTGCCATCAGCATCTACAAAGAGTTTAGAGCTTGTATCGCAGATGAAAGTTGACCCATCTTTTCTTCTATGTATCAGTTCAACCCTCATCCGGCCTGTCAGCCTTCTTTCCTCAAGTGCAGCCGCAAGCTTCTCATCATTGACTACTATACCTTCTCTTCCAGCCTGTATAATTTCATCTTCGGTCATGCCGAACATCTGGCATGCTTGAGGGTTTGCACAGAGAATAGTGCCGTCTGGTCTTGTAAGCAAAATTCCGTCGAGGCTGTTCTCATATAGAGATCGGTAGCGCTCCTCACTCGCCCGCAGTGCTTCTACAAGTACATCGCGTTCTGCCAGCAACCTGGTCAGTTTAAAATTGCTGTAGCTTAGCTGCGAGATCATGTTGGCAAGCGTCATGAAGAAGGCCATACAGGTATCCACAACCGTCGAGCTCAATCTCGGGACTTTTTCAAGCGCTGCTATGTATTCCTCTTCATTGAAGCCGTATTTTCTGGCCTGGGATCGGAAAAGCTCATAGTCCAGAGGTTCGTCCTCAAAAAAGAACTGCCCTGAGAAAATATTTCCTGCGTGCTGGCCGCCCGCGATAACAGGAGTAGCGATATCCCACATATTGTTCCTGCACCTGTACAGCTTAAACTCTCCTGGAAGAATTCCTGAAGACAGCTTCGTATCGCTTTCTACGCAGTGCCTGCAGGTTTCAGGGTGAACCCTGTGGAACCGCGTGCAGATATCCTGCCATCCGGCGCTTACCAGAACATTGCCTTTGAGATCTACCAGGGCCATGGCAATGTGAGCAAAATTATAGAAATCATCCATAAGGGACTGTATCGCCCTGGTATCAACGATATCAGCAAGCCCAATATTCTCCATTTCCCTCTCAGGCGAAATAATTCCTTCCAGATTTACCCTGGCATGCTGTTCACTCTTCTGTGGCTCCTCCTCGGCACGTTTGCGATTATTGATATTTTGCCGGTTGGAACCCTCTATTTTTTCCCATTTTCCTTTCTCTTTGATAAGGGTTAATTGATGATTAAAAGCCGCGTTTATTATTTCAGCTGAACTGCACCTGTCGAGAGAATAGGTGTATAGAGCCATTATCGGGCGGTTTTTCAGCGAATTATCCAGATTTTCCTCAAAGCCGGTGAAACCACTCCAATTCTTTTTAATCTCTGAAGTATCCTCTGCCAGCCTCAAGCCTTTATAACCACTGGTCAAAGCCCTGTCAAGTTTTTCAAGCCATCTATTCATTGCTTTTTCAGAGTTTAATATATCTACATACCAGTGACTGTGGGGAATAATTTCTATTTGCCCTCTTTCCTGATAGGTGTTTAAATCAGGAACGGACTTTCTCAAAGCTTCCTTTGCTTCTTCTACTTCCAGCGGCGGTGAGGTAATCCAGATGCAAAATTCGTTATTTTCCAGCCCGGCTTTAAAATAAGGGATAAGTATATCCATCAGGTCTTCTTTTGTCTGGTAGAACTGGCAGAAGTGTGTTCCCCAGGGTACCTCGCCAATAATATCAATTCCAGAGTCTCTAGTATTTTTTCTCATCAATATTGTCTCCGTTTTTTGAGGACACCAGGACAAGATTTTTTTTGCATCAGGGTGTTCTATTTCTTCTTCACCTATAATATCCATTTAGACCTGATTTCATTCCCTAAAAGTTTCCAGGAAACTCATATTTGCTCAAATCTTCTCAAAAGCTTACTGGAAGGCTAATCCTGGAAGATTTGTCTTATGACGTCTTTTTTGTGCTGTTTAGAACCCGTTATTCTGGAAATATTGGGTTCTAATTCAAATGATTTTTCCACAGCAAGAGCTGAAACCCAATAAATAACTGGATTGAAATAAAATAGAGGAGACAGGTATATTAAGCTTGCTGGTTTTTGCGGTGAGAATACAGCCAGATCTTTGTCTGGCGGCTGACTTGTGGATTCTCCCTCAAATTCTTCTCTTTCTTTACTGTTTTGTCAATTTAATATCTTTAGTTTCCTGATTTCCAAAAAAATTTGATTTGTTATCATGGAGTATTTCATTCAATAGATGCGTATTTTGAGAGTTATTTATTATATAACTTCATAAAAATAGCAAAGAATTAAATACAAATAACTCTTTTTAAATATTGGTGTGGGCATCCCACGCTAGAATAACCCCCTCAGATGGCCAGGGAAAGTTGAAGCTCCCCCTGGCCACTATATTAACAAATATTCTTTCCAGGGCAATTCTTTACAGAAGATCTCAATTCAACTCCCTTTTTATGCGATCTTTTGTGATTCTGCCAGTGGAATTTGATTTCTTTTGTTTTCCCTTTTTGATCAGGTTCTCTGCAGAAAAATAATAAACAAATATTTTTATATTTTTCAAAGTTCACTGGATCTTTTCGTCCCGAAAAATACTTGTGGAACCTGAACTTGAAAAACATGAATCCGAACTTTTCAAAAAGTGGAAACACATCATATAGTTTTTAAATAATGGGGTTCATTATAGACCAGCTTATATCTTTTTACGATAATGTTCCGGATGTATGGGATTTAAGGGAATAAATAGCGGAAAAAAAATGGAAAATCCGCAATGGCTATTTTTAACCCTTTTTTTGAGCGAAAAAAAATTGATTCTCACCTGAAACCTGCAGTCCAGGCAAAGAATGAAATGGGGGACTGGTATTCATTAAAAGTAACAGGTTGCCCGAAAGAAAAGAAGAAACTGGGGAAATAGAAAAGGAAATCTCTATAGGAATGCAGGAAAACATGATAAATCATTCTCCTGCGGAGAACCCTAACCCCGTTCTCAGAGCAGATCCAAACGGGAAGGTCCTTTATGCAAATAAAGCAGCCTTCTTTCTTCTTGAATACTGGGGCATAAAGGAAGGAGAAGAGCTCCCTCAATTCCTCAGGAACGATATTAAAAGAACTCTTTCTCAGAAAGGTCCCGAACACCTTGAAATCAATGCAGGAAAAGTTACGTATTCTCTGATGCTTCACGCCAGTCCGGATGGCGATTATGTAGATATTTATGGATTTGATATCAGTTACAGGGTACGGGCTGAAGAAAAATTCAGGTTCCAGCATGAGGAACTGGTCAAACTGAAGACCATTGAGTATTCTGAACTAAATGAAAAACTTAAAAATGAAATAGCGGGGAGAAAGAGGGTTGAAGAAATCCTCAGGAACAATCTCCAGTTTCTTGAGGTACTTCTTGACAGCATTCCAAGCCCTGTATTTCAGAGAGATCTTAATGAAATTTACGTAAACTGTAACGAAAACTTTGCCAGGCAAATAATGGGGCTTCCCAAGGAGATAGTCATAGGAGGCTCTTTCTCTGAGTTCCATAAAAAAGTTCCAAAGGAGCTTGCTGACATTTATTACAAACATGACAGAATACTTCTCGAAAAGGGGGGCAGTCACTATTTTGAGACCAAAGTCATCTGTGCTGATGGTGTTGTTCGGGATTTTCTTTTCCATAAAGCTACTTACGAAGACAGTACCGGAGAGATTGCTGGAATTGTGGGTGTAATGCTGGATATTACTCAGCGGAAAGAGGCTGAGAAATTTTTCCGAAAAACCGAAGAGAAATACAGGCTTGCTGCCGAGCAAACCGGACAGCTGGTTTATTATTATGAGACAGAATCAGATCTAATTGACTGGGCAGGAGCAATCCCGCAGCTTACCGGCTATACCCCTGAAGAGTTCAGGCAGGTAAACCTGAAAGGCTGGATCGAACATGTTCATCCTGAAGACCGCGAAAGGGTATGGAAAGTACATGAAAAATGCATGAAAGACGGGGGCAAATACTTTGAAGAATATAAATTCCGAAGGAAAGACGGAAGCTACTTCTATGCAGAGGACAGTGGTATGTACCTTCTGGATAACTTTAATAAGGTTTACCGGATTGTGGGGGTAATAAAAGACATTACTGAAAGAAAACTCTCCCGTGAGATTCTTGAAAGAAGTGAGGAAAGGTTCCGTATAATTGCTGAACAGACAGGACAGCTTGTTTATGATTATGATGTTGAAAATGGCCATAGTTCCTGGGCAGGGGCAATTGAAGAACTTACAGGATATAGTTTTGAAGAGTTTCAGGGATTCACTCCTGAGGTATGGGTTCAGCATGTTCATCCTGATGACCGGGATAAAGCAGTAAAAACGCATGAAGAGTGCATTAAAAACGGGGGCAAATATTTTGAAGAATACAGATTCAGAAGAAAAGATGGGAGATATATCTGCGTTGAAGACGGCGGGATTTACCTGAAAGCCAGGGACAGAGGTATATATCGGGTTCTTGGGGTTATAAAAGATATCACTGAGAGGAAACTCGCCCATGCTGAACTGAAAAATAGTGAAAGCCGCTATCGTCTAATTGCAGAAATGACTAAAATGCTTCTGTATTACGATAACTACAGGGAAGACAGAATTGACTGGGCAGGAGCAATTCCTCAAATTACAGGGTATAGTAATGAGGAATTCCAGAAAGTCAGGACTGACGGCTGGATGAATATGATTCATCCTGAAGACCTCCCGAGAGTCAGGGATGCTCACGAATATTGCATGCAGCATGGAGGTGAATTCCATCAGAACTACAGGTTCAGGAGAAAGAATGGGACTTACTTCTATGTTGAGGATGAGGGAGTTTACCTGAAAGATGAAAATGGCTGTGTGTATATGACAGCCGGAGTGATAAAAGATATCACAGAGAAAAGATCTGCCCGGGAAAAACTTCAGGAGAGCGAAGAAAGATTCAGAATAGCTGCAGAACAAACAGGGCAGATAGTGTTTGAACATGACCATGGGGACAGGAATATCAAGTGGGCAGGAGCTATTCAGGATGTTACAGGATATACAGTAGAAGAATTTATAAAATTCGATTATTCTGCATGGGCAGACCATATTCATCCTGAAGATAGGGAAAGAGCTCTGAATGAGCTCAGAGCCTGCCACGGAAACGAGAATAAGTTTCGTATTGAGTACAGATTCAGGAAGAAGGACGGGAACTATATCCATGTGGAAGACAGCGGGGTTTATCTGAGAAACGAAGACGGAAGCATTATAAAGTCTTTAGGCGTAATGAAAGATATTACGGGCATAAAACTGGCTTCGGAAAAACTGAAGGAAAGTGAAGCGCGTTACGTCTCCTTCATGAAAAACTTTAGAGGAATAGCTTTTCAGATGGGACTTGACTTTGCTCCGATTCTTGTAGACGGCAATGTAGAAGAAATTACGGGGTACAGAAAGGAAGACCTGATCTCCGGAATAATTGACTGGTACCAGCTTGTTTACCCCGATGACAGAGAAAAACTTTTCGAGAACAGGAAGAAACTGGTAGAAGATCCCCTTCTTTTCATAGAACACGACTACAGAATAGTGCATAAAAACGGAAGTACAAGGTGGGTACATGAAATTTTTCAGAATATTTCGGACTCCATGGGCAAAAAGAGAATTCTTCAGGGTGCAGTCTATGACATAAGCAGGCAAAAAGAAGCTGAAGAATCTCTCGCAAAAGTTGAGGAACTCCGTAAAAAGGAAATACATCACAGGATAAAGAATAATCTTCAGGTAATCTCAAGCCTTCTTGAACTTCAGGCAGAGAAATTTAAAGATATGGATGTTCTGGAAGCCTTCCGTGAGAGCCAGAACCGCGTTGCTACAATGGCAATAATCCACGAAGAACTGTACAGGTCAAGAAATAATGATACTCTGGATTTCTCGGCATACCTCCAGAAACTGACAGAGGAACTGTTCCACTCATACATTGTCCGAAAAGGAGATGTTGATATGCAGCTCGACATCGAAGAGATTTTTCTGGGAATGGATACTGCAGTTCCTCTTGGGATTATTATCAATGAGCTCGTATCCAATTCTCTGAAGCATGCGTTTCCAGCAGGCAGGAGAGGAAATATTTGCATCAAGCTCAGCAGGACAGAAGGGAATGCCGGGAATAAAAGTATAAGTAATATCACTAATAATATTGGTTCTAAGAGTTCAGTTGAGAAAAATATTCAGTATACGCTGGTAGTTTCGGACAATGGGTTGGGTTTTCCGGAAAACATTGATTTCAGGAGCACGGATTCTCTGGGTCTGCAACTTGTAAATATACTCGTCGAGCAGCTGGAGGGTACAATTGAACTTGAAAACGGTTCAGGAACCACGTTCAAAATCTGGTTTAAGGATCCCTGACAGTCATCTGAAAATTTATCCAGCATTAAAGGGGAGATATGATGAAAAAGGCAAAAATTCTGGTTGTTGAAGACCAGAACATCGTCGCTCTAAATATCAGAAACAAACTCAAAAATTTGGGTTACACTGTACCCGGTACTGCATCCACAGGAGAGGAAGCGATAAGAAAAGCAGAGCTGACGAACGCAGATCTTGTTTTGATGGATATCATGCTGAAAGGGGACATGGACGGTATTGAAGCTGCCCGTGAAATAAAATCCCGCCTTAAAATTCCCGTGCTATATCTGACTGCTTACACTGATGACGAAACTCTTGAAAGGGCTAAAATGACAGAGCCTGCAGGATACATTTCCAAACCTTTCAAAGAAGAAGACCTGCACAGCAATATTGAGATGGCCCTCCATAAACACAGGGCAGAAAAAAAAGAGATTGAAACTTTAAGCAGCGATGGATAAATCCTGTGGCAGTTTAAAGCGGATATACCCATTTGGGTATATCTCAAATCCTTTTCTATAAAATATGAGAGAATTCAGGCTTTATTAATGCTAAAATTCTCTATTCAAGTGGGTTTTGTTCAGAGCTTGAGGACCTTTGCTGCTTTCAAAGCTTCGCTGACCATAGTTTCGATGTCAAGTCTTTTCTCTTCAAGTACTATAAGGTCATAGTTTGCCTTTACTTCGGGACGCTCAGGGACTGCAGTGCAGTTTCCTGCCGACCTTGTAGAGATGTCATAGGTTCCGATTTTGCGGGCAATATCCATGACCTCGCTCTTGTCAAAGGCAATTAAAGGGTGATAAATCGGGATCGCAAGCTGGTAAATCTCGGCGTGCATGTTGGCAGCAGTCTGGGAGGCTACCTGCCCCAGGGAAGAGCCGGTAATGATTCCGCTTGCACCTTCTTTTTTCATGACCTCGTAGGCTTCCCTGTACATCATACGCTTGCAGAGAAGGCAGGTATTTTTTCGATCGCAGGCGTTTATGAAGGACCTGAGATTGGGACCATGGGGAATCTCGTAGGTAGTGAACTGGTGACCGGGAGCCCATGCCTGAAGCTGCCGGATGCAGTCAAAAGCCCGCTCCCTGGCAGCATCTCCTGAATAAGGAGAGGTATTGCAGTAAACAGGGGTGATCATCACGCCCCGCTTCATCATAAGCCATGCAGCAACCGGAGAATCGATGCCTCCTGACATCAGCACTACCATATTGCCCTGCGTGCCCAGGGGCAGCCCTCCCACTCCTTTAACTGTTTCCAGGTAAACGTAAGCCAGGTCCTGCCTCATCTCTACAAAAATTTCCTTATCCGGAGAACTCAGGTCAACCCTGGGATGTTTTCCTTCTTTTTCAAGCATATCCCAGACAGCATCTCCGCATGCTCTCCCAATATCCGCCGATGAGAATGAATGCTTTCCACTTCTTCTGGCACGGATGGCAAAAGATTCACCTTCCTGGATAAGGTCTTTTCCAACAAGGGCACAGGTTTTAGCTGTGTTCTCAAGGTTTGGTTCTGTTATCAATGCAGAGGATGTCGAGACGACCCCGAAAACATCTGCAGCCGCCTGAGCAGCACGCGGATCTGTCGTCTCAATAAATATCCTGCCCCATTCTCTCCGCATGAGGGAGTATGGAATATTTTTTGAGTCCAGCATTGCGGCAATGTTTTTCATAAGTATTTTCTCATACCAGTTCCTGACTCCAGGACTTTTGAGAGCAAGCTCCCCGTACCGGACTATAACAACATTCGTCTGTCTTGCAGCTTCTTTATCCATACTGTTTGTGAAAGCACCCTGCATGTTCTTATTATCTCTCTTTACTTTTTATCAATAGCAGATTAAAGCCCTTTTTCGGCTTTCAGATTTGTCTGTCGTATACGCTTAATGTCAGTCGTTATATCTCCTTCTGTACTATATCAGTTTATGTGGAGCTAATGTCCGGTCAAAAATACGCGCATGATATTCTTCGAATAACATGCCCAAAATGGAAGTACTTGAGAGCACTTTCATGCTAAAGAGAAGAATATTGGTTCCTGTGCCTGGAAACGTTAATAAAAAGGTTCAGGCATTTGGATTAATTATTGCACTGTTATTTGCAACCTGCCAGATTTGTTTTGATAACTCTGTATACTGAGTTTTCGGGTCACTTGTTTTCAGAATGAAAGAATTTGCACCATTTTGTATTGCCTGATGCATAAGTTCTTCTCCGACTCCCGTAAACAGAATGAAAGGAATGTTTATTCTCTTGTCACGGATAGTCTTCAGGAATGAAATACCGTTCATAACAGGCATATCATAGTCCGAGACTATCACATCATAGGAATCTTTCTCTAACATATTGAGAGCTTCTCCTGCAGAGTCAACAGTATCGGAGTCTATATTGTGGAAGACTTCTAAAAACGTCTTTGATATCTCTAAAAATGAGGGGTCGTCGTCTACAATCAATACTTTCATGGGGGTTCTCCTTGCAGTTAAGACTTGATATTCGATTTACTGACATCAATTCAGAGATAATGTTAAAATGTGTGTAGCTGATGCTGAAATTAAATATTTTTTCTAACTATATTAAATTACTTAAGTGGAAAATTGTCTCTAAGCAAAAAAATTGTTGAGATTAAATATTTCAAACCTAGCATAAGTTCTTTGTTTACTCTGTTTGTCAGAGTAAATTTTAAAGCTCTGTTTAGAGGTTTTGTACAATACTGTTTAACGGTGTAACTCCGGGCTGCAGCCCAGCCCACAATTGATTAAGGAATACCTGAACTGAGATTCAACCTGATTTTCTTAAACTTTTAGTTTTTTATTTTATTGTTTTGCGCAAAAACAGATATATGTCTTAATAATTATATATTGAATTAACTAAAATATTCTAATATTTATTACAGGTTATAGCAATGTGTTTTTTGCAGTTTAATCCTGAATTTTCTAAAAATTTCTTAGTAATTGATACTCTAAAATTTTAATTATTTAATCTTAATTGGGCAAATATATTAAATAAGTTTGGAACCATAGATAGTTACTACATGATTTTTGTGGCTGCACCTCAAATCATGAAAAATGGAATTCAAGATGATGGAATTGAACGTTTTAGATAAACCAAAAGTTCTCATCGTTGATGACGATAGGGATCAGGTAGAATTACTATGCCTGCAGCTTGAAGATGAATATCTTCCAATTCCTGCATATGCCGGGAAAGAAGCCATTGAACTTGTGAAAGCTGAACTTCCGGACCTGATTTTATTAGACCTGATGCTGCCTGAATGTGATGGTTATGAGATATGCAGCATACTCAAAAATGATTCTGAATTCAGGTTCATACCTATAATCATTATTTCCGGTTTCTTTGAGAAGCCGAACAAAGTGAAAGCAACTCAATGCGGGGCTGATGACTTCATCCATAAGCCAATAGACAGGTTTGAGCTTAAAACAAGGATCAAGTCTTTAATCAGGATAAAAAAGAATTATGAGGCTCTGCAGGAAAGCGAAAACAGGTATAAGCAGCTTTTCAACAATAGCCCGGCTGTCACCCTCCTGATAGATCCTTCCAGTTATTTTATTGTAGATGCAAACGAGCCTGCATGCGCTTACTATGGGTATACTTACGAGGAAATTACTGCAAAAAAAATATTTGATATTAATGTATTATCTCCAGAAAGAAACAGAGAAATTTGCCAGCAGGTGTTTTCCGAAAAAAAAGGCAATTTCTATTCCTGCCATAAGCTTGCCTGTGGGGAAATAAGGCATGTAGAGGTTTATATTAATGCAATTTCTATCAGAGGCAAAGAACTTTTTTTTACTAATGTCTATGATATAACTGCCAGTAAGAAAGCAGAAAGAAAACTGGCTGAATCGGAAGAAAAATTCAAACAGGTTGTAGAATTATCAGTTGACGGTATAATTATAGGGGCAAATAACGGAAAAATTGTTGATTGTAATGGGGCAGCCTGCAGGATCTTCGGGTACGATAAAAAAGAGATCCTGGAATTGAAATTAATTGATCTTCTTCTTGAGGATTTTCATAGAATCATTCCTGATGCTGCAAACGGCAGCGAAATTACCGGCGATAAGATAGTCGAGAGATTATTTAAAAGAAAAGACGGTACGCTTTTTTCCTCTGAAGTTGCAACCCGAAAATTCAAACTGGGGAATGAAGAAAGGCTGATAGTGTACATCCGGGACATTACGGAACGTAAAAAAGCTGAAAAGGCATTGAAGGAAAGTGAAGAGAACTTCCGTACCCTTGTTAATAATACTCTCGACGGCATACTGATACTTAATTTCGAAGGGGAGGTTATAACAGCAAACGCTGCTGTTGGAAAAATGTTTGGTCTTGATCTCAAAAATGTAGCCGGTAAGAGCATTACAAAATACCTGGCTCCTGAATCCGTACCCAAGGCAATTGCAGACCAGATAAATGTGCTCAATGATAAGGGAGGCTATCTCAGCGTTTACAGAGCAATCTCTGCCAGTGGAGAGCCTTTCTGGATTGAAGGGCTGGGTACGAAAATAATCTACCAGAATCAGCCCGCAAATATTGTGGTTATAAGGGATATAACCGCCAGAAAAGAAGCAGAGGATGCTCTGATATGTGCAAAGACTGCTGCTGAAGCGGCAAACCGCACTAAAAGTGAATTCTTGACTAACATGAGTCATGAATTGAAGACTCCTTTGAATTCTATAATCGGTTTTTCGGATCTGCTGAAGGAAGGAATTGCAGGTCCTCTGAACGAAAAGCAGTCCAGGTATGCTCAGTTCATTTCTACAAGCGGTAAAAACCTCCTTAATATTATCAATGACATATTGGAGTTATCAAAAGCTGAAGCAGGTGAGGCTGATCTCAATTTAGAGGAGTTTTCGGTCGATGATTCCATAAATAAGGTTATCTCAAATTCCCTTCCGCAGATTCAGAAGAAAAACATTAAATTCAATTACAATTCTGAAAATAGGGACTTATGGATCTCTGCCGATGAAAATAAGTTCAGAAAAATTATATCCAGTTTATTAAGTAATGCTGTAAAGTTTACTCCTGCAGAAGGTTCGATTGAAATATCCTCCAGGCAGGAAGGGAATCTTGCAATTATTACGGTTAAAGACACGGGAATAGGTATCCCTGAGGATGACCTTGATAACATTTTTAAGCCTTTTGTCCAGCTTGATCCTTCTTTAAGCCGCATCTTCGAAGGTACGGGACTGGGGCTGACCCTTGTAAAAAGGTATGTTGAAATGCACGGTGGCAGCATATCTGTAGAGAGTAAGGAAGGGAAAGGATCATCTTTTAGAATTGAACTGCCAGTAAACAGAAAGAAAAAAATTGAACCTGTTCTGCAGAGATTGGAAAAGCAGACCGTCGAAAGCTGAAAACCTGCAGAGATATAGCCTGAAGCTGAGACAGGTTCTTTTTCTCTGTATTCAAAGATACCCTTATATCTCTATTCTGTCATAGCACTGCCGATGACAAGCTACAAAGTTCTGGTAAGGGATGTCATAAATAAAGCTGATGTCCTTCTTGAGGTCGTAGACGCCCGGTTTCCGGACGAGACCCGAAACAGTGAGGTTGAAAAAGAGATTATTCGCTTAAATAAGCCGTTTATAATAGTCATCAACAAGTGCGACCTTGTCTCAAAAGAAAAACTTGATAAAGCCAAAGCACGCCTGTCCAGAATTGCTCCCACGGTATTCATATCCAGCAAAGACAGATCCGGAACAACCATGTTAAGACACCAGATCCTTGCATCCGCCTGCATAAAAGGGCGTGATATCCTTGTAGGTACACTCGGCTATCCCAATGTGGGCAAATCCTCAGTTATCAATGGAGTTACAGGCAGGCACAGGGCGAGCACATCTCCCATATCCGGCCACACAAAAGCAGTGCAGCATGTGAATGCAGGTTCGCATATTATGTTTATGGATACGCCCGGAGTCATTCCCTTCGATGAGAATGATGAATATGTGCAGGGACTTCTCGGGATGAAGGATGCAACCCACCTGCGGGACCCTATCGGAGTTGCCCTTAAAATAATAGAAAAAATACTTGTAGAAAATAAAGCAGCTCTTGAGTCCTTTTACAGTATTACCCTTGAAACCCAGGACTCTTACCCAGTCCTGGAACAGATAGGCAGAAAGTGCAATTTCCTGCAGAAAAAAGGCGAGATCGATGAAATGAGGACAGCTACCAGAATAATTTGTGACTGGCAGAATGGGCTGCTTCTTGTTTAAGAAACCCGCAGCTGAAATGAGTTAAAACTATCTTAACTAATTTCCAAACATCTTCTTTATTCTTTTTTCTGAAAAGGAATTCCAGAAGCTTGTAGAGGCTTTTTTGCAACTATATGGCATATTGTTTCAGAGAAAAAGATCTGTCTGCGGGTAGGCTATACCTGCGGGTAGGGTATACCTGCGACTCGATTCAGAAAAGCTGGCTGGCAAAGCAGTTAAAGATTGTTTCAGGCAACTCGTTCCGGTTTTTCTCGTCAACTGTCAAAACTTCAAACTCTTTCCTGATCCTCTGTGCAAGCGGGTGTCTGCTTGAATGATGGAGTACAGCCAGAATGGGTTTATCAGATTCCAGAATCTCTCCCACAGCAGCTGCAAAAGCTCCTGATATAAGTTCCATAGGTCCTATCTCATCGATTACGACAAGATCACAGGAAAGGGCATTCCTGATGGCATTTGCCCCTATCCTTTCAAGATCTTCCAGATTTACGCGATACTTCCCAAATCCGGGTCCTTTGCCTTTGATGTGGCTGAGCATCCCTGTCTCTCCAGTTGCAAGGTTTTGGATTGAAAAACCTTCTCTATGCCCTTCCTTTCGTATTTCAGCAGTCTGGATACCGCCAATTTTGAAGCCCGGATGTCCTGCAAGCTTTTCGGTGACTTTTGCCACTACTGTCGATTTTCCCACTCCAGGACTGCCAGTTACTGCAATTCTCAGCGTAATAATCTTCCCCCCATGTTTCTCTGTCTCCCTGAAAATATAGTCCTGATTTTATTTAAACTGGCTCAGAAGTGAATCTTCGCGTTGATTATATGAACATTGCAGAGCATACTTGAATATACGTTAGAATTTTTCCCTAGCTATCGTATATAATAAGGAGATGAAAATATGACTGCAGACCAGGAAATTCTTGCCAGACTGGGTGAGATCGAGAAGAGGATGGAAAAGATGGAAGCTGCACTGGAAAGCATAAACAGTATACTTAAAAAAGTGGAGCAAAATACCTATTTCGGGTGCTATGTGGAAGGAGAAAAGCTGGATTAAAGCTTAAAGATTAAATTTTTTAGAAACATTTGCATTCTCATTTTGAAAAAGAGGGAGATAATAATGGATATTTTAATCCGCCCGGAAGATGAGAGCGATTTTAGAAATGTGGAATTTCTGATAAGAGAAGCATTCTGGGATCTGTATAAACCGGGATGTGACGAACATCTTATTGCCCACAATATGAGAAAATCACCTGATTTTGTAAAGGAACTGGATTATGTTGCATGTGACGGTGACATAATCGTGGGCAATATAATCTATTCCAGAGCAAAAGTGGTCAATGATGAAAACGATGAATTCGAAGTACTGTGCATGGGTCCGCTTGGAGTACTGCCTTCATATCAAAAAAAAGGGATTGGCTCTTTACTGATGAACTGTTCTATTGAAAAAGCAAGGCAGCTGGGATATAAAGCCATATTTCTTTTTGGCAATCCGGAATATTATAAGAGGTTCGGTTTCAGAAATACCAGAGAATATGACATTCAAACATCTTCCGGTGAAAACTTCGATGCTTTTATGGCATTGGAACTCTACAGCGGAAGTCTGAAGCAGGTATCCGGAAAATTTTTCGCCTCAGGTTCTTTTGAGGTCGCTGAGGAAGAACTTGAGAATTTCGAAAAGGAATTCCCTCATAAAACCAAACATGTTACAGACACCCAGTTATTTCATTGAATGTCATCCCTGCTCCAAGCAGGAAAAGAAGGTTTGGAGAAGTACTGAGAGAAAGAAAGTTCCAGAGAAAAGAGAACATTTTTTGCTAAAAACATATCTTCAAGTTGTGGCTTGAAATCATAGAAAAAATGCGGTGATATGTTTATCTGTGCACATATCTCAACGATATCTTTCCTTCTTCATCGTACTTTGTCCAGACTGTAGTGTTTTTGTCCTGTGACCACATGTACTCGAATCTGGTGGTATTTCCTTCACTTCCAGTCTCTATCATGGCTTTGCAAAAGGTTTCGTTTTCGAACTCTTCAGTGCCGGTAACTGTCATATTCAGAACCTTTCCTGTGGTTGGATTTTTCACCTGGATATGGGATCCTGCAGGGCACCAGCTTCCTTCGGCTTGCTTGGATAAATTGATATTTATTTCGGTATTATTCCCCGAAATTGACAGGTTTTTTCCTTCTTCATCCATACAGCCTGAAACCATAAGAGAGGACGCTAGAAGGAATATGAGCAGTATCTGTTTTTTTGACAAATTTATCACCTGAGTTTCTGTTTTCACCTGGCGTTTTCTTTTTATTCAAGGAATTTATCTCATGCAAGTTTCATTTCTAACTTAAGATCTGAGGCAGCCCATAAAAATTATTCGATTATACCCGTCTAAAATGGCTGTTTGCAGAAAAAAACTCCTTCTTTGAGAGATTCTCTTGATTATGGTTTTCAATAATTCCTTCACATTATCTGGGAATTTAATTATTTACCTTATTAATAAATATGTATGAAATGAGATCTTTTTTATACAGATTGTTCAATATCTATGCACCATAATATGTTATTAACACATGGGGGAGTCTTGTATAATTACTACTGCAGCAATAAATGGAGAGAGGAGACCTCACGATTTTTGATTCTTCTCCACAGGCTTTCAGTTTCAGTTTTGAATTCTTTATTTATTCCATAAAGACACGGAAGAAAGAAGTTTAAACATTGAAGTAAATGGTATATAAAGAATATTCGCTCACTCTCGAAAGGCAGAAAACGGATATCTACACATTCACTGGATGGGTCTATCTCAATGACAGCAAGTAAGAAAACATTATTTATGGAGGAAGAACAGCAAGAAGCATCTCTTCAAATCCTGATGAACCGAACTGCAGAGAAGGTAGCTTCTGCCCTCAAAGCCGAATTCTGCAGAATTTTCAGGCTCTCTCACGGCTGCGCTGATCTTCTGGAAAATCCACTCTCTGTTCAGGAAATTGGATGTATAGGACGGCCTGAGAAGTTTGACGAACTTGCGGGCGGGATAAGTGTTCTTACACGAAAAAAGGGAAAAACCAGTATGGTTATAACACTTTACAGGACCATGCTGGGTGAATTTTCCCCTGAAGAGGTACGTTTTTTAAGGTATATCCTGTCTCTTGTCTTTAAAATTCAGGAATGTACGAAAATTAACACCAGAATTCAGGACCGGATACTTCTTTTAGAATCCCTTCTCGAGAATATCCCGGATCCCTCTTATTTTAAAGACATGCTCCCGTCTATTCAAAACTACAGTGAAGAATTTACTCCCGGAAAATCCACTAATTTTTTAAACAAAAAAACTGCAGGACATTCCATGCATGATCTGGAAGAGGTAATCCCAAAGGGACTGACATCTATTTACAAAAGAAAAACAGGAAGATCTTCGAGAGTATCCGGGGAGCTTACAGGGATGATTCCAGGAATATGTGTTTTCAGGGAAAGTGAAGAAGCACTGAAAATAGCCCTTGAAGTGCAAAAAGTGCTCTGGACAGTAATCAATAACAGTCCTGCAATCGTCTTTCTATGGCGTAATGAGGATAAATGGCCTGCCGATTTCGTATCTGAAAATATCTCCCAGTTAGGGTATGAGGTTGAGGACTTCACTTCTGGAAGAATCCTCTACGGAGATATAGTCCACGAGGATGATATAAAAAACGTAACTGAACGGCTTGACCGCTGTGTAGCGGATAACTGTGACGGCTTCAAAATGGACTACCGTATTTTCACAAAAAACGGAGAACTGCGCTGGGTCGATGAGAGAACTTTCATTCAGAGGGATGAAGAGGGCAGAGCTATTTATTTCCAGGGTGTTGTCATTGACATTACTGAAAGGAAGCTTGCAGAAGAAGCCCTTGGGAAAGCCGAAAAGCTCCGGAAAAAAGAGATCAACCACAGAATCAAGAATAACCTTCAGATTGTCTCATCCCTTCTGGACCTTCAGGCTGAGAAGTTCAGTGATAAACAGATTACCGAGGCTTTCAAAGAGAGTGAAAACCGCATTGTGTCAATGTCGCTTATACACGAAGAACTTTATGAATCAGGAAATCTTGACATTCTCGATTTCTCTTCTTATGTCTGCAAGTTAATAACTGACCTCCGCAGATCCTACAGTACCGAGAGTTCGGATATCCGGGTACACCTTAATGTGGATAATGTTTTTCTCGGGGTTGACACAGCAGTTTCTCTGGGTATTATAATAAATGAACTTTTCACCAACTCCATCAAATATGCTTTTTCCCAGGACGGGGGAGGGGAAATAAAAATCGAACTTTTCAGGGAAAAAACCGGTGAAGCTGCAGACGAAAAAGAAATTTCGGATAAAACAGCTTTCAAGAAAGGTTCCGGTGAAAAACAGAGTATTTATGAGCAGTTTACTCTCGTTTTTGCAGATAACGGAAAAGGCATTCCTGAAGAAGTGGATATCAAAACTCCGGGAACTCTCGGTTTACAGCTGGTGAATGCTCTTGTGGACCAGATAGAAGGAAGCCTTGAGCTGAAAAGAGAAAACGGTACGAAATTTACAATTAAATTCAGAGACATAATTCGGATGGATGCTCTGAAAAATGAGCAGGCATAAAATTGAACAGGCATCTCAAGAAGTGAGCAGACTTGTCCCTCTAGACAAACAAGAGCTGCCTTTTAAAAATGATAAAAAGAAGAGAACAGAAAAAATAGTTGCTTCTGCTCTTATTACAAATTCCGGCTTTCTTTTCAGAAATTAAAGTTCTTTAACCTTCGGTTTTTAATCTTCAAATATCCCTGATCCCTTAAATATGTCTCTTGCTTCCTCAAGGCTCAGGTCTTCCGGAGGCACGATAATGTCTGACTCCATTATCTCTTCTGTCCCGATTGCTTCTCCTTTTTCCTTTATTCTGGAAATCAGTTTTGCAAGTTCTGTACGGAATTCTTCATTTTTTCCTTCCGTAACAAGGGCTACTATTCTGTTGTCTATCTCGTTTAATTCTTCGCAAAGAGCTTCAGGCGCCCTGTACTGGCCTTCCCCCATAATCCTTATAATCATTTTCAGACCTCCTTTCCCCCTTCCGGGCCTTTAACTTCTTCAGAAGTTTTTGTCTTTCCGCCTGCTTCGGCTTTGAGTTTAGCAAGTTCAGATTCTACACTGGTCTGGGTGCTGATTTTTGCCAGCTCACGTTCTATATCGTCCCTGCCGCCTGTAAGGTCTTCGAGTGTGCCGGCTTCCATCAATTCGTCAATAGCTTCAGCGCGGGCTTTCATCTCTTCGGTTTTATTTTCAGCCCTTTCAAGGGCAAGGCCTACATCTGCCATTTCCTCGCTGATTCCTGTAACTGACTCGTTAATTTTCACCTGGGCTTCAGCAGCAGAGTACTGGGCTTTAATAGATTCCTTTTTTGTCCTGAAGATCTCGACCTTTGTTGAAAGGCGCTTTTCTGCTGCAATGAGCTTTTCTTCCTGCTTTTCGAGCTCGGCAATTTCCCTGTCAATCCCGTCTACCTGCTGCTGGAGGGCAGCCTTCCTTTCAAGGGCAAGCCTTGCAAGGTCTTCACGGTCGGCTGCAACTGCTTCACGCGCCTGTTTTTCAAGCTTCTCATTGCTCTGGATCAGTTTTGCCCTCTGGAGCTGGAGGCGCTTTTTAGACGTCGTTACCTCTGCAACGCCCCTTTTTACATTCTGAAGCAGTTCCAGCTGCTTCTCATAGGAATAATCAAGCGTTTCCCTTGGGTCTTCCATTCTGTTAAGCACTTTGTTCATTTTGGACTTGAACACCGTTTCCATCCTTGAGATCAATCCCATGTGTTTTCCCCTTTGATTTTTTTTCAAAAATTATTCGTCTACGGGCTGGATTTATTTTTCTTGCTTTTATTGGGTAAGGGTTTCAGAAAACCTTCTACACTATTTCTCGCAGCACCCTTTTCATCCTGTGTATTTTGGCTGGAGTTCTATTTTTAGTTTATCAGTACTCTATTTCATTCTGCTTCTCATTTGCTTTTCCGCTCATTCCTGTCTGCTTAATTTTGTTCAATACTCCTCGCTCCACCGCTCTTTTTTAATATCTTTTTATCTCTGTATTATTATATATTATATTTGATTATTCGTAGTCACGCGAACGTTTTATATATTCAAAATACAACTTACCTAAAGATATTATGGCAAAACCTGAGACCAAGACTGAATTCTTTTATACCGAAAAAGGGCTTGTAGCCGTAGACAGCCCTGTTAAACTCCAGATCCTGAATCTTCTCAGGGGAGAGCCAAAGTCTTTTGATGAAATCGTAAAATATACGGCAAAAGCCAAATCAACCATTTCAGTTCATCTTAATGACCTGAGATCATGCGAACTGGTTGAAGAAAAGTTTGATCCTGAAGACCGGCGTAAAAAAATCTATTCCCTGACTTCCTATTATATGGGCTGCTCTCAGGAGCCATTTTTAGGTCATTACAGGAGTCTGCTTGATACAGTAGCTGCAAGCGGAAACGACAGGTTCCGCTTTATGGAAGCCCTTATTCATGCGCTTCGGTACGGTTTTGAAGCTTACGGGATTGATAATTCCCCTGTTGTAAGGATGATCGGGGTCGATATCGGGAAGCATCTCTCCTGTAATTTTGAATCCAGTACTCCTGAAGACCTGCTAAATGAGATTGCAGTTTTTCTGGAATTTCATGGAGACTGCCGTGCCTCAGTGATTATGGGGAACTCTCCTGTTCTTCGGGTTGAAGATGAATTCAAGGCTATGTCCATGCCTGTAACAGGAAAGCCCTTCTGTGCCTTAAGGGAAGGAATTATTGAAGGGATCCTCAAAGAAAAGCTGGGAAAAGAGTGCGGTGTTCTGGAAATTGAGTGTTATGGAACCGGACACCCCCACTGCCTTTTCGAGATTACAATCTAAATTCTTTTTTAAAATCTACAGTTTTACATAAATCATTTTGTCAGGAACTGCTCTTTAAGAAACAGTTCTTCTGACATAACCGAAAAACGATGAAAGTTAACGGGAATCCCCTATTACGACTCCCATCTCTGATTTCAGGCGGGGTCCTATTGCTGCCACAATTCCCGGCCCGTCTGTTGTTTCGCGGCATACGACTGCATGTTCAAGAAGGCCAAGGCGTTCTATTTCGTAAATATCCCTGCCGTGCCCTGTCCTTTTAATTGCACTTTTTATTTCCGAGCGGGTAGCAGCATTAATGACAACTCTGTCAGTACTTGCTTTTTTCCAGCTCCACCACAGGTCAAGCTGTTTTTTGGTGAAGCGGGCTTTTATTTTTTTGTCTGCTTCCAGTATTTCAATCTCAACCGGCAGGTGAGGGATCAGGCCGAATCTTGAAGCAATCTGTTTTGGCTTTCCACTGCCCAGGGCTTTGAGTTCCTCAGCTTCAACCTGCACAGGGATCCCTATATTGACCGTAAAAGCATCTTCCGGAAAAGCCTGAAGAAAACCCATGTATACCTTTCCAGGTTCAGCTTTCTTTGCAGGGGTTCCATACCTGGATGCCAGGAGGTTTGCTGACACCTCTTCGTCTTCCCCTTCAAGGGAAAATTCTGCCCAGTTTTCCGGGGTGATAGAAACCTCAATCTTTACTTCGAGGTCTTTCAACTCATTCTCAACCAGTTTTTTCAGGAGTTCAGCCATTCTTTCCCGGTTTTTTCCATAAATATGCTGGAGGGTTACAACTTTTCTCATTTTCTTCCTGCCGATTTATTCTTCTTTGCCTTATCACGTACTATCTGGCTTTGAGCCCTTCAGGTAAGATTCAAGGAGTCTTTCTGTTTCTTCAAGGGCTGAAACCACCGTTTCGTCAACAGGAGTCTCTGCTTTTTCAATTTGATTATACAGCTTTTTGACGTCCCGGCTGTTGGGGCCAAGTTTTCTTGAAACCATTTCCTTACTCTGCCCTTTCTCAACCGCTTCTCTGTAGATACTCTCGATTTTGTTTCTCAGATTCCTGACCTTCTCCAGGATTTCTTCACTGAGAGGGTCAAGTTCTTTTGCGTTTACACTTTCGGTTTCCTCTTCCCATTCTTCGGGCTCTTTGTCTTCCGTTCCTTCTCCTTCCCCGCTTTTTTCTGCTTCTCCTTCTTCTGCCGGTTTTTCTTTCCTGAAAGGAGATTCTTCTGCAATTATATTGCGGAACTCTTCAAGTGCTGATTCTACTTCCTTTCCATACTCCGTAAGTTCAACAAATTTTATCCGGCCTTCGAATGTGAATCTTATAAGTCCGGACTGTTCCATTTTCGAAAGAATTCTCGTAGTATGGGCAAACGTCGAGTCTATCTCCTTTGAAATGACTGAAGCATAGGTTTTTCCCGTAGAACCTATGAATAGCAGTGCACGCGTGGGTTTTTCCTGCAAAAACAACTTTTCTGCATCTTCGTCAGACATGAATATCACATAGAGTTTTTTAGCGGATTATTTTCCGGATCTGAGCTCAGGCGTTTATTATTCTTTAATAGTTTATATAATATTGTAACATTCTTTCTTTCTATTGTTTTCAAAGGAGTGTAAAGTCATCCTGAAAGTGCCAGGATTATCTTCTTTATTTCGGCTACAGGAGCATCTGTTTTAAATGACGTTCCGCTGAAATGAGTCCTTGAAGCTTCAAACCCGCCGGCTCTAAGTGCCTCTATAAGACTCTCAATAGCTGTTGCAGACGCCCCCAGTTCTTTGCAGATTACATGCTGGTCATAGAACATGGGAATATCGAGTTCATCCCTGCAGAATGTAATTATTTTTCTGACTTTATCTTTTGTATTCAGAGGGTGTGCTTCAAGCTCGGAAATCACTTCATTGCAGAATTCGGGTTCTCTGTAAGGTCCAAGCCATAAAGGACCCGCAATTTTTGTAAGTCCCCCGCATTCAGGGCATTCCTTTTCAATATGGACTGCAAGCCCGTAAACAGGTTCCCTGTATCCGCACCTGGGACAGTGTATATTGAATCCCATGGACTTCAGAGTCCTGTCAGCATTCTTTGACCCGGGGAGGATTTCGAGGTAAGTACGGACATAATGGCGCGTAACATGGGAAAGCAGGGGCAGCATGCCTTTTTCGTGTTTTGCGAGTTCTCTTGCACAGGCTCCAAGCAGGACCCTCAATCCCATTTCGCTGTGGTATTCGGTGTTCAGGGGTACGGATGCATACTTTCTGATCCCTGAGTTAAGGTGGGCTCCACACAGGGGCGCCGTATCCGTTGCGGTTACCGAAAGCATACTGTATGCCGAACTTGCAGCAGCATCCAGGTAAGGTGAAGGAGTCCCGAAGGGGTCAACGTCAACAATATGGAACTTCTGCTCATGAAGCAGGACATTTGCATTCTTACGTGTAGCCTGGGCTTTTTCTTCAAGCCCGTTGATTTTTATATTTTCCTTTATCAGTTCAAAGGCTTCAGGGCTCCAATCATTCATGGTTGCGTGTATCCCTACTTCCCCCGCGACCCTGAGCCCACGGATCCCTGATGCTGAAAAAGCATCCACGTAACGGATCTCCTCTCTCTGTATCTCTTTTTTTGAAAGCAGCCTCTCCACAAATGCCGCAGTCGCTGCAACATTGGTATCACGGTTCAGCTCCATTTCCGGGTTATAGAACACCGGCGCTGCTGAGGGAGGGAAATTCGCATCAGGGGGCGGGACCGGAACCGATACCTTTGTTGTCCCTTCCACTATAGTTCTACAGATCATCTAAAGTTGCTATACTTTGGGATATTATTTTACAGTGATGGTTGTCCTCATGTTCGGGTATCCATCCACGCTGAAATTATAGCTTCCGGTTTCATTGAATGTGTAATTAAAGGTGTTTCCGATAAGAAGCAGGATCATTTTTTTATTCCCATTGCTTCCCTCCTGAATTGTTTGCTTTTTTACTCCCAATTCAATATAATCCTATTAAATAATGATACTTTCATATAATAAATCTTATTTTTAAAAATAGTTTGTTTGTAGCCCATTAGAACTGATTTCTGGGGCTGAGTTTTTCCCTGTTCGCTGGCTGTTTGCCTCAGAAACGCTTTCTCTGGCTGAGACAGCAACAGCTGTCAGAAAGAATTGATCAAAAAAAGTTTAATCCAAAAAAGTAAATTTGCTGGAAAGTTTTGCTTCCTTTCCAGAAAGGTTACTAAATGTTTTTGAAGTTTCTTTTGCATTTCCCGGGAATCTACTCAGAGTTCTGAGATAATTATTCAGGGTTAACTCACAGTCACACTGACATTCATCTTTGGCTGCCCGACAACAGTAAAGTTGTATTCCCCTGTTTCATTGAAAGTATAGGCAAAGGAACGCCTGTACGAAAGGCTCGTATTATTAAAGAGTCCCTGTTCACTTACAAGGGTAAAGACTCTTCTCGGGCTGTCCTGGTAGTTCAGCCAGGCAACTGTTTCTCCTTTATTGATATCAAGACTTGAGGAAGATGCCCTGTAGTTATCCAGTCTTATGGTATAGACCCTTGCATTGGAGTTGTTAACTACCACTCCTTCTTCGGTTTCATTTTCTTCCGCAGTTACATTTTCTTCTTCTGTCTCTGTTACTGCAGGAGTCTCAACTTCTTCTTCGGTTTCCGTCTCTTCCGGCGTTACAGTTTCTTCCGGAGTTGCAACTTCTTCCGGGGTTACTGTTTCTTCAGGTGTGGCGTTTTCTTCCGGGGAGGTCTGTTCTTTTCCAGCGCATCCCGAGAACAAAACCACACTTAAAACTAAAAGCAAAATAATGAGTTTTGTTTTCATTTTATTCCCCACATCTTTTTTGGTCAGGAAATCTATAGAAACAATTCCGGGTTTCAATAGTTTGCTTTGATTTTTGACTTTAATAATTCAAAATTTTTTCAAATATTAATTAATAATTCTTGTTTATTTAACAGCTAATGTTATTTAATCTTAAGTTCTTGCTTTAATAGACTTTTTCTTTTTTTAGCTGTTAGCTCTCCTTATACGCTTAGCACATATTAATATATTTTTGTGATTTTCCTTTTTATTTGTCTATCCTCAAAGCAAAATTCTTTATGAGATTTAAGCTCTTTGCTTGCATATAAAGATATTTTAGTTTTTTGTTGAGGAGTTTTTAACGGGATTAATAAAAAAGTAAGCTGGTTAAAAAATTATTCCCTTCTGGAAAAGCTTCTTTTCATTTTTGTTCACCTGAATTAGTTTCTTTTCAGCTGTCTTTCCAGTGAGGGATCTGAGTTACTATTTTTTTTGTTTCATTGAATTTCATTTCTTATTTCACAGTTATGGTGAGTTCTATATCCGGAATTTCCTCCAGCGTAAAAGTATAGTCTCCAGCTTTATCAAAGGTATATGAGAAGCTCCTCCCATAACCCATGAGCTGATCCTCGAAAAGTTTCTCTTCGCTTACCAGCTTAAATGAGCGTTTGGGCTTGTTCAGGTTTTTAAAGACCAGAGTATCTCCTTTGTTAAGCTCAAGAGTATCCGGGTAAAAGACAGATCCACGTATCACTACCGATTTTTCGGAAACCTGCATTAATTTGGTTGGTTTGATTACTTTCTCAGTTGGTTTGGGAGTTACTTTCTCAGTTGGAGTAGGAGTTGCCTCTTCTTCCTCCAGTCCGGTTTCTTCCTGCTGTATCTGGCGGGTTTCTTTTTCAGTGAGTGGAGCTCCTGCAGTTTCCCTTGATTCTCTCACCACAACAGTGCCTTCCAGGTCGCTTTCCCCTTCAGCGCCGAAACCAAATGTACCGGTTTCATTAAATGTATACTCAAAAACTCGACCATAGCCAAGAGTAAAATCTTCCCAGAGCCCGTTCTTGCTTTCAAGAACAAAGGTTCTTTTCGGCTTGTTCAGGTTGCGCCATACAACTGTATCATACTGGTTTATTTCCGTTGTTTCAGGATCAAAGGCATTATTGATTAATACAATAGTATACGTCTGAGATGTCTCTCTCGTTTCTTCGGAAATTCTGGTCTGATTCGTCGTATGATTCATCGTCACAATCATAGTCTGATTCTTTTCTGTGGTTCTGGTAGTTTTCTCCTTAGTTTGGGCTGAAGCTGCCAGACCCGTAAGCAGAATAAAAATGAAAACTACCACTATCCCGAGTTTAAATATTCTATTAACTACCATTTCCCCCTCCAAAGCTATCATGCTGACGGATACGCATCCGTTTAATCATTAGATATGCCTAGCTTTTTATATATATTGTATTATTGGAAATATTTTATTTTGCAAAGAGAAAAAGTAAAACCAGCATTCCTGTTTTATGAAAATGCGCTTCGCTCGAAGTACTTCTCACTATTGTTTTTTCTTACAGGATATTCCATAAAAGCAAAGCAACGGTTCCGAGTATTGCAGTAATCCCAAAATCTTTTTTTGCAAGGGAGAAAAGGCTTGCTGAACCTGAAATCTTTGAAAGCAGGATCTTATTTACAGTACTTATGAGGCTTGCAAGTATTGCAGTATTTGCTGCTACTTCATAGGAGATGTTTCCGCTTACGGCAAGGAGGGTTACAGAGACTATCACTCCAGAGCTGCTAACAAGAGCTCCAAGAGCAGTTAGATATATTCCAGTAGTTCCTGCAGCGCTATAGGCAAAGTTTCCTATGACAAGAATAAGAGTAAAAGCAATGCCAAACTTAAATGCCTGACCCAGTGAGAAAGGAGACTGAATCTTAAGATCCCCTCCTACTATCGGGCAGAACTTTTTACTGTGCCTGAAAGCCATCGCTGTGGAAACTATGATAAGTACAAATTGGGGAGGAAGCATGAGCAGAGTTGTCTGTCCTTTCGGGTCAACTATAAATGCCAGCACAAGGTTTCGGATAAGCATGGAAATGTTGCTGAGCAGAATCCCGGTAAGAACCGGATCAGCCATTTCTTCCGCTCTTTTTGAAAGCCCTGCAAGTGCCCCTGTAGTTGCTTCGCTGTTAATAAAGCCCCCAACAAAACCCGAGTAGTAAAGTCCTCGTTTTGTTCCGTATTTTCTTAGAAGAACATAGCTTGAAAAGCTGATTAAGGAGACAAGAATTACAATAAGAATTGCATATCTGAGGTTTACAAGCCCGAAGAACTTTTTTTCCGGCATAACCGGGTAGAGTATGAAAGCGATAGCCAGAAACTGTATGGCATTATAAAGCTCTTCTTTTGTCAGGCTTCCTGCAAACTTATGAAGGGGCTGTTTCTGAATAAGGAGGATGGATACAACTATTGAAGAGACAATGGCAAAGAGGCCGTAATCATAGCCTACAAGGACTCCCATCACGAATATAAAGAAGAGAGATATCGGGCTTGTAACTCCTATCCGCTTGAAAAGGAATATCTTGGAATAGGTGATTATGGAACAGATAGCTGCAAAAAAAAGCGTGGCTACGTAAACAAAGCCCACACCTGCTGATCCACTTACAAGAGCAACGAGCATACCTGTTATGGAGGTTATGCTGTAACTTCTGACGCCTGCAAAAATCTCGTGCTCAAGTCCTCTATGTTCCCTTTCCACACCTACCATAATCCCTATCAAAAAGGCAATGGCAAGTTTTGTAAGAAAATCCACAAAAACAGGATCCAAACCGAACTCGCTAATTACGTCCGTAGTTCACCCTCTCAGCTGTTTTATCTGTTTCTGAATTCAAGTAAAATAGCATCATTAAAATGGATTCTGCAATACATGTGAAGAGTATTATATGAAGAATATGAAGAGTCAAACAAAATATAATTATATAGTAAGTATGTTCTTACTAATGAATGTACTCCTCAGGAGAGAAATCTTGAGTATATGGAAAAAATCCATTTAATGAAGGCTCCTGAGGTAATTTGTGAAGCAGAAATCTGCTATGTATTTAATGGGATTTTACACTTCCACGAACTCGACATCAATGGTTTTGTTTTCGTTTTCTTCTATGGTTACAAGAGCACAGGAACCTTTGCAGGCTTCCCCGGGGTTCAAAACAACTGTTTTTCCGGCTTTTTCCACGCCTTTTGCTTCATGAATGTGCCCGCAGATGATAAGGTCTGCCCTGTCCAGGAATTTCTGGATGGCTTTGCTTCCCACGTGCCCGAAGGGGAGTTCATCTCTGGCTCCATGAGGAGGCGCGTGTGTAAGGAGCACTATTTTCCCGCATTCTCCGGAGTTTTCGGCTGAGCAGACCATTCCTTCAAGGGCATTTTCTATCTCTTCTTCGGAAAGCTCAAAAGGAGTATTGAACGGGGTGGGATTTGAGCCTCCAAGCCCGATAAACCGGATATTTCCAATCTGTTCGGCTTTTCCGTGAAGGTTTACGGCTTTTGAACTGTCAAGGGCTTTCAGGATACTCTTATAGTCGCAGTTCCCGGGAATCGCAAGTAAGGGCTTATCAAACATTTCAGCCAGCTCATTTACTTTTTCATCGGGCCCGAAGTTGGTTATGTCTCCGACCACCACAGCCAGGTCAAAGTCCCCGGCTTTTTCTATCATCTTTTTTATTTTCGAATAATCCCCATGAGGGTCGGAAATAGCGAGTATTTTCATCCTTATCCCATCCTTTATTATTTTTTCAATTCACTGATCGTTTATCATGTTTTTGGATTCAGGTTTTATTTCAATCAAATTCTTAAATACTATCTCTTTTACACTTTATGCCGTGTGTTCTTCTGTGAACATGCATACATCTTTTATATCCCTTACGTAATATTACTGCCCCATGCGTGATATCGTTATCATAGGGCATAAAGCAAAAACGAGCGGCGACTTCTCTTTAAACGACCTTCCGGGATCTGCAGGAAGAATGGATATTCTCTGCCGCTGCGTAAGCTCTGCCCTTTTTCTCTCTTTCGGAATGCGCAGGGATGTAAATGTGCACCTGCTCCTTCTGGGAGAGCCCGAGCCCGGAAAAATAATCAGGTTTGAAGGGCTCCACCTGAGATACCTCAATCCGGACGAAAGAAGCAGCGGTTCGCTTATCCAGAAAGCCCTCCAGAAGGAGGCGAGCGAAAAGGATGTAAGGTCCACGCCCGGCGTCTGGATCCGCACTGGAGATTTGAAATCCCTGCTGGCTTCTTTTGAGGGCAGGACTCTTCTCTACCTCAGGGAAGACGGAAAGGATATCAGAGAAATTGCCCGTGAGATCCGGGACCCGGTTTTTATTCTGGGCGACCACACAGGCGTTACGGAAGAAGAGGAAAAGCAGCTTCTTGATGCAGGAGCACAGATTATTTCCGTTGGTCCCATTTCCCTTCACTCCAACCACTGCATAACCCTTATCCATAACGAACTTGACAGGGCTGAAGCAGAAAGAGGGGAAATTCCAGGGGGAAATACTCCCGTGTCTGAAGACTGAGATCCAATATTTGTCGGTTTTTTATCCTAAAAGTTATATCCTATTTCCCTGTATCAGGACAGAAACTTACCCGTATGCGCTTTTCAGGGCAGACGCCTTGATTTGCGTATTCTCCGGTATCAACCCTCAGATAATTTACCGGTAATAGCTTAATATAATCCGGTTAACTTAGTCTTTCAATTAAACCTGATCTTTCAATATTACCTCTCAATAATCCGCTTCAGATCTATTTCCCGAACAAAGCTAGAGAATGTGAAATAAAATGGATGTACTCGAAATTTCAAAAAAGATTCTGCACGAAGGTCCTATCTGCGATCATTGCATGGGCCGTCAGTTTGCAAAATTATCCACAGGCCTCAGCAACAAGGAACGCGGGCAGGCGATGAAACTCGCCCTTGTTCTTGAAGGGGACCGAATTTACAAGAGTGAAAATGATGACTCACTTTTAAAGGAGCTTGTTCCATGCAGTGCTCTTGCAAGGAAGACTCTCAGAATCGAGGGCGAAGACGAGCAGTGCTGGGTCTGCCTTGACCAGTTTAAAAAGCTGGATTTCTGGGCAGAGGAAGCTGCAAAAGCTCTGGAAGGGCTTGAGTACTCCACCTTCCTTGTCGGCACAAAGGTCAGCGGGCTTCTCAGTGAAAACGAGGAGATCCTGTGGGCTGAGGCAGGAACTGCATATGCTGAGCAGTTGAAAACTGAGCTTAACAGGGAAGTGGGGAAGCGGATTGCGGAAAGGGTCAACAAGGACGTGGATTTTGAAAACCCTGATATCGTGATCACCCTTGATCTTGCAACAAACAGATTCGAGCTTCAGGTCCGCTCAGTGTATATTTACGGGCGCTACCTGAAAAAGGTCCGCGGAATCCCTCAGACCCGCTGGCCCTGCAGGAAATGCAAGGGTAAAGGATGTGAAAGATGCGGGTTTACAGGAAAACAGTATCCTGAATCCGTAGATGAACTGATTAAGGGGCCCGTTATCGAAGCGTTTGAAGCGGTTGACACAGCTTTCCATGGTTCGGGAAGGGAAGATATCGATGCACTCATGCTCGGGAGCGGCAGGCCCTTTGTGGTGGAAGCAAAGTCTCCTGTAAAACGTACGGCTGACCTTGAGGCACTTACTGCAAAAATTAATGAAAGCGCTGCCGGAAAAGTTGAGGTAAAGGATCTTCGCTTCGTTGAAAAAGGAATGATCGAAACCCTGAAAAGCTCAAAGGCGGATAAAACTTATAAGCTTAAAGTTACATTTAAAGAGCCTGTTTCAGAGGAAAAGCTTAAATCCTGCCTTGAGTCTTTGAGTGGCACAGAGATCGCCCAGCAGACCCCAAAGCGTGTGGTTCACAGGAGGGCGGATCTTGTCCGGAAGAGATACGTGCACAGCATTACGCTTGACGAACTGACAGATGACGGTTACGCTTATATCACAGTAAACTGTGAAGGCGGGCTGTACGTCAAAGAGCTGATTTCCGGAGATGATGGCAGGACAAACCCGAGCCTGACAGGGCTTTTAGGAATCCCTGCACTCGTGGAAGATCTTGATGTGGTTAACGTTGAAATTTAAGCCTGACATCTGAATCTTCCCTGAAAACCAGATTAATCTAAATAATTTGGATAGATCTGATCTGAATTATCCTGATCTATCTGAACTAAATGAATCTGATCCATCTAATCGGTTTCACTTGCCGGTCGAGTCACAGGGAATGAGTGGCTTTATGAACGGTTCATTTAAATAATATCCATCTTATTTAGACGAAAACCAATATTTAACAGAAGCTTTATTTAAGAGAAATTAATCGAGCATTCTAACGGAGGAACATGCGATGACAAATTCCCACGGTGAAAAACGCTGCACAAGGTACAAATTACAGAAGACGGTTCGTGAAAGAGGAATTTCCCCTGTAAGCAGGGCAATTCAGGAATTCGAAGAAGGACAGATGGTTCACATTGACATCGACCCCAGCGTCCAGAAAGGGATGCCAAACCCGAAATTCCAGGGCTCCACAGGAAAAGTCATAGGACAGCGCGGCCGCTCATATATTCTGGCAGTCCGCGAAGGAAACGCAATGAAGGAAGTCTTTTCTCTTCCGCAGCACCTGAAACCCCAGAAATACTGATTTCGAGTACGGCAGTTAGGTTTTACAACCTAATCTCCCTCTCATTCCGGGTTTAAGGCATGCAGGCCTCCAGCCGGAGGTTTAAAATCCTGCCAGAAATTCCAGCAAATAACAGGCTGAATAATGGCCATTATATACAACTGATCTCCCTTAAAACAAGCGTGCATAATAGGGATCTGGAATAACTGCTTTTTAAAATTAATCTCTTCTCCGGTAACGGAACATCTATAATTATATATCATTTGCAAAACATATGGTTGAGACATATCATTTGTGAACATAGCAGAGATAGTTCAGGATGACGTTATTTGAAATAGTTCCGGCTAATCGGATGAATACCAGGAAAGAAATGCTGGCAGCAGGAATCAGAGCTCACAATTAAGCATTGGAGCAGGTCGCTCTGTAAGGAAGTACAGATACCTGAAATTTTTAATTCAAAAGAGTGTATTTCAATGATAGTTAAGGAAGTCCTCAACGAAGAATTATTGACACTGGCCGAGGTCAAGGATATACTTTCCGGGATCGCTGAAGAGCGCAGAGAGCAGGGGCTCGAGGTTTCATACAATTTCAGAAAAGCCCTGCACCATGCGGAACAGTTCTCCAAAATAAGCGGGGCAAAGTCAAGAGAACTTGTTAATAAGCTTCTTGAGCTTGAGAAAATGAAGCCCGCGATTGCGATCAGGATAGCGGACATTCTGCCCCAATCCAGAGATGAACTCAGGTCAATATATGCAAAAGAAAAGTACACACTGAGCAATGAAGAGCTGGATCAAATTCTGGATTATGTATTCGCAGCTATGGAATAATTAAAAGGTAAAGAGAATAAGCTATATAGCAGTTTACTTGTTATTTATGAGGGAAGTATCCGAAATCCGGTTAGAGTACTTTAAAGTATGTAAGTACCCTGACCTGAAAAATTTAGTAACAGAGAGTTCTCCGGTTCTTTAAATATCTGAACCTGAGAATTACCGGCCATTTTCCAGTTTTCAGAACTGGTTCGGGGAGTAGGGAAAGACCCTTAACCAGTATAAGAGCTTGGGCATATCGAGGTTTGAGCAAACCCTGAAAAATAAATAAACCCGGGTTTCATATTTAATGGGTTTTCATATTAACTGAAAGGATGGGTGCTGATGAAAGTAGAGAAGTCGCAATCAGGTAGACCGTACACTGGCAGGTCCTCTGCCGAAAGACCTTCTTCTGGCGGCAGGCGTCCGGCAGGCAAACCGCAATTTGAAAGACAGTCAGAAAGAGCTCCGCGCTCATCCGGAAAAGCCATGGAGAATTCACAGGACAGAGAGGAATACGTATGGGTGCTCGATTATCTTCCCTACGGAAAGTCCGTTGACGGCAAGTCAGCTTATCAGAAAAAACCTCTTGTGCAGGCTATCGGGGATAAAAAGTTCACCCTTATGGAGCTTGTCCCCAAAATTGGAGTAGTTCCTGAAATCCAGTCAAGGGTCTATATCGGTCCGGGAGACAGGAATGAAATAGACCACGTAAAACAGAGGATAAGCTATGCTGACCTTACAACCGGAGCAAACCTGGAACTGCCCTTCATCCTTGAAGCCATCGTCAGGCACAAAGAAGAAAGGTTTGTAAAGTTCTTCAACGATGCCCATTCCATTACAACCCGCCTTCACATGCTTGAACTCCTTCCCGGAATAGGCAAAAAACTTATGTGGTCTATAATTGACGAGCGCAAGAAAGGTGACTATAAAAGTTTTCAGGATATCCGCGAAAGGATTCCAAGTCTTCACGACCCTGCCAAAGTTATTTCCCACAGGATTGAAGAAGAACTCAAGGATGACTTCATCAAGTACAGGCTGTTTACCACTCCGCCCCGCCGCCAGAAACCCGAGTGAGCGGGAAACCTTTTTTCTATTTTTTAATATTATTTTTGCCTGTCTGGCTTCTGTGCACTCGGCTTCTGGATTCATATTTCGACATACTTTGTTTATTTAAACATTTAATCTATTCAGGAGGTTTCGTTTCTGGTTCGTTCTATTCTTAAAAAATATAATATCAAAGGAGGCACCTTTGACCAGCATTTCCTCATTGACACATGCTATCTGGACAGGATAGTCACTGCCGCTGATCTGAGCCCTCAGGACACGGTTCTTGAGATCGGTGCAGGAATCGGAAACCTTACAGAAAGGCTTTCGAGAAGGGCAAAAAAGGTAATTGCTGTCGAGCTTGATCCTGCTCTTGTTTCTGTCCTGCACGACCGCTTCGATTCTGTCGAGAATATAGAAATCATCGCAGGCGACGCCCTGAAAGTCGATTTCCCCGAGTTTGATAAGGTCGTCTCAAACCTCCCCTATTCTATCTCCTCGGAAATCACCTTCAAGCTCCTGCGCCACAAATTCAAGCTCGGGGTTCTTATGTACCAGTTCGAGTTTGCAGCCCGCATGGTCTCTCCTCCAGGCTGTAAGGATTATTCCCGCCTCACGGTTGATACTTATTATTTTGCCGATGCGTCCATCCTTATGAAAGTCCCGAAAGGCGCCTTTCAGCCGGCACCTGAAGTTGATTCTGCAGTTGTCAAACTTGTTCCGCGTCCTGCCCCTTTTAAGGTCCGCGACGAGGATTTCTTCCTCGAGTTTGTAGCTGCAGTCTTCAGCCAGCGCCGAAAAAAGCTGAGGAACTCGATCCTTAACACCAGTTATATGCTCAAAATCCCGAACGTTAAAGAAGTTGTAAGCCATCTCCCTGAAGAATTCATGAGCAAAAGGGCTGAAAACCTTACCCCTGAAGAGCTTGCCTGCGTTGCAAACATGATATATGACCTTAAATCCCGATAAACCATGGTTGAAATCGAATATAAAAACACCAGGGTCAAACTTGGACCCTCAGACCTTGTTTACGAGCCGGCAGAGGATTCCTTTTTGCTCGCCGATGCTGCCCTTGGAGAGGCAGAGCCGGGAATGCGTATCCTTGAAATAGGAGCAGGTTCGGGTTTCGTATCTGCCGTGATCAGGGCAAATGTTAAAGGAGCCCGCGTATTTGCAACCGAAATCAATCCTCATGCCGCCAGGTGTGCAAAAGAAAACGGGGTCGAAGTAATCCGTACCGACCTTTTCAATGGGCTGAAATCCGGCTTCAGGGGAGTTTCTTTTGACCTTATCCTTTTTAACCCACCTTATCTTCCAACTTCCGAGGACGAAAAAGTTCCAGGATGGCTTAACTATGCTTTTGACGGCGGAGCCAGCGGGCGGGAGACCCTTGACCGGTTTCTGGAAGAGGTTCGAGACTACCTGAAGCCCGGGGGAAAGGTTCTGGTCCTGATCTCTTCGATTACCGGGCTCGAAGCTGTAAAAGAAAAAATGATGAGATCAGGCTTTGAAGTTGATGTTGTTGGGAGAAAAAAGGTTTCTTTTGAAGAGTTAATGGTTGTAAGAGGGAAACTTATTTAAGTTTCAAAATCTGTTTTCTGGAATATATTTTTTCTGTCTATTTTTTAACTAAAGCTCCAGATTTTTTCTAAAACCTTAAATATTTCAGAAATTCTCCATATAATGTTCTGATTCTTTATACAAAACTCTATATCTAATTAGTGTACTTATCATCCTCTTGAATATTACATTTAAGATTGACAGATTGTGAATGCTTTCAATCAAAGGCGTTTGCCTTATTAACTGGAGATAAATACTGGATGTATTACGATGAAGCCGCAGAAGCGGTTCTAAAAAACCTGAACACATCCCAAACCGGACTTAGTTCGGGAGAAGCAGAAAACAGACTTAAACAATACGGAAAAAACGAACTCAAAGAAGAAGAAAAAACTTCTGTAGTAAAACTTTTTCTTTCCCAGTTCAAGAGTTTCCTTATTATAATTTTGATGGCTGCCGCACTGGTTTCTGCCTTCCTTGGAGAGCTTGTTGATGCCTTTGTAATCCTATTCACGGTATTTCTTGCAGGAGTCCTTGGCTTTGTCCAGGAATACAGGGCAGAAGAATCTATCAAACTTTTAAAATCACTGACCAGCCCTGAAGCTCTTGTGGTCAGGGATGGGAAGGAAGTAAAAATCCCTTCCTCCCTGCTTGTCCCTGGCGATATCCTGATTTTGCAGGCAGGGGACATGATACCTGCAGATGCCAGACTGCTTGAAGCTCAGTCTCTGAAGATTGACGAAGCTTCTCTCACAGGAGAATCCGTTCCTGTAGAAAAAAGCACTAAAGTTTTTCCTTCTGAAACCCCGCAGCCCGACCGGAAAAACATGGCTTATACCGGGACTTCGGTTACCTATGGCAGAGGAAAAGCAGTAATTACGGCAACGGGAATGAGCACTGCTTTTGGAAAACTTGCGGGGCTTCTGGGGGAAATTGAAAGGGAAAGAACCCCTCTGCAGGAAAAGCTTGACCAGTTCGGGCGCTGGCTAGGAGCTGCAACTCTTATTGTTGTGGCCTTTGTAGCAGTACTCGGAATCCTTAAGGGTTTTGATCCTTTTGAGATGTTTCTCTGGGGTGTTGCCCTTGCAGTTGCAGCAATTCCCGAAGCCCTTCCCGCGGTTGTGACTGTAGGGCTTGCCCTTGGGGTCAGAAGAATGGTCAAAAGGCATGCTCTTGTAAGAAAGCTGCCTTCTGTCGAGACGCTTGGCTCCACCAATATTATCTGCACGGACAAAACCGGAACACTCACCCAGAACAAGATGACTGTTGAAAAGGTGTATGTAAACGGGACCATGTTAAGTGTTACAGGCAACGGATATGAGCCTGCAGGAGACTTTTTCAAGGACGGACAGCCTGTTTCCGAGGATATTCACCTTCACAGGCTGCTGGTTACAGGAGCTCTCTGTAATGATGCAGGTTTGGTCCAGAAGGAAGGAATAGGGGATATTATTGGAGATCCAACCGAGGGTGCTCTTGTGGTTGTGGCAGCCAAAAAAGGAATCTGGAGACCTGATCTTGAGCTGAAGCACAGGCGTATCGGAGAGGTTCCTTTCTCTTCCGAGAGAAAGATGATGACCACTCTTAACACGTCGGAAGAGGGTCTGTATGCATATTCAAAAGGAGCTCCGGAAGTCATTCTTGGCTGCTGTACGAAAATCTTCCTTGGAGGAGAGGAGAGAGAGTTAACTCCAGAGATAAGGCAGGAAATTCTGGATACCGTGAACGAGATGGCAAACCAGACGCTTCGAGTAATGGGTTTTGCTTTCCGCCAGGTTCCGGAGAAAATCGTTCCTGAAGACTCTGAAAGAGACATGGTCTTTGCAGGACTTATGGGCATGCGTGACCCTCCCAGAGAAGAGGTTAAGGTTGCTATTGCCACCTGTACGAACGCAGGGGTCAGGACTGTAATGATCACGGGAGACCACAAAACAACCGCCTTTGCAATTGCAAGAGAAATAGGGATCTACCGGGAAGGAGACCTTGTACTTACAGGCACTGAACTTGATGCTCTGGGAGATAAAGAGTTTGAAGATATAGTGGAGAAGGTTTCAGTCTATGCGAGGGTTTATCCCGAGCACAAGCTGAAGGTTGTTAATGCTCTTAAAAATAAAGGTTACATCGTCGCAATGACCGGGGACGGAGTAAATGATGCTCCTGCTCTGAAAGCCGCAGATATGGGCATTGCCATGGGAATTACCGGAACTGAGGTCAGCAAGGAAGCTTCCAGCATGATCCTGACAGACGACAATTTTGCTTCTATTGTTTCTGCAGTCGAAGAGGGCAGAAATATATTGAAGAACATTAAAAACTTCATTGCGTACGGTCTTACCTGCCACATAGGAGTTGTCCTGATCGTCCTTGTCGGGGTGCTTGCCTGGCAGATCCTGCCTGTAATTGCAGTCCAGATTCTCTGGATCAACCTGATTACAGACGGCCTGCCTCCGATGGCGCTCTCTCTGGAAGCTCCGGACAGGGGGCTTATGAAGCAGAAACCCAGAAAATCAACGGAGGGGCTTGTTTCCAGAAGAATGCTCATAGCAAGCCTTGGGCTGGGGGCTTTGATTGCAGTCCAGTCTCTTGGAGTCCTTTACTGGGCTCTTGAAGAAGGACTGCCTCTTGCAAAGATCCAGACTCTGATCTTTACCCTGGTGGTTATGTCCTGTATGTTCAATGCGTTTAACTGGCGTTCGGACAAAATATCGGTCTTTTCCCTGGGAATTTTCACAAACAGGTCCCTGATCTATGCCGTCCTGAGCACAGTGCTTCTGCAGCTTGTGGCAATTTATGTCCCCTTTATGCAGACGGCTTTCAGGACTGTGCCTCTCTCGCTTTCGGATTGGGGAATGATCATTCCTCTGGCTTCTACCACACTTATAGTGATGGAGATCACCAAATATCTGGAAAACAGGACTCACAGGTAAAACCAAGGTATGGGGTTTGCTCTTAAGCTTCCCCCATTTTTCCTGCTTTTTTGAAACCCTGAAGAAAGATCTTAAAGAAAGATGCGATTGTTTTTTGATTTGATTTTCGTAAAAAATCAAATACTACCCTAACTTCCGCTTTTTTAAGCGCATAAATTCAATTTTTCCATAATTTCTTTTTGCTTTCTTGTGAGTTCTGTAACTATTACTTCTCCATTTTGCAGTTCTACTTTCCTTATCTTTTCAAGCTC
>Ga0208825_1000221_pt1 | contig 57515 bp, 48 predicted proteins | sample AD_UKC113_MetaG_FD_184450 | JGI IMG/M metagenome (GOLD analysis project Ga0208825, IMG submission 184450) | Active sludge microbial communities of municipal wastewater-treating anaerobic digesters from Hong Kong - AD_UKC113_MetaG (SPAdes)... | ecosystem: Engineered > Bioreactor > Anaerobic >... | reverse complement strand
CACGCAAACCGCATTTTTTGTGATGCCGGCGACGACCGCAGTGGCATGGCGGGCGGCGCAACGCCGACAGGCCACGCAGCAACTCGCAATAGCAGCAACCCGCGCAAGCACAGGCAAGCTACCCACACACACGCAGCGCGGTGCAGCGTGGCCGTGGTTGGCAGCCTGGTTGGTGCTCGCAGTGCTGGGCTGGCTGTGTGAGCGGCGCTGGCGCAAGCCTTGAGCCAACCCGCGATCAGCGCTTCTTGCGCACGTACAGCACTAGCGCATGATCAACGATGTCGTAGCCGTGTTCAGACGCAATTTTTTGCTGCAAAGCTTCGATTTCATCACTGTGAAATTCGATGACCTTGCCGGACTCCATATCTACCATATGGTCATGGTGCTCGCCACGGTCCAGCTCGTACACGGCGGTACCGCCTTCAAAATTGTGTTTGAGCACCAACCCGGCGGACTCAAACTGGGTCAGCACACGGTAAATCGTGGCCAGCCCAATATCTTCGCCTTCGGCCAGCAATTGCTTGTAGATATCCTCGGCGGTCATGTGGCGGGGCTTGGCATGCTCTAGCAATTCGAGGATGCGCAGCCGTGGGTGGGTGACTTTGAGCCCCGCTTTGCGTAGGTCCTGTGACATGAATACCTTCCTGAAATGCCACCAATCATGCAACGCCGGGTGAATGGCATGACCCGCGTCCCCCGCCGTCTGCCCATGCGCGGGCATCGATGCAGCGATTGGGGAGTGTATCATCGGCACTTCCATCACTGCCCCAATCCTGCCGATGCGCAAGCTGATCCCCCTCCTCCTTGCAACCTTGCTGGTCAGCGGCTGCGGCATGCTGTATCGGCAGCCCATCTTCCAGGGCAACCTGCTGGAAAAGACGGCGGTGGATCAACTGCAAGCCGGGATGGATCAACATCAGGTAATGACCTTGCTGGGTAGCCCGTCGGTGCAAGACCCGTTCCATCACAACCGTTGGGATTACGTGGCCAGTCAGCGCCTTGGCCGGCATGGCGCGCCGCAGGTCAAAACCATGACCCTGTATTTTGAAGACGGCAAGCTGGCGCGCTGGGAAGGTGATTACTTCCCCGAGCAAGATTCCGAGCTAGCAAAAAATTCAGTGCGCTACTTTGGCCCCAATTTGGCCAAGGACAAAGACAAGAAAAAGCGCCGTTAACGGCGGTTGCCACGCTGCGCGCGCAAACGGCGCGCCTGCTTCGGATCAATCTGCAGTGGCCGCAGCAATTCAATGCGGTCGCCAGGGTGCAAGCGCGTCGTGGCATCGGCCGCCATGCCAAAGACCGACAGCCCAACAAACGCCGCATCCAGTTGCCAGCCGGCCATTGCCAGCGCATCCCCCACACAAGCGTCGCTGGGCACGACCACTGCGCGTGTTTCCACGTGGTGCGACCACGCTCGCAAGACCTGTACGTGCATCAGCCTAGCCCGCTGTCGGCTTCACGCACAAAGTCATCCACCATGCGGTCGGCCAGGCCTTGCATCCCAATGGACAGTGCCGGCCCCAACAACCGGCTTTGCGGCTCAAATTCCAACCGTAGCAGTACCTTGCAGGCACACTCGGCCAAGGCATGAAACTCCCAGCGCCCCAACAATTGCCGAAATGGCCCATCCCGCAACACCATGTCGATATGGTGCGGCGGGCTCAAATGGTTTTCGGTGGTGAACCAGGTGTGAAAGCCCCCAATCCCCAGATCCAACCGCGCCAACAGGCGTTCTTCACCAACGTCCAACACCTGCGCCTGATGGCACCAGTCAAAACGCCGTGGGTAGGCCGCGACATCGTTGACCAGCGCAAACATACGCGCTGCGGAATGTTCGACAAGAGCACTGCGTTGGATGACGGGCATTGAAAGATCCAAACAGGCGATCTGCACCGCAACGCGGGCGAATCGGCGAGAATGACAGGATGAATACGAAGAAGCATAAGGATAAGCCAAACGGCGGCGGCACCATCGCGCTGAACAAGCGTGCACGTCACGAATACAGCTTTGAGGAAAAATACGAAGCGGGCTTGGCCTTGCAGGGGTGGGAATTGAAATCCATCCGCGCTGGCCGCGCCAACATCGGTGATGCTTATGCGGTCGTGCTGCAAGGCGAGTTGTTCTTGGTAGGTGCGCAATTCACACCCTTGATCCAAGCCTCCAGCCATGTGGTCGCCAATGACCGGCGCACCCGCAAATTGCTGCTGCATCGGCACGAAATCGATGTGCTGATTGGTCGCGTGCAGCGCGATGGTTTTACCTTGATCCCAACCGCGCTGTACTGGAAAGGCAACAAGGTCAAGGCCGAGCTGGCACTGGCAAAGGGCAAGCAGGCGCATGACAAGCGCGATGCCAGCAAAGAGCGCGACTGGAACCGCGAAAAACAGCGCCTTCTGCGCCAGCACAACAAGGATGCGTAAGCCGCGCTAGCGGCGGCGTGGTGCTGCCTGCCGGCAGCGCAGGCTGCTAGCGCGCTAAGACTACGCGCAACCGCGATGGGCAATGGGCAAGTGCGCTCATCTTTCATGTCGGTATTTGCGCTTGCAATGCCCCAACGCAAAACGGCCACCTTGCGGTGACCGTTTGCTTGGTACATGACGCTAGCCGGTTCTGAAGGTGGCGTCCCCACGGGGATTCGAACCCCGGTCGCTACCGTGAAAGGGTAATGTCCTAGGCCTCTAGACGATGGGGACAGAACCGGAAACGCGTTTTAAAAATGGTGGAGCCAAGCGGGATCGAACCGCTGACCTCCTGCATGCCATGCAGGCGCTCTCCCAGCTGAGCTATGGCCCCACGGGGCTGGAAAGACGCGCATTCTGGAGGGGAAATCGGGTTTCGTCAAGCATCAATTTCAATTTCTTCATCACAGCGTTGCAAGGTGGCTGCACTGTGTCCGCGTTCGGCCAAGTAATTCAACCACTTGCCAAGAAACGTATTCATGCGCAGGCGGTGATCGAGGATGCGTTCTGGCGGTGGATACAAGCCAATCACGTCTTGCCAGCGTCGCCCTGCGTAGCAATGGGTGGCCTCAACTTGGCGTGCATCGCGATACAGCCGCACATTGGCCGAAGGATCGGTCATGCCGGTGACCGGATCGATCAGGCCGTAACTCAGCCGCAACGCGGTGGTGTAGGCGTGCTGCTCGAGGATGTCGATGCGCAGGTCCAACCCATCCCCTGTCGATGAACGGTACGTCCCGCATGCCAGCTCGTCTACCGCAAACATACGCTGCATGCGGGTGTGGTTTTCGGCGTACAGGCCCATCAACCAACCCAAGCGGCTGATCGACGGAAATCGGGCGTGGTGGGCAGGTACAGGGTGCATGCGAGGATCGTACACGCGCACAGCTCAAAACATCTCGCGATTGATGCCGAGGTACTTCATCACCCGGCTGGAAATTTCCTCGATCGAGGCATGTGTGGTGCTGAGCATTTCCACACCCTCACGTTGCAACATCATTTCGGCCTGCGCCACTTCACGCTTGCAAGTGTCTAGTTGCGCATAGCGCGAGTTTGGGCGGCGTTCTTGGCGGATTTGCTGCAAGCGTTGCGGGTCGATGGTTAGGCCAAACAATTTGTGGCGAAATGCACGCAACTTGGCGGGCAAGTGCTCGCTTTCCAAATCCTCAGGGGTCAAGGGGTAGTTGGCGGCTTTGATGCCGTGTTGCAATGCCAAATACACGCAGGTGGGCGTTTTGCCGGCGCGCGACACTGCTACCAGGATCACATCGGCATCGCTGTAATCGAGCTTCATGCCATCGTCATGGGTCAACGCATAATTCATCGCGTTGATCCGGCGATGGTAGGTGTCGAAATCCACGATCCCGTGCGCGCGCCCCACCTGTGCCACCCGGCCCTGCCCCAGCTCTCGCTCCAATGGCGCGATGAACGGCGCGAACACATCCAGCATCAAGGCACCACTGTCGGCAAGGATGTGGTTCAACTCAGCATCCACACAGGAATTGACCACGATTGGGCGCAACCCCGCCGCCTCACCCGCAGCACGCACGCGCACGGCGGCCTCGCGCGCCTTGTCAGGCGAATCGACGAAGGGCAGCCGGTCGGTGGCAAACCGCACCCCGGCAAACTGCGTCAACAGGCTGTGGCCAATGGTTTCGGCGGTAATCCCGGTGCCATCGGAGACATAAAAAACGGGGCGCACGGCATCCATAGGCAATCCTTGGGGAGTGGGCAGGTTAAAATAACGGACTTCCCGCGCCACTGCGCTGCCCTGCCCCCACGGAGCCCGCCTTGACCACCAATATTCTTTGGTTGCACGACCTGCGTCTGACCGACCTTGCCCAAGTGGGTGGCAAGAATTCTTCCCTTGGCGAAATGATCGGGCAGCTATCTAGCCTTGGTGTTTCGGTGCCGGGCGGATTTGCCACCACCGCCGATGCGTTCAAGGCGTTTATCGCCCATAACGATTTGCATCAGCGCATCTTTGACAAACTGGCCACGATTGATGTGGAAGACGTGCCGGCACTGACTGCGGCCGGCGCCATCATTCGCGGCTGGGTGATCGATGCACCGCTGCAACCGCAGCTGGATGCCGACATTCGCAGTGCCTATGCCACCTTGTGTGCGGATGCCGGTGCCACTGACATCGCCGTGGCCGTGCGTTCTTCTGCCACCGCAGAAGATCTGCCCGATGCCAGCTTTGCCGGCCAACAGGAAACCTTCCTCAATGTGACCGGCGCCGACGACGTGGTGCACAAGGTCAAGGAAGTGTTTGCCTCGTTGTACAACGACCGTGCAATTGCTTACCGCGTGCACCACGGCTTCAAGCACGAGGATGTGTTTCTCTCCGCCGGCATCCAGTTGATGGTGCGCTCGGATGTGGGCAGCTCGGGCGTGTTGTTCACCCTGGATACCGAATCCGGCTTCCGCGACGTGGTGTTTGTCACCGCCAGCTTTGGCTTGGGCGAAATGGTCGTGCAAGGTGCGGTGAACCCGGATGAGTTCTACGTGTTCAAGCCCACGTTGAACGACGGCAAGCCGGCCATCTTGCGCCGCGCGTTGGGCAGCAAACAGCTGCGCATGGTGTATTCCGATGTGCCCGGCGAGCGCGTGCGCACCGAAGCTACGCCGGAAGCGTTGCGCGGTACGTTCTCGATTACCGATGCCGACGTTGAAGCGCTGGCCAGACAGGCGTTGATCATCGAACGCCATTACGGCCGCCCGATGGATATCGAGTGGGGCAAAGACGGCCACACCGGCAAGCTCTACATCCTGCAGGCGCGCCCAGAAACGGTGAAATCGCGCGCGCACGCCACCCAGATTGAACGCTATACGCTGTTGCAGCGTAGCGCGGTGCTGTCCGAGGGCCGCGCCATCGGCAACAAGATTGGCAGCGGTACTGCGCGGGTAGTGCGCAGCTTGGACGATATGAGCCGCGTGCAGCCAGGCGACGTGCTGATTGCCGACATGACCGACCCCGATTGGGAACCGGTGATGAAGCGTAGCGCCGCCATCGTCACCAATCGCGGCGGCCGCACTTGCCATGCCGCGATCATTGCGCGTGAATTGGGGGTGCCGGCGGTGGTGGGCACCGGCGATGCACTGACCTCGATCAATGATGGCGATAGCATCACCGTGAGCTGCGCCGAAGGCGACACCGGATTTATCTACCAAGGTGCCCTACCCTTCGAACGCACCACCACCGATCTTGGCAATATGCCGCCGGCACCGCTGAAGATCATGATGAACGTGGCCAACCCGGAACGCGCATTCGACTTCGGGCAATTGCCCAATGCTGGTATTGGGTTGGCACGATTGGAAATGATCATCGCCAGCCATATCGGCATCCACCCGAAAGCGCTGCTGGAATACGACCGCCAAGACGCCGCCACCAAGGCCAGGATCGACGCCCGTATCGCCGGTTACGCATCGCCCGTGGCGTTCTACATCGAACGTTTGAAGGAAGGTATTGCAACGATTGCTGCCTCGGTGTACCCGAAGCCCGTCATCGTGCGCTTGTCAGACTTCAAGTCCAACGAGTACGCCAACTTGCTGGGTGGTTCCAAGTACGAGCCGCACGAAGAAAACCCGATGATCGGTTTCCGTGGTGCATCGCGTTATATCGACGCCAGCTTCAAACCCGCCTTTGCGCTGGAGTGTGTGGCGGTGAAGCGTGTGCGTGAAGACATGGGGCTTGCCAATGTGTGGGTCATGATTCCGTTCGTGCGCACCTTGGGTGAAGGCAAGGCGGTGATCGAGGTGCTGCGCGAGAATGGCTTGGTGCAGGGCGAGCATGGCCTCAAGGTCATCATGATGTGCGAAGTGCCATCCAATGCGCTGTTAGCGGATGAGTTCCTCGATATTTTCGATGGTTTCAGTATTGGCTCCAACGATATGACCCAGCTCACGCTGGGACTGGATCGCGACTCTGCCATCGTTGCCAGTTTGTTCGATGAGCGCGATCCGGCGGTGAAAAAGATGCTGTCGATGGCAATTCAAGCCGCACGCGCCAAGGGCAAATATGTGGGAATTTGTGGCCAAGGCCCCAGCGACCACCCAGACTTGGCGCAGTGGTTGATGGATCAAGGTATCGAGTCGGTGTCACTGAACCCTGACACTGTGGTGGATACTTGGCTGGCATTGGCCAAATCCAAAGTCTAAGGCAGCACCGAAGCACGCCATACCTGCCAACGAAGCCTGCGGTCATCGCCGCAGGCTTCAGCTGCAAATACGATTACGTCCCGTTTGCTTGGCTTGATAGAGCAAGGCATCGGCGCGAGCCACCAAGTCTTCCGGGCGCGCCGCAGTGTCGCGTGCGGTCACGCCACCACTGATGGTGATGTGCCAGCCTGGCGCATAGCTGCTGCAATCCAATGCCGCCACCCGCAGGCGCATGGCCTCGCAAATTTGATGGGCGCGTGCGAACGGAACCCGCTCAAACAATACCGCGAATTCTTCGCCGCCCCAGCGCGCCAGTACCCCCGCACCGCCCAGCGCATCGCGCAAGGCATGTGCAACTGCAACCAAGGCTTGATCGCCCGCAGCGTGCGAATAACGATCATTGATGAGTTTGAATTCATCAATGTCAAACAGGGCGAAGCACAGTGCGCGATCGCCACGCACGGCACGCTCGAATGCTGCATCCAACACGGAATCCAAACTGCGCCGGTTGCCAATACTGGTCAGTGAATCTTCTAGTGCCATGCGCTCAAATGCTTCGGACTGTTGCTGCAAACGCGCCAAGAGGTCAGATTTCTCTTGGTCAGAGGCGCGTAGGCGATCGGCATGTTCACGCAGGTCACGGGTGCGTTGATCGATCAGCTGCTCCAGTTGTGCGGCACGTCGATGCAAACTGATCAGCCGCCAGCGCACCAGGGCCCATAGCAGCAACAACCCCACGATAGCGGCCAATGCCACTACCCACGGGCGCTCCCATGGGTGTGGTTGGATCTCGATAGTGATCGCAGTGATATGCGTGCTCCAGCCCTGCCCCAGTCCGGGAGCTGCAGCATTGACTTCAAAGCGATAATTCCCGGCATCGAGGTTGGTGTATTGCACGCTACGCTGATTGCCACGATCCACCCACTTGTTATCCAAGCCCTGCAAGCGTTGCCGATACCGCAAAAATCGCGGCATCAAGAAACTGATTGCCGCATAGCGGAATTCCAACTTGCTGGTGCCGGCCGGCAGATGAATGGCTTGGTCAATTGGCAATGATTTGCCATCGGCAAGGATTTGTTCCAGCACCACATTGGGCAATGGCCGGCGAAAAGCATGCAGCGATGCCGGTGTTGCCACCGCCGCCCCGCGCGCAGTCGCTACCCAAATATTGCCCCGATGATCGCGGATCGCCGATGGCCCCGAGCCACCATTGCATTGGGCGCTGACCAAACCATCGGCTTCACCAAAATGGTCGTATTCCAAGCGTGGGTGTTGACCATCGAGGACAGCATTGGCCTCGGCCTTGGCAATCCGCAGCACACCGCGATTGGATGTCAGCCAATAGCTACCCAAGCCATCATCCACAATGGCAAACACGGTATCGACCGGCAGCCCTTGGCGCATACCTAGGCCCTGCAACTGGCCTTTACGATATCGCAGCAAACCACGGTCAGTGGCCATCCACAGCGTGCCGTCGGCGTCTTCGTGAAAGCCAAACACGTCCTGCGCACCGTTGGTGGCGCGCATGTCCAGCGTTTGCACATGCTCACCGACGATGTGCGCAGCACCGTTCGAAGTCCCCACCCACAGGCTGCCATCATCGGCCACCAGCATCGAAATGATGAATTCGCGAGCCAGACCTTGTTGCAGCCCAAAGCGCTTGTACTGGCCATCTTTGAGCCGCACCAAACCACGGTTGGTACCGATCCATAAACTACCGTCTTGTGTCTCCGCCAGTGCGCGTATTTGATTACTGGCCGGCAGTCCATGTGCGGCGTCGTAGCGCGCAAGAACTTTGCCATCCCGCATGCGCAGCAGGCCATTGGTATAGGTGCCGACGAGGACATCGCCACCACGGGTTTCCAGAAAACTGAGGATGGAATCGCTGGGAAGCCCGTTTTCTGCGGTATAGCTGGCCACGATGCGATTGTCGCGCCATAGGTTCAAACCGCGTCCGGTACCGATCCAGATGCCCTCATGACCTTCGTACACGGTGCGCACATAATCATCGCTCAGGCCTTGATCGACATTCCAAGTACTGAATGGTGCATCGCTCAAGCGCAGCAAACCGGCATTGGTGCCGGCCCAAATGCTGCCCTCGCGGTCCACCAATAGCGAAGGCACGCGGTTGTTGGGCAGCCCCCGCAAACTGGTGAAACGATCCACCCCTTTGGCCGACAAACGCAGCAAACCGTTGTTGACCGTGCCCACCCAGAGATTGCCGTTGCGATCATCCGCCAGACTGGGAACGCCATCTTGCGGTAGCTGCGGCGAAAGTGACGCGAAGTGATCACTGTTGGCGATCTGTCGATAGGCACCACGTTCGGTGCCGATCAATAGTTGCCCGGTACTGGTTTCATACACCACGAATACTGGCGCATCCGGCAAACCAGATGTTTTGGGTAGCGTGCGCAACCTGCCCCCGTTAAACGCAGCCAAGCCGCCTGCCGTGGCAATCCAAATCGTGCCGTCACTCGCTTCGCGCAAATCAAACACGACATTGTTGGGTAGCCCATTGCCGGTGTTGAATTGACGTACCTTGCCATGATCGAGCACGGTCACGCCTTCGCTTTCGGTGGCCACCCACAGGCGGCCAGCACGGTCCTGTATGGCATCCAGGATCTCATCCTGGGCCAGGCCGTCCTTCTGGCGAAAATTTGTCCATTGGTCGCCACGCTTTACTGTGACCCCGCCGCGTGAAGTGCCCACAATTACCGCGCCATCAGCGGCGACCGATAGTGAACGGATTGCATTGTCTTGCAGCGCCGGAGTATTGCTGCGGTCAAAAAGCTGGAACTCCAGCCCGTTATAGCGCACCAGCCCTTCCCAAGTCCCCAGCCATAAATAGCCATCGGGGGTTTGTACGATGCTATTGACTTGGTTGTGGGGCAGGCCCTCGCGGGTGGTCCAGACTTCGCGATAGAACGCGGAAATAGGCTTTTCCTGCGCCCGTACTAGGGCGGGAAACAGACACAGCAACGCCAGCAGGCTGAGCAAGGCTCCCCGCATCCAAGCACACACAGACGCCATCGGCATCCGCTTCATAGCCCCCCTGTTAAGGCTGTTACGCCACTGCCAGCCCGGCCAGCGCCCCCATGTAGTGGCGATAATGCCGTAATTCATCGATAGAGTCGCGCACATCGCTCAATGCGGTGTGTGCCGACACCTTGCTAAACCCCGCCAACACGGCAGGTGACCAACGCCTAGCCAGTTCTTTGACCGTGCTTACATCCAGATTGCGGTAATGGAAGTAAGCCTCCAGTTGTGGCATCAGCCGCGCCATGAAGCGGCGATCCTGACAGATCGAGTTGCCGCACATCGGTGAGGTCCTGGCTGGCAACCATGCCTGCAAAAATTCAAGCGTGCGGGCTTCGGCTTCGGCCAGCGGTACCCCTTCTTCCAACACCCGCCGCCACAAACCCGAGCCGCCATGGTGTTTGCGGTTCCACTCATCCATGGCCTCCAGTGTGGCCAATGGATGTGCAATGGCCAATTCCGGGCCTTCTGCCAGCACATTCAACTGGCCATCGGTCACCACCGTGGCGATTTCCAATATGCCATCGGCTTGCGGGTCTAGCCCGGTCATTTCCAAATCAATCCAAATCAGGCGGTCTTGCGGCGAATCAGCGGACATAGTCATGCTCTTGTACGAATATTGGCATCATACTGATTCAAAGACAGGACGCCGCATGTTACAGATCGCCACCAACCTTGCCCCTGCACTAGGACCACATGCAATTTTGACCGCGATGCTGGCACCGGCGTTTTTTTTGACCGCAACTGCGGCCCTGTTGGCCTCGGCCAATACCCGCTTGGCCCGCGTGGTGGATCGTTTGCGTGCTTTGATCGTGGCGTGGAAGCAGGATGCGCCCGATAGTACCGAGCGCGAGCAACAGATCCGCCGGCATCGGGAACGTGCGCATTTGGTGCTGCGTGCCTGCCGTTTGCTGTACGGTGCCATGGCCAGTTTTGTGGGTACCAGTTTGGCGTTGGCAATGGATGCCTTGATCGGATTTCGACTGGGCGTGGTGCCCACCGCGACTGCGGTCATCGGCGTTCTGTTTTTGCTGGCGGCCAGTGTTTCCATGTGGCGTGAAGTCAGCTTGGCAGTGCGCAGCTTTGACCTAGAGCTAGACCACAGCCTGGCGCAGCAACGCAACTAGGTCACTGGCTGCCACGGCCACCAGCCCTGCCCAGTCTGCGCGTAGCGGTCGGCGGCACGTTCAAAACGGTTGCGCGCTGAAATTCCGCCGCAGTAAAAATACAGCGGCAAAAACAATACGCCCAATGCCATGTACTGCAGGACATGCGCGTGTTCGTGGTCGCCCATCACGATGGGTGGCTCACGGCACCAGCCGGCATCGTGTGCATAGGTATGGCATTGCCGCTCTAGCGAATGGCCGGTATCCAAAATCACATTGCCCAGCGTGAGCGCGCCACCGGGGCCCCACGGAAACTGCCGAAACACCACGCAATGCCGCTGCGGCTGCCATTGCGGCTTGGCTCCCACTGCCAAGCTGGCGCACCCAGCCAGCAAGCCCAAGGCGCTAATGGGAGCTGCCCACAGCACCCCCAATGCCACGGCCAGCCATTGCCCCCCGCGCTGCCACATTGCTCAAACTGCGCGTTTGGCCAACCAGTCGTGAATGGTTTGCGGCACTTCTTTTTGCGCGCGGCTGGAGACATAAATGCCAATGTGCCCCCCCTTGAACGACAGCTCGGTGTAGTCCTCGCTGCCAATCAAGTCCTTCAATGCCCGTGAGGCATCCGGCGGCACCAAATGGTCTTGTTCAGCAAATATATTGAGCACTGGCATTTCCACCATACCCAAGTGCACTTCGCGGTCCCCCACCTTGGCACCGCCGGTGACAAAGCGATTTTCCTGGAAGAACTGCTTGCTGAATTCGCGAAAGGCTTCACCGGCTTGGTCGGGTGAATCGAAGATCCATTTTTCCATACGCAGGAAATCTTCCATCGCCTGCTTGTCGTCCAGAATATCCACCATGCCCACGTATTTCTGCGCGAATAGCCGCCACGGTTTGAGCATCAAATAGGTGACGTTCATCATGTCGGCCGACACATTACCCAGCGTGTCCACCAGCAGATCCACGTCGATAGCGCGGTTCCAGTTGGACAGCATGTTGTCGGGGGTGTGGAAGTCCACCGGCGTCACCATCGTGATCAGGTTTTTCACCTTGTCCGGGTTTAGCGAGGCATAGCACAGCGAGAATGCGCCGCCTTGGCAGATGCCCAATAAATTGACCGCATCCAGCCCGTGCGCTGCGCGCAAATAATCCATCGCGCCGCCGATGAAACGCTCGATGTAATCTTCCAAGGTGAGGAAGCGATCGGAGCGATCCGGGTAGCCCCAGTCGATGATGTAAACATCTTCACCACGCGCCAGCAGTCCTTTGATCAAAGATCGGTCCGCCTGCAAATCGACCATGTACGGACGGTTGACCAAGGCATAGCTGATCAAGATCGGCACCTTGGCGGTGGGTGCATGTTCGCCCTTGAAGCGATACAGCACTACCTTGCCATCGCGCCACACGGCTTCGCGCGGGGTCACCCCAAAGTCCACCGCATCCATTTCGCGCAGGGTGCTGATACCGGCCACCAACTTGCTTTGCAGCTTGCCGGCTTCTTCCGCCAAGGATGTGGCGGTGATGTTGAGTGGGCCAAAAAATTGGGTCATCTCAGCGCTTCCTTGCAGTCTTGATGGGGTTTACGGCTTTGCTTGTTTTAGCAGCGGCAGCTTTTTGGGCCGCAGGGTTGACCGGTGATTTTTTAGCCACAGGCTTAGGCGCGGTGGCCTTTCTGGGTGCAGCTTTTTGTGGGGCGGCTTTTTTGATGGTGGGCGGCGGCGCTGGTGTTGCAACCGGTGCCACTGTTGACGCTGGCGCGGCGCGCTGGATGCGTCGCAGTTGGCGTTCTAGTTCGGCAATTTTGCGATGAGCGCTGTCCAGCTCGGTGCGGCCCGGCAACCCCAGTGTGTTGGCCGCTTGCTCGATCTGCCCTTGCACGGCGCTGCGCAATTGCATCTGGGCATTGGTGAGTTCACCAAACAGCGTCCGATACTGCGGAGACAGCGCGGCTTTGGCCCAGGCGTCTTCGGCCGCATCCACCCACAGGTCGAACAATGCACGCACGTTACCAATTTGCCGACCCGGTTCTTCGCGTTCGGCAAGCTTGGCTTCAAAAATTTGATAGGCCTCTTGCGAAACCTTGGTCAGCAGCGCGTTGTAAGCCTCGAGTGCGGCTTGCCAGCGCAAATGCGCTTTGCCCAAGGCTTGCGCGTGTTCTTGATGCTCGCGAGTAAACCCAAACGTGGGGAGCCCCAACAGATTAGCGGCTTCACCGCGCAAGCCCTGCAACCACGGCTGTGCCATTGCATTCCACTGCGCAATCCCTTCCAAACCCGGTCCGCGCATGCCATGCAACAGGTCTTGAAAGGGGTTGTCGCCCAACATTTTTTTCCATGCATCGGCGACATCGCGGGCACTGTGTTCGCGGCCGGAAAATTGCGCGGCCAATTGCTGCATCTGCCCTAACCAGTCACCACTTTGCTGACGGAAATGCCCCAGTACCGAATCGAAATTCCCCTTTCCGCCGGTGGCCGCTTGCGTCCACGTTTGCAACGCCTCACGGAACGCTTGTGCGCCGGGTACGGGTTCTGCCGGTGGCACTGCACCTTGCAGTGCATCGCCCCACAAGCCCCAATATTGACGTGCCAGTGCTGCAAAATCGTTGGGCGTATTGCTCATATGTCCTCCATGCTTGCGTGCATGCTAGCAATGCCAAGGTTGCATCGCTATCACACACATGCGTCAGGGCTTTGGAATATGCAGTGTTTTGCTGATCATCAGTGATCCCGATAACGCATACACCAGCGCCAATGGGTGTAATTGCCACGGCCCCATGTGCAGCACACCCAGCCACAGATGGGCCCCGATGCGATCGGTGCAGGCCAACCACGCAAGCACCCCCACAATCAGCACACTGGTGGGAATGGGCGTGCCTTCGAAATATTTCACTTTGCCTTCGGCGCCCGAGAGTTGCTCGGCGGTGACGTTGTAGCGGGCCAAACGACTGACCCCGCAGCCTACGAAATAGCTCAGGATCAACCAATCCCAGCCGCCCTGCAGACCGCAGGCGTAGCCCAGTGCGGCAGGTGCCACTCCAAAGCTGATCACATCGGCCAAGGAATCCAATTCGCGCCCCAAGGTGCTGGCTACCTTGCGCCAGCGTGCGATGCGCCCGTCCAATGCATCAAACACAAAAGCCAGCGGAATCAGCGCCATACCCAACAGCAAATCTTGCGCTACGCCGTCTTGCAGGTAACGCATGGCCGCGAAGATCGCCCCCGTGCCGCAGAAGGCATTGCCCAAGGTGAACCAATCGGCAAGATGGAACTCGCGCAACATCGAGAAATGACGTGATTTCATCATGACAGCCTGCCAAACCACACGCGCCCCGGCAAGCGGGAGCTGCTGGCCATCCCGCTTGATATTACTGTGGCATGGCTAGGTGCTCGGCCGTCAGTGGCTTGCCCATACGCGGCACGGTGTGGATCACCGCATCGGCCGGCAACGCGGCCTTGCCATCTAGGTAAGCATCCACGCGATCGAGTGCGGTGTACATATATGGCAGCAACGGCAGGTAGGCGGCGGCCATCTGCGGCAGGGCGAGGAAGGCATCGAAATGCTGCGCGTTGTCCACTTGCCAATAGCGCACATCACGGCCCGCGTCTTTGGCCATCGCCACATACGGCTGACTGGAAAATGCCTGCGGCACCAAACCATCGCTACGGCCATGGATCACCACCACCGGTAAACCGGCGCGCGGCGCACTGGCGCGGGTTTGCGCGATGCCTTGACGCACCCGTTGCGCAGCGACGCTATCGCCCGTCGACAACGCACGCAGGCATTGCAAACCGGTCAGACCCATATCGGTCAGCGGTTTGGGGTCCACGATCCCCACACCTGCACCCGGCGGAATGCCACTGGCATCGGCCCACCATGCGGCACGTTCGATTGCGGTGCTGGCGCGCAGACTGAGGTCAGCGTTTTGTGCCGAATAGCGATAGCCACAGGGATGTGCGTCGTAAGCGTAGTGGCCATAGGCCGAGGCATAGCCCACCGCCACCGCACGCCACAAATCAAACCCTACCGAGATGCTCCCGGCCCGCAGCGCCGCATCCGTCCAACCTGCGGCGTGCAACTTGGTTAGGGCGTCGCGTTGCTGCGCTTCAAAATTTGCGCCCGCCAATACCCCACGTGCCGCCAATGCCGCGCATTTGGCCTCCAAGCCCGGCATTGCCGGAATGCCCAACTGCGGCAAAGCACATGGCATCAACAACGCGCCTTCGGTGCTGTAGTCATACAGATTGCGGCCGCCGTGGGCATCAGTCCAAATATTGGGCTCACCTGACACCACGGCTGCCAACCATGGTTCGCCATCTTCGGCGGCACGCAAAACAGCACCACCGCCATTGGAAATACCCACCGCAATCACTCGCGTATTGGCAAATGTAAACGGCGCTTGTTGCGGCAATTGCGCGTTCAAGGTTGCCAATGCGTACTGCGCCGCCTGCTTCACATGACGGCCCCAATCGGCCTCGGGATTGTCTTGCGAATGCGCATGCTTGAACGCAACGCCGGTGCCCGTGCCTGGCGTGGGCTTGAATGCCAACGCGGAATCACTGCCAGCCACACGGCCATCCTCGGCGATGCCCTGCCCAGCATCCACATCAAAATAGTCGGTGCCGGTGCCTTTATCGGTATAGACCACCGCGCAGCCGCGCGGTAATGCCCATGCCCCCGCAACGGCAATTGCGCCATAGATGCCGCGTGAACCGGACGAGGGTGCCACCACCACGCAGCGTTTATGGGTATCAAACTGATCTGGCAATTGCAGCAACACCCGATGCGGTTGCTTGGCGCCCGGAAGCGTAGCCAGCGCGCTGAACTCCCGCCCCGGCACCGCAGCCACGCTGCCATACACGCTGCCGTAGCCGCCGCCGGGGGCAAGATCGGCAATGCCGCGCCAATTGCTCCATAACGCGCGCTTGCGGAGTTCCTCCGCGCTGGGATGGGTGGGGTCCGCGAATGTCGGTGGCAGCATCGACTGCAAGCCGGCCAAGCCCAAGCCGCCGGTCAGCAGATCATCGTGATCACGATGGTTTGTGCTGCGAGTTTGGCTGAACATGGCGGCATCCTTGTTGGCAGCAGGCAGACTGGCGCAGCCTGCCAACCAGGCAAGCGCGGTGACAATCGCGCAATGGCGATAAAGGCGATAAAGGCGATAAAGGCGTCGATGAATAGTCATGGCATGACCTTAGCTTTTCTGCGCCGTGATCGCATCGTACTTTGGTACCAGCCCGCTGCACCGGCTTCCTGCTAGCGTATGTCGTAGGGATTTTTGAAGGAACTGCAAGATGAGTGAGACTTTTCTGGCTGGCCGCACCGCGCTGGTGACCGGCAGCACCTCCGGGATTGGGCTGGCCATTGCCAAGGCGTTTGCCGCCGCCGGTGCCCGCGTGGCGATCAACGGACTGGGCAGCGCCGAACAAATTGCCAGCGCGGTTGCCGAAGTGGATGCGGCCGGCACGGGTGGCAGCCGGCACTTCAATGCCGATTTGCGTGATGTCACTGCCATCGAAACCATGATGGCCGATTTGGCCGCATGGTCGAATGGCGGCGTCGATATTCTGGTCAACAATGCGGGCATTCAACACGCGGTGCCTTTGCATGACATGCCGGTGGCGAAGTGGAACGACATCATCGCCATCAATCTGTCTTCGGCCTTCCACAGCATGCGCCTAGCCATGCCGGCAATGGCTCAGCGCGGGTTTGGCCGCGTCATCAATATCGCCTCGGTGCATGGCTTGGTGGCATCCAAAGACAAAGCGCCTTACGTGGCCAGCAAGTTCGGTATCGTTGGGCTAAGCAAAGTAGCTGCATTGGAATACGCCGCGCAGGGGCATCGTGATTCGGGTGGGGTCACGGTCAATTGCATTTGCCCGGGTTGGGTGGAAACACCGCTGATCGAGCCGCAGATTGAAGCACGCAGGCAGGGCGGTAGCCGCGACGCTGGCGTGCGCGCATTACTGTCTGAAAAACAGCCGAGCTTGCGGATGAGCTTGCCCGCCGAAATCGCCGCGCTGGCGGTGTTTTTGTGTCGCCGTGAAGCGCACAACATCACCGGCACGGCAATGCCGGTGGATGGGGGCTGGACGGCGCAATAAACCATGCCTTCCCTACTCATTGCCGATGACCACCCGCTGTTTCGCGCCGCGCTGAAACAAGCCGCAGGCGATGCCTTGGGTGAGGTGGAATTATTTGAAGCAGGCGATCTGAATGCCGTGCTGCACCTGCTGGATGCGCACGCGCAAATTGATTTGGTGCTGCTGGACCTGCATATGCCGGGCAATCACGGGCTGGCTGGATTGGCTGCGGTGCGCGCGCAATATCCGGGGGTCGCAGTGATTGTGGTGTCGGCCAATGACGACCCGCGTGTGGTGCGGCGGGCACTGGATCACGGTGCCGCCGGCTACTTGCCGAAAAGTGCAGGTTTGGACGAATTGCGTGATGCCATCCGTAGAGTATTAGCCTGCGAAACGTGGTTACCGCAAGCCCTGCGCGCCAGCGTGGCGCGGGCGGCATCATCACCCCACGATGCCAATCTGGCTGCACGCTTGGCCAGCCTGTCGCCACAGCAATTTCGGGTATTGGCACTGGTAGCCGATGGCCTGCTGAACAAACAGATTGCCGACCGCTTGGACGTGCAAGAGCGCACGGTGAAGGCACATTTGACCGCGATCTTCGACCGTTTAGGCGTACGCAACCGTACCCAGGCCGGCGTGGTGCTGCGCGAGTTGGAATTGCGTGACCCTGCGCACCAACTCGAGTCCTGATTGCACTTCGGGCTTGCTTTTTTTGCGGGCAGGGTAATTTTCGATGTGGTCAATTTTTCGCCAACCCTATTGACACGCTTGCTGTGCAACACGCTCCGTAAGTTATCCACATCTTTACCCAAGCGTCATCCACAGGCATTGTGGAAAACCGCATCAGGGCTTGCGCTGCGGCATTTTTCATGAAACCAACGGCGTGGTGAAATTTTCACCACACCCATTGACAGGCGCACCCCACAAGGCGCGCAGTGGGTTATCCACATCGTTATACGAACAATCATCCACAGGGGATGTGGACAACCCATACCAAGCACGTGCGCGGCAGGGCTTATCCCACACCTTGCGCCTTCAGCACACGATCCAGCATCGACTTCAAGGCCAGGGGGCGTAGCGGCTTCATTAGTAAAGGCAGGCCAGCTTCTTGTGCGGCACTGCGCACGGCACCGGTTTGGTCGGCACTGAGAATTAAGCAAGGCACGCTGCCAAAGCGTTCGCGCAGGCGTGCGCGCAGGGAGACGCCATCGTCACCTGTATCGAGGTGGTAATCAAACACCCACAGCGCGCATGCTTGCAGCGCCAATGCCTGCATTGCCTGTTCGCCATCACGCACCGCGACGACCTCACACCCCCAACCACGCAGCACGCCTGCCAAGGCTTGAAGGGCGGCGGCTTCGTTGTCCACGATCAAGACCCGCAAGCCCGCTAAACCCCGCGCCGCCATGGGCGGCGTTTGGGTGGCAACGGCACGTGTCAGCTCGATTGAAAAACAACTGCCACGTTGCAAGTGGCTGTGCAAACGCAAGGGCGCATTCAACAAGCTGGCAATGCGCTGGGCAATCGACAAACCCAAGCCCAGCCCCAACCCGGGGGCACCCTCGCCTCGCCGGAACTCTTCAAAAATTATTTCGCGTTGCTCTGGTGCAATGCCAGAACCTGTGTCATGCACTTCGATACGCAACCCATGCACACTGCGGCGCACTCCCAATAACACGCTGCCGGCGTTGGTGTAACGCAGCGCATTGGCCAAGAAATTCTGCAACACGCGGCGCAGTAACTGCGGATCGCTGTGTACCCATGCACGCGTGGCGACAAAGCGCAAACGCAGGCCGCGCTCGGCGGCCAACACGCGAAATTGCGCCATCAGTGGCTCTAGCACTTCACTCAACGGGAATACCCGTGGCTGTGGCACCAAGCCACCGGCTTCAAGGCGCGACATATCCAGCAAGGTACTGATGAGGTCGGTGGTGGTATCCAGCGCGCTGCCAATGTGTGCGGCCAGTTCGCGTGGCTCGCCTTGGCTGCGCTGTTGCAGAGTGTCGGTGAACAAATGCGCGGCGTGCAGTGGTTGCAACAGATCATGCCCAATCGCCGCAAGAAAGCGACTCTTGGCGTCGTTGGCGTGCTCGGCCTCGCGCTTGGCCGATTCCAGCAGCGCGGTGCGATCTGCCACCCGCAGCTCCAAGGTTTCGTTGCTGCGTTTGAGCTCATGCTCGGTTTGTCGAAACGCGGTGACATCGGTGAAGGTGGCGACAAACCCGCCACCGGGCATGGGGTTGCCACGAATTTCGATGATGCTGCCATCAGGAAACACCCGCTCGGACAAATGCGAGGTGCCCGCACGCATATGCTCCAAGCGTCGCTGCAAGGCATCGTGTTTACGCTCGATGCCGGTTACTTCGCGCAGCGCCCACGCCGAGGCTTCGGCAATCGGCATCCCCACCCGCAGCATCTGTGGTGGAAACCCAAAAATTTCCGCATAGCGCTTATTCCATGCCACCAAATGTAAGTCGGCATCGACCACGCTGATGCCTTGGCTCATGTTTTCCAGTGCGGCCTCCAACACACGCTGATTGAAGCGCAGATCCTCGCTGGCCTCACCCACAATCGTGGCCACGGTGTCCAGGTCAGCACCCGATGCATCGCGGCGTGCGGCATCCAGCAGCAAGCGCGCCGAGGCACTGCCCAAGACGGCGGCCAGCTCGTGTTCCAGGCGCATCTCCTGTACCGCAGGCACCGGGCCGCTGGCAGGTGCGCCGCGTAGCAACTCGTCCACCCGTGCTGCCGGTAAAAAGCGTTGCCCGGCATTGCGTAAGGTGCGCGCATCGCTACCGCGCGCACCCACGTGGCGGGGGCCACTGCGCAGATTAGCCACCAACACGGTGATGGCCGTACCCACAAACAAACTGACCCCAACCGCACGCGCCAACCGGCTCCAACCGGTCAAACCAAACATGGCTTCGGGTGCCAGCCAGGTCTGCCCCAGTGGGCCGGCATGCAACCATGCCGGTTTGGCACCCGCACTGGCCGCCAACAGCGGCACCAGCATCACCCAGCACCATGCCGCAAACCCCGCCAGTACGCCTGCACTTGCGGCATGGGCGGGCGTCTGCGGACGCCACAGTGCAAACGCGAGCGCCGGCATCAAGGTCGCCAATGCCGAGAACGACACCGCACCCACATCGGCCAAGACTGCATTGCCGCTGACCAAGCGGCTATACGCCCAACCCAGCAACATGATGGCCACGATCCCCACCCGCCGCAGCTTGAGCAGGTCGCCGCTGCGATCATTGGCGTTGCCGCGCGCCCATACCCCGCGCAGCAGCCCCGGTGCAAACCAATGGTTGCCGATCATCAAACTCAAGGTCAGCGTACTCACGATCACCATGCCGGTGGCCGCACTCAAACCACCCAGAAACACCAGCAAGGCCATGCCGGAATGGCCCTGCGCCAATGGCAGAGCCAGTGCATACATATCCGACGGCACCCGTGCGCCCAACCATGCCGCACCGGCACGCGCCAGTGGCAAGGTGGGCAGCGCGATCAACAGCAGGTACAGCGGAAACTGCCAACGCGCCGTGTGCACATCATGCTCGTTGCGGCATTCCACGACCCCCACATGAAATTGATGCGGCATCAAAAACATCGCCAATGCACCCAAGATGACCAAGGGCATAAAACCACCGGCTGATGATGCCGTCGGCAACACCGGTACCGCCGGCAGCGTGCGCAAACCCAACCACACGAACACCCCCAGCGCCAACATCACCAGCAACTTGAATAACGACTCAAACGCCAGCGCCAACACCAAGCCGCGGTTATGCTCGGCCGCACTCACCCGGCGGGTACCAAACACCATCGCAAACACCGCCATCGCTAGTGCCACATACAGCGCACCATCGCGCCAAACCGGCGGCGCGCCGTCATCCGCTGCGGCCATGCCCACTGTCAGCGTGGTGAAGCTCATGGTGATCGCCTGCAATTGCAATGCGATGTAAGGAATCAAACCCAGCACGGTCACCAGGGTCACCGTGGCGGCAAGCCAGGCGTCTTTGCCTAAGCGGGTGGCGATGAGGTCAGCCAGCGAGGTGGCATTGGTTTGCCGCGCCAGCCGCACCAGCCGCACCAAAAAAAACACCGCCAGCGTGTAACACAAGATGGCACCAATGAAGGTGGGCGGCAGTGGCCAGCCGTAGCGTGCGGCCTGGGTGACGGTGCCGTAGAACGTCCAGCTGGTGCAATGCACCGCCAGTGACAAAGCATAGATATGCCGCCAATGCTTGGCAAAAGCCGTTGGGTGGCGTTCGGCATACAGGCCCGTGCCAAATAGTACCGCCAACCACAGCAGCGCTGCTGCCACGACCGCGCCGACACTCAGCATTGTGTCGCCCTCAATCGCACACGCGTTGTTGAATCAAGCTTCCCCATGGATACCGAGCATAACGCGACGGCGAGCCGAAGCCCGCCGTCGCGTGGTAACCGATCACGCCGTGTCACTTCGCCGATGTGGTGGTAATCGACACATACTTATAAATTACTGCACCCAAACGCCGCGTTCCGGCGTCCAGTAGAACGTCTTCTTTTCGAAGACCTGCATGCGTCCGTTCGTTCCGTAGGCCTGTTCCTCGCCCTTCGGATAGCCGAACACCAACTCACGACCATTGTTTTCGAAGTAGGTCAAGATTGCGCCATAGACTGCATGTGCATTGGTCGCCGGCGTCCACAGGAACAGGCCCTTCTCGAAGTATTGGTACTGGCCAACCTGACCACTCGTGGGCGACTTCTTGGCCGCCGCCTCATCCATCATCGGGAAGCCCCAACGCGCCTCGTAGCCGCTGGCCCAGAACTGGTCAAGAATCTTGCCGCGTACCGCAAACGCACCGGTGCGCGAATGCCACAAGATGATGCCGCTGGCGAACTGCTGGAAGCGGCCACCGACATGCGAATCCGCTTCCACCAATGACGGATTGCCAACCGTACTGCGCACGCCACCCATGGCATACCATTTCTCGCCGATCTTGCCGTAAGGCAGCACTTCGCAGCGCGGCAGGTCGTAGCCATCGTTGTCACGGGCTTCGTCATTGCCCCAGCGGCTGAGGTAGTAGGCCGATACCCATTGTCCGGACGGGCCGACGTCGAGGTCGGTCTTCAGCCACCAGTGATTGAAGCTGGAACCACTGCCGATCTGGCGACCCTAGGTCTTGCAATAGACATAGCTGGTGCCCTGATAGAGCGTGCCGGTCTGGGTGGTGCTGGTCGGCGAACCATAGCCAGGCGCATTGGCATAGGTATCGACCCAGTAGGTGGAAGGTGCCGGCCCGGACGGCGGTGGCGCACCGCCATTGATCATGCTGTAAAAACTGCTCCACGGGAAATACTTGCCCGGATCGTAGCGGTCGGTGTTGGTGCTGAGCATCCCGTGACCCTTGACGCGGACGCTGTCGGGGACGAGGTGGTAGGTGTCATAGCCGGGCCCTTTCCATGCCGAAGCACAGTTGATACCGCGACGCTGGCAGGCGCTACGGGTAATTGCCGCAGTCGAGTTCAACAGCGCGCCGGTCCAGTTGCCGGGATCGCTGGCATAGCCTTCCTGCTCGATGCCGATGGTGTAGTAGTTGTGATTACGCGCATGCCACGCCTGGTTCTGTTCGCGCACCATCTGGGTAACTTGGCCATCGGACTTGCGCACAAGGTAATGGGCAGATACTTGTGCACTTGGGTTTTGAAACCATGAAATTGCCGATGCATAGCTACCTTCCATCGTATGCAAGATGACGGCACTGGTGCTATTGCCCCTGGAACTGTAGTTGTTGCCGTTGGCAGGGTTCCAGATCGCATTGCTGAAATCGGTTTGCGCAGTGGCACCACGGATGATGCCATTTCGATTTGATGTGTCCGTGGTGATGCGGTCGTTATCGAGATCGATCGTCAATGCTGGCGCACCTAACAACTCAAGGCGTTTCGCAGCAAATGACTTGCTAAGGTCGATCTTACGTGATGGGACGACAACCCCGTTATCACGCACCGCACGATTCATACTGTCGAGCACCGAATAGGCAAAACTCTCGCGCGCATAGGCGCCGATATTGCCGCCCAGCGGGCCGAAGCCGGCATAGCGTTGAAGCAGCTGGGCGTACCAGGTTTCAGCCCCTTCGCGCTGTGCGGCAGGGCTGCCCTGCTGTCGCATGGCCTGATCCAGCAAGGCGGCCGCGGCGAGGATGTTGGTTTGCGGATCGCTCATTACCAACGCGGGCGACTTGCCAATCAGACGAGCACCTTCAGTCACCTGATCGGCAAACCCCTCGCCGTGATACAGGCCCATCACGCCATAGGCCGACGGCATGTGGCGGTCTGCGGCCATTTTTTCATCCGGCTGCACATTTCGCCAACCGGTTTGTACAAACGCAATGGCCTCCAACGTGCCGCCAGGTAATGTGGGGAAACGCTGATATGCCATACGGAACAGCGGCGGTAGTGCTTGCCGTTGTTGAATCAAAGATTTCATCGCAGCGGCTTGCTCGGCCTGTTGTGGCGTGGGTGACGCCTGCCTGGCCAGTGCCGGTTGTATCCCCAACGTTGCAACCAACACCGCCAAACTCAACTTCGTTACCGCAATCCCCGAATTCGAACGCATTCCCAATCTCCCCAAGCGTGATGAATCATCAAAAAAGTGGTGAGCAACGCATGTGGCCCCGTCCCTGCCACAGCCTGCCCATGTCTACATCCACAAGCCGTTGACTGCCTCCTGCCGAGAGACATCGGCCGCAACCGCACGCACCTTGCACTCCCCTTGTCGCGTGGCACAACGCCGCAGAATTTCAGCGTTGTGCAGCCATTCCCTGCGCCAAAATAATTGATATGCATTCCATGCGGGTTGGCATGAATATTTTATTTTGTGATGCTCGTCAAGTTGCAGAGCAACATAAGCTTTCGCCATCGAACATCATCTTTTGTTGGCATGCAAACGCACAACGGCGAGCCGAAGCCCGCCGCTGTGCGGCCTTGCCATTGCAATGAATCGAACGCGTCAGAAGTTGTAGCGCGCCGTCAAACTAATTTGCCGTGGCGCACCATAGAAACCCGTCAACACGCCCAAGGAAGACACCAAGTTGTAACCGGTGGTGCGGTATTCCTTGTTGCCAAGATTGGTGCCAGCCAGCGATAGCGACCATGCATCATTCACCCGCCACGTCACATTGGCATTGATTAGGCCATAGCCGTCTTGGGTAATTGGCGAGGCAACGGCGCCGGTGATGGGGTCTTTCACGATTTCCGTAGTCGCCACGACCTTGGATTGATAGCTATACCCAGCACGCGCGGACAAGTTGCCGCCATTGGCGAGCGGTGTGCGCCACTCAAGATTGATCGCGCCCGAAAAATCTGGAGCATTGGTCATCTTCTGCTGACTGGCGATATTGACGCCTTTGAACATGTATCGATCAAACTTGGCGTCCATCCATGCCAAGTTGCCGGTGATCGCCCAATGCTCGGTTGGCAGCCACTGGTATTCAACTTCGGCCCCGTTGATGGTGGCCGAACCGGCATTGGTGAAGTCCCCAAAGAAGGCGTCATCTTTGCCATCGCCGTTGCTGTCATAGGCGGTGAAGATGGACAACTGAATATCCTTGTACTTGTTATGGAAGGCCGCCACGTTCAAGAACAATGTTTGATCCAGCAAGCCCATCTTGCTGCCAATCTCGAAGCTATCCACTTGTTCGTCCTTGAACGGATCGGCCGAACGCGGCACCGCTGTGGCTTGCGCGCGAATGTTGTAGCCGCCCGACTTGAAGCCACGTGAGAACAGGCCATACAACAGCACGTCATTGCTCACCTGGTAGTCCAATGACACTTTGGGTGAGAAATTCTTGAAGTTGATGGTCTTGTCGAAATTTGCGGATACCGCAGTCTGCTTGGTGAAGGTGCCATCACTGTAGCTACGGTTCAGCACAACCGCATGCTTGTCCTCATCGGTGTAACGGCCACCCACGTCCACCGAAAATTTGTCGGTAACATCGAAGGTCCAGTCGGCATACACGGCAAAGCTATCGGTCATGACCTTGCCTTGGGTGTCGCCAAAGAGCAGGCCAAAGAAATTGTTCAGCACGCGACCACCGGCTTCGCCATTGAACGCATACAAGCCGACAACGCCACGCGAACGTCCACCGCCGTCATAGTTGATTTGCAACTCATGACTAACTTGTTGATCGTTGTAGAACGCCTTCACGTCGGCAATGGGATACGGCGTGGTATCGAAGTCGATATTGGTTTCGGTGTCGGACTCGCGCTTGGCCAACACATACTTGAGGGTCCAGTTGTCATTGGCGCGGTAGTTCATGGTCATCGATGCACCATCAACCCGCGTGTAGTTCACGTTCGGCATGCCATTGCGAACGTCATAACGGCTATCCATCGGCTTGTAGGCCGACAGCCCGGGGAACAGGAAGTTCGCGGTGGCATTGCTGTTGGGTGCCAGCAATCTGGCACCACGCACGCCGGAATCGTCTTTCATCCAGTCCATAGCAAACTGGATGTCAAAATTATCGGTGACATAGGCACCCAACTGCCCACGCACCACCTTGATGTCCTTATTACTGACTTGGTCGCCAGTGCGAATATTTTCACCAAAGCCATCGCGGCTTAGACGTGCTGCAGAAATGCGCCCACGCAGATATTCACTACCGATACTGCCGCCCACACCCACCTTGAAATCACGCTGACCGTAATTGCCCGCAGTCACCGAACCAAATCCACCAAAGTCTTTCGACAAGCCTTTGGTGACATATTTGATCGCGCCGCCAATCGTGTTTTTACCGTACAGCGTGCCCTGCGGGCCACGCAATACTTCCACGCGCTCGACATCCAACACATCCAGCAACGCACCCTGCGGACGCGCCAGATACACATCATCCACATACAAACCGACGCCCGGATCCACACCCCATAATGGGTCCGATTGACCAACGCCACGAATATAAGCGGTGATGGTGGTGTTGGAGCCGCGTGCTGCATAGATCGTCAGGTTGGGCACTTTGCCGCTCAGGTCGGACAAATCCTGCACATTGAGCTTGTCCAGTGTGTCCGCAGTGAATGCGGTCACCGCAACCGGCACTTCTTGCAAGGTTTCTTCGCGTTTGCGCGCGGTGACTTTCACGCTTTCCAGCGTGGTGGTTTTTTTGCTTTCAGGCTTGGTTGCTGCCGTGTCTTGTGCCATCGCTGGCGCGGCCAGCAAAAACGACATCGCCAGTGCACCGTGGACTGCCAGACTCAATTGCTTACGTTTCATCGCCCCTTCCTCCCGGAAATATGCAGAACAAGCGGACGGATGCCGCCATTGCGTTGCACGATAGCCGCCCGGCTGACACGGCGGCATTGGACGTTCGGACAATGGGCCAACCGCGCACATGCACCGACACTGCATGCCCGGAATCCCGCTGCCCGGAGTGGCGCATGTCGTTTTTGATCGTATTGGCTGCGCTATGTTTTTTGATGCTGGTGGCCTATCGCGGCCACAGCGTGATTTTGTTTGCGCCGGTGGCGGCGATGGGGGCGGTGCTGCTGATCGACCCGCAATTAGTCGCACCGATGTTCACCGGCCTGTTCATGGAAAAAATGGTCGGCTTTTTGAAGCTGTACTTCCCGGTGTTTTTGCTGGGTGCGCTGTTTGGAAAAGTCATTGAACTGTCAGGGTTTTCCAAAGCCATCGTGCAGGCCACCATCCGCGTGGTGGGTGCGCAGCGGGCGATGCTGGCGATCGTCGCGGTATGCGCCTTGCTGACCTACGGCGGCGTCTCGCTGTTTGTGGTGGTGTTTGCGGTGTATCCGTTCGCGGCAGAGTTGTTCCGCCAAAGTGACATCCCCAAACGCCTGATCCCAGGCACCATCGCGCTGGGTGCGTTCACCTTCACCATGGATGCGCTGCCGGGCACGCCGCAAATCCAGAACATCATCCCCACCACGTTTTTTGGAACCAACACCTGGGCCGCGCCCACGCTGGGCAGCTTGGGCGGGGTGTTTATCTTGATCGTGGGCATGAGCTACTTGGAGTGGCGCCGGCGCGCCGCGCTCAAGGCTGGCGAAGGCTATGGCGATGCCGCCACATTACGCAACGAACCCGCAGCGTTTGCCAATTGCCAACTGCCCAATCCCGTGTTGGCGATCTTGCCTTTGCTACTGGTGGGCGTGGTCAACAAACTGCTGACGGTGTGGATCCCGCAGCATTACGGCGATAGCGTGCGTTTTGACCCGGCGGTGATCGGCAAGGCTGCGCCGGTGGTGCAGGAAGTCTCCAAACTCACCGCGATCTGGGCGGTAGAAGGCGCGTTGCTGGCCGGCATTGCCTGTGTGCTGCTGTTTGCATGGAAGCCGGTCAAAGCAAGTTTTGCCGAAGGCAGCAAATCCGCGATTTCCGGTGCACTACTGGCGGGCATGAATACCGCATCCGAATACGGCTTTGGTGCAGTTATCGCCGCCCTGCCCGGCTTTTTGGTGGTGGCGCAAGCCTTGGGTTCGATCCCCAACCCCTTGATCAACGAGGCGGTCACCGTCACCGCCTTGGCTGGTATCACCGGCAGCGCATCGGGTGGCATGAGCATTGCGCTGGCGGCGATGGCGGACACCTTCATCGCCAATGCGCATGCCGCAGGCATCCCGATGGAGGTACTGCATCGGGTGGCCGCAATGGCCTCCGGCGGCATGGATACCCTGCCGCACAACGGTGCAGTCATCACTCTGCTCGCGGTCACCGGGCTGAACCATCGCCAATCCTACAAAGATATTTTTGCCGTCACCTGCATCAAGACGCTGGCGGTGTTTGTGGTCATTGCGGCCTATTACATGTTCGGGCTGGTGTGACGGGCTTGTCAGACAGGTGGATTGCCACGCACCATGCGTGGCATGAATGACATCGAAAACCCGCACACACTGTCACGCCGCACCACGCCGACGTGGGAAGTTGAATTACTGATTTCCGGTATTGCGGTGTTTGCCATGCTGCAATTGCCAGGCTGGCTGGATGACCGGTTTTTCGCGCTGCGCCCGCGGTTTGATTCCGACTGGCGAACGGTGCTGCAGCTGGTGTACATCTACGCCAGAAGTGCGGCGCTGATCCTGGCCTTGACCTTCGTCCTGCATCTGCTGCTGCGTGCGCGCTGGATTGCCTTGGTGGGCATGCATTCGGTGTATCCCGATGGCATTCGCTGGGACAAACTACGCATTGGCCCGATTGCACGCGCGATGGAGCAAGCGCGTGAAATATCATTCCCTGACATCATCGAAAACGCCGATAACCGCGCCACCATCTTGTTTGCAGTCGGAGTCACTCAAGCGATGTTTGTGGTGGTGATCTCAATCGCCGCGATCAGCATACTTGGGTTGTCCATGATAATTGCCGCACTGAGCGGCGGCCGACTAGATCCAAGCAGTATTCTGGTCGTGCTCATGGGGCTCTGGGTGGTGCCGTCGGCAGTAGCGGCAATGATTGACCATAAGTACGGTAGTGCATTAACGCCAAATAGCCGTTGGTACCGGCTATTGCAGCGCATGTTCGGAGTCTATGCGAGGCTTGGTTTTCGCCGCAGCAACAACCCGGTGATGGCGTTGCTGAGCAGCCACAGCAGCGACCGCAAAGTACTCACTGCCACTATGCTGCTGATGTTCCTTGCACTAGGGGTGACAATATTCAGTGGGACACTGCAGCGTGAGCCATCCTTGCTTGGCAATTACGCACTGTTTCCTGCCGGACGCGATGTGCGGGCCCTCGATAGTGCCCACTACGATGACCAGCGCAACCCTGCGCGGGATGATGCCGTGCCCTATGTGCAGTCCGCGATCATCAAGGATGCCTACGCACAGTTGGTGGTGCCGTTCCAACCCAATCGCGATACTTCCGCGATGCAGCGGCGTTGCCCGCAGACCCGGGCACAGTCTGCACAAACACGGCTGACCTGCTTGTCCGCACTGCACACGGTTACGCTGGACGGCAAGCCACTGCCTGAACTGCGCTATGAAATTTCCAGCGATCCACGCACCGACCGCCCCGCCCTGCTGGCGATGATCGATGTGCGCACACTCGCTAACGGGCGGCATGAATTACATGTAACGCGCCCTCCGCGCAGCGGAAGCTCCGCGAAGGACATCTCACAAGATCCCGGTTTCGATGTGATTGCATTCTGGCGCTGACCTGACCGCCAGTAACTTCTAAACTAACGCGGTGAAAGCCCCGCAGCGCAAAATTATCCACGTCGACATGGACGCGTTTTATGCGTCGGTGGAACAGCGCGACGACCCCAGCTTGCGCGGGCAGCCGGTGGTGGTGGCGTGGAAAGGGGCGCGCTCGGTGGTATGCGCGGCCAGTTACGAAGCACGCAGGTTTGGGGTGCGCTCGGCGATGCCGGCGTTGCGTGCCGAAAAGTTGTGCCCGCAGGCAATTTTTGTGCCACCGGATTTTGCCCGCTACAAAGCGGTATCAACGCATGTCCGTGCGATTTTCCAGCGGTATACCGACCTCATCGAACCCCTTTCGCTGGACGAGGCCTACCTTGATGTCACCCAGCCCAAACAAGACCTAGGCAGCGCCACTGCGATCGCCGCGCATATCCGCGCCGCGATTTTTGCAGAAACCCAACTCACCGCCTCGGCCGGCATCGCGCCCAATAAATTTTTGGCCAAAATCGCATCCGACTGGAACAAACCCAACGGCCAATGCGTGGTGAAGCCGCAGCAGGTAGATGCCTTCCTCGCCCAGCTTGCGGTGGGCCGGCTGCCGGGTGTTGGCAAGGTGATGCAAGGCAAATTGACCGACTTGGGCGTTGCCACCTGCACGGATTTGCGCAAGCTTGGCGCGCAGGTGCTGGAAGCCCGCTTTGGCCGTTGGGGCCAGCGCCTGTACGAACTGTCGATGGGCATCGATCACCACCCGGTGCAGCCGGCGCGCCCGACATTGCAAATCTCATCGGAAGACACCTTTGCCAGTGACCACTTGCTGGACGAACTGGCCCCCGCGATCTGCCGTCTTGCCACCGATACTTGGGCCGGCTATGCCAAAGAGTGGCAGCAACACCCTGGGCGGATCGCGCGCACCGTGGTATTGAAGCTGAAGACCAGCGACTTTCGCATCCTGACCCGCAGCCTGACCGCCAGCGCACCGCCAACCAGCGAGCAACAATTGGCCGCAATCGCCTGCGCCCTGCGCGAGCGCGTGGCGCTGCCCATCAATACCCGCTACCGACTGGTTGGCGTGGGCCTGTCGGGGTTTGCGGCATTGGACGACAGCCCCGTACAAGACGACTTGTTTGATACCCCGGCGGAGCACGATCACGGCTGATCCGCGCAGGCAACGGTGCAAGCGACGGTGCAGGCCATGACGCAATCACTGGAATATTCGCTCCAATCACGCGGTCTAGGCTGCGCGCATGAACACCACCGCACCCGGCGATACCGCGCACTTACCGATGCCCACCAGCATCCGCACCGCCGATGATCTGCGCGGCATCGCGCAATTATTGGTGCGTGGTGTGGCCGCTACCACCGACCTGACCGAAGCCGTACACGCCAATATTCTTGCCAGTATTTTCGCGCTGCCGCGGATATCGCGCGGCCGCCAACCCAGCACCACAACCCGCGGGATTTCGCGCATTGCCTATCAAGGTGTGCGCAAGCTGAGCGGACTGCTGGGCAACGGGCTGGACGATGCGCTGGCCGCGCTTGCGCCACAGCTGGGGCAATCGCCCCCGTTCGAACAACGCACGGCGTTGCTGGCAGTCCTGAATGGCGTCCTCGGGGACCACTTACTGGCCAGTGGCAACCCGCTTGCCTTGCAAGCCGATCTGCAATGGCAGAACCAATCACTGACATCGGATGCAACGGCGTGGTCGGCGCTATCCACAGCCGCAACACCCCGCATCTTGGTGCAGGTGCATGGCCTGTGCATGACCCCCCAGCAGTGGTGCCACCGTGGCCACGACCACGGCCAACACTTGGCAGCGGCGCAGGGCTACACGGTGCTGCACTTGCACTACAACAGCGGCCTGTCGATTCACGACAACGGGCGGGTGTTTTCCGATCTTTTGCAGCCATTACTAGAACGTTGGCCGGTGCCGGTTGAACGCTTCGTCATCCTTGGTCACAGCATGGGCGGCTTGGTTGCCCGCGCCGCGATTGCCACAGCTACGCAGCAACAGCAGACGTGGGTGACGCAGCTGGATCAACTTGTCTGCTTGGGTACGCCGCATCTGGGTGCACCGCTGGAGCGCGCCGGCAACGCCCTGCAAACCGCATTGGGTTTGAGTCCGTGGACAGCGCCGTTTGTGCGTTTGGGGCAGTTACGCAGTGCCGGGATCCAAGACCTTCGCCATGGGCTTTGCGATGCCACGCAGGTATCTGGCAAGCGCAGCCAGCTGCAACTTCCCGCACATATTCGCGCGTATGCCGTGGCCGGCTCGACGCAAACGGTGCGCAGCGGTAGCCGCCATCCGCATCTGCGTGGTGATGGTCTGGTGCCCGTGCGCAGTGCGCTGGGCGAACACCCAGATGCGCAGCGCGCATTACATCTACCAGCGGCGCATCGCCTACTGGTAGAACGCACGGGGCATCTGGAATTACTCAGCAGTCCACAGGTGTACGCCCAATTGCAGCGTTGGTTGGCCTGATTGCGTTAGATTCTTCCCCAGCGGCAGGCCATGCTCTAGGCTTGCGCGATGACGACGATTACCAACACCGCCACCCCACAGCTGACCCGCCCACAACTGAAAATCCTCACGCTGGCGTCATTGGGCGGCGCGCTGGAGTTTTACGATTTTGTGGTCTTCGTGTTTTTTGCCAGCACCATGGGCGCGCTGTTTTTTCCGGCCGACATGCCCGGCTGGCTGAAGCAGGTGCAGACATTCGGCATTTTTGCCGCAGGCTATTTGGCGCGGCCTTTGGGTGGCTTGGTGATGGCGCATTTTGGCGATCTGCGCGGGCGCAAGCGGATGTTCATGCTCAGTATCTTGTTGATGGCGGTGCCCACCTTGTTGATGGGCCTGCTGCCCACTTATGCGCAGATCGGCGTGCTGGCGCCCATCTTGTTGTTGCTGCTGCGCATATTGCAGGGTGCCGCGATTGGCGGCGAAGCACCCGGCGCGTGGGTATTTGTCAGCGAGCATGTGGCGCCCAACCGGCGCAATTTTGCTTGTGGTTCGCTGTCGCTCGGGCTACTGGCCGGCATCTTGCTGGGTTCGCTGGTGGCCCTGCTCATCAATACGTTGCTGGACGCAGCGGCGTTGCTGGCGTGGGGTTGGCGCATCCCGTTCGTACTCGGTGGGGTGTTTGGGCTATTGGCCCTGCACCTGCGCAAGCAATTGCACGAAACCCCGGTGTTTACCGCGCTGCAAGCGCAAAAACGATTGGCCGAAGAACTACCACTTAAAACCGTCGTACGCGAGCACTTGGGCAGTGTAGCCTTAGCCATGTTATTGACGTGGCTACTCACTGCAGCAGTCGTGGTGACCATTTTGATGATGCCGACCTTTTTGCAAGGTCTGGGGGTAACCCGCAGCGATGCACTGACCGGCAACGCATTGGCGGTGTTGGCGGCGATGTTGGCTAACCTTGTCGCAGGCAGACTCGCCGATCGCTTTGGTGCAGGCCGGGTGCTGGCACTCTGGAGCCTTTTGCTGGGCATCGCGTTTTTTGTGTTCTATCGGCAAGCGCAAGCCGGCGCGTATTCGCATGTGCTGTATGCCATCGCCGGCAGCGCGGTGGGCCTGACCGCGATGGTGCCCGCCATTGCACTGGGTGGGTTTCCGGCCAAGGTGCGTTTTTCAGGGCTGTCGTTTGCTTACAACGTGGCGTATGCCATTGCCGGCGGGCTGACACCGGTATTACTGAGCCTTGCGATGAAAGACAACCCCAGCGCGCCATGGCATTACATGCTGGCGATGGCAGCGCTGGGGGTGGTGTTGGGCGGCATCGTGGAGATGCAACGCCTGCGCGGGCTTAGGGCAACACCCCTGACACCACCGGCAGGCTGATAAAACTGGCCTGCTGCGGGCTGGCCCAAATACGTTGGGTGGCTTTGCGGTAATCCCCCGGCTTGGCCAAGAAGATGTTGTCCACATAGGTTTGTGGATTGCGGTCGTACAGCGGGAACAAACTGGACTGAATTTGCACCATCAAACGATGGCCCGGCTGCAACGTGTGGTTGACGTTTGGTAAGTCGAAACGGTAAGCCAACGCTTGATCGGCAGCCAACGCCTTGGGTGTAGCAAACCCTTCACGATAGCGGCCCCGGAAGATGGTAAGCGCAATAGGTAATTCATACCCGGCCATTTTGGGATCATCCGGGTATTGATCCGGGTACACGTCGATCAACTTCACGACCCAATCACTATCACTGCCCGAGGTGGAAGCAAATAAATTTGCCACCGGCACGCCTGCCAGCTTCACCGGTGCGCTTAGCGGTGCACTGGCATAGGTCAGCACGTCGGTGCGGCCATCCACAAAGCGCTGATCGCGTACCAGCCACGTGGTCCATGTGGCGCGGTCGCCCATGTCCACCGGACGCGGTACAAACGGCACCGGCTTGGCAGGGTCAGACACATATTCTGCGTATTGGGCAGTACCAGCAGCAGGCACAGCACCCAGCGTTTGGTCGGCATGCAAATACAGCGGTTGCGCGGTGTGTGCGCAACCCTGCGCACAGCTTTGCGGCCAGTGTTGGTAGCTGTCCCAACGGTTGCTGGCGGCGTCAAAAATCCATACCGGCGGGGTTTTGGCTGCCGGCGCATCGGTCTTGAGGTATTGGTCGAAGAATGGCTTGAGCACATCACGTCGCCATTGCAGGGCGGTGTCGCCGTCAAACTTGAAATCGCCTAAATAGCTGCCATCGTAATTGGCTTGGCTGTGCCGCCACGGGCCTATCACCAAGAAGTTGCGGGTGTTGTCACTGTCTTTGGGTTCCAGCGCCGCCCACGAGTGGTTGGCACCGTACATGTCTTCCTGATCCCACAGGCCCTGTTCCCACATCACCGGCACCTTGATGCCGGGCAATTTTGCGAGCAGCTTGTCTAGGCCTTGTTGTTGCCAATAACTGTCGTAACTGGGGTGCTCCAACAGCTTGTGCCATGCGGGTAATTGCTCAAGGCCGGCAGCCCGCGCGTAATCCCCCACCGAGCCTGCCCGCAGAAAATTGGTGTAGTCATCATTGGTGGCACGTGGCATCCCCACGCCAGCACCACGTGCGGTGGTCTGTCCGGTGAGATAACCCAAATTAATCTGCCGATATGCGCCGTTCTGGAACCAATCATCCCCAAGCCAGCCGTCCACCATCGGGCTTTCCGGTGCCGCCACTTTGAGTGCGGGATGTGGCTCCAACAGGGCCATCACCACGGTAAAGCCTTCATACGATGAACCCAGCATGCCCACCCGGCCATTGCTTTCCGGAACGTGCTTGACCAGCCAATCGATGGTGTCATACGCATCGGTGCTGTGGTCGATCTTGCTGGCATTCAACGGCCCGCGCGGCGGCCGCGTCATGACGTACTCGCCTTCTGAACCGTATTTGCCGCGTATATCTTGAAACACCCGGATATAGCCATCTTCTGCAAATACGGTATCGCCTTGTGGCAGTGCATCCACCAAACGGGTGGCGTTGTCGCTGCGCTCGGCCCGCTTGGCGGCGTTATATGGCGTGCGCGTCAAAAGCATCGGCGCGGCATGCGCGCCTTTTGGCAGCATGATCACGGTGTAAAGCTTGACCCCATCGCGCATCGGGATCATCACCACTCGTTTGATGAAATCACGCTGTGGTTCTGGCGTCACAAACTTCTTGCCGGTGATGTCGGGCGTCATCGGCGCGGTCTGCGCCGTGGCAACGCCCACCATCATCAATGCCAATGCAAGTGCGGTTGCTCGCACCACAATATGCTTCGCCATCGCCTCACTCCAGTCAAATTGACTACCCAGTCTTGCACGCGGTCACCGCAGCCAACAGCCTGCCTGTCTTCACTTCGCACGCCGCCAGGAAATGCCCTATGCTTGCGGGCTTACTGAACAACGCGACTGCGTCACTTTCTGTTGCAAATACGCCAGTGATGCCTCCACTTGATCGATCAAGATCAAACACAGTTCACCGGGTTGTAATTGCGCCAAGGCGTGATCGATGGCGGCAAATTCGCCGTGGATTTCAGTGATTTCCCGTGTCCGTGGCGCGTCTTGCAAACCTTCGTGCAAGAGCTGCACCACTTCGCCATCGGCGCGCCCACGCTGGCAGGCGTCTTGGTACAAAATCACGGCATCAAATGCTGCACCCAAGATCCGGGTTTGTTGGCGAATATCTTCATCGCGACGGTCACCGGCACCGCTGATCACCACCATGCGCCGACGTGCCGGCAGGTTTTCGACGGCGGCCACCAAGGCCTGCATCGCATCCGGGTTGTGGCCATAATCGGCAATCAAGGTGGCACCGTTGTAGTCCATCACATTGAAACGGCCGGGGGCATTGCCGGTATCGGACTGGAAGCTGGCCAAGCCCTGCCGAATCACGCCCCAATCCAGCCCTAAGCCCCAGCCTGCGGCCAATGCCGCCATCACGTTTTCCACTTGGAAGCCAATGCTGCCATTGCGCGTCAGTGGCACGCCAGCCAATGGCAAGCGCACTTCAAAACTGCCTTCCAGTGCTACCAAATCCCCGTTCTGTACAAACACCACCCGCCCACCTTGGGTTTTATGGGTGGCGATAACGGGATGCGCGGCATCGGCGGCGAAAAAAATGACCTTGCCGGGGCACTGCGCTGCCATGCCAGCCACGATGGGGTCGGTTGCATTGAGCACGGCATAACCGGTTTTGGCGACATTGCGCACGATGACGCGCTTGAGCACGGCCAGATCATCCACCGTGGTGATGAAATTCAAACCCAGATGATCGCCCACACCGATATTGGTGACCACCGCCACATCGGCATGATCAAACGCTAACCCTTCGCGCAACAAGCCGCCGCGTGCGGTTTCAAACACGGCGGCATCGACGGTTGGGTTCATCAATACATTGCGGGCACTGCGCGGGCCCGAACAATCACCCGAATCCACTTGCACGGCATTGACATACACGCCATCGGTATTGGTCATGCCCACGGTCAGGCCGCTGGTGCGCAACAGATGGCTGATCAAACGCACGGTGGTGGTCTTGCCATTGGTGCCGGTAACGGCCACCACCGGGATGCGGCCATTGCAGCCGGGTGCAAACATATGGTCGATGACCGCTTTACCCACGTCGCGGCCTTTGCCAAACGATGGCGACAGGTGCATGCGCAGACCGGGTGCAGCGTTGACTTCAACGATGCCGCCGCCTTGTTCTTCCAGTGGGCGCAACACGCTATCGCACACCACATCCACGCCGCAGATATCGAGGCCAATCATTTGCGATGCTTCCACCGCGCGTGCCGCCACCTCGGGATGCACATCGCCCGTCACATCGGTGGCGGTGCCGCCAGTGGAAAGATTGGCGTTGTTGCGCAACACCACGCGGCGGCCTTTTTCGGGGATGGCATCGGCGTGCAGGCCTTGTTTTTCCAAAGTCGCCAAGGCGATTTCATCAAAACGGATTTTGGTGAGCGAAGTGGCATGACCTTCGCCACGACGCGGGTCGGCATTGACCTGCTCCACCAACTGGCGCACGGTCAGCATGCCATCGCCACGCACGTTGGGCGGTTCACGACGCGCCGCCGCTACCAATTTATTGCCCACCACCAACAGCCGATAATCGCCGCCTGGCAGGTAGCGCTCGACCAAGATGTCATCGCGAAAACCCAAGGCAACGTCATAGGCGCGTTTGATTTCATCTTCACCACGCAGATTGACCGTCACCCCCTTGCCTTGGTTGCCGTCCAGTGGTTTGACCACCACCGGCAAGCCAATGTCCTGCGCGGCAGTCCACGCATCGTCGGCACTCCTGACGGCGCGCCCTTCCGGTACCGGCACGCCGGCGGCGCGCAATAATTTTTTGGTGAGGGCTTTGTCTTGCGCAATGGCTTCGGCAATCGCACTGGTGCGGTCCACTTCCGCCGCTTGAATGCGCCGTTGCTTGCTGCCCCACCCCATCTGCACCAAACTGCCACCGGTCAAACGGCGGCACGGGATGCCGCGATTGATCGCAGCTTCGACAATCGCACCGGTGCTGGGCCCCAGCCGCACGTCTTCATCCAGATCACGCAGTTGTGTCAGCGCCGCTTCCAAATCAAAGGGTGTATCTGCACGCGCGGCCAGGCAGAGCTGCTCGGCCAATTGCAAGGCCAGGCGGCCCACCGCCTCTTCGCTGTATTCCACCACGATTTGAAACACCCCCGGCTGTACCGTTTTGGCGGTACGGCTGAAGGTCACCGGACAGCCTGCTTGTGCTTGCAGGCAGATGGCCGCCACTTCCAGCGCATGTGCCAAGGTCAGAGTGTCGGTATTGCGGGTGGCGCGCAGAAAGCCAAGCGCCGGGAAACGTTCGCGCAGACGATCTTCAAACCCCAGCATGCCGGAAAGTGGCCGTTCACCCTCGGACAGGGTGACGATGGCTTCAATCGCGGTGCGTCGCGTCCATAGATTGGGCCCACGCAGGGCCCGGATACGTGAAATCTCCATCACGCGCCCTTGTTGTCGGTGTCGGTCGTGTCGAAGGCGCGCGCGGCGGCGGCCTGCTCGTGTTCAAAGTGTTCGATGCCGGCGGGGATCAGGTCCACCGGCACATCCAGTGCCCAACTGGCGGCAATCGCAGCCAGAGTGGCCTCGATGTGCTCCGGCGTGGCGGAAGTACCGGTCAATGCAAACCGCGACAAGCGCGCCAGCGGTTCTTCATTGTTGCCGATGGCTAAAATAATGGCGCCATTGCGCACGAACACCGCGCGTCCGCCTTCGGCCAGATGCTCGGCCAAGGGTGCAGCGTCGGCATGGCTGGCATAAAAAATCACTTCGCCATCGCATAACTCAGCCATGTTGGCCACCTGCGGTTCTGCGGCGTTGAGCACCGCGCTGCCGCCTTTCAACACCACATCCACTTGCGTGCGCAGCACATTGAACAAACGCTCGGGCGTGTCGATGTAGAACTCATGCAGTGACGCATCGCTATCGGCATCGGTCACCACCGCGACATGACAGCGGTCGTAGGGCAGCCCTTCGCTGAGAATGGCACGCGCACTGGTTTCAATGACCGCAGCGTCGATCGCCCGATTGATCAACAAGCGCTCGCCACCATCAAAATGGTTGCTCGGGCGTGTGCTCAGACTCCGTTGATCCAATTGCAAGCCCGTCCCACACGCCAGCCCCACATGCCGACCAGACAAATGCAGTAAGCGCGCAATCAATGCAGCCACGAGTGCCGGTTGCCTGCGTCCCAACACGCCAATTACCGGTACCCGACCACTGTCACCCGCTGGAAATAGATGTTCGACGATGGCCGGTCCCGCCGGACGCGGTTTGCCCACCGCAGGTTTGAGATGCATCAACAAGCTGGGCCCGGCATTGACTTCGACGATGGCGCCACGCGTATCTGCCAATGGCTTGCTGATATCGGTGGTGACAAGGTCAATGCCGGCGATATCCAAGCCCACGATGCGCGCGGCCAGCACGCCCGCAGCAGCCACATCGGGATGCACTTCGTCTGTCACGTCAAACGCCATATTGCCGTGGCGCAAAATGAGCACGTCCTGCCCAGCCGGTGGCACCGACTCGGCTGTGAAGCCTTGCCGCTGCAATTCGTGCTGGGCAATCGGTTCGCGGTCCAGCAGCAAGGTTTCCATCGGAAACTCTTCTTCCTCACCACGACGCGGGTCGCTATTGATTTGCAGGTCAATCAACTGGCGAATGGTGGACTGACCGTCGCCTACCACGGCCGCGGTAAAGCCTTTGTTGGCAGCCACCAATTTGCCACCAACCACCAGCATGCGGTGTTCGTCGCCCTGAATGAAGCGCTCGACCATCACCTCGCTGCCTTCTTCTAGGGCACCGGCATAGGCGGTTTCGATTTCTTCACGGGTGCAAAGATCGGCAAACACCCCGCGCCCATGATTGGCATCGGTGGGTTTGACGACAACCGGTAAGCCGATGTCCTCCGCGGCCTCCCATGCGTCTTCCGCACTGTCCACCACGCGGCCTTCCGGCACCGGCACGCCACAACTGGCCAGTAACGTTTTGGTCAAATCTTTATCGCGCGAAATGCTTTCGGCAATCGCACTGGTGTGCTCGGTTTCGGCAGTCCAGATCCGGCGCTGACGGCTGCCATACCCCAATTGCACCAAGTTGCCTTCATTCAAGCCCAAATGCGGAATCCCACGGTCGCTGGCGGCATCCACGATTGCCGCAGTGCTAGGCCCCAGCAAACGGCGGTCGGCCAATTCACGCAGTGGCCGCAGGCGTGCCTCTACATCGAATGGGGTGTCATTGATGGCGGCCATCAGCAGCTCGCGCGCCAATGCCAGTGCGGCGCGACCCACGCTTTCTTCGCGCACCCGCACCGCCACCTTGTAGATACCGCGCGGCCCGGCTTCGCGGGCTTTGCCAAAGCCGGTCTGCATGCCGGCCAGATTTTGCAGCTCGATCGTGACATGTTCGAGGATGTGCGCAGGCCAAGTGCCTTCGCGCAAACGCTGCACAAAGCCACCTGTGGTGCCAATGCTGCAACGATGCTCCTGCAAGCCCGGCAACCACGCGGTCAAGCGGTCGGTGAAGCCTTCGATTTTGTTGGAGGGATAGTCTTCAAGGTCGCCAATATCCACCCATGCTTCTAAAACCGGGCGGTAGGTCCACAGATTGGGCCCGCGCAAATAGGTGATGCGCAGAAAGGTGATGTCGTTGTGTTTCATGGGGTGGTTGCCGGGCGATCCAATCGTGCAAGCAGTGGTGAAGCCAAGGGTGTCCTGCGTTCGGGAAAGAGTATGCGGCTTCATACCGTCGCGCCATCCATCCCCATTCCGTCCCTATCCCATCGCCATTGCCGGGTGCATTCCGTCGTTATACTTTCCGGCCTTGGAACCAAGGGTTTCAGCGTACCGCAGCCTTGTTGCGGCGTCATGTTACGGAATATTTAAAGAGCCACCTTGATGCCGTCCACCCACGCCCCTGCCCTCGCACCCGCGCCTGCCGACAGCTGCCACGGCCTTGCCGAGCATTGGCGAAGCGCGCTGCTTGCGCAATTGCATGCGGGCGAAACCGCACTGGGTGCCTTCACCATTGATTTGGATGATCGCCTGCATTTTGGCGATGGCGTGGTGGTGGTGACCGATCAACGCCTATTGGCGCATTTGCCGAATGCTACGGCTTGGCAAAGTTGGCCCTTGCGCGCCGACCTGCGCCTGCGCCATGGCGATCATGCCGGTGTGGGGCAAATCGAGCTATTGGATGCGCATGCGCGCTACCTGCATTGCCGCTTCACTCTGAACCAGAATGTTGCCGCATTGCGACTGCTGTCACTGTTTGAGCGCCAGCTTGAAGCCCACAACGGCCAGCCACAGTTCGATGACGAGGACGATACCCTTTGCCCGATCTGCAAAGCGCCCTTGCCACCCGACGAAGACGAATGCCCCACCTGCGTGCGCGAGCTGCACACCCCCCCGTCCACGTGGACACTACTGCGGCTCTGGCGCTTTGCGCGGCCCTACAAATGGCCATTGCTTGCCGGCTTCTTGCTGACACTGGCTTCTACCGGTGCCACCTTGGTGCCGCCGTACTTGACCATGCCATTGATGGACAAGGTGCTGATCCCATTCCAGAACGGCAATGCCATCGACCAACATTTGGTTTTGATGTTGCTGGCCGGCATCCTGGGCTCGGCCTTGATGGCATGGTTTTTGGGCTGGGCACGCACCTACATTCTGGCGTTGGTATCCGAACGCATCGGCTGTGACCTGCGCACCGTCACCTATGAGCATTTGTTGAAATTATCGCTGGAGTACTTCGGTGCAAAACGCACCGGCGACTTGATGGCGCGTATTGGTTCCGAGTCTGACCGCATTTGCCTGTACTTATCGCTGAACCTGCTCGACTTCATCACCGATGTCCTGATGCTGGCGATGATTGCCGGCATCTTGTTTTCGATCAACGCCAAACTGGCCTTGGTGACCTTGCTGCCACTGCCACTGATTGCATGGATGATCCAGCTGGTGCGCAACAATTTGCGCACTGGTTTTGAAAAAATTGACCGCGCGTGGTCGGAGTTGAGCAATGTGCTGGCCGACACCATCCCCGGCATTCGCGTGGTTAAGGCATTTGCGCAGGAAGGCCGCGAGGCACAACGCTTCCGCACCGCCAACCGGCACTACCTGGCGGTCAATGACAAGCTCAACAAAGTGTGGTCACTGTTCACCCCCACGGTCACCTTGTTGACCGAATTGGGGCTGATCGTGGTGTGGGCGTTTGGCATTTGGCAGGTGTCCAAACATCAAATCAGCGTGGGTGTGCTGACTGCCTTTTTGGCCTATATCGGGCGGTTTTACACGCGTTTGGATTCCATGAGCCGGATTGTCTCGGTGACCCAGAAAGCTGCCGCCGGGGCCAAGCGCATCTTCGACATTCTGGACCATGTCTCCAGCGTGCCCGAGCCTGCCAAGCCGGTGCAACTGCCGGCCGTGCAAGGTGCGATTACTCTGCGCGATGTGGGGTTTCGCTACGGCAACCGGGGTGTGATTCGCGGCTTGAACCTGCACATCCAACCCGGCGAAATGATTGGTTTGGTGGGGCATAGCGGCTCCGGTAAAAGTACCTTGGTGAATTTGATTTGCCGCTTTTACGATGTCACCGAAGGCGCGGTGCTGGTGGACGGGGTGGATATCCGCACGCTGGCAATTGCCGACTTCCGCCGGCATATCGGGTTGGTGCTGCAAGAGCCGTTTCTGTTCTTCGGCACCATCGCCGAAAACATTGCCTACGGCAAACCCAATGCCAGCCGCGAAGACATCGTGGCCGCCGCACGCGCCGCGCATGCGCATGAATTCATCCTGCGCCTGCCGCACGGCTATGACTCGCTGGTGGGCGAGCGTGGGCAAGGGCTTTCGGGTGGCGAGCGCCAGCGTATTTCGATTGCCCGTGCGCTATTGATCGACCCGCGCTTCTTGATCATGGACGAAGCCACCTCGGCGGTGGATACCGAAACCGAAAAAGAAATCCAACGCGCGCTTGATAATTTGGTCAAAGGCCCACGCTCCATTGCGATTGCGCACCGTTTGTCCACCCTGCGCAAAGCCGACCGCTTGGTTGTGATGGAGCGTGGCCGCATCGTGGAAGTCGGCCCGCACGATGCATTGATGGCCCAGCAAGGTGCGTACTGGCGCTTATACCAGGCGCAGCTGCGCAACGTCGATCAAGAAAGCGAACTCGCGGAGTTGGCACTCGGGGGAACCGCGTATGAAAAACGTTGATTTCGATGTAAGCCTTGATGCATTTGGTCACCTGTGTTTGTGTTTGACCGATGGCAGCACCCACAGCGATGTGGTGCCGGTGCGCGCCTTCCCGATTGCCGCGCCGGATGACGGCGTCTCCATCATCGGCAGTGATGGTCATGAACTGGTGTGGATACCCAAACTTTCCGCGTTGGACACGCAACGGCAAGCGCTGCTTGAAGCCACACTTGCCCAGCGCGAATTCATGCCGGTGATCCAGCGTTTAGTACAGGTTTCCACCTTCGCCACCCCCAGCCAATGGACGGTGACCACCAGTCGCGGCGACACTGTTTTCACCTTGAAAGGTGAAGACGATATTCGCCGCCTGAACGCCAATACACTGCTGATTGCCGACAGCCATGGTGTGCATTATTTGATCAACGATATGGCTGCGCTCGACCGTAACAGTAAGCGGCTGCTGGACCGATTCTTGTAGCGCGGTAGCCGCTGCGGCCCACGCACGCTTTGCGCTGTCAAGCTGTTGCGCACACCGCGTGGCGGCGACAATGGGCGCTTCCGTTGCCTGCCTGACTCTTTTTGCATGACACCACTGTCCCCCGCCCTCGCCCGCAAGATCGCTCACACCATCGCCACCGAAATCGTGGCACAACCGGCGCAAGTGCAAGCTGCGGTTGCCCTGCTGGATGAAGGCGCCACCGTGCCCTTCATCGCCCGCTATCGCAAGGAAGTCACTGGCGGGCTGGATGACACCCAGTTGCGCAATCTGGAAACACGCCTGACCTATCTGCGCGAAATGGAAGACCGTCGCGCCGCGATCCTTGCCAGCATTGACGAACAAGGCAAACTCAGCGACGCGCTGCGTGCTGATATCGACGCCGCCGACAGCAAATCGCGGCTGGAAGATTTGTATCTTCCCTACAAACAAAAACGCCGCACCCGCGCCCAGATCGCCCGCGAAGCCGGCTTAGAGCGCTTGGCCGATGGCTTGATTCAAGACCCAACACAGGTACCGGAAGCATTTGCCGCGGCCTTTGTGGATGCCGAAAAAGGCGTGGCCGATGCCAAAGCGGCGCTGGAAGGCGCGCGTGCGATCTTGATCGAACGCTGGGGCGAAGATGCCACGCTGCTGGGCGAACTGCGCAGTTGGTTGGAAGGCAATGGGCTGATCCGCGCCAAGGTCGTAGAAGGCAAGGAAACCGCAGGCGAAAAATTCCGCGATTATTTTGACCACGCCGAAGCACTGGCGAAAATCCCATCGCACCGTTTGCTGGCCTTGTTCCGTGGCCGTCGCGAAGAATTTTTGCAATTGGATTTAGACCCTGGCAGCGATGCCGAAGCCGGCCACCTGTATGCCGAAGGCCGGATTGCCTTGCACGCCGGCATCGATATGCGCGGCCGCGCCGCCGATGCGTGGTTGCACAATGCCTGCCGCTTGGCATGGCGCGCAAAAATCCATATGCATCTCCTGTTGGACTTGTTCAACCAAGCCCGCGAGAAAGCCGAAGCCGAGGCGATTGCGGTCTTTGGTGACAACCTGAAAGACTTGCTGCTGGCCGCACCCGCCGGCCCCAAAGCGGTGCTGGGCCTGGACCCTGGCTTGCGCACAGGCGTGAAAGTGGCGGTGGTGGATGCCACCGGCAAACTGGTGGCCACCGATACCATTTACCCGCACGAGCCGCGCCGCCAGTGGGAGCAATCGCTCGCCGCGCTGAAAAAATTGTGCGTCGCGCATGGCGTGCAATTGATTGCCATCGGCAACGGCACTGCCAGCCGCGAGACCGACAAGCTCGCGGGCGATTTACTCAAACGCGTGCCGGAGCTGAAAGCACAAAAAATCGTGGTCAGCGAAGCCGGCGCATCGGTGTATTCGGCCTCGGAATTGGCCGCCAAAGAATTCCCGAATCTGGATGTGTCGCTGCGTGGTGCGGTGTCGATTGCACGCCGCCTGCAAGACCCGTTGGCGGAGTTGGTCAAGATTGAACCCAAGGCGATTGGCGTGGGCCAATACCAGCACGATGTGGACCAGTACCGGCTGGCGCGGGCGTTGGAGGCGCGCGTGGAAGACTGCGTCAACGCCGTGGGCGTGGATGTGAACACAGCCTCGGGGGCCCTGCTGGCACGCGTGTCTGGCCTGTCTGCAACCGTGGCCGAAAACATCGTGGCGCATCGCGATGCCCATGGTGCCTTCAAATCACGCAAAGCCTTGTTGAAAGTGCCGCGCTTGGGTGAAAAAACCTTCGAACAATGCGCGGGTTTCTTGCGCATCATGCAGGGCGAACAACCGCTGGACGCCTCATCGGTACACCCGGAAGCCTATCCGGTCGTCGAGCGCATCTTGGCTGCGGGTGGCAAGCAGGTGAAACAGATCATCGGCGATAGCAGTTTTTTGCGCACGCTCAAGCCGGAGCAGTTTACCGATGAAAAATTCGGCGTCCCCACCGTGCGCGATATCCTTAAAGAGTTGGAAAAACCCGGCCGCGACCCACGCCCCGAGTTCAAGGCTGCGCAATTTGCCGATGGCGTGGAAGACATCAAAGACCTGCGCCCGGGCATGGTGTTGGAAGGCGTGGTCAGCAATGTGGCGGCGTTTGGTGCCTTCGTCGATATCGGTGTGCATCAGGACGGGCTGGTGCATATCTCGGCGCTGGCCGAAGGCTTTGTCAAAGACCCGCGCAATGTGGTCAAGGCCGGCGATATCGTCAAAGTCAAAGTGTTGGAAGTGGATGTGGTGCGCAAACGCATTGCACTCAGCTGCCGCATGAGCGACGAACCCGGCCCAGCACAGCCGCGCAGCGCCGACCGCAACGCAGCGCGTGGCAATGACCGCAATCAGGACCGTGGCGCACGCCCTGCTCCACGCCCGCAGCAAGCAGCACCGGCACTCAATACCGCGATGGCCGATGCGCTGAAAGGGCTGCGGCGCGGCTGAACCATGCCGACCTTGGAATCCCCCACTGGTTTGCCTGCACGGCCGGACACAGCCCAGCGGGCATGGATAATGGGCCGAAATGACCATCCAAACCACCCTCGACGATCCCCGCCCCTTGCCGCCAGAGCCGCCGCTGCCCAGTGACTGCTGCGATAGCGGCTGCGACCCCTGCGTGAACGATACTTACTCGGAAGAGTTGACGTACTACCGTCAGGCGCTGGCGGCGTGGCTGGCGCGGCACCCTGAGGCCACATAGCGCCAGTAGTCGGGTGCACCGACCATGGCAGCAATGGCTGCTGCGCCTTCCACCCGCCATTGACTGGCGGCTGGCCCGCACACGGCCAACGCACCGTGCGCAAACAACCACGTGCAGGCGTCAGCCTGGGAAAATTCGGTCGGCTGGGCGGTCAGTAATTGCGCCTGCTTGGGCCGCAAGCCTTCGCCACTCCGTTTGCCGTGGGCTTCTTTGAGTGTCCACAATTGATGGAAAGCAGCTTGCTTCAGCTCTGCTGGCTGGTGTTGCAGATAGGCCAGCTCATCATGTGAACAGACAAACGCCGCCAGCGCATCCCAATTCCGGGTGCGGCGCGGGAGTTCGATATCCACGCCAACGGCAGCTTCGGCCACCGCCAGCGCCAACCAGTCACCGCTGTGACTGATGGACAGCTGCAACGGTGCATCACTGGCATCGACGCACAACCGTGGGCGACCATCGGCGTGCGTATGCAACGAGATGCGCTGCCACGCGACCCCCAACTGCTGCGCTGCCAATTGGCGGGCCTGCCAATGCCCGGCGATAAAGCTGTCGCGTCGCGCCTGCGCACGCATGGCCGCAAACTGCTGGCGCTCGACCTCGGTCAGCCAATGATCGGCATGCGCAGCGGCCTGCGCCACCACATCGCCGATGCGCAGCAATTGCAAACGCACCAGCGTGCTCATCCGGGTGGCGCCTTTGGCACGCGGTTATTCCACCAACGCAGGTAATAATTTTTCCGGCTCGGCTTGTACGTCCAAGCGCAGCTCGCCCGCCACTGCATCCAGACGGATCCTGCCGCCATTGACCAGCTTGCCAAATAACAACTCATCGGCCAGTGGCCGCTTGATTTTGTCTTGAATCAAACGCGCCATCGGGCGTGCGCCCATTAGCGGATCAAAGCCATTTTGGCCCAGCCACTCGCGTGCGGCCGGCGTGGCCGACAGCGTCACTTGCTTGTCGTGCAGCAACACTTCCAACTCGATCAAGAATTTGTCCACCACCCGCAGAATGTGGTCAAAGCCCAGCGCTTGGAACTGCACGGTGGCATCCAGCCGGTTGCGGAATTCGGGGGTGAAGCTGCGACGAATCGCCTCCATCGCATCCGGGCTGTGATCTTGCTTGGTAAAGCCAATACTGCGCCGCGCCGCTTGGGTAGCGCCGGCATTGGTGGTCATCACCACGATGACATTACGGAAATTGGCTTCACGGCCATTGGTATCGGTCAGCGTGCCGCGATCCATCACCTGCAACAAGATGTTGAAGATGTCGGGGTGGGCTTTTTCGATTTCATCCAGCAACAGCACGCAATGCGGGGTTTTGACGATCTTCTCGGTCAGCAGGCCGCCCTGGTCGAAGCCCACATAGCCGGGCGGCGCGCCGATCAAGCGCGACACCGAATGCGGCTCCATGTATTCGCTCATGTCAAAACGAATCAGCTCGATCCCAAGCTGCATCGCCAGTTGCCGCGTCACTTCGGTCTTGCCCACGCCGGTGGGGCCGGCGAACAGGAAATTACCGATCGGTTTGTCGGGGTTACCCAAGCCACTGCGCGCCAGCTTGATCGCGCTGGCCAAGGTTTCGATGGCCGGGTCTTGGCCAAAGATCACCATCTTTAAATTACGTTCGAGGTGTTGCAGCACGTCCTTGTCGGAGGCGCTGACTTGCTTGGCTGGGATGCGCGCCATCTTGGCCACGATGGTTTCGATTTCCTCGACATCAATCAACTGCTTGCGCACGTTTTCGGGCAGCAAACGCTGGCGCGCACCGGCCTCGTCGATCACGTCAATCGCTTTGTCGGGCAACAGGCGGTCACCGATATGTTTGACCGACAAATCCACCGCTGCCTTGATTGCCTCATCGGCATAGCTGACCTGATGATGTGCCTCGTAGCGGGGTTTTAGACCTTGCAGAATTTGTACTGCTTCAGCCACGGTGGGTTCGGTGATGTCGATTTTTTGGAAGCGGCGGGCCAGTGCGCGGTCTTTTTCAAACACCCCGCGATACTCTTGGAAGGTGGTGGAGCCAATGCAACGCAGCTCGCCATTGGCCAGCACCGGCTTGATCAAGTTGGAGGCATCCATGGTGCCGCCACTGGCCGAACCGGCACCGATGATGGTGTGGATTTCGTCGATAAACAAAATGGCATGCGGCAGTTTTTTCATCGCCGCCAACACACCTTTCAAACGTTTTTCAAAATCGCCACGATATTTGGTGCCGGCCACCAAGGCACCCAGATCCAGCGCGTAAATCACGGCCTGTTGCAGCACTTCGGGGACTTCACCATCCACAATCCGCTTGGCCAGTCCTTCGGCCAATGCGGTCTTGCCCACACCTGACTCGCCCACATACAGCGGGTTGTTTTTGCGCCGGCGGCATAGCACTTGGATGGTGCGCTCGACTTCCTCGGCGCGCCCCACCAGCGGGTCGATCTTGCCGGCTTGCGCCAATTCGTTGAGGTTGGCGGCAAACTCGGTCAGCGGGTCGGTTTTAGCGTCCGCCTCACCCGCTTCGGGTTTGTGTTCGCCTTCCGCAGGCGGCGGCGTGGGTTCATCGTCATGCTTGGCAATCCCATGGCTGATGTAATTGACGACATCCAGCCGATGAATTTCCTGCTGGTTAAGGAAATACACCGCGTGCGAGTCTTTTTCGCCAAAAATCGCCACCAATACATTGGCGCCGGTCACCTCTTTTTTGCCGGACGATTGCACGTGATAAACCGCGCGTTGCAGTACGCGCTGAAAGCCCAGGGTGGGCTGGGTATCACGCTGATCGCCTTCGGCCAAGCGGTTCACCGAAACTTCAATGGCATTGGTCAGCTCATCCCGCAGCCGCGGCAAGTCCGCATGTACCGCGCGCAGCACCGCTTCCGCTGATGCGTTATCAAGCAGCGCCAGCAGCAGGTGCTCGACCGTCATGAACTCATAACGGGCCTCGCGCGTGCGCTGGTAGCACTGGCCGATGGTGTGTTCGAGATCCTTACTGAACATGGGCTGCAATCCGTGGGAACGCTTGCTTCCTATGTAGGGCGCATTCGTCCACAAGGCAAGCCCCACCCAAGAAACATGCCAATAATTGTGAAGTCAAAGCTATTTGCGCGCACAACACGCCCGTTCAGGCCTGCTCCATCGTGCATAACAGCGGGTGCTGGTGCATGCGGGCGTAATCGTTGACTTGGGCCACCTTGGACTCCGCGATTTCGCGCGTATAGACCCCGCACACCCCCCGCCCGCGTGTATGCACGTGCAACATCACCTGGGTTGCCGCCTCCAGCCGCATCGAAAAAAACTGAATCAACACATCCACCACGAAGTCCATCGGGGTGAAGTCATCATTCAGCAGTAACACCGTGTATTGCGGCGGCTTGGCCATGGCGGGGCGCGCGGGCGCCACCACCGTACCGTGATCTTGGGCGTGTTTTGGTTTGTCGGGTGTGTTGGGCATCCGCCAATTATACGAAGCCTGTGCATGGACGATATCGGCGGCAACAGGGACAATAGGCCGATGCAAGTGCAACCCTCACGTTTTTGGCAACCCGATGTCACCGTGGCCACAGTGGTGGTCCGCGATGGTCGGCTGTTGTGCGTGGAAGAGCTGGCCAATGGCGCATTGGTCATCAATCAGCCGGCGGGGCATCTGGAGCCCGACGAAAGCCTGCTACAAGCCGCCCTGCGCGAAACCCGCGAAGAAACCGGCTGGAACGTGCGTATCACCCATGTGCTGGGCCTGTACCAATGGCAGGCCCCTGAAACCGGCAAGCACTACCTGCGGGTGGCGTTTATTGCCGAGCCCGTGGATGCAATCCCCAACGCGGTGCTGGACACAGGCATCGTGCAGGCCTTGTGGCTGACCCCGCAGGAATTGCAGGCGCAAGCCGCACGTCATCGCAGCCCTTTGGTTTGGCAGGTGGTGGCCGATTATCTGGGCGGCAGTCGCCACCCGCTGGCCCTTGTGCAACATCTGTGATGACGGCGAACAAGATCGTGGTGGGTGTATCCGGCGGCGTGGATTCCTCCGTCGCCGCCCTGCTGCTGCGCGATGCGGGGCTGGATGTCATCGGGTTGTTCATGCAGAACTGGGCCGACGATGGCAGCGGCGAATGCCGCGCCGAGGACGACCGCCGCGATGCCGTGGCGGTGTGCGGCGCACTGGGCATCCCTATTCGCTTTCGGGACTTTTCAAACGAATATTGGGATGGCGTGTTTCAGCATTTCCTTGCCGAATATGCCGCCGGGCGCACCCCCAACCCGGATGTACTGTGCAATCGTGAAATCAAATTCAAGCATTTCCTCGATGCCGCCCGTGAGCTGGGCGCTGCGGCCATCGCAACCGGTCATTACGCCCGCGTGGATGCGCAGGATGGGCGGTTTCGGCTGCTGCGCGCGGTCGATCGCAGCAAAGATCAAAGCTATTTTTTGCATCAATTGGGGCAGGCGCAACTGGCATTCACGCGCTTTCCATTGGGTGAGCTGCACAAACACCACATTCGCCAGATCGCCAGTGCGCACGGCCTGCGCACCGCTGACAAAAAAGATTCCACCGGTATTTGCTTCATAGGCGAGCGCGATTTCCGCAGTTTTTTGGCCCAGTACTTGCCCGCGCGTGAAGGTGAGATGCGCACCCCCGACGGCACCCGCATCGGCACACATCCGGGAGTGTTTTATTTCACCTTGGGCCAGCGTGAAGGTTTGCACATCGGCGGCGTGCGTGGCCGCCCGCAAGCGCCGTGGTTTGTGGTGGCCAAAGATGTGGCCAACAATTTTTTGTATGTCGATCAAGGCCATGACAGCCCGTGGCTGCAATCACAAATGCTGCGCAGCGAGGCCGCACACTGGGTTGCCGGCAATCCACCGACAACGCGGTTTGCCTGCACCGCGCAAACCCGCTACCGGCAAACAGACGAAGCCTGCACCGTGGCCGTGCAGGACGATGGCACGCTGGTGGTGCAATTTGAGCGTCCGCAACGCGCAGTCACGCCCGGTCAATCGCTGGTGCTTTACGATGGCGATGTCTGTCTGGGTGGTGCTGTGATTGCAACCACCGATGCCCCCGTTCCCGGAACCCACCCATGAGTAACCCCATCGACGACCGCGTGCTGGCCTTGGCGGGTCTGTTGCAGGCGTTGGCGCAAGTGCGTCGCATCGCCGACACTGGCCAGTCCGACGGCAACCAAGTGCAAGTCTCCTTAGACAGCGTGTTTCACATCGACGCCAGCACAACCGAAGCCGTGTTTGGTAACACCGCAGCACTGCGCACCGGCTTGCATCAACTGCGCGACTACCTTGCCAATGGCAATAAAGATGAAGCACTGGGCAAACTGGCACTGGCGGTGATGCAACTGGAGCGCCGCTTTGTGCGCAATGGCGCGATGCTAGACCAGGTGCAAACGCGCTTGCGTCAATTGCAACCTACTGCCGCGCAATTGGGGAGTACCCACAGCGATGTCATTACCGCGCTGGCCAAACTGTATGCCGATAGTTTGAGCAATCTGCGCCCGCGCGTGATGGTGCAAGGCAACCCGCACTACCTTGGACAAGCGGGGGTGGTGGCCGAGATCCGCGCCCTGCTGTTGGCGGCGTTGCGTGCAGCGGTGTTGTGGCGGCAAATGGGCGGCAGCCTATGGGATTTCGTGTTTGCGCGCCGGCAAATGGCAGCGGCAATCGACGCACGCATCACCCATTAGCCGTGCCGTGTGGGGCCTACGGAACAAACCACGAAACCCCCAACCCCGCCTGCCAATCCGGTGCGCCGGCCACCCCGCGTAACACCGAGATATCCCATTGCAGACGCGGCGATGGTTGCCATGTCAGTCCGGTTCCCAGTTGGCGGCCTTGTTGTGCGCCGGTGCCAATGCCGGCTTCCACATAGCCACCCCAATCTTGATTGATGGCGTAACCCACACTGGGCGCAATCATCCAGCCGCGTGCAGCCCCCATGCTGCGATCTATGAAAATCGCCACGCTGCGTTCGTGTGCCAATGCCCACTGCGCCGTGATACCCAAGTCATACCCGCGTTGCCCACCCCCCAGCGGCGCGCGCCCGGTGGGCAAGTTCGCCGTGGCCAGCAGCGCCCATGACAGCGCGTCCCAGCGGCTGGGCAACGCCGTCTTCAGGCCAATCCGGCTATCACCCATGCCATGTGCTTGCCAATGCCCGCTGGCATCTTGCGTGCGCAACCCGCCGTAACTATCGGCACCCAATTGCAATTCCAAGGTGTCGGTCAAACCCAAGCGCAGCAGGCTATCGGCCAGCCATTGCCGGCTGCGCGTATCGCCATCATGCGAGAAGCTGACATCCGGCAGGCCCTGCTCCCAAGCGATACCTCCGCGCGGCAAGGTGCTGCTGGCAAACCCCATCCCGGGGCGATCAAATGCGGCGGCCGCGTCTTGCGCGTGTCCCGCAGGCGCAACCAACAGCGCTAGGAGGAGCAGCACCCACGCTGCGCCGCACTTCACCACGTCAAATCGTCCGGCACCTGATACTGCGGGTCTGCATAAGGGTCGTCTGCAGCAGGCGCATTGGGGTCCACCTGCAACGCCACCGAAGGCGCAAAAATGGTTGCGGCCTCGGCCAACACCGCAGCCTCCACCAACAAATACCGCCCGTTCATTTGCACCACACCCAGCGCACCGGCATTGAGCGCCTTCAATTGCTCGACGGTCACATGGATACGCTTGATCTTGCCGCCATATTCAAAGTGCCGCACATGCTCTGCATCGGCTGCATTGAGCGCCTTGTCTTTCAGAAAGCCTTCCAACCTTGCCTTCGCCTCGCGACGCAGGCGAGCGTCTTCCTGTTTGATGCGCTCGGCTTCAATGCGTTCGTCTTTTTCTTTTTGCGCACGGATCGCATACGCCTTGGCCAAGTCGATGTCTTCGCGGCTGCGCGGTTGATGATTGCGTGCTGGATGCTTGCGTGGCTCCGGCTTGCGACCCTGCGGCGCAGAGTTGCCCGGCTGTGCCGGACGCGGCTTGCCGGAGGCATGTGCAGGCCGCGCACCGGGGCGCACTGCCGACGTGGCAGTAGGTTTCGGTGCGGGTTTGGCGGGTTCCTTAAAACCCAGCCCTTTTAATTGGTCGCGTAGAGAATTACTCATAGAACCATCAGTCGTCAGTAATGCGGAGGCGGCGGCTCGCTGGCAGCATCCACGGTCAAAGGAGATGCTGCCATCGCGCTGCGGAATTGGCGGAGTTCATCCAGCGCCCGGTGCAGTAGCAACGCATTGCGTGCTTCTTCACTGCGTGCGGCGGCTAGGGCATCGGAGAGTTCTTGCAAGGCATGCTCTTGGAATGCGAGACGCATTTCCAGATCGATGATGCGTTGTTCCAGCGACGAGTGCATCACCATGACCTGCGCAGCGAGCGCCCACGGCCAATCCCGTAATAGGCGAGGTTTGCGGCTTCCACATCTTCCGGCACATACAGATTGCGCCCATCAAACACCACCGCATCGGCCAGTGTGGCGTGGATTTTGATGAAGTCGGGGCTTCGGAACTGCTTCCATTCCGTTATCACCACCAATGCATCCGCGCCTTGCAACGCAGCTTCGGCAGAATCGCACAGTACAAAATCGGCACGTTCGCCATAAATGCGGGCGGTTTCGGGCATCGCTTCCGGGTCATAGGCCCGCACCGTTGCGCCCGCGTCCCACAATTGCTGCAACAAGCGCCGGCTGGACGCTTCGCGCATGTCGTCGGTATTGGGCTTGAACGCCAAACCCCACAAGGCCACGGTCTTGCCACGCAGTGCCTCGACACTACCGTAATGGCGCACCATCAACTCAAACACATGCCCCTTTTGTGCGGCATTTACAGCCTCCACCGCGTCCAGCAAGCGCGGCTGCACACCGGATTGCTGCGCAGTTTTAGCGAGCGCCTGCACGTCTTTGGGGAAGCAAGAACCGCCATAGCCGGCACCGGGATAAATGAAGTGCCAACCGATGCGCGGATCCGAGCCAATACCTTTGCGCACCATTTCCACATCCGCGCCCACTTGCTCGGCGATGTTGGAAATCTCGTTCATGAAACTGATTTTGGTGGCCAGCATCGCGTTGGCCGCGTACTTGGTCAGCTCTGCCGAGCGCACATCCATCGTCACGATGCGGTCGTGATTGCGATTGAACGGTGCGTACAGGCGTTTCAGTATTTCAATCGCGGCCAGATTGTTGCCGCCAATGACGATGCGATCGGGGCGCATGCAGTCTTCCACCGCAGCGCCTTCCTTCAAAAATTCGGGGTTGGACAGCACATCAAATGCGATGTCCATATTGCGCTGCATCAGTGTGTCGGCAATCGCAGCACGTACTTTGTCCGCCGTGCCCACAGGCACCGTGGATTTATTCACCACCACCACTTGCCGCTGCATGTGCTGGCCGATACTGCGTGCTACCGCCAACACGTATTTCAAATCGGCGCTGCCGTCTTCATCGGGCGGTGTCCCCACCGCGATAAATACGATGTCACCGTGGGCAACACCTTGCGCAGCATCGGTGGTGAAATGCAGCCGACCGGCGGCATGATTGGCTTGCACCATCGGGGTTAGGCCGGGCTCATAAATCGGAATGTTGCCGTTCTTCAAGCCCTCGACTTTGGCGGCGTCGGTATCGACACACAACACGTCATGCCCGACTTCGGCCAAACAGGTACCAGTGACCAAGCCCACATAGCCGGTTCCGAATATACAAACGCGCATTCCACCCCTCCAAAACACAACGCCCGGGCGTGCCGTTCAAGGCACGCCACGGGCGATAATTAGCACACCAAACGGTGGATTACTTGCCCGCCGGCGGCTTGACGATATCCAGCAACTCAACTTCAAATTCCAGCAATTGATTGGGGCCAATCATCGGCGGCGCTTGTTCGCCATAGGCCAGCTTGGCTGGAATCCAGAACTTGTATTTGCCGCCCACTTGCATCAACTGCAAGCCTTCCGACCAGCCCGGGATCACGCCATTCAGCGGCAGCACCGCCGGTTCGCCGCGCTTGTAGGAGCTGTCAAATTCCTTGCCATCCAGCAAGGTGCCCTTGTAGTTCACTTTCACGCCATCGGTGGGGCTGGGCTTGGCACCTTTGCCGGCGGTAAGCACTTGGTACTGCAAACCGGAGGGGGTGGTCACCACGCCCGGCTTCTTGGCATTTTCAGCCAGGAATTTTTCACCCTTTTCCAGATTGGTCTTGCCTTCTTCCATCATTTTTGCAAGTTGCTTGGCCTGCATCTTCTGGCCGAAGTCCTGCATGATTTTTTGTGCTTGTTCGTCGGTCACCAAGACTTTTTCGCCCGCCATTTGCGTGCGCAGCGCCTTGACCACGGTGTCGATATTGACCTCGCCCTTGATCTCGGACAATTGCTTACCCATCGCCATACCAATGGTGTAGCTGACTTGCTCTTTCTCAGTGGGCAAACCGGGGATGCCGGTCTTGTCGGTTGCCGCTTTGCCGGCTTCGGTTTTGTCGGCGGACACATCGACCGGCTTTTGTTCGGCCTTACAGGCGGACAGCGCCAGCAGCATGGCAACGGAAAGCGCGGTGGTACGGGCAAACGGCTTCATCAGTCAGTAACTCCAGGGGTGTTGAGTGAGGCGGCTGTTGCCGCCCGTGCGTGCGTGGTGCAAATTGCTTTGACTTATTCGACGCCCAGCAGTTCCACGTCGAATGTCAAGGTGGCATTAGGTGGGATATCACTGCCAGCCCCTTTCTCGCCATAGCCTAGGCGGGCGGGAATCCAGAAGCGATATTTGGCACCCACGGGCATCAGGCCAACGCCTTCCGTCCAGCCTTTGATCACCTGATCCAGACCAAACTGCGCCGGCTCACCGCGATCATACGAGCTATCGAATTTCTTGCCATCCAGTAACGTGCCCACATAGTTGACCTTGACCTTCTGGCCGGGCTTGGGCCGGGGGCCGTTGCCCTGTCGCAGCACCATGTATTGCAGACCACTGGGGGTGGTGAACACGCCTTTGACCTGCTGATTGCGGGCCATGAAATCGTCTTCCAGTTTGCTGGATGCTTTGGCGTCGGCCTCCCGCTTGGCGGCTTTCACTTCAGCCATGTGCGCAGAGAATGCAGAACGCACTTTGGCGATTTCGGCATCATCCAAGGCATGTTTGGTGTCCGGGTTGCCGGCATCCTTGACCCCGCGCATGAACATCGGCACATCGAATTCGTTGTGGATGCTGGCCAGCGAGCTGCCGATATTGGTCCCCACCAACAGCCCAGCCTTGACGTGGTCGATAGCGGTTGCCGGCTTGCCTGCCTTACGTGCAGTGATACTGTCGATCAATGCCTGACGGGTGGCTTTTACGTCCTTTTCATCCAGCAACGGCTTGCCATTGACTAGGCTGTTTTCCACCGCACGTTGCAGTGCGGCCAAATCCAAATCTTGAAAACCCGGGCCGATCGACTTGCCAACATCCAAGCCAATCATGTAGCCCACTTTGTCGCGATCACTGACTGGCGCGGCGTCTTGCGCGTGCACGCTGCCAGTTGCAATGGCAGCAAGCAGCAGTACAGCCAAAGCGCGCGGTGCAAATTTCATTTGATTCCATCTCCAGGCAGTGACGGCGGCAGGATACCGACGCAGGCATAGCCCCGTATTGTCATGCGCCAGACAGCGTGGGGCAATCCTGCCTAACACATCACCTTGCGGGTGACGTTCAGTTTGGTCACCGATTCGCCGCCTGTTGGCATGACTTTAGTTGGGTATCACATGGCTTGACAGCTCAGAATCTAGTGTTATAGTTGCCTACAACACCGAACACCCAGAGCAGGACGTTCACCATGAACCGCAAGCTCCACAACACCCTGATGGCCATGCTGACCAGTAGCGCTTTGCTGGTTGTCACTTTGTTGGCCAGCACGCCGGCCGCGCCGGAAACGCGTTCCCAAACCTTGGCTGCCACCACCTCGCAAGCGACTGGCGTCGGCGAAGTCTCCCCTGCCACACGAGTGAGCCACGGCGTGACCCGCCGTACTTACCAATCCGTGCGGATGCCGTTTTTTTCCTTCTTCCTTCCGAAGGAGTAAGCCATGACCGCTGTTGAATGGAGCGATGGCGCTCCGATTTACCGCCAGCTCAAGGACCGTGTTGTGGCCATGATGCTGGATGGGATTTTGAAACCGGGTGATGCCCTGCCCTCGGTGCGCCAAGTTGCCGCCGAATACCAGCTCAACCCGATCACCGTCTCGCGCGCTTACCAAGAGCTTGCAGACGATCAACTTGTCGAAAAACGCAGAGGGCTAGGCATGTACGTCACCGATGGCGCCAACGCGCGCTTGCTGCAAAGTGAACGCGAACGGTTTCTGAGCGAAGAATGGCCACAAGTGCTGGAACGCATCCAGCGCTTGGGGCTGCTCATCGAAGAACTGCTGGATCCCGCCCGCAAATGGGGGCCAAAGTGAACACCACCATGACCACGACACCCGTTGTTTCCGCACGTGGCCTGCGCAAGGCCTACAAAAACAAACTGGCGCTGGATGGCACCAGTTTCGACATCCCGTCTGGCCGTATTTTTGGTTTGATTGGCCCCAACGGTGCTGGCAAGACCACAGTTCTGAAAGCCGCACTAGGCCTGATTCCGTTCGAAGGCGATTTGAAAGTACTGGGCAAGGACCCACGCAGCCAACGCGACGAATTGATGAATGACGTCTGCTTTATTGCAGACGTGGCGGTGCTGCCGCGTTGGATCACGGTGGCGCAGGCCATCGAATTCGTGGGCGGCGTGCATCCGCGCTTCGATGCTAAAAAGTGTTGGCGCTTCCTCGATGGCACGCAGCTCAAACCAGGCCTGAAAGTGCGCGAAATGTCCAAGGGCATGATCGTGCAACTGCATTTGGCCTTGGTGATGGCCATCGATGCCAAATTATTGGTGCTCGATGAGCCCACCCTGGGCCTGGACATCCTCTATCGCAAGCAGTTTTACCAGCGCCTGCTGGAAGACTATTTCGATGAAGACAAGACCATCATCATCACCACCCATCAGGTGGAAGAAGTCGAGCACATCCTCACCGATGTGATGTTCATCCGCGACGGCAAGATTTCACTCAATGCCGAAATGGACAGCTTGGGCGAACGCTATACCGAGGTACTGCTCAATGCCGACAAGCTGGAAGCGGCGCGTGCACTGCAACCCATCGATGAACGCAGCCTGCCGTTTGGCAAGACGGTGATGTTGTTCG